>Ga0207700_10000427_pt1 | contig 24804 bp, 25 predicted proteins | sample LARL82metaG_FD_184348 | JGI IMG/M metagenome (GOLD analysis project Ga0207700, IMG submission 184348) | Corn, switchgrass and miscanthus rhizosphere microbial communities from Kellogg Biological Station, Michigan, USA - LAR L8-2 metaG... | ecosystem: Host-associated > Plants > Roots >...
AGAGGGGGTTGGGGAACCGGCCTGCGGGCTGTGTGCCCCTGACTGCCAATGACCAAGTGGGAGTACGCGACCGTGCCCCTGCTGGTGCACGCCACCAAGCAGATCCTGGACAACTGGGGAGACGACGGCTGGGAACTGGTGGCCGTGATCCCCGGGCCCAACCCCGAACAACTCGTCGCCTACATGAAGCGGCCCAAACAATGACGGACTCTCCCGAGGCCAGGCTGGCGGCGCTGGGGCTGGAACTGCCCGCGGTGCCCGCCCCGCTGGCGGCCTACGTGCCCGCGGTGCGGACCGGCCGGTACGTGTACACGGCCGGCCAGTTGCCCATGGTGGAAGGCAAGCTGCTGCTGACCGGGAAGGTGGGCGCGCAGGTGAGCCCCGCCGAGGCGACGGCGCTGGCCCGCACCGCCGCGCTGAACGCCCTGGCCGCGGTCGCATCGGTCACCAGCGGTCTTTCCGCGGTGACCCAGGTCGTCAAGATGACCGGTTTCGTGGCTAGCACCCCCGACTTCACCGGCCAGCCGCAGGTCGTGAACGGTGCCAGCGAGCTGCTGCTCGAGGTGTTCGGCGAGGTGGGCAGGCACGCCCGCAGCGCGGTCGCCGCGCCGGTGCTGCCGTTCGACGCGCCGGTCGAGATCGAGCTGATCGTAGAGGTCTCTGCTAGCCCTGACCCCGCCGCCCCGCACTCTGCTAGCCCTGACCCCGCCGCCCCGCACTCTGCTAGCCCCGCCGGGTCGGCCCGCGATCCGGCTGCCTCCGCAGTTCGCGGAACGGGCCCGCGACGTGCTTGACGGCACCGTGCCCCCGGTGACCCCGCGCGACGCTGCCACGGTCATGCTGCTGCGCCAGGCCACGGGCGGCCAGCCCGGAGGGGGTGAGCCCGGCCTCCAGGTTTACATGCTCCGGCGGCGGTCCTCGATGGCGTTCGCGGCCGGCGCCTACGTGTTCCCCGGCGGTTCTGTGGACCCCGCCGACGCCGACGAGGCCATCCCGTGGGCGGGCCCGGACGCCGCCGAGTGGGGCAGGCGGCTGGAGGCGCCCGCCGAACTGGCCCGGATCCTGGTCTGCGCGGCCGTGCGGGAGACGTTCGAGGAGTCCGGCGTGCTCCTGGCCGGGCCGGACGCACAGACCGTGCTGGCCACGACCGGGGACGCGGAATGGGAGACCGACCGCAGGGATCTGCTGGCCGGCACGCTCTCGCTGGCGGGGTTGCTGCGCCGCCGGGGCCTGGTGCTGCGCAGCGACCTGCTCCGCCCCTGGGCACGATGGATCACCCCGGTGACCGAGGCACGGCGGTACGACACGCGGTTCTTCGCCGCCGCCCTGCCCGGCGGCCAGCGCGCCAGGGACGTCAGTGGGGAGGCGGACGAGACCGCGTGGCTGGAGCCGGCCGCGGCGCTGGCCGCCGCGTCCCGCCGGGAGATCTCGCTGTTCCCCCCCACCGCGGTCACGCTCGGGGAGCTGCGTGCGTGCGGCACGGTCCGCGCGGCGCTGGCCGCGCGGCGGCGGATGACCGCACTGATCCCCCAGGTGATGGTCGCCGAGGGGGCCGCGTGGCTGACCGTCCCCGAGGGCGTGGAGTACCCGCTGTGATCGACGGCGCCACGATTGACGGCATGGGCACCACGCGGGCGCGCTGCGTGCTGGCCCCCAACCCCTCGCCGATGACCCTGGACGGCACCAACACCTGGATCCTCGCCGAGCCCGGGTCACCCCGGGCGGTGGTGGTCGATCCGGGCCCCGCCCACGCGGGCCACCTGCACCGCGTCCGTGACCAGGTCGCCGCCGCTGGCCAGCGGGTTGCCCAGATCCTGCTCACCCACTCCCACCCGGACCACTCCGAAGGCGCGGCGGCGTTCGCCGCCATGACCGGCGCCCCGGTCCGGGCCGCCGACCCCGCCTTCCGCCGCGGCGACGAGGGCCTGGCCCCCGGCGACACGCTCACCGCAGCGGGCACCGAGATCCACGTGATCGCGACCCCGGGGCACTCCGCCGATTCGGTCTGCCTCCATCTCCCGGCAGACCACGCCCTGCTCACCGGCGATACGGTCCTGGGCCGCGGCACCACCGTCATCGCCGACGACGGCAACCTCGCCGACTACATCGAATCCCTCGGCCGCCTCCGGCAGTTCACCGACCGGGCTGAGCTGGCGGCCCTGCTCCCGGGGCACGGCCCCATTCTCAGCGACCCCGCAGCCACCCTTCGCTACTACATCACCCATCGCCGCGACAGGCTCTCTGAGGTCATAGCCGCGCTCGGCGCGGGCGACCGCACCACGGATCAGATCGTCGCCCGCATCTATCAGGACGTGGACCGGGCACTCTGGCCGTTCGCCGCTCTTTCCGTCCGCGCCGCACTCCGGTACCTGTCGGACCAAGGTGCGCTCCCACCCGGCGTAAAGCAATGAAAAGCAGTAACCGCAGCAAGGGCTAGCGGGCCCGGCGCGCCAGCCGGTCCCGGTCCAGGATCAGCACCGACTTGGCGTGAAGCTGCAACCAGCCGCGGGCGGAAAAGTCCGCGAGCGCCTTGTTCACCGTTTCCCTGGAGGCCCCGACGAGCTGGGCCAGTTCCTCCTGGGTGAGGTCGTGGTGCACCTCGAGCCCGCCGTCCTGTTCCTCCCCGAACCGGTCCGCCAGGTCGAGCAGGGCCTTGGCCACGCGCCCGGGAACATCGGTGAACACCAGGTCGGCCATGACGTCGTTGGTACGGCGCAGCCGCTGGGCCAGCGCACGGAGCAGGTGCATGGCCACGTCCGGCCGTCCGGTGAGCCAGTGGCGCAGGTAGTCGTGGCCGAGCCCGGCCAGGTGGGCGTCGGTCACCGCGACGGCGCTGGCGGTCCGCGGCCGCGGGTCGAACAGCGACAGCTCGCCGAACATCTCGCCCGGGCCCAGCACCGACAGCAGGTTCTCCCGGCCGTCCGGCGCGGTCCTCGTCAGCTTGATCTTGCCCTCGAGGACCACATACAGCCGGTCGCCCGCGTCGCCCTCGTCGAAGAGCCGGTCGCCCCGGGCCAGCGTGGTGTCATGAATCCCAGCCCGCAGCGCCTTCGTGCCCTCCTCGTCGAGCGCCTCGAACAGCGGTGCCCGGCCGAGCACATCCTCTGTTTCAGCCACGGGACCCTCCTTGGCACGTCCCCCGTGTCCAGTGTTGCGCACATCACACAGCGCGCGCGAGCACGATCATGTTCCGTGCCCCTGGGCGGCGCGGCGCCGGCAGGCCTCGATCTCCGCCTCGGCCGCTTCCCGCCCGACCCAGGTGAAACCTTCCACCGACTTGCCTGGCTCAAGTTCCTTGTACACCTCGAAGAAGTGCTGGATCTCCAGCCGGTCAAAGGCGGGGACGTCCTGGATGTCCTGCAGGTAGTCGTGCCGCGGGTCGGTGGCAGGGACGCAGAGCACCTTGTCGTCGGCGCCCTTCTCGTCCCGCATGCGGAACATGCCGATCGCCCGGCACAGGATGATGCAGCCGGGGAACGTCGGCTCCTCCAGGAGCACGAGTGCGTCCAGAGGGTCGCCGTCGTCGGCGAGCGTGTCCTCGACGAAGCCGTAGTCTGAGGGGTACCGGGTGGCGGTGAAGAGCATCCGGTCGAGGCGGATCCGGCCGGTCACGTGGTCCATCTCGTACTTGTTGCGCTGGCCCTTGGGGATCTCGATGATTACCTCGAACTCCACTCCCGCCTCCCTCGGCGCGACAATGATGTGACTCCGTCGCCGGAATGCCCGCCACGCCATGGCCTCGCGGGCTCCGTGCCGCCAGCCTTGTGCGGCTGGACCCTGTAAGCCAAGCATCTTTCGAGAGGACAGGTGGTGACGAACCGCGCCGGTGTCACCGCGCTGGTCACGCTCGCGATGCTCAACGTCCTTACCCTGGGCGCGGGCGTGGCAGTCGCCGACCTGCTGCCCGCGCGGCTGGCCCTGTGGCATGTGCCCCGGGTGGCCAGGGCCGGGCTGCAAGCCCCCGGACCGGTGCTGGCCCCGGCCAGCGCGCGGGGGCAGGTGCCCAGCCGCGGAAGGCTGGCCGCCGTGCTCGGGCCGCTGCTCGCGACGCACGCGCTGGGGCAGCACGTGGGGGCGGTCGTCACCGACGCCGGCACCGGCACCGTGCTGTTCTCGCAGAACGCCGGGTCGCAGTTCGTCCCCGCGTCCAACGCCAAGCTGCTCACCGCCGTGGCAGCGCTGAGCACGCTCGGCCCCTCGGCCCGGTTCACCACCCGGGTCGTCGCCGGCGCCAGGCCGGGCCAGCTCACCCTGGTCGGCGGGGGCGACCCGACGCTCGCCGCGGGCCCGCCGCCGCACAGCGACTACCCGCAGCCGGCCACGCTCGCCACGCTGGCCGCCGCGACCGCGCACTGGCTGGACACCCGCAATACCCGGACGGTCCGGCTGACCTACGACACCTCGCTGTTCACCGGGCCAGACACCGCGCCGGGCTGGACGCCGAGCTATGTCAGCACGGGAAACGTCACACCGATCACCTCGCTCGAGGTGGACCAGGGGCGGCTGACGCCCTCGGGCGCGCCGCAGGACGCCGACGACCCCGGCAACTTCCGGCCCCGCTCGGGCGCACCGGCGACGGAGGCGGCGGACGCCTTCGCCCGGCTGCTCCGCCGCCATGGCATCCGCGTGGTGGGCCCGCCCGCGGCCGGGCGCCAGCCACGGCATGCGACCGGGGTCGCGGCGGTCCGCTCGCCCCCGCTGGCCTCGATCGCCGGCTGGATGCTGCGGGAGAGCAACAACGTGATCGCCGAAGACCTGGCCCGCCAGATCGCGCTGCACGCCCGCAAGCCGGCCTCGTTCAGCGGCGGTGCCGGCGCCGTGACCGCGATCCTGGGCAGGCTCGGCGTGCACCACGGCATCCACCTGGTGGACGGCAGCGGCCTCTCCCCGATGGACCAGGTCACTCCGGGTGCGCTGGCCGCCGTGGTCCGGCTGGCGGCGGTCAGCGGGCCCGGCGCGCTGCGGGACGCCGTCACCGGCATGCCGGTGGCCGGGTTTTCCGGCACGCTGGCACCCGGCCAGAGCGTGTTCGGCAGCTTCGGGCCGCAGGCCCTGGGCATGGTCCGGGCGAAGACCGGCAACCTGGCCAAGGTGGCGAGCCTGGCGGGGATCGCCGCCGACGCGAGCGGCCGGGTGCTCGCGTTCGCCTTCATGGCGGACCAGATCCCGAAGGGGAATCAGTTGCCCGGCGCGGCTGCCGCGATCGACGCCATGGCCACGGCGCTGGCGGGCTGCGGCTGCCGCTGAGGCCGGGAATGCGGGTCTGGGCACCCCGTGATGTCCCCGGGAGTCGGCCCATGGTCGTACCGTGGAGTACGTGAGCAGCGGACAGATGATCGACTGGGACCTGGCCATCTCCACGGGCGTGCGCTGGGTGCGGCCGGGACCGCAGGTCAGCCTGGCCGAGGCCAGAGGCGTGGTCTCGGAGTTGCATGAGCTGGCCGCCACGGTCATCGAGCCGGTACAGCGGGTCACCGGGATGTCCAGCACCGAAGAGGGCGGGCAGATAGCCGTGGTGGACCGGCCCGGCTGGATCCGGGCCAACATCGACGGCTTCCGCGTGGTGCTCGACCCGCTGGTGGAGCACCTGCGTGAGCAGGGCCGCGTGCCCGCGCCCGGCTCCGTGGTCGCGTCACTGGGATCCCGGGTCACCGGCGTGCAGGCAGGACTCATCCTCGCCTACCTCGCGGGCCGGGTCCTCGGGCAGTACGAGCTGTTCCTGCCGCCGGATCCGACCGTGCCGGATGGCAGCGCACCGGCAGGCCGGCTGACCCTGGTCGCGCCGAACATCCTCATGGTCGAGCGTGAACTGGACGTGGACCCGCACGACTTCCGCCGCTGGGTGTGCCTGCACGAGGAGACCCACCGCACCCAGTTCACCTCGGTGACCTGGCTGCGCAGCTATGTCCAGGAGCAGATGACGGACTTCCTGCTCGCCTCCGACCTCGACCCGGCCACGATCGCCGGGCGGCTGCGGTCCGCCGCGGACGCGGTCGCGGGCGCGGTGCGCGGCAACGGCCACGGCGAGAGCCTCATCGAGGCGATACAGACCCCGCGGCAGCGGGAGGTCCTGGAGCGGATGACCTGCGTGATGACCCTGGTCGAAGGGCACGGCGACTACGTGATGGACGCCGTGGGCCCGCAGGTGGTGCCCTCGGTGGCCAAGATCAGGGAACGGTTCAACGCCCGCCGCTCGTCGGCCGGCCGGGCGGAGCAGGCACTCCGCCGGATGCTGGGCATCGACCTGAAGATGAAGCAGTACGCGCAGGGGTCACGGTTCGTCCAGACGGTGGTCCGCGAGGCGGGAATGCCCGTTTTCAACCGGGTGTGGACCTCGCCGGAAACGCTCCCCCTCCGGGCCGAGCTGACCGACCCGCAGCTGTGGCTGGACCGGGTCGGGGGCGGGAACGACGCCCTGGCCGCCGGCAGCGGCTGATCCCAATGGGCCCTCCTCCGGAGGTCGCGGAGGTGCGCCGCGCGGTTCGCCGGTGCCTGGAGGAGTTCGCCGCGGGTGACCTTGTGCTGGCCGCCTGCTCCGGCGGCGCCGACTCGCTCGCCCTGGCCGCCGCCCTGGCACACGAGGGGCCGCGCTGTGGGCTGCGGGCCGGCGGGGTGACCGTGGATCATGGGCTGCAGGCCGGCTCGGCCGCGGTGGCCAGCGAGGTGACCAGTGTTCTCACCGGGCTCGGCCTGGAGCCGGTGGTCCGCCTGCGGGTCGGCGTGTCCCGGGAGCCCGGCCACGGCGGGCCGGAAGCTTCGGCGCGGACCGCGCGGTACGCGGCGCTCGCGGACGCCGCGCACCGCACCGGGGCTGCCGCGGTCCTGCTCGCGCACAGCCGGGACGACCAGGCGGAAAGCGTCCTGCTGGGCCTGGCCCGCGGGTCCGGGCCCAGGTCCCTGGCGGGCATGCCGGAAATCCGTGGCGCTTACCGGCGGCCGCTGCTCGGGGTCGGCCGTGCCACGCTGCGGGCCGCCTGCGCCGCGCTCGGCCTGCAGCCCTGGGACGACCCGCAGAACGCCGACCCCGCCTACGCCAGGGCCCGGGTACGCCACCAGGCACTGCCCGCCCTCGAGGCCGCGCTCGGCCCCGGGGTGACCGAGGCACTGGCCCGCAGCGCCCGCCAGTTCCGCGCCGACGCCGAACTGCTCGACGACCTCGCCGCGCTTCAGGCGGAGCAACTGCGCTGCGACGACGGCTCCTGGGAGGCGGGCCGGCTGGCCGCGCTGCCGGACGCGCTCAGGACCCGGGTGCTCCGGCTGGCCGCCGTCGCGGCAGGCTGCCCGCCCGGCGCGCTGACCGCTGGCCACGTCGAGGCCCTGTCGGCCCTGGTCACTTCCTGGCGCGGTCAGCGCTGGACGGACCTGCCAGGCGCTGTCCGCGGCATGCGGCAGCATGGCAAACTGCTTTTCACCGCCGGTCACCCGAGCGAGCCGGCCGGACAAGGTTTGTCGGAGGGCCCGGTTGGACGCGACTGACGTAGGGGCCGACCTCAAGGAGATCCTCATCCCGGCCGACCGCCTGCGGGCCCGGGTGGCGGAACTCGCCGCCGAGATCGACGCCGACTACTCCGGCCAGGATCTCCTGCTCGTCGGGGTGCTCAAGGGCGCGGTCATGATCATGGCCGATCTGGCCAGGGCCATGCGGCTGCCGGTGGAGATGGACTGGATGGCCGTCTCCTCCTATGGTTCGGGCACCAGGTCGTCCGGTGTGGTCAGGATCCTCAAGGACCTCGATACCGACATTTCGGGCAGGCATGTCCTGATCGTGGAGGACATCGTCGACTCGGGCCTCACGCTCTCCTGGCTGGTGGGCAACCTGCGCTCGCGGCAGCCAGCCTCGCTGCGGCTGTGCGTACTGCTCCGCAAGCCGGGGGCGGCGCGGATGGACGTCGAGGTGGCCTATACCGGTTTCGAGATCGCGAACGAGTTCGTGGTCGGGTACGGCCTGGACTACGCCGAGCGGTACCGGAACCTGCCGTTCGTCGGCACCCTGGCGCCGCACGTGTACGGCGGGGAGGAGGCTCCTCAACGGGCTCCGGAGCCGGTTGAGGAGGGGCGGGAACCGGGCCCTGAGGCCTGAGCCGGGACACAGCGGGTAAGACCGGGGAACACGGTCAGCGATGGGGAGCGTTGATGCGAGGAGAGGACCGTCGGGGAACCTGGGGTGGCGTGGCCACCCGAGGAGTCCCGGGCGCGGTGTAACGTCAACTAACCCGCACCTCCAACCGGGAATGACAAGGAAGCCGCCATGGTCACTGGGGCGCATGACAGGCCCGCCGGAGGTCGGCGGGTAACAACGCAGGCTGGTCAGGAGGGACTCGCCCAGAGCAGGCGGGGTCGTTGATCAATGGATCTCAAGCGTTACTTCCGCGGGCCGTTCGTAGCGGTCCTCGTGATGCTGCTGCTTTTCTTCATCGTGTTCGCCTACGCGAACCGTGGTGTGTCGTACACCCCGGCCTCCACGTCCCGGGTTGTCACTGACATCTACCAGGGCCGCGTCAAGTCGGCTACCTTGATCGACAAGAACCAGACGATCGAGATTGTCACGAACAGCAACCCCAGCCAGCGGCTCCAGGCGAGCTGGGTGGGCAACCAGGGGCAGCAGATTGCCGCGGAACTCCAGAAGAAGCCCCCGTCCGGCGGCTACAACGTCCAGGTGCCCAGCGGCAACACCGTCATCGGCGTGATCTTCAGCTTCCTGCCGTACATCCTGATCATCCTGATCTTCTTCTTCCTGCTCAACCAGATGCAGGGCGGCGGCTCCCGGGTGATGAACTTCGGGAAGTCCAAGGCCAAGCTGATCACCAAGGACACCCCGAAGACGACCTTCGCGGACGTGGCCGGGGCTGACGAGGCCATCGAGGAACTGCAGGAGATCAAGGAGTTCCTGCAGACCCCGGGCAAGTTCCAGGCGATCGGCGCCAAGATCCCCAAGGGCGTGCTGCTGTACGGCCCGCCGGGCACCGGCAAGACCCTCCTCGCCCGCGCCGTGGCCGGGGAGGCCGGGGTCCCGTTCTACTCGATCTCCGGGTCCGACTTCGTGGAGATGTTCGTCGGTGTCGGTGCCTCCCGGGTGCGTGACCTGTTCGAGCAGGCCAAGGCGAACGCGCCGGCGATCGTGTTCGTGGACGAGATCGACGCGGTCGGCCGGCACCGTGGCGCCGGTTTCGGCGGCGGCCACGACGAGCGCGAGCAGACCCTCAACCAGCTGCTCGTGGAACTGGACGGGTTCGACGTCAAGGGCGGCGTCATCGTCATCGCGGCCACCAACCGGCCGGACATCCTCGACCCGGCGCTGCTGCGCCCGGGCCGGTTCGACCGCCAGATCGTCGTGGCACAGCCCGACCTCAACGGGCGCAAGGGCATCCTGCGGGTGCACGCCCGCGGCAAGCCGTTCGCCGACGGCGTGGAGCTGGACATGATCGCGCGCCGGACGGCCGGCTTCACCGGCGCGGACCTGGCCAACGTGATCAACGAGGCCGCCCTGCTGACCGCGCGCGCCAACGGCACGAAGATCACTATGGCGGCGCTGGAGGAGTCGATCGACCGGGTGATGGCAGGTCCCGAGCGCAAGAGCGTGCTGCTCTCGGAGCGGGAGCGCAAGCTCATCGCCTACCACGAGGGCGGGCACGCCCTGGTCGGCCACGCCCTGCCGAACGCCGACCCGGTACACAAGATCACGATCATCCCGCGCGGCCGCGCCCTCGGCTACACCGCCTCGGCGCCCCAGGAGGACAAGTTCCTGGTCACCCGGTCGGAGATGATGGACCAGCTGGCCATGCTGCTCGGTGGGCGCACCGCCGAGGAACTTGTGTTCCACGAGCCCACCACGGGCGCCGCCAACGACATCGAGAAGGCCAGCCAGATCGCCCGCGGCATGGTGACCGAGTACGGCATGAGCGAGCGGCTGGGCGCCCGCAAGTTCGGCACCGGGGACGGCGAGCCGTTCCTCGGCCGCGAGATGTCGCACACCAGGGACTACTCCGAGGAGATCGCCTCCACCATCGATGAGGAGGTGCGCCGGCTCATCGAGTCCGCGCACGACGAGGCGTGGGAGATCCTGGTCTCGTACCGCGAGGTGCTCGACGACCTGGTCCTGCAGCTCATGGACAAGGAGACGCTGACCAGGGAAGAGGTCCTGCGGATCTTCGCGCCGATCAAGACGCGGCCCTCCCGCGGCTCCTACACCGGCTACGGCAAGAGGCTGCCCTCGGACCGGCCGCCGGTGCTGACGCCCAAGGAGCTGGCCCTGACCGCCGCCTCGGACGGCAAGGACCTGACCCCGGGCACCGGCAACGGCCAGGCGTCGGGCGGGGCGGCCTCGCTGGGCGGCACGCCTCCGGCACTGCCGTTCGGCTCCGATGACGCCGTGCCCGGCGAACCGCTTTGACCGAGCCGATAGATCTGCCGCGGATCGAGCGGGCCGTACGGGAAATCCTCATCGCCATTGGGGAGGACCCGGGCCGGGACGGGCTGATCGATACCCCCGCGCGGGTGGCGCGCGCATACGCGGAACAGTTCTCCGGGCTGTCCCAGCACCCGGAGGACGTGCTGGGCACCGTGTTCGACGCCGACCACGACGAGCTGATCCTGGTCCGCGATATCGAGGTCTACAGCACCTGTGAGCATCACCTGGTGCCGTTCTTCGGCACCGCGCACGTGGCCTACATACCGAACGAGAAGGGCCAGATCACCGGTTTGTCCAAACTGGCCCGGCTGGTCGACGTCTACGCCCGGCGGCCGCAGGTCCAGGAGCGGATGACCAGCCAGATCGCGGACGCGCTGATGCGGGTGCTCGAACCGCGCGGCGCCCTGGTCGTGATCGAGGCGGAGCACCTGTGCATGTCCATGCGCGGAGTGCGCAAGCCGGGCGCGAAGACGGTCACCTCGGCGGTGCGCGGCATCATCAGGGACAGCGCCCGCACCCGGGCCGAGGCCATGAGCCTGCTGCTGCACCGGGGCTGAGCCGCCGCACAGGGGCTGGGCCGCGCCAGGGCGCGCCCGGTCGCAGCGCTCGCGACTCGCCGGCGCCCGGAAAGCGCAAGCCCTCGGGAAGCTCCGGCGCCCGGGAGGAGCGGGCCGCTCGGGAAGCGCTGGCGTGTGCGGCAGGCATAAAAAGCAGAGCGCGGGAAGCTAGCCTTGCAACAAAGGCCTGGGAGAGAACCTCCAGCCACACCCGGAAGTGGCGCGCTCATAGGTACTTTGCGGATAACGGGAGATTACCCAATGAAAAGCGTCGGCGGGACTACGCTGTTTCCCCGTGACGCAGGGCCTCGTGCAGATGACTGAAGCGAACGACCCGAGCGCCCCGGCTGACGCAGCCGACGCCGGTGAGACCGGGGAACATACCGAGCTGCCGCCTGGCCGGGGGCCCGACCGCAGGCAGCGGCACCGCTGGGTGCCCATCACCGCGGGCTGGCTTGCCCTGCTGATCGGGCTCGCCGACGTGGTGAGCGCGGTCATTCCCCGGCTCCAGTTGATGCACCGGCTGCACCGGATCACGCCCTTCGTTCCCGGCGTACTGACCAATGTCACTTTTACCGCGGACGTGATCATCGGCTTGCTGCTGTTGATGCTCTCCCATGGGCTGCGCCGCAGAAAGCGCCGCGCTTGGCAGGCAACTTGCCTGTTGCTTGCCTTCAGCGTGCTCATTCATACCGTGCACGCGCCCTATCTGGCGCCCGGTGTGATCTCCGCGATCCTGCTCGGCGGCCTGCTCTTCTACCGGGACGAGTTCTACGCGGTGGGCGACGCGCGCACCCGCTGGCAGGCCGCAAGGGTCTTCGTCTGCCTGCTCATCGCGAACGTGGCCATCGGCCTCACCTACATGCTGCTTGTGCACGGCCTGGCCCAGAACTACTCAGTGTGGCAGCGGATCGTGCACACCGTCTACGGCCTGGTCGGCGTGACCGGCCCGGTCCGGTTCGTGCCCGAGAACAGGAGCGACTTCTTCAACACCCTGACCAGTTCGCTCGGCGTGTTCACGCTGCTGGTCACCGGGTACCTGTTCCTGCGCCCGGCCAAGCCGAAGGCCAGGCTCGGCCCGAAGAACGAGCAAGAGATCCGCGGGCTGCTTGGCCGGCACGGGCACCGGGACTCGCTCGGCTATTTCACCCTCCGCCACGACAAGAGCGTGATCTGGTCGCCGACCGGCAAGTCCTGCGTCGGGTACCGGGTGGTGTCCGGGGTCATGCTGGCCAGCGGCGACCCCATCGGAGATCCCGAGGCCTGGCCGGGCGCGATCCACGCGTTCCTCGACGAGGCGGCCAGGCACGCCTGGGCGCCCGCGGTGATGGGCTGCAGCGAGCTTGGCGCGGAGATCTGGTGCCGTGAGGGCGGCCTGACCGCACTGGAACTCGGTGACGAGGCAGTGGTGGAGGTCGCTGACTTCAGCCTCCAGGGCAGGCAGATGCGCAACGTGCGGCAGATGACCGCCAGGGTCTGCCGCCAGGGATACGTGGCGGAGATCCGGCGGCTTTCCGAGGTGCCGCCGGAGGAACTGGAGCGACTGGTGCGCCGCGCGGACTCCTGGCGTGGCAGCCCCACGGAACGCGGGTTCTCGATGGCACTTGGCCGGGTCGGCGGCCCGGGCGACGGGGACTGCGTCATCGCCACGGCCACCGAGAACGGGGTACTGCGCGGCCTGCTGCACTTCGTGCCGTGGGGATCCGACGGCCTGTCCCTTGACCTCATGCGCCGGGAGCGGACCGCGCAGCCGGGCGTCAACGACTTCCTCATCGTGGAGACGATCAAGGCGGCACAGGAACTCGGCATCAAGCGGGTGTCGCTGAACTTCGCGGTGTTCCGTTCGGCGCTGGCCCGCGGCGAGCGGATCGGCGCCGGGCCGGTGCTGCGCGCCTGGCGCGGCATCCTGCTGTTCGCCTCGCGGTGGTTCCAGATCGAGTCGCTCTACAAGTTCAACGCCAAGTTCTGCCCGCTGTGGGTACCGCGTTTCTTCGTCTTCTCCGGGACCAGGGATGCGCCGCGGGTGGCTCTCGCCGCGCTGGAGGCCGAGGCGTTCCTGGTCTGGCCCACCGTGGAGGTGCGCCGGATCGCCCGCCGCATGGGGCTCACCCGGCTGACACGGCCGCTGCGCCGCCCCCGCTGAACCCGGGCCGCGGGAATCGCTCCGTTCAGCGGCTGAGCGGCGCCGCAAGAATCGGCCCGGCCGACGCCTGAGTCGGCCTGTGTCGATGTCGCCCTCCGCGCATAGGGTGACCAGTGTGACAAGCGGCACGCCAGCCGGGGGTCGGCCCGGGGCTGCCCGGGCGGCTGGCATGCGCCGCGCCCCGGGCCCGCCCGGGCTTCCCGATCCGGGCCGGTGCCTGGTCATGGGGGTAGTGAACGTCACGCCGGATTCGTTCTCCGACGGCGGCGAATGGTTCGGGGCCGAGGCGGCGATCGGCCGTGGCCAGCAACTCGCCGCGCAGGGCGCCGACATCGTGGACGTGGGCGGGGAATCCACCCGGCCTGGCGCCCAGCGGATACCCGCCGACGAGGAACTGCGCCGGGTCATCCCGGTGATCACCGGGCTGGTCGGCGAGAACGTGCCGGTCAGCGTGGATACCATGCGGGCCGAGGTGGCCGCTGCCGCGCTGGACGCGGGTGCCAGCCTGGTCAACGACGTGAGCGGCGGTCTGGCCGATCCGGACATGCCGCGCCTGGTGGCACAGGCCGGGGTGCCGTACGTGGTCATGCACTGGCGCGGGCACAGCCACCAGATGCAGCAGCGGGCCGTCTACGCCGATGTCGTCGCGGAGGTATGCGAGGAACTGCGCCACCGGGTCGACGCGGTGATCTCCCGCGGCGTGGATCCATCGATGATCGTGGTGGATCCGGGCCTCGGCTTCGCCAAGCATCCCGAGCACAACTGGGCGCTCCTGGTGAACCTGGACCGCCTGTCCCACCTGGACGGCACCGGGCACGTCTTCCCCGTCCTGGTGGGGGCATCGCGCAAGCGCTTCCTCGGCCGGCTGCTGGCCGGGCCCGACGGGACCCCCCGGTCCTTCGCAGGCTCCGACGACGCCACGGTCGCGGTGACCGCGCTCGCCGCCGCCGCCGGCGCCTGGTGCGCCCGGGTACACGAGGTGCCCGCGAACTCCGACGCGGTCCGCGTCGCCGAGGCCTGGCGGGCGGCCGCGCTCGCGGGAGAGGCGTAAATGACGGGACTGGACCGGATCGAGCTGCGCGGGCTGCGGGTTTTCGCCCGGCACGGCGTGCTCGACTCCGAGCGGCAGGCCGGCCAGGAGTTCGTGATCGACGCGGTGCTGTGGCTGGACACCAGGCCCGCCGCTGGAAGCGATGACCTGTCCAAGACCGTTGATTATGGTGCCGTTGCCAACCGCCTGGTGCGCCTGGCCGAGGAACCGCCCGTCCGGCTGATCGAGACGCTGGCCGAGCGGCTCGCGGCCGACTGCCTGTCCGAACCCCTGGTCGCGGAGGTCGAGATCACAGTCCACAAGCCGCAAGCGCCCATCGCTCATCCGTTCAGCGACGTCACCGTCGTCATCCGGCGGGCGCGGCCGTCGCCCGGCCCGCAGCAGCCCCCACCGCCCGCGCCCGGCCGGCGGCCCGCGTGAACCGGCGCACGGTCATCGCCATGGGCAGCAACCTCGGCGACCGCCTGGACTACCTGCAAGGGGGGCTGGACGGGCTGTTCGACGCACCGCACCTTACGTTCCTGGCCGTGTCGCCGGTCTACCAGACCGCCCCGGTCGGCGGGCCCGAGCAACCCGACTACCTGAACGCCGTGGTGATCGCGGAGACGTCCATGCCCGCACGGGCCGTGTTCGAACGGTGCCTCAGCCTTGAGGACGCGTTCGGCCGCGTTCGCGACGAGCGGTGGGGCCCGCGGACGCTCGACCTGGATCTCATCATTTACGGTGACGAGGTGAGCAACAGCCCGGGACTGACGCTGCCGCATCCCCGTGCGCACGAGCGGGCGTTTGTCCTCCTGCCGTGGCACGACGCCGACCCGCAGGCGCGACTGCCTGGCTACGGGCCGGTGGCGGACCTGCTGGCCGCCATCGGCACCGACGGGGTCGCCCGGCTGGAGGGTGCCGTGCTGCACCCGCCCACATGACCGCCACCCGGGCCGGTGCGGCGGTGCATGACCGATGAGACCGACCAAGGCCCGCACCCTCGTGCTGACCGGCCTGATCTGCGCCGTCGGGATGTGGCTCCTGCTGCGGCAGGTGTACACGTCGCTGCCCCCGCTGCCGTGGAGCGGCGTGCCCGCACTGGGGCTGCTCGCCGGCGCCGAGGCCATCACCGGCTGGAACGTCCGGGCCCGGCTGGCCGGCCGCGGTACCCCGATTCCGCCGATCGCGGTGGCCAGAATAGCCGCGCTGGCGAAGGCCAGCTCGCTGGCGGGCGCCCTGATCGGCGGGCTGGCCGCCGGGTTCCTGATCTACGTCTCGACGTCACTGGACAAGTCGGCGTACCGGTCCGACGCGGTGGTGTCCGCGGCGACGCTTGGCGCCTCGCTGCTGCTCATCGCCGCCGCGCTGTACCTGGAGTTCGGCTGCCGGGCACGTAACGGCCGCGACCCGGACGAGGGCGCCGAACCCGGCCAGCCGCCGCACTCCGGCGCTGCGCACTGACTCCGGTGCCCTTTCCCGGTCGTGGCCCACCAGCCGGGTGGCTCCTTACCGGCCGGGGAGCGAGGGCTACTGCTCCACGTAGGTGGCGAGGTTCGCCAGTGAGGAGGCGAGCCCCGCGGCGTGGTCCTCCGCGGAGATCCCGTCCGGAACGTCCGCGGCAACGATGTCGACGCGCGTCCCCGCATCGACGGCGGTGATCTCCCACGTCATGGTCATGGTGCCGGCATAGGCGGGGTCGTCGGAGACGAAGTCCACCGCCTGCACAACCCGCTCGCCGGGAACGATGTCGACGAAGCGAGCCTCGACGATGTCGGACTCCGCTGTCGCCTTGCCCGGTGCGCCAGACGCGTCGGAATAGGTCAGCACCATCCGGTACGACCCACCCGGCCGGGCATCGAATCGCTCGAACCTGCTGGTCATCCCCGTGGGAGGGAGCCATGCCATGAGCGCCTCGGGATCGACGAGAGCGGCCCAGACGCGCCCGGGTGGCGCAGCGATCACCCGCGACGCCCTGTCCGTGCGTGGCATGGCGTGATCCTAAGGCCTGGAACCCACGGTAGCTCCGCCGGGACCCAGGACAGTGATGGCGAGAACCCGGCGCCACGGCACCCGGGCGCCTACCTGTCCATGTCGCCCACGACGAAGAACAGGGAGCCCAGGACGGCGGCAAGGTCGCTGACCCGGTGCCCGGGCAGCAGGTCAGGGAGCACCGCCATGTTGCTGAAAGAGGCCGACCTCAGCTTGAGCCGCCACGGCGTCTTACCGCCACGGGAGACCAGGTAGTAGCCGCTCAGCCCGAGCGGGCCTTCTGTCCATGCGTAGATGTGTCCCTCGGGCACCTTGAACACCTTTGGCAACCTGGCACTCAGCGGGCCCTGGGGAAGGCTGGCGAGCCGTCCGGCGCACTCCTGGGCGAGGTCCAGGGAAACCGCTAGCTGATCGCGCAGGCACTCGAACCGGGCCAGGCTGTCCCCCTCGGTGCGGACCGGGACCCTGAGCACCCCCGCGAGTTCGGCGTAGGCGAGATAGGGCTCGTCGCGGCGCAGGTCGAAGTCCACGCCGCAGGCGCGCGCCGCGGGACCGCTGACCCCGTATTGGCGCACCTGCGCCGGTGTCAGCACCCCGATGCCCCTGGTGCGGTCGCGGAAGCCGTCCTGGCCCAGCGTGGCCCCGATCGTGGGCAGTGCCGCGCGTACCTCGTCGATGACGCGGCAGGCCCGGGTGAGCCAGCCGGCCGGGATCTCTTCCTTGAGGCCGCCGACCCGGTTGAACATGTAGTGCATCCGGCCGCCCGAGATCTCCTCCATGATCGACTGGATGGCCTCGCGTGCTGCGAACGCGGCCCGTGCCGCCGCTGGCTCGCCCCGCTCTCCGGGCTCGCCCTGGTCTCCGCGTTCGCCCGGCTCGGCTGCCGCGGCCGCGATCTCCGGCGGGTAGGAGCTGAGGAAGGCGAGGTGGCTCAGGGCCCGGTTCAGCTCGGCCAGCATGGTGCGGGCCCAGACCGCCCTGGGCGGCACCTCGATCCCCGCCAGCCGCTCCGCGGCGAGCACCACGCCCAGTTCGCTGGCGAACGCGCCCAGCCAGTCGTGCCGGTTGGCGAGCACGATGATCTGTCGGTAATCCCGCGCCTCGAACAGCTTTTCCGCGCCCCGGTGCATGAACCCGATCTCCGGTTCGGCCGCCGAGATCCGGTCGCCGTCCAGCGTGAGCCGTAGCCGCAGCATCCCGTGCGCCGACGGGTGCGACGTCCCCAGATTGATGAGGAACTCCGGCTCGCCGCCCGTCCCGGCCCGGGCAGTCCCAGCCTCGGCAATCGCGGGCGCGCCAGCCCCGGTTATGGCGGCTCCGGGTGTGGCGGCTCCGGGCAGCCAGGCGCCGGTGACCGCCTCTATCTGGCGGCCCGTACCGGGTTCCCCCCGCGCCTGGCCCTCATGCATCCGCCCATGCTGCCACGCTCCCGTGGCCCGTCCGGCCCGACTACACGGCCGCTGCCTCGTTGCGTCTGTGGGCGATGACGCCAACTACCACACAAGAATGTGGGCGTTGGCGCGAGCGACCGCAAACGGGCGCTCGGTGTGCCCAGGCCCCCTCGCTCAATCGGCCGCGGTGTGGGCCAGCTTCGCCAGCGGCCGGGGCAGGCGCGTGCCGACCGCCTGGGCCAGCCAGCCGAACCCGCCAAGGCCCGCGGCGTCCACCAGTTCGGCGTCCTGGGAGGCCCGGCACAGGGCCAGGGCATAACCTTCCGGGTCGTCGGCCGCGAGCCCCAGCGGGGGACGCCGTGCGTCCAGGCCCAGCGCCCGCAGCGCCGCCCGTTGCGTGGTGAGCACGGTCTCGCCCACACCCGCCGCCTTGCCTGCCACGGCGCAGGCGTCCAGCGCCACATGCGCGGTGATGTCCCTGGACCCGTCGGGGACCGCGGGCACCACCCGGCCGTCCAGGTAGCCGGTCAGGGTCCCGTACCCGGGCCGGGACGCCTTGAGGTGCCCGTAGTCGGCGGCCACCGCGACGCCTCGGTCGATCCTGCGGATCACCCCGGCCCACGCGATGCACCGGATCCTGCCCACCTCGGCGCGCTCCCCGCAGCCGCGCAGCGGCCACCAGTCGCGAATCCATTCCAGATCCGCCGGATCGGGCTCGCCGTGCGGTTGTTCGGCGCCGGTGGCCGGGTCCACCTGGACCACGGCCGGGCCGGCGGGGGTCAGTTCCACCACGTCCAGCGGGACGTTGTCCAGCCATTCGCTGGCGATCACGAGCCCGGTGATGCTGGCCGGGGGTACCCGCTCCCAGCGGATCCGCGGATCGAGCACGGCGGGCCGTGGCGCCACCTCCACCGCACAAGCGGCAATCCGCCCGGCCAAGCCCCGCCCGGGCCCGGGCGGCTCATGCTCCGCCGCCGCGGCCAGCACCTGCTCCAGCAGCTCGCCCTGGCCAGCGCCGACGTCCACCAGGTCGATCCGTTCCGGCCGGCCAAGCCCCGTGTCCACCTCGCGGAGCAGTTCCAGCACGGCCTCGGCGTAGCCCGGCGACACGTGCACCGAGGTGCGGAAGTGACGGGCGGGGGACTCGCCCCTGACGTAGAACCCGCCAGGACCGTAGAGCGCAGCCTGCATGGCCTGGCGCCAGGTCATCCACACACCGCCGACTCTAAGCGGCTCGCAGGCCCGGCGGCGGATCTTCCCGCTCACGCCCGCGGCGCGCGCCGCGATGCGGTGCAGGACGCCGCGGCTATGCTGATCGTTGCCATCCGGCGTCCACTGACCTGTCGCACGGCCCGTTCAGCGGCCACGCGTGAGGACTGGACCGAGAGGGATAAGAATCCATGGCGAGCCCGGTGGACCCGAGTCAGTCGCATCCTGCCCGGCTCAGGGTAGGCGTGATCGGAGCCGGAAAGGTCGGCGTCGTCCTGGGCGCCGCGCTGGCCAGGGCCGGGCACAAGGTCGTGGCCGTTTCCGCGGTGTCGGAGGCCTCGGTCCAGCGAGCGGCCGCGATGCTGCCGGGCGTGCCGGTCCGCCGCCCGCCCGCGGTGCTCGCCGAGGCCGACCTGGTGCTGCTTACCGTGCCCGACGACTCCCTGCCGGGGCTGATCAACGGGCTGGCCGCCACCGAGGCTCCGGTCGAGGGCCGCCTGCTGGCGCACGCCAGTGGCCGCTACGGCGTCGGCGTGCTGGACGCCACCACCCGGCGGGGCGGGCTGCCGCTGGCGCTGCACCCGGTGATGACCTTCGCGGGCCGCCCGGACGACCTGAACCGCCTGGCCGGGATCTGTTTCGGGGTCACCGCCCCGGCCGCGCTGCGCCCGGTCGCGGAGGGCCTGGTCATCGAGATGGGCGGGGAGCCGGTCTTCATCGACGAGGACCACCGCGGGCTCTACCACGCGGCCCTGGCCAGCGGGGCCAACCACCTGGTCACGCTCGTGGTCCAGGCGGCCGAACTGCTCGGCATGGCCGGCGTGCCTGACCCGGCGCGGATGCTGCGGCCGCTGTTGACTGCCGCGCTGGACAACGCGCTTGTGCTGGGGGACGCGGGCCTGACCGGACCGGTCGCCCGCGCCGACGCGGACACCGTGGCCAGCCACGTGGCATCGCTGCAGCGGGCCTCACCCGAGGCACTGCGCGCCTACGTCGCGCTGGCGCGGCTCACCGCCGACCGGGCGCTGGCAGCGGGCATGCTGGCCCCGCCGGACGCCCAGCGCCTGCTAGAAGTACTGGCGGGAGCGCCGCGGTGACGCCTCCGGTCCTGGCCCGCACCAGGCTGGGCATGACCGTCGGGCGCAAGCTGCTCGGCTCTCCTATTGTCCTGGTGCCGACCATGGGTGCCCTCCACGAAGGTCACATCGCATTGCTCCGCAGGGCCGCGGCACTTTCGCGGCCATACGGAAGCGTCGTGGTCTCCGTATTCGTCAACCCGCTCCAGTTCGGGGCCGGTGAGGACCTGGACCGCTACCCACGCGATCTCGACGCAGACCTGGCGATCTGCGAGCGGGAGGGGGTGGCGCTGGTGTTCGCGCCCGGCGACACCCAGATGTATCCCAGGGAACAGCTGATCACCGTGGACCCCGGCCCGATGGGGCAGGTACTTGAGGGGGCCTCACGGCCGGGCTTCTTCACCGGCGTGCTCACCGTGGTACTCAAGCTGTTCCAGCTCGTCGGCCCGCAGGTCGCGGTGTTCGGGCAGAAGGACGCACAGCAGCTTGCCCTGATCCGGCGGATGGCCGAAGATCTGTGCCTCGGCGTCGACATCGCCAGCGAGCCCACCGTCCGTGATCCCGACGGCCTGGCGGTGTCCAGCAGGAATGCCTACCTGACCGCAGCCGAGCGCACTACCGCGCTGGGGCTGTCCGGTGCCCTGCGAGCCGGCCGGCAGGCCCGCGAATCCGGCCCGGACGCCGTGCTCGCGGCCGCACAGCAGGTCCTGGACGAGGCGGCCAAGGCCGACCCGCCGCTGGTCACCGACTACCTGGCCTTGGTCGAGCCGGACACGTTCACCCCGGTGAAGCCGGGTTTCGTCGGCGACGCCCTGCTGCTGGTAGCCGCGCGGGTCGGGACCACCCGCCTGATCGACAACACCCCGCTGACCCTCGGCCGGCCCACCCCATGATCATCAACGGTATCCCTCGCCCTGGAGGCTGCCGAGCTGGATTCGCGGTGGTGAGGGAGTGCCATGCTGCTGACGATTGACGTGGGCAACACCAACATGGTGCTGGGTGTATTCGAGGGCGAGGAGGTCGTCGAGCACTGGCGCATCGCCACTGACCCGGCCCGCACCGCCGACGAGATCGCCGTGGTGCTCCAGGGGCTGATCGGGCAGAGCAACGTCCTCAAGGACCCGGATATCAGCGGGATCGCGTTGTGCTCAACCGTGCCGTCGGTGCTGCATGAGATGCGCGAGATGTGCCAGCGCTACTACGGCGACATCCCTGCGCTGATCGTGGAACCCGGGGTCCGCACCGGCGTCTCGGTGCGGATGGACAACCCGAAGGAGGTGGGCAGCGACCGGATCATGAACACGGTCGCCGCGGTGCACCTCTACGGCGGGCCGGCCCTGGTCGTGGACTTCGGCACCTCCACCAACTTCGACGCCGTCAGCAGCCGCGGCGAGTTCGTCGGCGGTGCGCTGGCGCCCGGCATCGAGATCTCCGTCGATGCCCTCTCCCGCCGCGCCGCGCAGTTGCTCAAGGTCGAACTGGCCCGGCCGCAGCACGTGATCGGCAAGAACACGGTCGAGGCGCTGCAATCCGGCATCATCTTCGGCTTCGCCGGCCAGGTCGAGGGGATCGCCCGGCGAATGGTCGCGGAGCTGGCGCCCGACGATCCGGACTCGGTGACCGTCATCGCCACGGGAGGCTTGGCCCCGCTGGTCCTCAGCGAGATCAGCGTGATCGACGAGTACGAGCCATGGCTGACCTTGATAGGGCTGCGTCTGGTGTTCGAGCGCAACATGCGCAGCGGCTGACGGTGTCAGCCCCGGGCGGCAAGCCGCCCGGATCCCCCGCTGCAGCGCTGGCCCAGGGGCGCGACCCCCTGGAACCCCTGATGGCCCATGGCCCGGTTTCCTCCGTCACCGGGCCGTGGCCCGGCCAAAAATCGGTCCTGCCCGTGTCGCGGCGCCGGTAGCCTCGTCGGCGTGGAGGACGACGAGTACCCGGCCGACTTGCCCGAGCAGGTGCGGGTCCGGCTGGCCAAGCGCGAGCGGCTGCTCGCCGAGGGCGCCGACCCTTACCCGGTGGACTTTCCCCGGACCGACACGATCGCCGAGGTGCGCGCCAGGCACCCGGATTTGGCGGCGGACACCGCCACCGGTGAGCACGTGGGTGTCACCGGCCGGGTGATGCTGTCCCGCATCGCCGGGAAGCTGTGCTTCGCGACCATCCGCGACGGCACCGGGGATATCCAGGTGATGCTGTCTGCCGACCGGGTCGGCGAGGACGCGCTTGCGGCCTGGAAGCGGGACGTGGACCTGGGGGATCACATCGGCGTGGAAGGCGAGGTCATCTCGTCCCGGCGCGGTGAGCTGTCCGTCCTTGCCGACAGGTTTGCCATCACGGCCAAGGCCCTTCGGCCGCTTCCCGAAAAACACCATGGGCTTACGGACCCGGAGTCGCGGGTCCGGCAGCGTTATGTAGACCTGATCGTCAACCCGAAGGCACGCCGGATGGCCGAGCTCCGGGCAGCGGTGACGCGGGCGATGCGTGAAGAGCTCCACGACCGCGGGTTCATCGAGGTCGAGACGCCTATCTTGCAGCGGGTGCACGGCGGGGCGAACGCGCGGCCGTTCACCACCCACATCAACGCCTACGACTTGGACCTATACCTGCGGATTGCGCTGGAGCTCTATCTCAAGCGGCTGGTGGTCGGCGGCATCGAGAAGGTCTACGAGATCGGGCGCAACTTCCGGAACGAGGGCGTGGACGCCACGCACAACCCGGAATTCACCATGCTGGAGGCCTATGAGGCCTACGGCGACTACATGACCATGGCCACGCTCACCCGGGAGCTGATCCAGCGGGCCGCCAAGGATGCGCTTGGCGGCACCCAGTTGCACCGCGCGGACGGGAGCGAGGCAGATATCGGCGGCGACTGGCCGGTCAAGAGCGTGCACGGCGCGGTGTCCGAGGCGCTTGGCGAGGAGGTCACCCCGGACACCGGCGAGGAGGAGTTGCGGGCGCTGTGCGCGCGCGCAGGCGTGCCGGTCGAGCCGAAATGGAACCGGGGCCAGGTCCTGCTGGAGATGTACGAGCGGCTGGTCGAGCGGCGCACCGTCATGCCGACCTTCTACCGGGACTTCCCGGTCGAGGTGTCCCCGCTCACCCGGGCCCACCGGGAGGATCCCAGGCTGGCGGAGCGCTGGGACCTGGTGGCGTTCGGCACCGAGCTGGGCACCGGCTACTCCGAGCTGATCGACCCGGTGGAGGAACGCGCCCGGCTCACCGCGCAGTCACTGCTGGCCGCCGGGGGCGACCCCGAGGCCATGGTGGTGGACGAGGAGTTCCTGCAGGCGCTGGAGTACGGCATGCCCCCGACCGGGGGGGTGGGCATCGGCATCGACCGTGTGCTGATCATGTTCACCGGCGAGACCATCAGGGAAACGATCCTGTTCCCGATGGTCCGGCCCGAGTAGAGCCGCTGCGTAGCGGGCCCGTTACGGCCAACCGGCCCGCTACGTTCTCTCAGCCGACGATCCGGACGGCACCCACGTAGACGTTCCACATGACCGGCTGGACCTGCACGTCCTCGCCGAAGTCGGGCGCGTCCACCATCAGGTTGTTGCCGATGTAAAGGCCCACGTGACCGATGTCGGGGTAGAAGAACACCAGGTCGCCGGGCTGGAGCTGGTTGCGGCCCACGTGCACGCCCATGTTCCACTGGTCGCCGGTGAAGTGCGGCAGGCTGATGCCGACCTTGGCGTAGGCCCACAGGACCAGGCCCGAGCAGTCGAAGGAACTCGGGCCCGCCGCTCCCCAGACGTAGGGGTCACCGCGCCGGGACAGCGCCCAGCGCAGCGCCTGCGCGCCGATCGTGTTGGCGGTCGGGATGTTGATGTTCGGGTAGTTGCCGGTCTGGTTGAACACGGCCATGGCCTTCTTGAACACCGAGCTGTTCAGCAGGTTGATCTTGCCCTGCGCCTGCCGCCGCTTGCTGGCCATCTGCGCGGTGAGCTGCTTCGCCCGCCGGGTCTGCTGCTCGGCGCTCGCGCGAGCCCGCTGCGCGGCAGCGACACCCTCGGCGATCTGGCTCACCTGGTCGCCGTTTTCCTGCTGCAGCACCTGCACGAACGCCGCCCGGCCGATCAGGGTGGACGCGGTGCTCGTGGTCAGCAGCTCCAGCGGGGTGGTCAGCCCGCCGTTCATGTAGCTCTGGGCCGCAAGCTGGCCCACGGCGAGATTCCCGGCCCTGAGCTCGGTGAGATCCCGCACGTAGGTGTCCTGGGCGATCCTCGCCTCGGTCTGTGCCTGGGTGAGCTGGATCCGCAGCCCGTTGTACTGCTCGTTCAGGCTGTTGATCTCGTTGGAGAGCGCTCTGGCCTGGGCAACCAGGTCCTTCAGGCTGGGCATGGGCTGGCTGGGCGCGGCGCCCCCGATGCCGAACGGCAGGATGAGGCTGAACAGCGCGGTCGCGCCGAGTACGGTAGCCACCCGTCCCCAGGCCCGCCCGGACCTGCGGTAAGCACTTCGTGGACCACTTGGCATGTACTTGCGGGGACGCAAGTGCTCCACCCGGTCTCCTCTCCTCGGCGAACCGCCGCTCGTGCCGGCTCGCCGGGCGTACTGCTCTGGCCGGGCTGCCGGGGGCGCGATCAGCGTGGGTGCGGCGCCGCAAGTTAATGGGGCCTGCGGGGGCCACCACCCGGAACGAGTGAATCTTTGCATAGCGCCAGGCTTGTGAGGGGCCAGCTCGCAATAAGCGGGCCCCCCCTTAGGGGGTCCTTGCAAGTCGGAGGCGAATTGGGGAATCAGTATTCCCGCAGTTCACAAGCATGTGATGGGGACCGAGAGCGGGTGTGATCTGCCCGTGATATGCCGTATTGAGATCGGCGCGCCTGACGGTGCGCCGGCCGAGGCCTCACCTGGCCCGCCTGACCTGCGCGGATGGCCCGCTGACTGCGGTGCCGCCCGGGCCGGGCTAGGGTTTGCGCGCGATGGACTACATGATCAGACGGGCCCGGACACCGGACGTGCGGGCGATCGCCGACCTCGTGAGCATCA
>Ga0207700_10000429_pt1 | contig 24686 bp, 21 predicted proteins | sample LARL82metaG_FD_184348 | JGI IMG/M metagenome (GOLD analysis project Ga0207700, IMG submission 184348) | Corn, switchgrass and miscanthus rhizosphere microbial communities from Kellogg Biological Station, Michigan, USA - LAR L8-2 metaG... | ecosystem: Host-associated > Plants > Roots >...
CGCAGGCCGCTCGACTACTTCGCCCGCGGCGATCTGGTTGATGAGCTGGTCGGGCAACGCCCGGATCGACGGCATCAGCGCGCCAGTCCCTGCGTCCAGCGCGCGTAGACGTCGTCGGCCACGCGCGACAACGCAGCGAGCCGTGCGTCGAGGTCGCGCATGATGTCATCCCTGCTCTGCGTGGCGCGCACGGTCGACGGCGGAAGCTCGTCCGCGCCGGCGCGGCACCAGGTCTCGACCATCGAGCGCGTCATCTCTATGTGGCACTGGAAACCGACGTGCTTGCCGAGCGTATAGCCCTGGTTGCGGTTGAAATCGTTGGTAAGCACCCGCGTGGCGCCGGGCGGCAGTTCGAAAATATCGTAATGCCACTGGAAGGTGGAGAAGGCGTGGCGGCCGCCGAACCACGAGGCATCGGCGGTGCGCACGTCGCCCCATCCAATCTCGGGGGTTTCGGTGCGGCGCACCTGCGCGCCCATGGCCTTAGCGAAAAGCTGGCCGCCGAGGCAATGCCCGATGACCGGAATCTCCTCGGCGACGGCGGCACGCACCAGCGCGAGCAGCGGCGCGTTCCACGGCAGCTCGTCGTTCGCGCTCATCGGCCCACCCATCATGCCGATGCCTGCGAACTCGCGCGGATTCGTTGGAACGGCGTCGCCGCGATCGATCGCGATGAGCTTCGAGGCGATGCCCTGCGCATCCAGCCATTCGCCGAAATGGCCGGCACCTTCCGTGGGTGAAAAGCGGAAAATCGCGACCGGTTTCATGAAGCTGCATTGTACCGCGCGCTCCGCGCTGACCGCGTTGCCGGAGTCGAGCGCGGCGTCGCGCCGGTGCTATGATCGCCGCGCATGGGCACCTCCGCCGCCACGCGACCGGCGTCTTGCGCCGAGCTGGGCCTCGAGCGCGCCGCCTACGCGGCGCTGCGGGTGCTCGACACGCCGCAGAAGGTGCAGCAGTTCGTTTCCGCGATTCCCATCAACTACGAGCTCGGCGGCGAAACGCTGCTGTCGGTGAGCGAAGTTCTCGCGCAGCGCCGGGCACACTGCATCGAGGCGGCGTTCGTCGCCGCGTGTGCCATGTGGATCCATGGCCGCCCCCCCCTGGTGATGCACCTCGACTGCGCTCAGAGCGACGACCCGCATGTGATCGCGCTTTTTCGCGAGCGCGGTGCGTGGGGTGCGATCTCCAAGAGCAACGGCATGCATCTTCGCCATCGCGACGCCGTGTATCGCAGCCTGCGCGAGCTGGCGATGTCGTACTTCCACGAGTACTTCGACCGCGATGGACGCAAGACCATGCGCAGCTACTCGTCGGCGTTCGACATGCGCCGCCTCGATCCCGCGCTCTGGGTGAACTCGACGCGCCCTTGCGATGAGGCCAACGCGCGCCTGGCGGCGCTGCGACACTACGCGGCTGTCACGACGGGACAGCTGCGGCAGCTCTCGCCGCGCGACGCCTTCGAGCGCGAGGCCGGAAGCGTGGCACAGTATCCACGCCCGCGCGCCCGCCCGCGATCCGTCTGACGCGTCCGCGCCCTGCGCTCAGATGGCGCCGCGCGCGATCTCCGCGTATGCGGAGTGGTTGTGGATGGACTCGAAGTTCTCGGCGGCGACGCGAAACCCGGCGAACCGCGCGTCGCCTTGCAGGCGCGACGCGATGCCGCGCACCAGGTCTTCGACGAAACGCGGCCGCTCGTACGCGCGCTCGGTGACGTATTTCTCGTCGTTGCGCTTGAGCAATCCATAAAGCTCGCACGATGCCTCCTCCTCGCCGAGGCGAACGAGCTCGGCGAGGGAGAGTCGCGCGCCGGACCTGGGTCGCACGTCGATGCTCAGATGCGAGCGTTGATTGTGCGCACCGTAGTCGGCGATTGCCTTGGAGCTCGGGCACAGGCTCATCACCGGGATGACGATGCTCGCGGTCACCTCGCAGCTTCGCGCATCGGCACGCGCGGCGAGCTTCACCGTGTAATCCATCACGCTGCCCACGCCGGACACCGGCGCTGTCTTGCGCATGAACCACGGAAACTCGATGTCGACGCTGCCGGCATCGCTTTCCAGCCTGCGCAGCAGCGCCGCGACCCACTCCGGCAGCTGCGCTAGCGAAAACGGCTCGTGCATCTCGTCGATGGCGGCGACCAGCCTCGACATGTGCGTGCCTTTCCGGTCCGCGGGCAGCGCGACGTAAACGCCAAAGGTCGCCACCGTCGATTGCACGTCGACGCTGTCGTCGCTGCCACGATCCTCGAAACGGATCGGGTAGCGAAGGCTACGAATGCCGACGCGGTCGATCGCGAGTGCGCGCTGATCGGCGTGCGATTGGACGTCGGGGATGCCGGGTGACTCGGGTCGGTTCATCACTGTCTTCGGAAAGATCAGGCCACGCCTTATGCCGCGGGCTTGGTCGCCGCATTCGCCTTCGCCGGCGCGGCCACCGGCTGCACCCCAAAACGCTCTACGATCGATGCGGCGATACCGTCGGCGTCGAGCCCGCATTGTGCCAGCAGCAGCGCCGGATCACCGTGTTCGATGAAGGCGTCGGGCAATCCGAGGTGGAGCATCGGTTTGACGATGGCGCGCTGGGCGAGCGCTTCGGCGACCGCGCTGCCGGCGCCACCGGCGATCACGTTCTCCTCGACCGTGACCAGCGCGTCGTGCGAATTCGCGAGCCGCACGATCAGGTCGGTGTCGATCGGCTTGACGAAACGCATGTTGGCGACGGTCGCATCGAGCTGTTCCGCGGCTTGCAGCGCCGGCTGCACCATGCTGCCGAAGGCGAGCACGGCGATGCGATGCGGCTGCTTGCGCCTGGACTCGCGACGCACTTCGCCCTTGCCGATCGGCAGCGCCTGCATCTCACGCTGGATCGCCACACCGGGACCCGACCCGCGTGGATAGCGGACCGCACTGGGTGTGTCCATGAGAAAAGCCGTATAGAGCATCTGCCGGCATTCGTTCTCGTCCGCGGGCGCCATCACAGTCGTATTGGGAAGGCAGCGCAGATAGGTGAGGTCGAAACTCCCCGCGTGCGTGGGGCCATCGGCGCCGACGATGCCGCCGCGATCGATGGCGAACATCACCGGGAGGTTTTGCAGCACCACATCGTGGATCAGCTGATCGTAGGCACGCTGGAGGAACGTGGAGTAGATCGCTACGACGGGCTTCATGCCTTCGCAGGCAAGCCCGGCGGCGAACGTCACCGCATGCTGCTCGGCGATTCCGACGTCGAAGTAGCGGTTAGCGTGCTCTTTCGAGAAGCGCACCAGACCGGAGCCCTCGCGCATCGCCGGCGTGATGCCGATGAGTCTCGCGTCGCGATCGGCCATGTCGCACAACCAGTCGCCAAAAACCTGCGTGTAAGTCGGCTTGCCCGCGGCCTTCGCGGTGATGCCGATGTCGGGATCGAAACGGCTGACACCGTGATAGAGAATCGGGTCGTCCTCGGCTTTGGCGTAGCCGTGTCCCTTGCGCGTGACTACGTGCAACAGCTGCGGTCCGGAAAGCTGGCGGACGTTGTGCAGTGTGCGCACCAGCAGGCTGAGGTCATGGCCGTCGATGGGACCGATGTAATTGAAACCGAGCTCTTCGAACAGCGTGCCGGGAAGCACCATGCCCTTCATGTGCTCTTCCCAGCGCTTCGCAAAATCCTTGACCGGCGGCAGTTTCGACAACACCTCCTTGCCACCGCGACGCACCGTGTTGTAGACGCTGCCCGAGAGCAGGCGGGCCAGATAGTTGTTAAATGCGCCGACAGGCTCCGAGATCGACATGTCGTTGTCGTTGAGCACGACGAGCATGTTCGCATGCGTGGCGCCGGCGTTGTTCAGCGCTTCGAAGGCCATGCCGGCGCTCATGGCGCCATCGCCGATCACCGCGACGACCTTGCGTTGCTCGCCACGGATTCGCGCCGCGATTGCCATGCCGAGCGCGGCCGAGATTGACGTCGACGAATGCGCGGTTCCGAAGGTGTCGTACTCGCTTTCGGCCCGGCGCGGAAACCCGGCGACACCGCCGAGTTGACGAAGCGTCGCCATGCCTTCGCGGCGTCCGGTCAGCACCTTGTGCGCGTAGGTCTGGTGGCCGACGTCCCACACCAGGCGATCCCACGGCGTGTCGAACACGTAGTGCAGCGCGACGGTGAGCTCGATGGTGCCGAGGTTCGATGAAAGATGACCGCCGGTGCGGCTGACCGATTGCACGACGAAGTCGCGAATCTCATGCGCAAGCGCTGGCAGCTGATCCGGCGCGAGGCGGCGCAAATCGGCAGGAGCATGAATGGTTTCGAGCAGCATCGCAGTCTAGCTCGATCGAAGCGCGATCCAGTCGGCGATCTCGTGCAGCCGGCGCGCGGCGGTGCCGAAATCGACCAGATCAGCATGCGCGTTCTTGCGCAGCGCCTCGATGCGCTGGCGCGCGCCCTCGACGCCGAGCAGCGACACGTAAGTCGGTTTTTGCTGGGCGGCGTCCTTGCCCGCGGTCTTGCCGAGGCTCTGCGCAGTTCCCTCGACGTCCAGCACGTCGTCGACGATCTGGAACGCGAGGCCTACGTCCGCGGCGTATCGATCGAGCGCGTCGACGTCGTGCGCCTTGGCACCGCACGCTGCGCCCAGACGAACGGCCGCATGAATCAGTGCGCCGGTCTTCAACCGGTGCATGCGCTCGACGTCCTCCAGCCCCGAAGCGTTGCCTACCGCTTGCAGATCGAGCGCCTGTCCGCCGGCCATGCCGCGTGATCCGGCAGCGTGGGCGAGCAGCGCGATGCGCGGCGACGCATCGGGCGCGCGCGCGACGACTTCGAAGGCGAGGCACTGCAGCGCATCGCCGGCGAGCAATGCCGTCGCTTCACCGAATGCGATGTGCACCGTGGGCTTGCCCCGACGTAGCACGTCGTCGTCCATGCATGGGAGATCGTCGTGCACAAGCGAATAGGCATGGATGAGCTCGACCGCGGCCGCGACGGCGTCGACGCGATCGTCGTCGGCGCCGGCGAGCTCGCCACTCGCATACGCGAGTAGCGCGCGCACGCGTTTTCCGCCGCCGAGCGCGGCGTAGCGCATCGCCGCGTGCAGCGCGAGCGGAGGGTCGTCGATGGGCGGCAGGTGCTGCTCCATGACCGCGACGACGCGCTGCGCACGCTCGCCCGACCACACCGCGAATTCAATGTCAGGGTTCATCGCCCGCTTCGGCGCCCGCCTGGACCGTGAAGGATTTCAGCACGCCCTTTTCCAGGACCTGCACCTGCTGCTGCGCATCCTTCAGCGCGGCCTGGCAATACTGAAGCAGGTCGGCACCGCGCTTGTAGGCCGCCAGCGCGTCGGCCAGTGGCAGCTGGCCCGCCTCCATCCTGGCGACGATGGATTCGAGTTCGGCCAGCGCCGTCTCGAAGCTGGCGGGAGCCGGCGCGCCGGAAGGTGCGGTGGACGACGGGGTGGACATGGAAGAGGGGAAGGAGGGGGAGGAGACGGTCGCGACGGACGCCCACGACGGCGTGCGCAAAAGCGCCTGAATTTCAGTGAACCTACCGCAATTCTGCCTATGCGGCAATGCTCGAGGCGTGCTCCCGAGCGTGCATTTCGGCCGGAACTTTGGCGTGGACCGGGGGTCGATACGAGGCTATAATTGCAATCTCATTTGACGACGCAGCCTGGCTACGACTTTCGTAGGCGATGGCTGACTTAGCAAATCGGTTGGGGGGCGGCCTCCGTTCGCATCGAAGCCGCCACTTATATTGGTTGTTGGGTTGGCGGTTCACGAAAGGAAAGGCTGATGTCGAACCTCGCGACTGCGGACCGGCTGCGCTCCGCTACTTCGCAGCTTCCCGTATCCTGGTATTGTGATCCTGCGATTTATGCGCTCGAACAAAAGCACCTGTTCGCGCAGGGGCCAGGCTATGTCGGCCACGAGCTCATGGTCCCGGAAGTCGGCGACTACTACACGCTCGACTGGCGCGACAAGGCGCAAGTGCTGGTGCGTAACGGCGAGGGTGCCGGCGCGGTGGAACTCCTGTCGAACATCTGCCGCCACCGGCAGGCAATCATGCTCGACGGCCGCGGCAACGCGCCCAATATCGTCTGCCCCATCCATCGCTGGACCTATGACTTGAAGGGCGGCCTGCTCGGCGCGCCGCTGTTCGAGGACAAGCCATGCGTCAAGCTTCGCAGCACTCCGCTCCAGCGCTGGAACGGCCTGCTGTTCGACGGCAAGCGCGACATCGCGCGCGAACTCGAGGGCGTTGACCCGGCTGGCAACTTCGACTTCTCGGGCTACGTGCTCGATCGCGTCGAGATCAAGCATTGCGCGTACAACTGGAAGACCTTCATCGAGGTCTATCTAGAGGACTACCACGTCGGCCCGTTCCATCCCGGACTGGGCCAGTTCGTCACCTGCGACGACCTGCGCTGGCATTTCAACGATCGCTATTCGGTGCAGACGGTCGGCGTGAATGCGGGACTCGCGAAGCCCGGAACCAAGACCTACGAGCGCTGGCACAAGGCGGTCCTCGACTACTATCGCGGCGAGCCTCCGGCGCACGGCGCGATCTGGGCGACGCTGTACCCCAACGTCATGCTGGAATGGTACGCGCACGCGCTGATCGTGAGCTCGCTCATCCCCGATGGCGTCGACCGCACGAACAACATCGTCGAGTTCTACTACCCCGAGGAGATCGCGCTGTTCGAGCGCGAGTTCGTCGAGGCGGAACAGGCCGCGTACATGGAGACCGCGGGCGAGGACGACGAAATCGGCGAGCGCATGGACGCGGGGCGGCGCGCGCTGTGGAAGCAGGGGCGCAGTGAAGTCGGCCCCTACCAGTCCCCCATGGAAGACGGCATGCAGCACTTTCACGAATTCCTGCGGCGGGAACTGTCACCGCACATGTGACGTCGAAACAATCGTTCCGAGTACCGCCGGTTATGTTGCCGGCGGCTGCCGCACCTTCCCCTTCAAGGCCACCACTCCATGCGTTCCACGCGTTCGCTGCTCTCAGTCGCCGGACTGGCATTGACCCTCAACGCCGGTGCGAGTGGAGCCGTGACTCCGAGCCCGCCATCGGTTCCGACGATTCCCTACGAGAAATACCGCCTCGGCAATGGCCTTGAAGTGATACTCGCGCAGGACCGCACGCTGCCGGTGGTCGCAATCAACCTCTGGTACCACGTCGGCGCTGCCAACGAGGAGCCGGGACGCACCGGGTTCGCGCACTTGTTCGAACACATGATGTTCACCGGCACCAAGCACGCCAAGCGCGGGCTCGCCGACGAGCTTCTGGCAGCGGCGGGCGTGAGCGATTCCAACGCCACGACCTCGTTCGACCGCACGAATTATTTCGACACGGTGCCGTCGAACCAGCTCGAGCTCGCGCTGTGGACGCACGCCGATCGCATGGGCTACCTGCTCGATTCGCTCGACCAGACCGCGCTCAGCAACCAGCAGGATGTCGTGCGCAACGAGCGCCGGCAATCGTCCGAGAACCGCCCCTACGGCATCGTCGACGAGGCGATGTTCCATGCGCTGTTTCCGGCGGGCCATCCATATCGTCCGATGATCATCGGGTCGCACGTCGACATCCAGGCCGCGCGCATCGCCGACGTACGCGACTTTTTCAAGCGCTACTACCGGCCCAACAACGCGACGCTGGTGATCGCGGGCGATTTCGACACCGCCAACGCGAAGCGCCTGGTGCAAAAGGAGTTCGGCACCTTTCGCCGCGGCGTCGACATTGCCTCACCCAGCGTCGTGACGCCAGCGCTCACGTCCGAACAACGACTGACTGTGACCGACCAGATCGAGCTCGAGCGCCTCGACATCGGTTGGCTCACGCCGCCCAAATTTGCGCCGGACGACGCCGAGTTGACCATCGCGTCGAGCATTCTCGCGGGAGGCAAGGCGAGCCGGCTCTACCAGAAGCTGGTGCACGATCTCGAGGTCGCCCAGGACGTCTCGGCCGACCAGGATTCGTACGCGTTGACCTCCATCTTCCAGCTGCAGGCCGTCGCGCGCGCCGGACACACTGCGGCCGAGCTGCAACCGCTCGTCGACGCCGAGCTCAAGCGTCTTGCCGACGAAGGGCCGACCGATCGCGAAGTCGAGCGCGCGCGCAACCAGATCGAGCGCACACTCTATGCGGACCTGCAAAAGGTCGGCGGTCGCGCCGATCAGCTCAACATGTACAACCAGTATCTGGGCGATCCGGGTTACCTGCCCAAGGACATCGAGCGCTACGCTCGCGTGAGCGCGGCCGACGTCAAGCGCGCCGTGCGCGAGCGCTTGCGCGGCAATGCCCGCGTGGTCATCTACGCGGTGCGTGGCGAGAAAAAGCTCGACTCCGATCCGCCTCCGCCTGCGCCGATTGTCGCCAGCGGCACCGAGTCGATCAACGCCGACGAGCCGTGGCGCAACACTCCCCCCAAGCCCGGTCCGGTGCGTGTGCCGGTGCTCCCGAAGCCGCAGTCGTTCAAGCTTGCCAACGGCCTGACCGTGCTGCATCTTCAGCGCCCGCAGATGCCGCTGGTCAGCATCGAGCTGGTGGTCAATGGCGGGCTCGCCTCGACCGATCCCGCGCTGCCCGGCGTCCCTGATTTCGCTGCGTCGCTGCTCGACGAAGGGACGACCACGCGCGACTCGCTGGCCATCGCCGAGCAGCTCGAGCAACTGGGGAGCGCTTACAACGCGTTGACGTTGCGCGACACGACGACACTGGTGGTTGAAAGCCTGTCGCGCAATGCCGGTGACAGCATGCGCGTGCTCGCCGACATTGCGCAGCATCCGGTATTTCCGCCCGACGAGATCGAGCGCGAGCGCAAGTCGCGGGAGAGCGAGATCGCGAGCGCGCGCGAAGAAGGAGCAACCCTTGCCGGCGCCGCGTTCGCGCGCGCCGTGTTCGGTCCGGCCAATCCGCTCGGCGTGCCGGGCATCGGCACCGAGCAATCGGTCGCGCAGACGACGCGCGATGATCTGAACCGCTGGTGGCAGGCGCGGTTTCGACCGCAGAACGCGGCGCTGATCGTCGTGGGCGCTATCGACGCCGCCAGCGCGCGAGAACTCACCGAACGCGAATGGGGCGCATGGCAGGGAGTCGGCACGGCCCCCGCGCCGGCGGCAGTTCCGGTGCCAACGATGATCAAGGCGCGCGCCATCATCGTCGACAAGCCCAATGCGCCGCAGACTGAGCTTCGCGTCGGTCGCCTGGGAACGGTACGCACCACGCCGGATTACCCGGCATTGCAGGTGCTCAATTTCATCGTCGGCGGCGGTTACACGAGTCGCATCAACCAGAACCTGCGCGAGGACAAGGGCTACACCTACGGGGCGCAGTCGCGTTTCGACTACGGGCGAACCCAGGGAGCGTTCTACGTTGCGACGGCAGTGCGCACCGATGTTTCGGGCCCCGCGGTCGCGGAGATCCTCGCCGAATTGGCGCGCGCTCATTCCTCGCCCATCTCACCGTCGGAAATGGCGCAGGGCCGCGGTGCGCTGATGCAATCGCTGCCCGCGCGCTTCGAAACCAACGGCGCGGTGGCGGCGTCGTTCTCCGACCTTTTCGTCTACGCTTTTCCGCTCGACTATTTCCAGCGCTTGCCCGCGGAATACGCGAGCGTCCGCGCTCCGGCCGCGGACAAGCTCGCACATCGATACCTGGATCCGTCGACCATGGTCATCATCGCGGTCGGCGATCGCAAGCAGGTCGAGCCTGCACTCGCGAAGCTCGGTATCGAATCGATCCAGGTGTGGCCGATCGCGGGCACGCTTTTCTAAAGCGACGCGGCCAGCCAACGTCCAATGCAGTACAACACGCTCATTTCCACCGACGCGCTGGCGGCCAAGCTCGGCGACCCATCGCTGGTCATCGTCGATTGCCGGCATAACCTGAGCGACGTCGGCGCCGGCGAGGCGGCGTATCAATACGGGCACGTGCCGGGGGCTTTTTTCCTGCACCTCGATCGCGACCTGTCCGGCGTCAAAACCGGCAGCAACGGCCGGCATCCGCTTCCCGAGGTCGGCGCGCTGGTCGAGAAGCTCAGCAATATCGGCATCGGCCGCGATACGCAGGTCGTCGCGTACGACCAGAACACTGGCATGTGGGCATCGCGGTTGTGGTGGACCCTGCGCTGGCTCGGTCACGATCGCGTCGCGGTGCTCGATGGCGGGCTCGACAAGTGGATCGCGGAGGGACGCCCGCTAAGCGCCGAACTGCCCTCGCCGCGTCCTGCTCGATTCGAGCGCCAGACGTGCCGCGCCGCCGCGACAGCGGACGAGATTCTGGAGAATCTCGGCGACGGCACGTTGACCGTGCTCGACGCACGCGCGCCGGAACGCTTTCGCGGCGACATGGAGCCGATCGATCCGGTCGCCGGACACATTCCCGGCGCGCTCAACCGACCGAACATGGTTAACCTCACGCCGCAGGGCACCTTCAAATCCCCGCAAACACTGCGCCACGAGTTCGAGGCGCAACTGGGCGATCGCGCGCCCGCATCGGTCGTGCACCAGTGCGGCTCCGGCGTGACCGCGTGCCACAACGTCCTGGCGATGGAAGTCGCGGGCCTCTCCGGTTCGCGACTGTATCCGGGATCGTGGAGCGAATGGTCGTCCGATCCTTCGCGGCCGATCGCGCGCGGCGGCTGACGTATTTATACGTCCGAGCGCCATGTTTCGATGATGCGATAGCGTACGCCGCCCGGAGCGAGCTCCGAAGCGACCAGCGCGAACGACGCGCTCTCCCAGACCAGCGGCTGGGCGAGCATCAGCGCGATGCGCGAGACAACCTTACGCGCGAGCGTGACATGCGGCATGAAGCGTGATTCCTGAAATTCGATACCGATGGTCGCCAGCGCGTCGAGCAATCGCCACTGCAGCGCCACGACGTTCGGATCCGGTGCGCGCGAGCCCAGCCATGCGATGCCGCTCTTGCGCCAGCAACCGACTTCGTCGAGCACCAGCCGCATCGGCGAGACGCGCACGAGGGTCGCCGTATGGCAAAGCGTGGGCACCAGCGTCGTCGGGCGTTCTCCGATGAACGCCAGGGTCAGGTGCAGATTGCCGGCCGCGACTTCACGACCGCCCGTCTGCGCGACGACCGCGCTGGCACAAGCCGCCAGCGCGCGCCGGGTCGCGTCGTCGGGCCAGAGCGCGAAAAAGAGTCGGATTGTCGCATCGGACATGCGTGAATCTTAATCGGCATGCGAATCGTCGGCTGTACGGCCACATTTAGTCGACCAGACGCCACTCAAGTTTCTCGCCGGGGAGACTGCAATCGCCCGTTGCCGCCACTGCACCAGGCCCAAGCAGACAGCGAATTGCTAGGAGCGGCCGTACCGCGGCCCGCAAGCGACCGAGGTTGTGTGGAAACTCGCCCGAAGGGTGGAGGCGGAAGCTCATGTGGCATTGAGTTGCGAAGCCAGGAGTCACAAGGACTGCGGACTGAAACGGGCGAACTCTTGCCGCTTGGACCTATGCCTTCATGAAGGCAACCAGCGTCTGTGCACCGAAGATCTGCAGCATCCGTTTCAAGTTGTAGGCCAGGACATGCAGACTCATTTCCGTTCGAACTCGTGGCAAGGTCTTGGTGAGGAAGTGACTCGAGCCCATCCATGCCTTCAGCGTCCCGAAGGGATGTTCTACCGTTTGCCGACGTAGACGAGGTGCGTCCGGCGTGCAATCCAAGCGCCGTTGCATGACATCCAAGACCTGCTCGTGCTCCCAGCGCGCTACGATCCGAAATTTGCTGGTCGTGCATTGGGCCTTGATCGAGCAGCTTGGGCAGGCGGAGGGCCAATAGCGGTGGTGCGTCCGGCCTCGATCGACCTTCGTCATACGCCAGACTGCCCGCTCCCCGGCCGGACACCGATATTCGTCACGCTTCGCGTCATAGATGAAGTCGCGCTTGTCGAAGAGACCAGCGGCCTTGCTGTTGGAGGTCAGCGGCTTAGGCACCAAGGTCGTGATGCCTACCTGCGCACAGCGCAGAATCTCCTCGCCGTTGTAATAGCCTCGGTCGGCCAATGCGGTCGTCTGTTCGTGCCCGATCGCGTCCCGCGCCGCCGTGGCCATGTTCGTCAGCTGCGTGCGGTCATGGCCAACGTTGGTGACCTCATGCGCCACGATCAAGTGGTGTTGGGTGTCGACGGCAGTCTGCACGTTGTAGCCGACGATCCCTGTGCCCCGACCACTGGTCGCCATTGATCGGGCGTCGGGGTCGGTCAGCGAAACCTGCTGATCCGGGGCGTGCAGCATCTGCAGTTCGATCTTGCGCAGCTTGCGGACCTGCGCCTTGATCGCGACGATCTTCTCCTGCAACTGCGCGACCCGGGCGGGCGATACGGTGGCCGGCTCGCGATCCGCGCGATCTAGATCGTTCAGGTAGCGTGCAATGCTCTCCTCGAGTTGCTGCACGCGCGCCTGCAGCTTGTGCGGCGTGAAGTTCTTGTCCCGGTTGTTGACCGCCTTGAACTTGCTGCCGTCGATGGCGACCACGCCTTCGGTAAACAATCCGACCTCACGACTCAACTCGATGAACTTCCGGCAAACCCGCCGAATCGCCTCGCCGTTGTCCTTCCGAAAGTCGGCGATCGTCTTGAAGTCCGGCATCAGCCGCCCCGTGAGCCAGACCAACTCGACGTTGCGCTGCGCCTCCCGCTCCAAGCGCCGGCTCGACTGGATGCGGTTGAGGTAGCCGTAGATGTAGATCTTCAACAGCGTCGCCGGGTGGTACGCCGGACGGCCCGTAGCAGCAGGCTCAGCCCCGACGAAGCCGAGTTCGGTGAGATCAAGCTCGTCGACGAACGCATCGACCGCCCGCACTGGATTGTCCTGCGTAATCCAGTCCTCAAGCTGCTCCGGAAACAACAAGACTTGCGACCGCTGCTCCCCCTCGATGAATCGGCTCATCCGCAACTCCGGCAGGTCGACCTGCCGACTCTGACCGCGGACGCCTCAAAGAGTTTTCACACAGCCTCGACCCGTTGCTGCCTGTCCCGCAGGGAAAATTCATGGCGATGCGTTACTGGCATACATCGATCATTGCGGCCGCATTCATCTGCGGATGCGCAGAGACGGCCAGCCATCGCCGGTCCGAAACGGTTTCGTTCGTCCTGCAAGCGGGTCCGCGTAACGCAGGCGAGACCGGAAGAGGGTTCGTAACGGCCCAGGACGTCAGGACGTTGGTCAACCTGACCATCAGCGGTGTGCCGCCGTGGGTAGCGCGTCCGATTCAAATCCTTACGTTCGTCTACGCGGGTTCATGCGCCAAGCACGACGCTTCGCCCGCTTACGCGCTGAACGATGCTGTGCAGGTGAACGCCCAGAGTGGCATTGGCTTGTCGGGGCCTTTCACGCTGTCGAAAACGTTACCCATGCCTATGGCTAGATTGCGTTCGGGCGAATTTGCGATCGTCTTGCGCACGAGTCCAGCCGATGGAAACTCGGACATCTTTTGCGGCGATATGAAGTAGCATCGAAACCCGCCAGGTTCGATCTGGTGATCAACTTAAAAGCGCGAAGGCACTTGGAAGTTGACTTGGGTCTATTGCCGGATCGCAAAGAGCCACGCGCCGACGACCGGGCCTCTCGGCGCATTTCGTCCACCGGGAGATGGCGTAGCAGCACCTGAATCCTGCGCGGGTGCCGGACCATATTCGGGCTGAAACAGGTACGCCCGATGCGCTTCCGGATCAACGCCGATGGTCTTCGCTCCGGGCATTGTGGGGACCGTCGCGACGACCGTGTATTTTTCCGGCGAGTCCTGGTGTACGACCGTCACGTTGCCGGGTGTCCCCCCGGGTATGTAGATAAGCCGCTGCACGGGATCCCATCCCAACGCGTAGACTCGGTCGCCGTTCCTGATCGTCGCCACGACCTTCCCAAAGGTCCCGTCGACCACGGCCGACGTCTTGCCGCAGCCTACAAAGATCCGGCCACCTTCACGTCGCGGCAGCGCCTCAGCACGAGATCGACCAGTTGCGCGCACGCATTGAGCAAGTGCTCCGCATTGTCGAGCACGAGCAGCAACCTGCGCGATGCGAGATGGCGTACGAGCGTATCGGTAATGCTCACGCCCGCCTCGTCTGCGATGCCAAGCTCGGTTGCGACCGCGTGCGGTACAAACGAGGGGTCGGCGAGCGCCGCGAGTTCAACGAACCATTCGATCGCGGCCGACAACGCCTCGAATGGATCGTCGAACGCCGCATAAAGACCGTCACCGGTGGTCTTTACGACTCGGCCGCGTCTCTCGACGACGACCTCGCGGCATAGCGCGTCGTGACGCGCGAGCACACCCGCCATCCGCGTGGGCTGTGCTTCCCACAGGCGAGTGCTGTCCTCGATGTCCGTGAGCAGGAACGTCACTGTGCCGGTTGACAGCGAGTATTCGGAGTGTCGGGCTGCCGGCATGAAAGCGGGGCACGGAGTGACGAACCACATTCTGCGAGCGGCCGGCTGCTTGCGCAACCTGGGCGACAACGCCCTCGGTATCGAATCTACGTCTACCTGATCGGGCTCGGCGGGCCCATCCGGGCCACATCGTCAAGCGATCGGAGCTGAGGCTCCAGGCTCGCTGCGACAGTAGGACGGCACCCAGCTCGACGCGATAACGTCCGGAGTCATCGCGCTGTAGTCGAACGTGGCGGCTTCCTCGATCATCTTGTCCACATCGAGAAGATAGGTGGATTCGGGGAGGTCCCGATAGAACATCCGAAACATGGGCACGATCATGCGTCGCGAGACAGCTATGCCGATCGGGCCGATGAAATTGCGGCGCTGTCCCGTATGGGCGAGTTCGTCGATCATGATCTCGCGCAGCATTGTACGGATGTGGTCGCGCGCCTCTGGCTCGTCGGCGAGGATGTCGTCCAGCAGGCGATCAAGGTGGCGGTACAGCGTTAAACCCATGAGCTCGCTCACAAAGGCCGGCGGCGACATGGTCGACTCCGGCAACTTCGGCAAGTATCGGTAGACGCGGCCCATCCACTTCCCCAGTGGAACCCAATCGATCCGATCGAGCTGAAACGTGCGGAACATCTCGTGGAACAGCCGGATATGGCAAAACTCCTCGCAGAGGTGGTAGCGGCTGATCTTCTCGGTCGTCGACCTCGATTGGGCCATGGTCGGGATGCCGTCCCAGACGGCGGAGATCCCGGCCCACTCGTGTCGGGCGAACTTGTAAAGAAAGGTAAGCAGCAGCGTCTTGCGATCGAGGCTCCGGGGATCGTCCACCATCCTGACGTAATTCCGGTAGAACCTCTCGGGCTCGGCTAGCGGCTGGCGGGACCGCACCGACCGGTCCTGGAAGCGCGCCAGCGCATCCTTCTTGCGAGTCAGGTTCTTCTCGCCCTCGAGAATTTCGCCCGAATGATCCTGACTGTAGATCCAGTAGTCCTCAAAATTGTCGCGTCGCTCCTGCGCCGTGGCTGGACTGAAGATTGATCGGTATACGTTCACCCTCGTACGATACCTCCGACCGCGCCGACTTGGCGACTTTTGAATCCGTGGCGAACCGCAGGCAAGTTACCCGGCCATGAATGTCTCTTCTGTTGAGGGCAACGAGCCTCATGTTCATTCCTCTCGACGGGCGCTTATCCCGAAGCGGTCGTACACGAAAGCGATCACGCGACGCGCAGCTACATGGCTCTCCTAAGTGGGGCGCGGGTCAAGGCGCAGGAACCCGACGAAAGAGGCTATGGAGGCCAGGAGCAAAACCGAGACGCCAAAGTGGTAGAGCTTATAGGTTGGTCCCCCCAAGCCGCCAAAGAGAGACCAGATCAGGACGGCGGGTGTCAGAATCATGATCACCGAGCCGGCGAGCCATAGGGTCACGCTACGGGAGGGAACACCGGAGCGACCCAGCACCAGATGTCGCCGAAGAAAGTGTACGCCGCTAATGACTTGGAACATGGCCAGAAGGCCAACCGCCGTCCCCCATGAGCTGACGCCGAAGTCTCGCGCAACGGACGGCAGCAGCGAAAAGCCGAGTGACCCCAAACTGTATTGAACGAGCATCCAGAAGCCGAGCCGGAATCGTGGAGCCCACTCATTCAGATGTCCACCGCGCAAGGCTGCGAGGATACTGGTGAGTGCAACAAGAGTTATTGAGACCACGGCGATCGTGTCAAGCTCGATGTAATGGTCCACGTACCTCCCAGTGTTCTCGTTATAGGGATTCCGCTAAAGGCACTTAACTAGAGTTCGCGACCAAATTGGCTCACCAGAAAGCGTCAATCGTCGATTCGGTCGATTTCTGAGGGCGGCAAACGGCCCAGAATCAAGCTCATCATCTACGTTCGCTTGTGGCCGATTGCAAACCGAGCGCTCAATCCGCTTACGAGTTTCAACTGACATTGCGTCGGATCCTGTGCTTTGGAGCGGAAGAAGCCCGGCCAAAGTGGGATTCAAAAGTGACCGCTCGGTCGATTCTTGCGCGGCGTCAGGTGCACTCAAATGAACGGGGGCGGAATTGGCCACACTACTGATGACCAATCGCGCCCCGGAGGCATTAGAACGAGCCGTAAATGAAGTGTGCTATTCGGAGAGTTTTCTTCCGGCGACCAAAGCAATGACCAAAAAAATGACAAAAAGTGCAAGTGCTACGAAAAACAAGATCTTCGCGACCGCTGCGCTGCCAGCCGCAACACCGGTAAATCCGAAGATACCTGCGATGATCGATATGACGGCGAATATGATGGCCCATTTGATCATGATGGAACTCCAGTCAGGATTGCGTTTGAGTTCACTGCCTCGCGTCCATTCTGTTGACCTCGCCTGCTACATCTTAGCGTCTTTTACTTCGTCACGATTCATCGTTCACTGCTAAAAACTAGTGCGTTGATCGCCAACGGAGCGTAGTGGACTTCGGGCGCCTACGCAGTCGGCGCAACGCTGAATGTGTTGTAGGACCAGGACGTTTCCGATGGCTCTAGACGACGGATCCATCTAGGGCTGCTGAATGCGGGGTCGACTTGCGCCCCGGCGCGCGTGGTAAGGTTTCTTTCTGGGCGGCGCGCAACCGGGAGAAGCGAATGGAAAGGCGGGCATCGTACGCGCTGTAGGGCTCTGTGTTGTGTCGGCAAGCACGCTGCGTGCGCAGGAGCTCGCGAAGTTCGCCCGTTTGGGCATCCTCAGAGCTCAGCTTCGCGGTCCCGTCTTTCTCCCGCGTTGTTACTGAGGTGCGAAGGCGCGGGCATCCGGCGTGCTCGTACGAGTCGACCGATGAGCACGCGCCTGACCGTAATCGCAGCCTCTGCTATCTATATCCTTGCCTGCTCAGGAAAGGTGAATCAAAGTTGAGGCCCTGCTGCGCACTCAAACTCGTAGTATTCGCGACAATCGCACCCGGCGGCCCGTCGTGGGAGAGTTGCGCTGATCCACTGGCCGCAATGACAGTGGTCCCGAAATCGGTCGCGGCGGAAAGAGCTATGTTTCCAAACGCCGGGATCAAACGGCTTTGCGTCGCACCTATGGTGGCTCCGTTTTGCCGAATTGTGACCTGGATGTTGACGGGGGCGTCGCTTATATTGGCAATCTCAAAGAACGCGTTGTACCCGGAGCCAGAGTTTACAAACCACCACGGAGAGAACAACGTCGTTTCGCTGATTTGAAACTGAAGGTTTCCGGTGCGACCGGTACAGCAGACGCTTCTTGACATTCGTATCCAGTACGCCTGCGTGGCGAGGGTGGCGATGAAGCAGCCGCGGGTCCAACGAGAATTGTCACCAAGACCCGGATCACCGCCCATCGGATGATTATTAAAGTCGAAGCGCACCGTGCTCGGCGGACTGATGACCTGAACGTCAAGATCGAGATCAATGTTGTATTCGGAGTTGGCGCGAAAAAGTTCGATGCAGTAAGACTTCCCCTGAACAAACTGGGTTGTGTACCACCTCTCGGTATCGGTGCCGACTGTGTTTCCTATGAAGATGTTGATGGGCCCCTGACCTACGATGTAGCCGAAGCTTGATCCATTCGATGTGTTCTGAGCGAATGCTTCGGGTGGAGTAGTGGACGATAGCAAGGCCGCGAGAAAGGCAATGGCGACTGCTGTAACGCCATGAATGCGCATTTTTTCCTCCGGTTTGACAATTAGTCGCGCTCACGTGCGCCCCTGCGAAGCGCCCCCTCGTGAACCTCTTTCTAGTTGCGTTGCGTCATCCGCCGCACGCGATGGAATCTGTTTGCTGAAGCATGCAATGTGCCTCACTAATCGATCCCTTTAGATTCAGCCGGTTGTGCGGCTGTGAGGAGGCGCCGCACTCGGCGAGTGTAAGATGCCCCGACAAAATGCCTGGCGCGAGTCCGAAACCCTCCGCAGGTACTGATCGTCATCGCTCCCGGTTCGCCCTCCAAACGCGCGCACCCACGATCTGCTTGCGAGTCCGCTTACAACGAAATGGAGGGCTTTGCGCTGCGGCAGCTCGTGTCCGATCAGCGATACCCACGGACCCAGCCGAATGGCCGCTGTGAATCTCGACAGATCGGTCTCGGCTCAACCCGGTCATGCCAATGTGCCTCTGAGTTAATGGCCCTCGGCTACCGAGTGCACCGCCTCGACAATGCGGTCATGGTCGAGACTTCCAGAAGCGAAAAGGCCGCGGATCATCCCGCGGCCTTTTCACGACGCAATGAAGAACAAACGCTACACGTGCCGTCATTTCCCCTGGTCGTGTGGCACGCTCACGGCGACCGTCTTCGTGGCTGACATGCTGGTCTGCGGGTCGGTGCACTGCACCGCAACGGTGTACGTGCGGCCGTTGCCGTTGCCCCGGCGCGTGGCGCGAAGCGATACGCTGAGCGGTCCGGTGACCTGGTAATCCGCCGCGGTCGCGCCGTCATTCGCCGTGACCTGCGTTACCGAGCACTGCAGGTTGCAGGTGTACGGGGCGTTCACGCTGATCGACTCGGACACCATGTCGCCATTAGGCGGCCAGATCGTCGGCTGCGAGGCCGAGACGCCAGAGAGCTGCGCGAGCGGCACCGAATAAGGCGTGAACGTCGCCGGTGCGCCGGGCACTTGGGCCGCGACGCCGAGAGCGCGCAGGCGCGCGAGCTCGCTGTTGCCGTCCTCGCATAGCAGCAGGCGGTTGTCGACTGTCGTATTTACCGCGCTGATCAGTTGCTGATCGTAGATGGCGAACGACGGGTAACGCTCGGCGATGGAAAGACGCGGATCGGTTCCCGCGCTCGTCGTGCGGTCGGCCGCCGTGGCCTTGAACGGGATCACCTGGCCCGTAAGCGCGCAATCCTCGTTGGTCGCGAAGTTGGCGCGGCGCAGTGCCCAGCCGGTATACGTCGCAACCGGCACCTGCACGTCGAGCGTGAGCACTCCGGAGGTGCTGTTGCCGTCGGCGTTGTTCTTCGGCACGAGGATCGTGTACGACTCGCCCGGGATCGGCATGTTGGGCAGAACGCTCTTGTCGAGCTCGTCCACCGGGTTGTACCAGCCGGTGTAGGTCACGCCCGGGATCGCGGGAAAGTTGCCCACGGTGGACACGAGCGTGCCGTCGTCGATGCGCGCATAGCGGCTCGCGGGCGGGGCGATGCCCCGCGTTACCCAATCGTCCAGCATGATGCCGACGTCGCGCACGTACGGCGCCCACTGGTTCGGGTTCTGCGGCTGCTGGCATGGGCTCGGCACGGTGGTCGAGAAGACGCTGCCGCCGGGCGCGTGCTGCGAGTTTCCGATGGTATACACGTGCACGTTGTCCGGCAGCGTAAGATCCGTCGGCCTTGCACCGTTACCCGGTCCTTCGGTGGTCACAAGCGACACGGGCTTGAGGTACGGCTCGTTGCCGCTATCCGTGTGCGCGATCTTCGGGCAGGTGTTCGACGCGAGGCAACGCTTAAGGATGCCGTCCGAGAGCCCCGTGAAGGGATCGGTACGCACGCCATAAGTGAATGGGAACTCCATCTTGGCCGACAGGTGCCGCTGGTAGCTGCGGCCAGTGGCGTTCGCGTCGCCGAAGCGGTCGTTGGCCGCGATCGCGTGGGCGCCCGAGATGTGCGGGCTCACGCCGTCGAACACGATCTTGCCGGACTCGTCCTGGTTGAAGCCCCAGTAGAGGAAACCCTTGAGGTAGCGGCCGCTCTCGGAGTCGCCACGGCTGATCGCGTACTTAATTGCGCCGGCGACTGGGTTCTGCGCCGAGGCATTGTTCTTGAGGAACGAGATCAGGTCCCGCGTCGACGCGAAGCCCAAGCCCTCGACGATCGGGTCCTGTGCCGGGAAGACGAATTCGAACGCCGCGCCGAAGTCGTAAGGCGGGGAGCCGTCCGCCGGCGCCGTGAGGAACGAGCTCGTGCGGTCGATCTTTACGGTGTGGTTGTCGACGAACGACCACACGGATGTCGGCACCGGCACGCGGACCTGGTGTGCCAACCCGGTGAACGCCGTGTGGTTGTGCACGAGCATGTACGACTTGCTCGTGTCGGATGTCTCGACATTGCTCGGGTTCATCGAGTTCGCGACGAACGGCAGCGTGAACGTGTTGCTGCTGAGGGTCGTGTTGTCGAAGATCTGTTCGACGATCATGTGCTGCACGATCGGCGAGCCGTCGGGATTCTTCGCGATGGGTAGCTGCGCCGAGAGTGTATTCGGATTCACGACAGTCGGATCGGTCCCCAGGATGCGGTTGTCCTCCCAACCCGACCACACGATCGTGTAGCCGCGTCGCATGAGCAGGCCCGTGCCCGCCTGGCTCGCGGGGCTGTCGGCGTTGGCGGCGGGAGTCGCGACACCGGCGCCGTTGAACGTGGCCCACGAGCCCTTGTTGCCCCGGTTTACCACGTCGTAGAAGATCTTGCCGCTGCCCTTCGAGGGATCGATCGGCTTGATGATCACCACGTCCATCGAGTATTCAACGTTCCCGGTGGCGTTCTTCGGCGCGCCATTGATGTCGGTGATGAGCGCATTACCCGAAGCGGCTGGATTGACCTCGCCATAGGCGCGCGCGGTGATTTTTTCGTATTGCCCCACGCCGTCGAAACTCATGCCGCCAAAGGTCGGTGACTCAAGGCGCGTCACCACCAACTTCGTGATGGCCGCCTCGGCCGCACCGGCGGCGCAGGCGAGCGCTCCGCCGACAATCAGCACGCGCACTGCCGCTGCCCCGACGCGCAGGCGCGCATGCGCCCTTGCTTCCTCGAAACGATGCTTCATGACTCTCCTCCTTCTCAGTGATGGCTGCCGGATAGCGCCGCCTGCACGCCACCTCCCGCCTAAAGCGCCGGACATTCCTTGAACGCGCGCTCGTCGTCCTTATGGGACCCATTCGAGCACCAAGCGGGTATGCTGTCAACGAATCCCGCAGTACGCAAGCTACCCTACGACGCGGTGAAGGACTTCACACCGATCGCGATGGTTGGCGGCGGCGCTTGCGCACATCAAGGCCGGGAAGTCGTCTGCGTGGTGCTGTCTGCCGGCCAAACGCCGACAGGAATCGGACTCGCATATCAGGAACAGTTCTGCCCCTCGCATTTCCCATCGTGCTAACGACCGCTTTGAATTCGCCGGCGTGCGATGGCTGCTTTCGGCGATGCGTCTACAACCGCTATTGGCCGCACTGAGACGTTCGCGTTTGGTCGAAGCCGCAAGTCACTCGGTCACCGGCTAATCGGCGCAAAATGGGTGCCCCACGTCCTTTCACCTTCCGAGGCTCACCATGACACTCTGCCCCATCGCCATCGCCGTTGGTTGCAAGAAGTGCCCGATCTTCGCTGTCTGTCCCGTGAAGGGCATTATTGGTGATTACAAACCCGGGGTAGCGGAGGATAAGATGCCGCAGACTCGGCCAATGAAGAGCGGTGGCAAGAAGTCGCGATAGACCGCCGCGACCGGGCGCGACGGAGGCATCTGGCGCGAGAGAGTCGAACGCGGGTGCCGTTTCCAAGTGCTCAGAACTGAGTGCGCGGTTCCAGCGGCCGAGTTCGACCTGAGCAGCCCGTCGATGTTCCTGAAAGCTGACTGCCAATTGAGTGAAGTTGACGTTCGCACTACCGTTGCTTCGGCGTGCCGACACGCAATTCATCGCTGCGCGCGCTGGCGATCCCGTTAGCGCTGCATCTGCATCAGCCGCCCCATCGGCATCACGTTGTGATCGAGGTGGGTCATGATCCATAGCGAGCCGAAGACGAGCAGCATCACGATGAGCAGGCCGAAGGCCAGCGCCATGACGTTGTTGACGCTGTCGGGCCCCGAGGTCATGTGCAGGAAGAAGACGAGGTGGACGCCCATTTGCGCGAGCGCCAGCACCGAGAGCGCGATCGGGATGCTCGGCTGCCAGACCAGCGTGCTGCCGGCGATGTAGAACGAGACGCAGGTCAACAGCGTGGCCAAGGCCAAGCCGACGAGATAACCGCGGATCGCATGAGAAATGTCGGTCGGGCGGAGCTCGTCGCCGGGGGCGACGTCGCCGTGGGCTTCGGGAATTGAAGTGTTCATTTCGGTGCCACTCCTACCAGGTAGACGAGGCTGAACAGGGCCACCCAGATGATGTCGAGGGTGTGCCAGAACAGCGCGAAGCACAGCAGACGACGCCGGATGTCGGCGCGGTAGCCCTTGGCATACACCTGCGCCATCATCGTCAGCAGCCACAGCAGGCCGGCGCTGACGTGCAGGCCATGGCAGCCGACCAACGCGAAGAACGCTGACAGGAAAGCGCTGCGGCCCGGGCCGGCTCCCTCGTGGATCATGGTCGCGAACTCGTGCAGCTCGATCGCGACGAAGGTCGCACCGAGCACGAACGTCGCAGCCATCGCACTGTAGTACATGCCGTTGCGCCGTGCCTGCGCGCCGATGCCGGCGAAGCCGCAGAACACGGTCGAGAGTAGCAGGCACGCGGTTTCGACGGCGACCGTGGGCAGCTCGAACAGGTCGCGGCCGCTCGGACCGCCGGCGGTGGCGTCGGTCAGAACCGCATAGGTCGCAAACAGCGCGGAGAACAGGATGATGTCGCTGATCAGGAAGATCCAGAAACCGTAAGCGACGACGATGCGCTTCGACGGTCCGTGCGCCAGTTCCTCGGTGAGCGCGGCGGCGTGGCCGCCGCCCAGGGCCAGTCCGCCCCCTGCTACCCCACCCGGGTAAACCTCCGTCCCGGCGCTCACGAGGCCGACCTCAGCGTCGGCAGCGCGGCCTCGCGAGCGGCGCGATTGGCTCGATCGACGCTCGCGACGGTCGCCGCCGGGATCGCCTCCTCGTGCTCGTCGCGCCAGGCAGCGACGACGAACACGCCCCACGCACCGACGAAGGCCAATGCGACGAGCCACCAGATGTGCCAGATCAACGCGAAGCCCATGGTGGCCGCAAAGATGGCACAAATGAAGCCGGCGGAACTGTTGCGCGGCATGTGGATGTCGTGATATTCGGGCTCAGGACGCAAAGCTTGGCGCTCGATGGCGCTCTGCTTGCGCATCCAGTACGCCTCCACGCCCTCGACGTCCGGCATCACCGCGTAGTTGAACATCGGAGGCGGCGAGGGCGTCATCCACTCGAGCGTGCGCCCGTTCCATGGGTCACCGGTCACGTCGCGCAGCGCCTCGCGGTGGCGGATGCTCCAGACCAGCTGCACCACCTGGAGCGCGACGCCGATGCCGATGAGCGCCGCACCGCCAGCGGCGACCAGCAGCCACGGCTGCCACTCGGGCACGTTGTAGTGCTGCATGCGCCGTGTCATGCCCATGAGGCCGAGCGCGTAGAGTGGCGTGAAGGCGACGTAGAAGCCCACGATCCAGAACCAGAACGCCGCCTTGCCCAGGCCCTCGTGCAGGCGAAAGCCGAACGCCTTTGGAAACCAGTATTCGTAGCCGGCGAACACACCGAACACCACGCCGCCGATGATGACGTTGTGGAAGTGCGCGACGAGGAAGAGGCTGTTATGGAGCACGAAGTCGGCCGGGGGCACTGCGAGGAGGACGCCCGTGATTCCGCCGATGACGAAGGTGACCACGAAGCCGAGCGCCCAGAGCATCGGCGTGGCGAAGACGACGCGGCCGCTGTACATCGTGAACAGCCAGTTGTAGATCTTCACGCCCGTCGGCACGGCGATGATCATGGTGGCGATGCCGAAGATCGCGTTGACGTCGGCGCCCGCGCCCATGGTGAAGAAGTGGTGCAGCCAGACCATGAAGGAGAGGATGCAGATTCCCATCGTGGCCGCGACCATCGAGCGGTAGCCGAACAGCGGTTTGCCAGAGAACGTGGCGAACACCTCCGAGAAGATGCCGAACGCCGGCAGCACCAAGATGTAGACCTCGGGGTGCCCCCAGGCCCAGATGAGGTTCATGAACATCATCGGGTTGCCGCCGGCCTCGTTGGTGAAGAAGTGGAAGCCCAGATAGCGGTCCAGCAGGAGCATCGCCAGAGTGGCGGTGAGGATCGGGAACGCGGCGACGATGAGCAAGTTGGAGGCGAGTGTGGTCCAGCAGAAGATCGGCATGTGCAGATAGTTCATGCCCGGCGCCCGTACCTTGAGCACAGTCGTCACCAGGTTGACGCCCGACAGCAGCGTTCCGGCGCCAGAGATCTGCAACGCCCACAGGTAGTAGTCGACGCCGACTCCGGGCGAGTAGGCAAGTTCAGAAAGCGGCGGATAGGGCAGCCAGCCAGTACGCGCGAACTCGCCGACGAACAGCGAGATGTTGACCAGCAGCGCGCCGGTAGCGGTAAGCCAGAAGCCGACCGAGTTGAGCACGGGAAAGGCGACG
>Ga0207700_10000430_pt1 | contig 24666 bp, 30 predicted proteins | sample LARL82metaG_FD_184348 | JGI IMG/M metagenome (GOLD analysis project Ga0207700, IMG submission 184348) | Corn, switchgrass and miscanthus rhizosphere microbial communities from Kellogg Biological Station, Michigan, USA - LAR L8-2 metaG... | ecosystem: Host-associated > Plants > Roots >...
CCATCACCCAGGACGGCGCGGTGCCGCTGAGCTGAGTCGGACTGACCTGAATCGATCCGTCGGTCAGCGCCTCGACCCGGACCAGCGGCGGGTTGGCGTTGGAGAACTGGCTGACGCCCCAGGCCAGGGCGCTGCGGGTCGACGGGCGGATCCCGGCCGGCAGGGCGCCGGCGGCGAACGGGGTGACCGCGGTGTTGATGGCGAACGTGCCGCTGGTCTTCTGGATCCAGAAGTAGACGTAGCAGCGGGTACCGACGACCCGGTAGCCGGGCACCGGGCCGGCCACGCCGGTGTAGTTCGCGAAGCCGGAGGCGATCGTCAGCGCGGTCCAGCCGGAGGCGAACTTGGCCTCGATCTGGTTGGCCAGGGCCTGGATGTCTTGCGGCACGTTCGGCGCCGACGACAGCGACGGGTACGGCAGCTGCAGGTTCGAGGTCGACGGCATGGCGCTCCTAGCTGGGTGGGGTGCCGATGATGCGGCCAAGGATCAGCAGGCCCCCAGGGGGCTGGTACAGGACGGCGACGACGTGGCCGACCGTCGGCGTGTACGAGGCCAGGTAGGCGGCCTGCACGGACTGGCCGCGCCAGGTGACGGTGGTCAGAGCGTTGCCGTCCGCCGCGGCGCCCGCGGTGACGGTGGCGACGGTGGCCGGCTCGACCCAGGCGGACGGGGCGCCCTGCGGCGGCTTCCCGCGTAGCACTTCGGCGGCGAGCCTGCTGGTGTTGGTGGGCACCGGGTCACTCCCCGCTCGGGACGTCGCCGTCCGGCCGCGACGACCGGGTGGTGATCTGCTGGGTGCCGGTCACGTCGAGCGGGACCGTGGCCGCGTCGATCAGGTGGAGCTCGGTGGTGCCGTCCGGGGTGAGCACGGTGACGACGTCCCCGCGATCCAGCGCCGGGTTGACCACCGCCTCGACGTTGAGCTGCGCGTTAACCCCTTTGACCTTGTTCAGCAGGGCCTTGGCGGCGACGAGGGCCTGCGCCGAGGTGGTCATGGCGGGCGAGGTGTACCGGTAAGGGACGCGGCCGAACGGGCCGCCGACGTAAGTGCGCGAGGTCGGGTCGGTGTCGGCGACGACGACCGGCGCGTACGGTGCGGTGCCGGACACGTTGGACGGGTAGGCGACGACGACGTTGTAGGTGCGAGTGCGGTCGCGGATCCGGTCGCCGGACAGCAGTACCCCGGAGGGTGAGGCATCGACCGTCCACACCGGGGTCTGGCCGAGCAGCGGCGCGTCCTCGATGACCAGGTTGCCGAGGTTGCCGAAGTACACCTCGGCGCCGATGGAGGTGGCGAGGTCGACGACGGCCTGGGCGCGGTCCTGGTCCCAGACGAGCGGGCCGGCGGTGGCGGTGCTGGTGGCGTTCTGCGTCACCGAGATCCCGGAGACCGCACCGGTGACAAGGCGGGCGATCTCGGCGCGGATCTGGGCGGTCGCGATCGCCGGGGTGGGCTGTTCGAACTGGGCGCGCTGTACCCGGGCCCACCGGTCGGGCGCTGAGGTGACGGTGATGCCGCCGGCCGGGCCGACGCTGATCGACTGCTGGTCGAGGGAGAACACGCCGAGCGGCACCAGTTCGACGTCGCCGGACGGGTAGCGGATGCCCCGGTACGGGCGTAGCTCGACGCCGATGGTGTCCAGGGTCGACCAGAGGGTTCGGTCGGTGATGGACAGGTCGAGGGTGCGGCGTACGCCGGTGCCGTTGTTGATGTTGACGGTGCCGCCGGAGATCGGCATGTCGGAGGCGATGAGGCTGCCGCCGAGGTAGGCGTCGACCTGGACGACGGCGGCGTGCGATTCGCGCAGCGCGGACAGGAAGGTGGTGCTGACCGGGTACATCAGGCGCCCGTCAGCACCGCGGTGTAGGTGGCGTACCGGGTGAGGACGGCCTGGTAGGTGGCCTGGGCGGCGAGGACGGTGGCGTAGGTGCGCTGCGACTGGATGCCGCCGGCGGGCCGGCCGACGACGATGTACGGGGCCGTCCAGATCCGCCAGGGGTGCGGGTAGTAGTCCTCGCGGAGCCGGTTCTGGGTGAGGTCGCCGAGCGCCAGGTACTGGTGGGTGAGGTCGGCGCCGAACAGCTTCGCCGGGGGGACGTCGAGCAGCAGCGGGGTGACGTCGTCGACGAGGCCGAGCAGGGCGGCATGTTCGGTGTCGTTCTTGGTCCGCAGGGTGATCGTGCCGGTCTTGGCCTTGCGCTGACCGTCGGAGACGACCACCGGGGTCGCCCGGCCGAGCGGCTGCAGCACCGCCTGGGTGACCGCGCGGACCGGCTGGCCCTCGCCCTGGAAGTCGACCAGCTGCGACAGCGACGGGACGCCCGGGTGCCGCAGCCACACGTCGGCGACGTTGAGGGTGACGGCGGAGGAGGTGAGGCTGCCGGCCGCGGTCGTGGCGGTGTAGGTGGTCGAGGATCCGAACCAGGATTCGTAGTCGTAGCCGACCCAGGAGCCGGAGCCGTCGAGGGTGGCCGGCTCGGCCAGCCGGACCGGGGTCTGGCTGCCGTCCGGGTCGTTGCGGACGATCGTGGCGGAGGTCTGGCCGGTGTAGGTGAGGTTGAGCAGGACCCGGGGCGGGTTGTTGGTCGGGTCCGCGGTGGCGGTCAGGGTCGTCGTCACGGCGGCTCCTTCACGCGACCTGGTAGACAGTGGCGTCGACGACCTTGCCAATTGCCGTGTCGACCTCGAGCCGGACCTGCCGGGTGATGGTCTCCGCGCCGAGGGTGATCGGGATGGTGGCCTGCACAGTGACGTTGCGGGCCGCCTGCGCCGCGGCGCCGGTGCCGGGCTGCCAGTTGACGTGGCCACCCCACCAGTTGGCGACAGCCCAGCCGACCTGGGCGCGGGTCTTGGCCAGGTTGCCGTTCTTCGGGGCGAACAGTTCCCCGCCGGTGGCCGGCTCTGCCCAGGCGTACCGGGTCGGCCCGGCGGGCGCGATCTGGGCGTCGGTGAGCGCCCCGCCAGCGGCGTGGGTGTAGATGCCGCCCCACCGGTTGCGGGTCAGGGTGATCCGGGCGTACTGGCTCATCAGGCTGTTGACCTGCGCGCGGGTCATGCCTGCCTTGAGCAGGATGGTGCGCAGCTGGTTGACGTAGCCGTTGTAGAAGGCGGTCGCGGTCTTGGCGTTGCCGGTCTCCTGGTACTGCGATTGGGCGGCGGCCTCGGCGGCGGACAGGTAGGAGAACAGGGTCTGCAGTTCGGCGCGGCCGGTGGCGGTGCGGCCGCTGAACGTCGGTTTCGTCCACGCGAACGCGGTCTTGGCGTTGGCCAGGGCGTCCTCGGCGGAGGCGAAGTCCTGTACCGACTTGACCCGGGCCAACGAGTTGGACGGGGCGGCGTTGGAGAGGTCGTAGGCCGGGCGCTCCGAGTAGGCCTTGATCAGCGCCCGGCGGGTGGCGGCGTTGACCTTCATCTTCTTCAGCGACGCGTCGAGCTGCCGGACGTAGTCGTCGTAGACCTTGTTGGCGGCCTTGACGCTGCCGGTCTCGTCGTACTTCGCCTTCGCCGCGTCCTGGGCGGCCTTGATGCCGGAGATCAGCGACGACCGGTTGTCGCGGCCCTTCTGGGTGGCCATCGAGAAGGTGCGGCCGTTCTCCTTCAGCGAGGAGGTCAGCTGGTCGACGGCCGAGCGGGCGGCGAGGATCGCGTCCGCGGTGTCCAGGCGCGACCCGCGGCTGCTGGAGCTCGTGCTGGGGCCGACGTTGACCAGGCCGCCGCCGGCGTAGCCGCGCATCGGGGTGACCCGCTCCGGGCCGGCCTCACCGAACTCGTACGTGCGTCCGGAGCGGCCGACGCCGATGACGTGCTCGGGAATGATGCCGCCGTTGGCCATGGCCCAGTGGTCGTGGGCGTTGCCCTTGAATCGGCCGGTGCCGGCGTGCTGGGCGTAGATGTCACCGGTGTAGGTGTGCCGGCGCCCGTTCTTGATGTTGAGGCTGTTCCACGGGGTGATGAGTTCCCGGGTGGGGCCCATGTAGTGCAGGTTGATCCACTCGGCGAGCGGCTTGGACGGCGGCCAGTCCACGGCCCGGCCGACCGCGTGATACGACCGGTTGCCGGACAGGGTGATCGCGCCGGGCCGGAAGGTGCTGGTGGCGTGCAGGCCGGGGAAGGCCTTGGCGACGACGGCCAGGATCCACTTGTAGGTCTCGCCTCCGCCGGCTGGGCTGGCATACACCGGGTTCGGGACCTTGGTGTTCTTGAGGTTGACCGGGAACGGGAAGACCCCACCGCCGCCGGCGTAGCCGGGCACGTAGCCGGTGGCGTTCATCTGGTCGAGCAGGCCCGGCGCCGCCGATTCGATCTTGCGGCGGGAGCTCTTCTTGATGACGAACTCGTCGGCGTGCACGATGCCGGCCGGCTGCAGTGTGTCGCCTGGGCCGGTCCAGCCGCCGGTGTCGAAGCCGGGCCCGTCTCCGCGGCCGCCGCTGAGCTGGCCCAGGGTGTTGGCGCTCTTGAGCGCCTGCTGCATACCGGAGAGCTTGCGGAGCTCGGCCTCTACCTTGCCTTGCCCGGTGACCTTGGTCGCGATGACGTACTGCCCGGCGACCGCGTCAGCAGCGTGCTTGGCGTCGAGCAGCTGGGCCTTGGCCTGCTTCGCCCCGGGCGCTGACACCTTGGGGGCGTACGGGCCGCCGTTGGCGTACTTGTCCGCCGAGGTCTTGGCCCCGTTGAACTGCTTGGCGACGTCCTTGATCTGCGACGAGGTCAGGCCGGCCTTTTTGAGTGCGGTGACGAAGGCCGGGTCGAGCTTGCCGTTGAAGGTGTTCGACAGCCCGCCGACCGCGTCCTGCAGGTCGAGGGCGGACTTCGCCGAGTCGAGGCTGGCCTCGTGAAACTTGGCCTGAGCGGCTCTGGCCTGTTTGCTCTTGGGGCCGTATTTGTCGACCGCATCCGTCATCGCGTCTTGGGCCTTTTTGGCCGCTTTAAGCGAATCAGCGTTTTTCTTCTGCGCGTCGATCAGCTTGAAGATCGGGTCGGTCTCGGACTTGAGGAGGTCGTGCAGGGCGGCGATCGCATCGTGCTCGCCTCGAGCGGCTCCGGCCACTGCATCGGCCTCGGTCGCGTACTTCTGCTGGGCGTCCTTGCCGATCTGCAGAGCCGAGTTGAGGTCACCGAGCTTGCCGGTAGCTCCGGCTGCCGAGCCGCTGTACTTGTTCAGCGAGCCTGCGCTCTGCTCGCTCGCGGCGGACTCTTTCTGCAGCTCCTGGTAGGTGTTCGGGAGCAGCTTGGCCAGCGCCTGGGTGTCCAGGCCCGACTTCGACAAGACCTGCTGCCACAGCTGGCTGGCCTTGTTGTAGTCGTTGATCGACGTGATGCTGCTGGTCAGCGCTTGGTCGAGGCTGGCCATGTTGTCGGTGGCCTGGTTGAACGACAGCCCGAAGATACTCTCGTTCAGCGCGTCGACCGCGCCGTGGACGCCCGGGATGGACGAGGTGAGGTCGTTGAGTCCGCCCCAGAAGCCGTGGGTGGCGGCGTCGGCGGTCTGGGCGTTCTTGCCGAGGTCGGACAGGTCGGAGCCGAAGACGTTGCTGAGCTCCCCGGCGACCTTGCCGGTGTTGACGTAGTTGGTGAGGGCGTTCGTCAGCCCGTTGACGTTGGCGGAGGCGGCACCGAAGTGGTCGGCCACCACCTCGAGGACCTCGAGGCCGGCGAAGACGATCGCGGCCTTGCCCGCGGCAGAGCTGACCTTGCCCAGGGCGCCGGCGGCTTTCTCCCCGGTCGGGCCCATGGCGCTGAGCTGTTCGACCGCGTCGGCGATGCCTTTGCGCAGCTTCACCCAGCCGGCCAGCCCGAGCAGGGCAGCCCCACCGAGCCCGGCGAGGACGGTGATGGTTGACCCAACCAGCGGCGGCATGCTGCTGAACTGGTCGACGAGGGTGTTGAGGCCTTTCGTCAGCACGCGCAGGCCGCCGTTGGCGCCGGATCCGGACTCGATGAACAGGGTCTCGACGGAGCCCTTGAGCCGCTCGACGTCGCCGGCCAGGTTGTTTGTCTGCTTCTGGGCGGTCTCGGCGGCGTAGCCGCTGGCGTCGACCGCGCCACGCCACTTGTCGACGCCCTTGGCGCCGTCGGTGTACAGGATGCTCGCGGCGCGGATGGCGTCGTTGCCGAAGATCTGGCCGAGCGCCTGCTGACGCTGCTGGTCGGTGAGGCCCTTGAGGCGGGTCTGCAGCACCTGGGCGACGCCGTTGAAGCCGATGAACTTGCCGGACGCGTCGTAGAAGCTGACGCCCAGCTGGTCCATCAGGGTCTGGGTCTGCTTCGAAGGGTTGGCCAGGGCGATCAGCATCGTCCGCAGCGACGTGCCGGCGTCGGAGCCGATCAGGCCGGCGTTGGCGAACTCGGCCAGCACGCCGGTGGTGTCCTCGACGCTGAGCCCGAACTGGCCCGCGACCAGGCCGGACTGGTTGAGCGCCGCGCCCATGTCGTGGACGCTGCCCTGCGCCTTGCCGGCCGCGGCAGCGAGCAGGTCGGCGACGTGGGGCACCTGGTTGCCGGCCAGCTTGAACTGGGTCATCGCACTGGCCGCGATGGAGGCGGCCTCGCCGACGTCGAGCTGCCCGGCCGCGGCCAGGCTGAGGGCGCCCTTGAGACCGCCGCCGAGGATGTCGGCCGACTGGATGCCGGCCTTGCCCAGCTCGGTGATGCCGTTGGCCGCCTGGGTGGCCGAGTACTGCGTGTCCTTGCCGGCCTGGATCGCGGCGGCCCGCAGCGCGCCCATGTGGCCCTGGGCGTCCTGGACGCCGACCGAGACCCCGGACATGGCCTTGTCGAAGTCGGCGGCCATCTTCACGGCGGCACCGGCCGCGCCGAGCAACCCGGCGCCCATGAGGGCGGCCTGGTCGCTGACCTTGTCGAGGTGGCCGCCCTTGGCCGCTTTGTCGAGTTCGCCGGTGAGCTGCCGGACGGCGGCGCCGCCCTCGCGCAGCTTGGAGCGCAGGTCGGTGACGTCGGCGGTGAGTTTGACCGAGACCGTGCGGGTCACCGTCACCTCACTTCTGTGCGGTCACTGACCAAAGCAGGGCGGCCGGCCGGGGAAGCTTGGTGGCTTCTTGGGCAGCGATCTTGGCGTCTTCGGCTCGGCAGCGGATCTTTCGGACCTTGAAGTCGGGGCCAGTGTCGGCGTGGCTGGTGCACTCCGACAGTGGGCCGCCGTGCAGCGGACACAGCTGCGAGCGGTAGAGCGCCAGGGCGAGGATTTCGCCGCGGTCCTGCTCCGTCCATTCGGCCTCTCGGACCGTGGTGGACCGAGCAATTCGGCCCTGGTCGTCGTACTCGTAGGTCGTCGTCTCGCTCAGCTCGCGCCCGTCGAAGACCGACGGGGGGATGCCGAGGGCCTCGGCGGCCTCTATTCGCTGCCGGTACTCGTCAGATACCTCGAGGCGGCGCGCGAGAAAGGGACGTCGACCCCACCTCGGTTGACCATTACGGCCGCGTTGATCAGCGTGTTGTACTGGCCGTTGGAGAGGTCGTCGATGACCTCTTCCCATTCGGTGTCGTCGAGGATGGGGTCGACGACGCTGGCGCGCAGCAGCGGCTCGAGGAAGGTGTCGTAGTTGGCGTCGAGGAGCCGGTCCTCGTCGAGGACCTCGCCGTCGTCGTTCTGCCGCGGCGGGTGCTCGGCCATCAACGCCCGGTACTTCTTTCCGGGGAGCGCTTCGAGGACCCAGGTGTAGGACTCGTCGAGCATCTGTGCGCGCACGTTCTCGATCTCGCGGGCCAGCCGGCCGGTCTCCGGTTCGTCCTCGATCGACGTGGACGGGTTGGCAAGCTCGCGACGCTCGGCGTCGACCAGCTCACGCTCGAGGCGCTCGAACTTCTCGACCAGGTCGCCGCGCATGCAGATCGGTACGGTGCGACGGTTGCGCTTGGCCCGTGCCCGCATCTCCCTGAAATCGGTGCTCATGCGGTCACCGCCTCGTACGTCGCAGCGAAAACATCCGGCTTGCAGGGGTAGAAAGTCCCCGGCTTGCTGTCACGTAGCACCCAGTCACCGTGACGGAATGTCGCCAATTCACTGTGCGTCGTAGGCAAGTCAAAGGCGATGAAGTCTGGGCCGATCTCGCCACAGGTATCAGATGCCTCGTCAGCCGAAATTCTCCGGGCCGGGTTGGACTCGTTGATTGCACCGCAGACGAAATCGCAGACCTCACTCCAGGTAGACCACCGAACCTGGACGGACTCGACCTCAACAGGCTTCTTGCGGAACTTCGGCATGCTTTTCTCCTCGTCCCGATGTCCCGATGAGCGCCCGGCCGGCGTCGGGACTGGCACCGGCCGGGCACGAAAAAACCGCCCCGGTCGGAGGCGGCGAACAGGTTGTTGCGCTGGTCAGGCGATGGCGGCGTTCGAGCTCGGGGTGGCGGTCGGGAAGATCGGCACCTCGTAGCGCTCGGGCATGTTGTCCTCGTAGTCCATGTCGACCTGCTCGCCGCAGGCGATGGGGAAGACGCGGACCTTCTGCCCGCTCGCCGGCGCCGTCGACGCGGTGATGGACTTTCGGCGCACCAGGTAGCCGCGGGTGTTGTAGACGAGCGTGGTCTTGGCGACGTCCGTGCCGGATTGGCTGCGCAGTCGCAGGCGCATGTTGCTGTACGAGATCCGACCGGGGATCGAGGTGTCGAAGACGTCTTCGATGCCGGAGGTCGGTGCGCTCGCGGTGTCGGCGGCGAATCCGCTGGCACCGTCCTTGGTCATCCACTGTGAGATGCGGATGCCCGCGTTGATCTCGGTGACGGTGGGCGCGTTGATACTGGCGATGCCGCCATTCGGCACAAACCACCAGGTCTCGCGACCGTCGCCGATGATGTCGTTAGCGCCCACGGGGCTTCTCCTTCTCGTCGCTGGCCGGCGGCTCCTCCGCCTGCGGCGTCGTCACATCAGGGGTGTCGGCGACCGCCGACTGCGGCTGTTGCACGGACTCAGGCAGCGCCACGATGACGCCTTGTTCGGTCCGTCGGGTCGGCGGGACGGCGTACTGCCAGCCCCGTCCCTGCCATGCATCGAGAGCGCCGGCTCGCATGAGCGAGTAGACCCCCGTCACCTCGTGCCGCATCCAGACCTCGTCGGCGCCCGTGGGCTCCGTGGTCTCGGTCCAGCCGTCCGAAGTGATCTGGTCGCGACGTGCGGCTCCTTCGACCTGGACGAATGTGTTGTCCGGCCCGATCAGCCAGTACGTGTTCTTCACGTCAGACCCTCTTCAGCTCGTAGGTGACGCCAGAGGTGGCCGAGAAGTTCAGCGTCGCGTTGCTGGTGGTGAGGTTGATCGCCGACCGGGAGACGAAGAACTCCCGGACCGAGGTGGTCGGCACGTTGACCGGTGTGACCGTGCCCGGGTTGCCCTGCGGGGTGACGCCGGAGTCGGACACCGAGAAGTTGGTGGCGGTGGTCGTGGTGATGACGCGGACGATCAGGCCGTTGGGCCCGAACTGGGAGTCGGCGACGGTGTCGGATGCGGACGGGGTGAGAGCGGTCGGTGTGATGCCGCCCGCGGTGATGGTCTGGGAAGTTTGAGCCGCCATCCGGCGCGCTCCCTTCGGTGGAGGTGGCGGGTCCGCCGGATGACGGACAGTGATCTAGCGAGGCCGCTAGGCCGGGACGCTGGCGTACTGGTAGACGTCGACCTGGTTGAGGACGACCTGGGCGGTGGTCTCGTCTCGGTCGGCCGGTCGGGAGTCGATCAGCCTGATGCGGCTGCAATCGCGACCTGCGATGTCGGGGCGGATCCCGCCGAGCGAGGCCCACACCTGGTCGGCGATCACCCGCACGGCGTCCGCGTTGCCACCCACGGAGTGGATGGTCGCGGTGACGACGACCCGGTCGAAGACGTCCTCGAGGGTGGTCCCGTCCGGCGTGGCGACGACGATGTAGGCCACCACGTACGGCGGTACGGTCCCGTTCTTGACGCTGCCGTCGCTGACCCGCAGGTTCGGGTTCTCCCTCAGCGCGGCCAGGATCGGCGCGGCGTGCTCGGCGTTCACCAGCTCAACGCCTCGACCACGACGTCTTCGAGGGCCTTCTCGTAGCGGGGCGCCTCCGCCTCGAGCGCGGGGCCGAGGTGGGGGCGTGGGGCCGACCACGGGGTGCCGTACTCGTATTCGAGGAGGTTGCCGAGCGCGCCCTGAACCTTGTCCTTGTCGGGGCCGATCTCGGCGGACGCGCCGGTAGCGGTCAGCTCGGTGTCGTAGGTGATCGACGCGGCATACCGGGGGGTGTAGGGGCCGCGGCCGACGCGCTGCTGGGCGTCCTTCTTGACGTTGAGGGCGCCCTTCTGGGTGGCGGCGCGGACCTTGACCGGGAGGACACCGGCCGCAGCGTCGATGGAGGCGGCGAGATGCTTCAGGTCGCTGGTGTCCACCCGCAGTCCGTCCACGGCCGGCCTCCTTCAGCTGGTGCGTTCGACGACGCCGACGCGGCGGGCGGTCTTCTCCGAGGCGTGTGCGAGGTCGCGGATGTAGAAGGTGCGGTCGGGCAGGTCCGGGTCGCTGATCGAGGTGGTGACGAGGACCTCGTCGTCGGGTTGCAGGCCGGTCACCGTGATCGGCAGGTGCACCTCGAGGCGGACCATCAGCAGGTAGGCCTCGCCGGCGTCCTGCTGCTGCGCCTGCATGGCCTGCTGCTGGATCCGGCACTTGCCCTGGTAGAGGGTCTCGTACGTCGGGGTGATCTCGCCGGTGTTCGGGTCGGTGGTCTCGTCGCCGGTGGGCCGCCGGATGGTGCAGGTGTCCTGCATGCGGACCTCGGCCATGGCGCGGCCGCGGGCGAGCACGTCGTCGCGGAACATCAGATCGCGGTGAGGTCGAGGGTCAGCGCGTTGATGGCGACGGTGAGCTGGCCCTGGCTGGCGAACGTCTCCGGGACGACCTTCTCGAAGTAGCCTTCGCCGCCACCGACCGCGGTCAGGTCGACCGCGGTGCCGCCGCTGGTGGTGCTGACCTTGAAGGTGTCGGTCGCGGCGTTGACGACGTAGTAGACGGTGCCTTCGGAGACGCCGGTCGGCAGAGCGGTGCCGAAGGAGTTGAAGAGCATCACCCGGTCGCCGTTGGCCAGGCCGTGGCCGGGGCTGAGGAACTGATCGTTGGTCAGGGTGGTGTCGACGCTGAAGAACCCGCGGACGGTGCCGTTGATCGGAGCGTAACCGCGGTAGTTGTTCGTGTTGCCGGTGGCGGCGTTGAAGAAGCAGAAGAAGCCGTAGGTGCCCGGGGGAACGTCGAAGGTCAGCGCGCCGCTGTTCTGCTTGATCTCGGCGGCGGCCGCGGACCAGGTGACGGCCTGGCGGGCGTACGCCGGGCTGCCGCCGGTGGCCTCCGTGCCGGTGGCGTTGGTGCCGGTGCCCGGGTCGGTGAGCTGCCACACGGCGACGTGCGTGATCTGCGTGTTCGACTCGTCGAGGGCGTCGAGCATCGCGTTCTTCGCCGGGGTGTTGAACGGCATCGGTGTCTCCTCAGGGCCGGTAGATCACACCGGTGAACGGGCGGATGATGGTGCCGTGTGCCGGCCGCGTCACCAGGCGGCGGCCACGGCCGTAGGCGAGGACGACCGCACTGCATCGGCCGCTTACCGATCGCGTCGCGCCGACCTGGTCGGCGAACCCGGATGCGGTTGGCGCAGTGACAGCCCGGCCCGTCGCGGCGACGCGCTTGGTGCTGGCTGATCGGCTATACGAGGCGGCGGATGATCGCGCACTGACCGAGGTCTGGTGCTTTGCAGCTGCGCCGACCGCGGCTACTGCTGTGGTGACCGCGAAAGACGGTGCGACCCGGGATACCGCGGATCGGATGACCGCACCGGCGATGCAACGGGCGGTAACGGAGCGCGCGGAACCGGATGCGACGGCGATGGCCGCACCTGCGGTAACGCCGACCCCTGGTGTCTTCTTGGCGGCGGCCGATACCCCGCTCACCGCAGCCGCCGCACGCACCGCGGCCGGTGTCACGTGCTTGGCCGCCGACCGGGCGATCGCCGCGGCTGAGGGGCTAACGCTGACCCTGCTGGCCTTCCGGGCGACCGAGGCGACAGACGCTGCCGCGACGCACCGCGCTGCAGCCCGGACGACCTTGACCGCGAGGGATTTGATGGTCGCCGCAGCGGTGTTCATTCCGGCACCGGCCACCGCGCTGCTTGTCACGCGCCGGACCGGGCCGATGAAGTAGCCGTTCGAGTTGAACGTCTTGGTCGGGTAGGCGGTGGTCGACCCGTCGATGAACCGGCCGTTGTTCATCGTGCCGAGCGCGGTGGTCGCGCCGTCGGCGACACCGGTGATGCCGTTGTTGGTCAGCGAGAATCCGGACCAGTAGGCGCCGGTCGCCGCGTACCGGCCGGAGCTGGTACGTATGCCGAACACGTAGGTTTTGGCCGGGTCGGGGACGAACGACGTCACCGAGGTCAACGGCAGCGTGTTGTACGCGCTCGGGGTCAGGGTTCCGGCTGCCACAACATCGGTGGTGGCGATCAGAGTGCCGGTGCCGGTCTCCGCGGGGCTGTCGTCGGCGGTCGCTTCCCAGACCACGCCCTGGTAGTTGCCGATCGGGGTGTCCGCCGCCCAGAACTGCACGCCGACGACCGGGATGGTGTCGGCGAACGTGATCGTGGTGCCGAGGGTGATGCTCTGGCCTTCGGAGACGTTGGTCAGGGCCGGCGTCTGGGTGGTGTACAGCGTCTGGTCCGCCATGGGCTCCCCGTAGGGCCGGGCGCCGGCGGCGCGGGATCAGCAGTACGAGCCGGTCGGCGGCCCCACGTGCTTCAGCCGCGGGAACGCCGGGTCGGGCTGGCCGGCGGGGCGGATGGTGAAGGCGCCGCTGGAGCGGCCGAGCACGCTGTCGATGCGGTCCTTCTCGGCGTCGGTGAGCGCGGCGTCGCCGAACGTCTCGGTGGCGTACGTGGCGGACTCGCTGTAGTCGTCGATCTGCGAGGACCGCTGCCGGACGCCGTCGGGGTTGAGCACGACCCGTTTCGCGGCGGCCAGCGCGACACCCTTGAGCATCAGGAAGTCGATGTCGCTGAGCTGGTCGTAGCGGGCTGGTCCGGCGTAGAGCCGGATCTCCGCGGTGGCCAGGTTCCGGGCCAGTTCGGCGGTGGCGCCATCGAACTCGGGAACCTGCAGGTAGGAGACGAACTCGTCGAGGGAGAACAGGTCGATGGCCACCGGGTGCTCCTCGCCGGTCGGGGCCGGGCCGTGACGTGGCGGCGTCGCGGCCCGGCTCGCGGACTACTCGGTCGGCTTGCCGGCCTTCTCGAGGGCGGCGATGACGTCCTCGCGGGACGCCTCCGGGTCGACCTCGACGCCGACGCTGGTGGCGTATTCGCGCCATGCCTGCGCGCTGGACCCGGACCCGCGCCGGGGCGGCACCGGACCGTTCCCGCCCGCGCCGTCGCCGCCAGCGGCCTTCTCCCGCTCGAGCTCGGCAATGCGGGCCTTCAGCTGGGCAACCTCGTTGTTGTCGGTCGCGGTGGCCTTCGGCGGCTCGCGTCGGGGCGGTTTAGCGCCTTCCCAGACGTCCGGGTTGGTGATCGCCGCGAGCGCCCACTCGTTCTCGGGCCTGTTGAGGTCGTCGTCGGGTCCGAAGACCTTCTCCCGACCGGTGCGGGCGCCGGTGGCGTCGGTTTCGACGGCGTGGACGTGGGTGTTGAGCTTGTAGGTGGTCATCAGGCCACATCCGCGATCATGAGCAGGCGGGGGTTTTCCAGGACGGGCATGCCGACGGCGTCGACGAAGACGAACTGCCGGTAGGGCGGTCCGACCTTTTCGATGACGGCGACGATGCCGGGCGCCTCCTCGATGGAGAAGTCGACAGCGTTGCTGTTGACCAGTTCGAGGGAGGTCGCCGTGACCCCCCAGGCGGTGTAACCGAGGTCGGCCACATTCGGCGGAAGAAAGATGACCCGGTCGGCCGGGATGACGTTGGTGGAGACCCCGTCGACGTCGACCAGGGTGTCGTAGACCTGGACGATCGGCGGCAGGTTGAATGCGGACAGGACGTTGTCGAGGGCCGCCCGGGTGACCAGGCTGGGCGTGCCGGCCAGCGACGCGGCAAGCGTGCGGATCTCCGCGTTCTGGAGCATGTAGTTGAGCACCGCGGTCGAGATGACCATGCCGCCCGGGCGGAAGCCGTTCGTGGCGACGTAGGTGTTCACCCAGGTGGTGAGGTTCGCGATGATCGTGGCGGTCGCCGTCGAGGACCACAGGGTGCCCGGGGCGACGATGTTGCCGCCGGGGACACCGAAGTCCGCCTCCAGCACGAGGCCTCCCTCGCCTGCGAGGGTGAACTTGCCGTCGGTCAGCACGTCGCCGCGGGCCTGCTCCATGCGGGCCTGGACCTCGCGGGTGAGGTTGGTCGTGTCGTTGTAGACGGCGTTCTCGATCGCCGTGAGGCTGCCGCCGGCAGAGCGAGCGAATTCCAGCTGCAGCCGCTCCAGCTCGCCCATGTTCAGCGAGGACGACAGCGGGGGCAGCTTGACCTGCTTGGTCACGCCGACGTCGCGTTCGGACACGTGCAGCCGGCCGTCGTAGGCGCGGAACCGGGCAGTCCGGTTGGTGCGGGTGATCTCCGCGAGGTCGACCCAGTTCTTGTCGATGTGGCGGTCCGGGAGGATCTGGTTGAGCGTGAATGCCTGCGGGGTCGGCACGTTGCGCGTGAAGACGGTCTGAGCGTCCGGCGTGACCGGCCCGTCGAAGACGATGGCCATGGTGTTGTCTCCTTAGGTCGGCCGGTCAGGGGGTGACGGTCGAGAAGTGGATGAGCTTGAGCGCGGTCTGCCCGGCGGCGTCGATGTAGCCGCCGCCGGTGGCCGCGTTCGCGATCGGCAGCTTGGCCGTCGCGACGAAGCCGTGCACGAGGATCGCGGCGCCGACGTCCTTGGTGAGGTCCGACAGGTTGGGGATCTTGACCGAGCTGAGCAGGATGCCCGCGGCCGTCTGGGTACCGTCCGAGTTCGTCGACAGGTACGGCGCGTACAAACCCGTGGCGGTGATCTTGCCGAGCACGACGCCGGACGGGATGTAGCCGTTCGGGTAGTGCGTGGCCTGGGTGAATGCGCTGACGTCGAGCGTCACGGTCGGGGTGGTGCCCGGGTCGGTGCCGTGGGGGCTGAGCAGCCACGACCGCTTTTCGGTCTGGTAGCTGGTCGTCACCACCGAAATGTCGGTCATGATGATCCCTTTCCTGGGAACTTTCTACGTGGTCGTCTTCTTGCCAAACCGCTTCTCGATCTCGGCCATGGCCTGATCGCGGGCCGAAACAGGCTTGCCACCGCGGTTGCCTTGTGACGGGTCCGGGCGCATCCCGTTCGAACGGCCGCTGCTGTTCTGGCCGCCCTGAGCTGAGCCGAAGTCCTTCAGCAGCTCGTCGGCGTCGGCCGCCAGCTCCTCGCGGGTGGTGCCGACGAGGCGCTTGGCCTGCGCCGAGGTGAGCTTCTTCTCCGCGGCGACCTCGGCCCGGAACCGAGCCAGGCGCTCCGCTGCGAGTTCCTGCTCGTGGTTAGCGATTCGCTGGGTCAGCGCGTCGAAATCGGGCTTGCCGTCCTCAGTGGGCTTCGCGCCCAATGCCTCGGCCAGCTTCTGCAGGGGAGCGAGGGCGTCGAGCTTGCCCCTCATGTCCGCGAGCTCCTTGCGAGCCGCGTTCCGCTCCGCCTTCATGGCGTCCAGCGCCTTCTTGCCGGCGTCGCCGAGCCCTTCCGGTGGGTCGCCATCACCGTTCTGGCCGCCGTCGTTCCCGCCGTCGCCGGAACCAGTCCCGGTGCCGCCGTCGCCTTCGCCCGATCCGCCCCGGACCGGCCAGATCGGGGTGCCGTTGCGGCGCCGGCCGATCGCGGTGAGCCCGGTGAACGGGTGGACGGGCAGGTCCGGCCCGAAGGCCGGAAGGTGGATCTTCACTGGTGACTCCGTTGCGGGGTCGTCCCGGCGCCTTGCGCGTCCGGGTGGTCTATCGCAGGAGGTAGCCGTGCAGGCGGAGCAGCCGCAGCGCGTCGTCGCGGTCCTTGGCGTCGCGCAGGATCTGCTCGGGCATCAGCCGTACGCGCGTGGCGCGCCGGTAGCGGTCGGCTGCGTTCTTCGTTTGCGTCTGGCGGGCGCCGAGTCGTATGCCAGCCAGACCGCGTGTCGTCGTGCCCTCGGTGGTAACCAGAACGTCGCGCCCGAACAGCGAAGCGGTCTGTACGCCGCGGCGGGCGTTGACAACCTGGTTGATATCCGCGCCGTTACGGATCGCCTCTGCGCCAGCCTTCGTGAAGATCCGGTCCTGATCAGCGGGGCTGAGGCTGTGGAAGTAGGCCGTGGGGTTCGTGCGGATGTCGCCGGCGGTGTTCTCCCGCCCGGGCAAGCCCACGCAATCGCACTTCGGATGGCGCTGGAAGCCGGCGTTGTACCGGTACCAGCGGCCCGCCAGGAGCACGCAGCGGGAGCAGGACTGGCCGACGAGCATCCGGACGTAGCCGGTCGCCTGCGGGCGTGCGGTCGTAGCGACGAGGTCAGCGACCCGGCCGGCGTCAGCGACCTGCGTGCGGACGATCCGGTCGAGCAGGAACCCACCGGCGGCCAGCGCCTCGTCAATCGAGGTGCCATGACCGATGAGCTCGAGCGTCCCGATGACCGGCTGATACAGCAGGTTGTCCAGGCCGCGGCCGTCCGAGGCGATCCCGGACAGCGATGCGGACGCTGTCCGGCCGGTAGCGGCCGGGTCAAGACCTTGCGCGTCGAGGACCTCGTCCAGGTAGCGGTCAGCCTCGCCGGCGGCGACCCGCTGCGCGCCGGTAAGCACCACCATCAGCGGCAGCAGCTGAGAGATCCACGTCTGGGAGATCTGGGCCGGGTTGAGCCGGCGCCAGGCCCGGCGGGCCTCGTCGGCGACCGCCTCGACCAGGCCGATCCGGTCCCGGCCGTGCGCCCGGGCAACCTCAGCGAACGACTGCATCGGCCGGCTGCGGCTGGCCGGCGGCCGGATCAGCTGCGAGCGGCGGGTTCAGCCGGGCGGCGATCTGGTTGACCGGGTTCCGGGCCTCCTGGGCGGCGAACTGCTCGGCGAGCTTCTTGCGCCGGGCGGCCGAATAGCCGAGATCCACCCAGGCCGCCTCACGGGGCAGAATGTCCGCCTGAACCAGCTTCACCGCGGCGTCAGCGGCCTGCGCCCGGGTCGGGGTGGCCGGCGAGCGCCACTGGGTCTCGAGCAGCCGCATCCGGTCGTCCCATTCGCCGTCGCGGATGCGGACCGCGATCTGCTGGGCCCGCTCCCACGACGCCTCGGCGCCGGTCTCGAAGTCCTCGACCTGCTTGATCAGCCGGGACTCGTCGGCCAGGATGCCCTCCGCGCTGGGCGGGTTCGTGGTCGCCTGGCCCAGGTAGCGCATCGGCAGACCGGTGACGCCGCTGACCAGCTGGGCGTAGTGGTTGACGATGCCGGAGAAGTTGGCCAGGTCGGCGGCGCTGAGCGACCCGACCTTGGCGTCCGGGTTCTTCAGGGCCCAGATCGCGCCGAAGTAGGCCTCCCACTGCGGGAGGACGTTGCCGTCCTTGTCCTTGAAGTCCGTGGGCTGGGCGCCGACCACGTACCGCTGCGGGACGGCGAGTGCCTCGGTGGCGACCTGGGCGTTGGTCAGGGCCCGGGCGGCCGCGTCGGTGAGGCCGATGATGCGGGTCATCGCCGAGCGGCCGTGCCGGCGCGACAGTTGCTCGCGGTGAACCAGCGGTACCACCGGCACCACGCCGAGGCCGTGCTCGTCGCGGTCGACCTCCGTCCAGGTGGCGTTGCGCCGCTCGAGCCAGATCGTAACGTCGGGCAGGTAGAGGGTGGCGTGGGTGAGGCCGTCGTCGACGTAGGACTTGGCGGCGGCGATCGGCTGCCTGGTCCGCGGGGACAGCTCGACGGCCATCTCGTTGGACGACTCGACCGTGATCAGCGGGGTCGCGGCGTCCCGCGGCCGGTCCTCGTCGCCGCCCTCGGCCGACGGGGCGTCGGGGGTGGCGGCGTCGCCGGCGCCTATCACGATGAACGCCTGGCCGAACTTCAGCGCCTCCAGATGAGCCAGCTTCGACTCCCGGTCGAGGCTGTTCTCCTGCCAGATCCGCCACAGGTCCTCGTCGGCCTCGGTCGCGTCCGGCAGCTCGAATCCCTCGAGGGTGATCCGCTCGGCGAGGGCATCGACGTAGGTGCCCGGCCACGCCACGATCGTCAGGAAGCGGCGCAGCTCCGGCGGGATGGCCAGGCCGAGCTGCTCAACGCGCTGCTCCCCCTCGTAGTAGGCGTCGAGCAGCCGGTTGTGCCGCTGGGCCCGCTGAATCTTCGTCCAGAGCCGGTTGAGTAGCGTCTTCTCGTCGTCGGAGAGGGCCACACGACCCCCTCACGTGGACTATCGGAGCACCAGGACGGTCGTGTCGATCTCGGGTTCGGGTTCCCACTTGCCGGCGGCCAGGGCGTCGAGGCGGGCCTGCCAGGACAGGCCGCCGGCCATCGCCAGGTCGATCTTCTTCGGCGAGTCCGGGCGCTCTTTGGCCATCACCCACAGCGGCTTGCCCTCGTCGTCGCGCAGGTTGGTGTCGCGTTTCTGGGCGTGGCCGATGTGCTGCCAGAACGTCTCGTCGCCGTCGTTGTTCACCTCGCCAGCGGCGATCGCCAGCTGGTAGGTGCGGCACATCAGCGCGGTGCGGCGGATGTTGCGGGAGTCGGTGTAGAACTCGGCGAACACCTTCGGCCCGTACCGGCCAGACCAGTCGGCCAACCGGGTGTCCCAGCCGCGGGCCGGGTCGCCGTAGAACCTGATCAGGCGCCACCGTTTGACGATCTCGTCGACGGCCTCGTCGACCTCGGCGACCGGCACCTCGTCGTCGGGCTGCTCCTCGGGGATCCACAGGCCGAACCGGTGCTGGAACCCGGTCTCGACCTCGGTGACGACCAGCGCGGTGGTGTCCTTCCAGCGGGAGCCGTCGAACCCGCCGGTCACGGCCGCGCCGCGCGGAATCAGGTAGCCGCGGCGGGCCTGGGTGCGCCACTTCTTGGCGTCGAACGCCTGCCGCTCGCCCTGCGTCCACCGGTTCGTCCACACCCGCTCGAGGTAGGCCAGATCTGCGCCCGGACGGTCCCACTGCTTGGCGATACCGCGCAGATCCGACCAGGCCGCGACCGCCGGGCCCGAGGCCTCCCGGATCGCGGCGATACGGCCCTGCATCGTCGTCAGGTCGTGGCCTGGGCCGGCCTCGCGGTGGAAGTAGGACAGCTCCGGATCCTCGATCTTGCCCTTGAGGATCAGCTCGGCCTCGTCCTTGTCGAGCTCGGCCACCGAGCCGGCGCCCGGCTCACCCGCGGTCGTGATGCCGAGCGACCACGGGTCGTCGAGGGGCCGTTTGGGGAGGTTGGCCTCCATCGTCTCGTAGGCCGAGCGGTGCCGGGCCGAGGTCAGCCGGTGCGTCTCGTCGTAGCCGGCGAACGTGGTCCGGGCGCCGTCACGGGCGTTCGGGGACTGCGCGAGGGCGACCGCCTTGCCGTCCGCCCGGCCGCGCTCGTCAAGCCGGAGGATCCGCTCGAGACCCGCGTCGAACAGGTCGGCGTCCGGGCCTTCCCGGCAGATCGTCAGCAGAACGTTGTACGCCAGCTCCTCGACCTGGTCGACCGTGACCGCCAGCATCGGGATGTACGGGTCACGGACAGGGCGGCCGACCGGCACCCACGCCGAACCGACCCGTTTCCAGCCGTCGAACCGGACCGGCCCCTCCGGGTGGAGCTCGGCGAACGCGACCCAGCCCATCTTCTCGGTCTTCGCGGCGCCCTTACGCAGCGACCAGCGGACCCGGCGGAACCGGCGGCGGCCGGCCAGCTCATGCTCGCGCGGGAAGACCTCGTACGCCCGGTAGATCAAGGCGCGGGTCTCGCTGTCGAGCTTGGCCGGCTGCCCCTTCAGCGAGCCGGGCCCGAAGATCGCCCGCTCCTCGATCAGGTCACAGACCCCGGGCCCGAGCGTCGGCCACGGCCGCTTATCCAGCGGCGGGACAACAACCGTGGTCACACGGCATCGCCGAGGATGCTGCGCGGGTCGTCGGCCTTCTTCACCGCCTTCGGCGCGGCCGTCCGGCGGCGAGCACCGCGGTCCTGCGCCTCATCGACCTTCTCGATCTCCCACTGCAGCCGGCGCCGGTCGAGCGGAGTGAGGCCGAACGCCATGCGCTGCTGGCGGATCTCGGCGGCCAAGTCCTTGCGCAGCTTCGGATCCTCGGTGCTCCAGAAATCGTCGACCAGGACCGCGAGGCCGAACAGACCGTGCAGGTCGCTCTTGTCGAACTCCGGCGCCATCGGCGACGCCCAGATCGCCCTCCACCAGGCTCGCGTCTGCTCGTGCCACAGCCGGGTCGGAAGCGCCGGCGTCTCGACGTCGTGCACCAATCTCAGCGTCGCGGCGGTGGACGCTCTGTTACGGCGAGCGCGGACCGACGGATCCTTCGGTGGGGGGCCGGGCATGTCGTGCTCCTCCTCTGCCGCCTTGCGCGGCCAACGGAGTCCCGGGTCACCTTGCGTGACCTGGAAGTCTGGGAATCTCGTACGCGGAAAAGACGCCCTCCCCGGCGGTCCGCCACCCTTGTGGATCTTGGGGGATCCTCCCCACCCCGTCACTCAGCGTTAGCACCGTCGGGTGTCGTAAGTCCGTAGGCAGGGTCGGTGAGCACACGATCGACCGTCTCAAGGCGCCTGCGCTGCCGTTCGACAAGTGGGTGGCCGTCGGTCAGTCCCTTGGCCAGCAGGTCGTCAAGCTCGTGCTTGTAACGCGCCTTGTCCTGCTCGAACGCCTCGCGGGTGAACTCCATGGTCAGCCTCCGTGTGCGGCCTTGCCTCCGGCTGAGCGGTTGCACAGCTGGTGCTCGGGCCCGCGGATGCGACGCTGCTCGTCATGGCCAAGGTCCCATGTCTGACCGGGCAGGATGAGCCGGGCCGGCATGAGGCAGCGTGGTGCGTGGCAGTGCACGCCACCTCGGGCAACACGGACTGCCCATGATCGCCGTGCCTGGTCGTACTCGGTGTCGTAGCCACGCGCCTGACGCCGGCCACGGCGGAGCTCGTGCTGCTGGCCGCAGGGCGCGCACCGGCCACGGTCCACGAGGGTGGGGCAGCTGCCTTGGTGGGCCGGGCATCCGGTGCATCGGCAGACGCGCTGGGCGCGGCGCATGGTCAGCCGAGCAGCATGAACGCGCCGAGCAGGGCGGCGAAGACGAGGTAGGGCGCGAGGATGGCGGCTGCGATCTTCCAGTCGGTGGCGGTTCGCATGTTCACCACCTTGGATACGCAGAAACCCTGCCGGATCAGGACCGGGCAGGGTTCACTTGCGGCAGATCTTCGCAGGCGTCTAGGCAATCGTCAAACCACGGCGGCCCACTCCATGGCGTTCATCGTCTCACCACCGACTCTTGCCGCGCCGCAGCCTGTACGCCGAGTGCATGCGACGGATGCGCGGGTGCGAGCGCCGGAACAGCAGCTGGTAGCCCGCCGGCGTGAGCCTCAGGGTGCTCCCGCGAAATATCAGCGGCGGCATTACGAACACCTGCCCGGCGGGCACCACGATCGGCTCCTCGAATCTGATCATGGCTACATGGCTCGTGATGTCCACGCCGCTGACGCTGACCGACGTGGGCTTGCCCGGTAGCAGCGTCATGCCGCTTCCTCGCTCTCCGTGGCGTTCAAGCCACTTTGACCTTCGTGCTGGTCTTGATGTGCTCGCCGAGGACCTGAATGCTGCCGTCCTCGCTCGACCAGGTGGCCCCGCACGCCCGGCAGGCCGCCCGCTCAGCGGTCAGGTTGACCCGCAGGGTGCCGGTCTGTTCGCAGTCGGGCAGCGGGCAGGTGGCGCCGCGCAGCACGAGGACGTTCTCCCAGCCGACCAGGACGGCGGACCAGCCTCGCCACCGGCGCAGGTCGGCCAGCAGGCGCTTCTGCAGGTCGTGGTCGAGGTGGCCAGCGGCACCAACGAGGGCGCGCACGTTGGACTCGACGGACGCGCGCAGGGCCAGGCCGAGGTCTTCGCACCAGGCGAGGACGGCCATGCTGATCTCGTCGTGGCAGGACAGGGCCTCGACGGCGAGGGGTGGCCGGCTGGCGGGGATGCTGCTGGCCTGCGGTTCGCCGCTGGAGCAGCCGGCCGGGATGACGGATTGGTAGAGCTGGGCGAGCAGGCCCGGGAGGACGGTGGTGTGGTGGCGGACTTTCTTGTGCCGGTTGCTGTCCCACACCTCGTAGCGTTCACGGTTGAAGTGGGGTTCGGTCAGGGTGTCCGCGATGGTGGCGATCTGGTCGAGCAGGGTCACGGGCACTCCTCGGTCGGTGCTGAACTTTGCGGCCAGCCCAGGTGCTGGCGGTTCGTGTGCGGCGTCCACATCTGCCGCTCGGGTAGGTGTTTGATGCGCCGATCAAGGCAGGGCCGGCCGGGCTGGGCGCCGCATCCGCAGGGTCCGTATTCGTCCCAGGCGGCTTCCGGCGTCCAGTGAGCGCCGTAGTCGCTGGGCATCTGTCCCGATCGGCTCACGACGGTCTCAGGCGGCTTCTGCGCGCGGGTCGGTGGCGCGGTCCCGGGCAAGGTGGTCTTCGGCGGCCTGGGTGGCGCTGAGGGGGCTGCCGTAGCCGGCTTGGCGCAGTAGGCGGGTGAAGGTGGCGCCGGTCATGGTGACGTAGCCGTCGGCGGGGCTGGCTTTGCCGCGGCGGTGGTGCCAGACGGCCGAGTAGTCGGCGCCGTCGTTGGCCTGTTCGATGGCGGCCTCGTCGACCCAGGCGGCCAGCTCGGTGGCGCGGCAGTTTTTCGCTTCGAGGACCCAGCCGGGGATGCCGGCGATGTCGCCGCGGTCGCTGGTGCCTTTGAGCGCGCGTCGTTCGGCGTGCGGGAAGCCTTCGGCGGCCAGGTGGCGGACGACGGCGGTCTCCCATGCGGTGCCTTTGCTCTTGCTGGCGCTCATGCGGCACGCTCCTCGATCGCCTGGCGGAGGTAGCAGGCGAGGTCGAGGGCTTCCTGGTAGGCGTCGATGAGGGCGTCGCGGCCGTTGTGGGGTTGTAGCGGGGTGCCGTAGCGCTGAATGCCGACGTGCTCTCGTTCTTCGAGGTCTCGGCGGACGAGCGACTGGATGGATGTTCGGTTGTTGCGGACGGGTGCCGGCTGGTCGGTGATGGGTTGGGTCATGTTCAGCTCCTGGTGCAGTCGTGCTGGGCGTGGATGTTGCTGGCGAGGTGGTTGTCGGCGAGGCGGGATTGGTCGCGGTAGGCGAGTTGGCCGTTGAGGAGTCGGGCGTAGGTGCGGCGGCCGGATGCGATGGCGGCGACTTCGGCGGGGAGGCCTCCGGGGAGGGGTAGGAGGTCGACGGTGGCGGGGATGCCTTCGTCGAGGGCGCGCAGTGTGGGCATGCCGCAGCGGGGGCAGGTGGCGAGTTCGGCTGGGGTGTTGACGAAGTGGTTCATTGGCCCTCTGCGGGGTTTGAGCCTTTGCGGGGTTTTCCTGCGAGGGGCGCCCCTAGGTGTTTCCACGGTTCCGTTACGGTGTGTAGTGGATCTATAAACTCTCGTGCGCGTGTCTCCGAAAACAAACCCCGCAAAGGCTCAAACCCCGCAGCCATGGCTCACGCACCTGCCTGATTCGAGAGGATCTGCCACTGTTTGATGTGGTCTCGTGTTTCGCCGGCTGGGCGGACGACGAAGTGGCCGGCCCATCGCCCTTGCCGGTTGGAGAGCCACCGGCCGAGGCTTTTCGAGATGCCCGCGAGCCCGTGCGGGTGGCGGGCGGCCTTGTCGGCGAGCTCGCCCGGTAGCGCGTCGTGGGCGATCCGGCCGGTCGCGATGACACCGCCTGCGTCGATGTCGGACAGCAGGGCTTTGACGGTCCACGGGTCGTCGCCGTAGGCGTCGTGGACGGCGTGCAGGAACACAGCCCATTCGTCGTCGTCGCCGCCGACGGACACCTGGGTGGATTTGTCGTCGAATCCGCCGGGGACGCCGGCGTTGGCGAGGATGCCGGCGATGGTGCGCACCCAGTGGGCGTAGCCGTCGCTGGCGTGTTCGGGCGGCACGGGGCGGCCGGCGACGACCCAGGACCGGACGATGGTGAGCAGGGCGTGGAGGAGTTCCCCGCGCCGGTTCTTGACCCACCGTTCGAGGTCGGCGATCGCGAAGTTGGTGCGTTGTTCGGGGTTGGGCACGCCGGGGTCGATGACGGTGCGGATGGTGCGCCGGGGCAGGTCACCGCCGATGTGGATGTTGTTACCGGTGATGGTCCACAGCCGGTCGTTGACGGTGTTGGCCCATTCGTTGCCGCCCAGGAGCCGGTCGTCCCATTGGTCGGAGGTGAGCAGCCCGGCGAGTGCGCTCGATTTGAGGGCGCCGGACACGTTGTCGATGACGACGACGGGGCCGGTGGTGACCGACAGAATGGTGGTGATCTGTTTGCGCAGCTCGGTGTCGTTCTCGGGCATCTCGGCCCGGAACACGCCGCCGTGGATATGCCGGGCGAGGTTGGCCAGGAGTGTTTTCCCGGAGCCTGGCTGGTGGGCTTCGATGGCGTGGAGTTTGTACGGGGCGGGCGCGATCGCCCGCAGCATGGGCGTGATGAGCATGCCGAGGTAGTTGGCGCGGAATTCGTCGGAGACGAACGGGAACCCGTCGACCATCTCGAGGAGCAGTTTGACCGCGTCGGTGACTTCGGACTGGCCGGGTTC
>Ga0207700_10000432_pt1 | contig 24652 bp, 21 predicted proteins | sample LARL82metaG_FD_184348 | JGI IMG/M metagenome (GOLD analysis project Ga0207700, IMG submission 184348) | Corn, switchgrass and miscanthus rhizosphere microbial communities from Kellogg Biological Station, Michigan, USA - LAR L8-2 metaG... | ecosystem: Host-associated > Plants > Roots >...
GCTGGCTGCCGCGCGTGGTGTCCGGCGAGGCGCGGCTGGGCTTCGCCGTCGCGGGCGAGCGCGGCACGGTGCTGGGCATCGACGTCGAGGGCGCGGACGCGGTGGTGATCGTCAGCCCCGCGGCGCCCGGCGCGTCGCTGGCCACGGGCGTGGCTGCGACGCCGGTGGAGACCATCGACCGGGCGCGGCGGTTCTCTCATCTTCGAGAGGAGGCGGGTGACCCGTTGCCCGGCAACGTGGCGCGCGGAGTGCAGATGGTCGAGGTGGCGCTCAGCGCGGAGCTGGTCGGCGTCGGGCAGCGCGCGCTGGAGATGGCGGTGGCGCACGCGCAGACACGGCAGCAGTTCGGCCGCATCATCGGCACGTATCAAGCCGTGTCGCATCGCTGCGCGGACATCTTCCGCGCGGTGGAGAGCGCGCGCTCGGCGACGTACAACGCCGCCTGGGCCGCGGACTCCGCCGCCGAGGTGCTGCCCCTGGCCGCCTCGGTGGCCAAGGCCAGCGCGGCCGGCGGCGCCTGGAAGGCGACGGCCGACTCGCTGCAGGTGCACGGCGGCATCGGCTTCACCTGGGAGCACGACCTGCACCTCTATCTCAAGCGCGCGGTGGTCGACGGCACCCTGCTCGGCAGCGCCAACGAGCACTACCGGCGCGTCGCGGCGCTGGCGGGGCTGGGCGCGGATCAACCGGCGCTCGCGGGGGCGGCGGTGTGAGCGAGGCGGGGCGCCGCAGCGGGCTGACCATCCCGCTCTTCGGCCACGCGCTCGGCGAGCACGGCGACATCGTCCGCGAGGCGGAGGAGCTGGGCTACACCGACCTCTGGTCCTTCGAGACCTCGGGCATCGACGGCTTCAGCCCGCTGGTGTACGCGGCGGCGTTCAGCAGGTCGGCGCGGCTGGGCACCGCGATCGTGTCGTCGTTCACGCGCGGCCCGGCCATCCTGGCCATGTCGGCGGCGGCGGTGGAGCAGGCGGCGCCGGGGCGCTTCGTGCTCGGCATCGGCGCCTCGACCGAGGCCATCGTGCAGGGCTGGAATGGCATCCCCTTCGAGAAGCCGGTGTCGTCGGTGCGCGAGTCGGTGCGCCGCATGCGCCTGGCGCTCGGCGGCGAGCGCATGAACCTGGCCGACGGCGAGCGCGGCGCCTTCAAGCTCGACGCCAGGCCGTCGACCTCCATCCCGATCTACTGCGGCGCGCTGCGCGGCGGCATGCTGCGCATGGCCGGCCAGGTTGCGGACGGGATCGTCATCAACTTCCTGCCACCTTCGGCGGTGCCGCAGGTGGCGGCCGAGGTGCGCAGGGGCGCGGAGGCGGCGGGACGCGATCCCGACGCCGTCGACGTGGTCTGCCGCCACATGCTCTGCGTCGACGGGCTCACCGAGGAGACCCGCGCGGTGGCGCGCTTCATCCTCGCCGTCTACGTGTCCTCGCCGCCCTACGAGGCCTTCCTGCGCTGGATCGGCATGGGTGAGCTGATCGATCCCGTGCTGGCCAGATGGCGCAGCGGCGATCGCCAGGGCGCGCTGGCGGCGATGAGCGACGAGCTGATCCGCAGCCTGCTCATCGTCGGCGACGTCGACGAGTGCCGCGCGCGCATCGAGGAGTACCGCGCCGCGGGCGTGAGGGTGCCCTGCATCGCGCCCTTCAGCGGCTCGGCCGACTCGCGCGCCTCGGTGCGGCGCGCCATGCGCGAGCTGGCCCCCGCGGCGATGAGTCCCGCCTAGCCGGTCCGTCCAACCCTCCGAAACCGCACGCGCGCAGGCCGTGCGATCGACGGCGAAGGAACGGAGACCGGCAATGCTGAACGGACAGATCGTCAACCCCAAGCGGTGGAGAGCACTGTGTGTGCTGGCGCTCGTCCAGTTCATGCTGGTTCTCGACATCACCGTGGTGAACGTCGCCCTGCCCTCGATCAAGAACGACCTCGGCTTCACCCAGTCGGGACTGGCCTGGGTGGTCAACGGCTACACGCTCATGGCCGGCGGGCTGCTGCTGCTCGGCGGCCGTCTCGCCGACGTGCTGGGCCGCCGCCGGCTCTTCCTGGCCGGGCTGGCCGTCTTCGCCCTCGGCTCGCTGAGCTGCGGGCTGGCCCACAGCGCGCCCGTGCTCATCGCCAGCCGCTTCGTGCAGGGCTCCGGTGAGGCGCTCGCCGCCCCGGCCGCGCTCGGCCTGGTGGCCCTGCTCTTCCCCGATCCGCGCGAGCGGGTCAAGGCGCTCGGCGTCTGGGGCGGCATGGCGGGCCTCGGCGGCACCACCGGCACGGTCATCTCCGGCGCGCTCACCGGCCTGGCCGGCTGGCGCTGGATCTTCCTGGTCAACCTGCCCATCGCCGCGGTCGCGCTGGTCGTGGTGCCGCGGCTGGTGGCCGAGAGCCGCATGGACCGCTCGGTCAGCAGCGGCCGCAGCCGCGTCGACGTGCTCGGCCCGCTCACCGCCACCGCGGGGCTCATCGCCATCGTGCACGGCCTGCTGCAGGCGGCGTCGCACGCCTGGGGTTCGTCCGCGGTGCTGGCGCCACTGGTGGGCGGCGTGGCGCTGCTGGTGCTCTTCGTCGCCGTCGAGGCACGCGCCGCGGAGCCGCTCATCCCGCTGCGCTTCTTCACCAACCGCACCCGGGTGGTGACCAACTTCGTCAGCCTCTTCTCGGCGAGCGCCTTCTTCAGCTACTTCTTCCTGCTCACCCTCTACATGCAGCAGGTGCTCCACCTCACCCCGTTGCGCGCCGGTCTCGCCTACGTGCCCTTCGGCCTCGGCATCGGCGTGGGCATGGGGCTGAGCCGCTCGATGATGCTGCGCTACGGCGTGCGCCCGCTGCTGGCCATCGGGTTCCTCGGCTCGGCGGTGGGACTGGTGCTGGTCGGCGGCATCACCCCGACCAGCAGCTACGTGGGCGGCGTGCTTCCCGGCATGCTGGTGATGGCGATCTTCTCCGGCATCAGCTTCCCGGGCATCGGCAACGCCGCCGTGCACGAGGTGACGGGACAGGACGCCAGCCTCGCCGCCGGCGTGCAGGGTGCGGTGCAGCAGGTGGGCGGCGCCATCGGCGTGTCCTGCCTGGTGGCCTTCGCCCTGCAGCACGCCGCGGGCCAGGTGCAGCAGGGCGCCTCGCCGGCCCTCGCGAACACCGGCGGCTACGCGCTGGCCTTCCGCATCGGGGCGGTGCTGCTCGCCATCGGCGGTGTGCTGGTGCTGGCCCTGGTGCAGCGCGTCCGCTTCACCGACACCATGCCCGGCATGGAGGTCTCGACGGAGCCCGAGCCCGCCGTGGCGGCGGCTGCCGCCGCCTGAGGCCACCCGGTCGCGCGAGTCAATGCCGGGCCACGGCGACGGGCCGGTCGGCGCGCAGCCAGGCGGGGATGGCGGCGCCGTCGAGGACGTGGTCGACGAGCAGGCGCGCGGCGTTGACCGCAAAGCCCATGCCGTGTCCGGTGTAGCCGCCGCAGACGTACACGCCGGGCATGCCGTCGACGGCGCCCACCAGCGGCAGCTCGTCGGCGGTGAAGCCCATGATGCCCGCCCAGCGGTGCGTCACCGGCGCGCTGACGCCCATCTCGCGCAGGTGGCCGTCGAGGTGCTCCTGCACGCGCGCCGTGGGCGCGGCCCCGGTGCCCACCTCCTCCTCCACCGCGGTGTCGCGCCAGCCGCCGAGCAGGACGCGGCCGTCGTCGCGCTGCCGCCAGTAGCGGTAGCCGAAGTTGGAGTAGGTGGGCCGCTCGGCGACGTGGTGCGGCGACGGCGCGGTGGCCAGCATCTGCGCGCGCACCGCGGCGATGCGCACGGTTTCTGCCAGTGCCGGCGTATACGCATTGGTGGCCAGCAGCACGGTGCCCGCCTCGACCTCGCCGCCACCCGCGAGGTGCACGCGCACACCGCCGCCGCCGCTCTCCAGCCGCTCCACGGCGACACCCTCGCGCAGCTCGGCCGCGGCGGCGCAGGCATCCGCGATGGCGCCGACGGCCGCAGCGGGATCGACCTCGCCGTCGGCGTCGTTGACCAGCCCGCCCAGCGGCGGCGCGGCGCCTGCATCCACCCAACGTCCCGGCAGGCCGTCCTCGCCGAGCAGCGCTTCGGACTCGCGCAGCAGCGCCGCCTCGTCGCGCGTCGCGGCCAGGGTCATGCTGCCGCGCCGCGCGTGCTGCGCGCGACCGTCGAGGATCTCCGCCAGCAGCTCGTGGTTCTGCGCGGTGAAGTGCCATACCTCGCGGGCCACGTCACGACCGTGGGTGCGCACCGCGGTGGCGTAGTTGGCGGCCACGCCCATGAGCAGGAAGCCCGCGTTGCGGCCACTGGCGCCCGCGGCGAGGTGGTCACGTTCCAGCAGCAGCGCGCGCACGCCGTGCCGCGACAGCGCGTGCAGCAGGGCCACGCCGGTGATGCCGCCCCCGACCACCACGACGTCACAGCGCCGCGGCAGCTCGCCACCGCCGCCGCGCGGCGCGGGCGGCGTCCAGATCGGCTCGACGGCGGGCTCGGTGCTCACGGCGACACAGCATCGCACGCCGGCACCGCGCCCGCCGCCACGCGCCGTGCGCTACTGCAGGATGTTGAGCGGCACCGAGTTGCCCATGGCCGCCAGCCCGGTGGCGTTGGGATGCACGTGGTCGCCGCAGTCGAAGCTGGGGTCCATCACCGGCCCCACGCCGCCGAGCGCGACCACCTGGTCGAAGTCGACGAAGCTGTCGAACACCGTGCCCTGGCGGATGGCCAGGTTGACCTGCTGGCGGTAGGCCTCCATCACCGGCGTCCAGAGGATCGATCCCGCGCGCGGGATGATGGTCGCGCCGACCACGTGCAGCCCCGCAGCGTGCGCGGTGCTGACGATCGACGTCATGGCGTTGAGCACCGTGGTGCCGTCGGCGCCGCCGCCGATGTCGTTGGTGCCCTCGTAGACGAAGAGCGTGGTGACGCCGGGAACGCTGAGCACGTCGCGCTGCAGGCGGGTGAGCGCGTCGGGACCGGCGCCGCCGCCTTCGAGCCGGTTGCCCGAGATGCCCTCGTTGGCCACGCCCAGCGTGCCGCCCAGCCGCGCGGCGAGCACGTCGGTCCAGCGCTGGTGCGCGTCGCCGCCGGTGCAGTAGCCGTCGGTGATGCTGTCGCCCAGCGCCACCACCGTGCCCGTCGCCGACGCGGTGTTCACCGCGACCGCGTCGAGCCACCAGTCGAAGAAACCCGTGCCGGTGAAGGCCGCGCCCGAGGTGTCGAGGGTGTGGTCGCCCGCGCCGGCGGTGAGGCTGGTGCAGGCGTTGGACTCCAGCGCCAGCGCGTGGTACGTCAGCGGCGCGTTGCTCTGCGCCACGTAGAGGCTGACCGCGATGTCCTGCCCGTCGCTGACGGCGAGTGTCGCCGGATCGCTGAGCACGTCGCTGCCCGCGGCGATGGTCACCGACGGGCTGCCGCCGAAGGTGAGCGGCACCGGCGCGGCGGCGAGGTTCTCGCCGCTGCTGCGGATGCCGGCCGAGGCGGTGCTGACGGTCAGCGGCCCACCGCCCAGCGCGTTGCTCAGCCGCACCTCGACGGCGTCGCCGCTGATCGTGCTGCGGGCCACGAAGCGGCAGGTGTAGTCGGCGCCCGAGACGGTGCCGCCGTTGGACATGGCGGTGCTCCAGGCGGTGCGGAACGCGGGACCGGCGGTGTGCGCCTGCAGGGGCACGGCCGCGGCCACGGCGGCCGCCAGCACAGGGACGGCAGCGAGACGCAATCTCATCGTCGAACTCCTTCCTTTGGCGTGTGTCGACCAGGGAGCGCCGCGCACACGCGCCGGCGATTCTAGTCGGCGGGATGCAGGTCGAGTGGCACCATTGCGGTCGTGCCCGAGCTTCCCGAGGTGGAGGCGCTGGCGGAGTTCCTCGACGAGCGGGTGCGCGGCCGCAGCGTCGACGCCGTCCAGTCGCTCTCCTTCGCCGCCGTCAAGACCTACGATCCGCCGCTCGACGCCCTGCGCGGCATGCCCCTGCGCGGCTGCACCCGGCGCGGCAAGTTCCTGGCGCTGCAGGGCGATCCGCTCTTCCTGGTGCTGCACCTGGCCCGCGCCGGCTGGGTGCGCTGGCACGACTCGCTGGAGCTGAAGCCGGGCAGGCTGGGCCGCGGCCCGCTGGCGCTGCGCGTGCGGCTCGACGACGGCAGCGGCATCGAGGTCACCGAGCAGGGCACCGAGAAGCGGCTGGCCGTCTACGTGGTGCGCGCGCTCGAGGACGTGCCGGGGATCGCGTCGCTGGGGGTCGATCCGCTCGACGGCGCGTTCGACACCGCCGCTTTGGGGGAGTTGCTGGCGGGTGAGAGCGGGCAGCTCAAGGGTGCGCTCACCGACCAGCGGCTCATCGCCGGCGTGGGCAACGCCTACTCCGACGAGGCGCTGCACGTGGCCCGGCTCTCGCCGTTCCGGCGGGCGTCGAGCCTCACCGAGGCTGAGCTTGCGGGGCTGCACGCGGCGCTGCGGGAGGTGTTGCGCGACGCGGTGCAGCGCTCGGCGGGGCTGCCGCTGAGCGGGCTCAAGACGGAGAAGAAGACGGGGCTGCGCGTGCACGGGCGCACCGGCGAGCCCTGCCCGGTGTGCGGCGACACGGTGCGCGAGGTGGCCTTCGCCACGCGCTCGCTGCAGTACTGCCCGACCTGCCAGACCGGGGGCAAGGTGCTGGCCGACCGGAGGCTGTCGCGGCTGCTCAAGTGAGCCGCCCTCGTACATTTCGCTCGAATCTGCGCCATACTCTGAGCGTTATGAGCGATATGAGCGATTCCAAGGAGTGGCTGACCATGGCCCAGGCCGCCGACCGGCTCGGCGTCTCGCCCCCCACCCTGCGGCGCTGGGCGGACCAGGGCCGCATTCCGTTTGGCCGCACCCTGGGCGGCCACCGGCGCATCCCCCTCAGCGAGCTGCCCCGCATCGCGCCGCTGGAGGTCCCGCCCCGGCCGCGTCCGGGCGAGCAGCCGTCGCAGCGGGCCGAGGAGCTGCCCCGTGGACGCGCCGAGTCGTTCGACGAGGACGCCGCCGAGCTGCGCCGCGAGCGCGACCGCCTCGCCGCCGAGCTCGCCGAGATGCGCGCCGACCGGGATCGCCTGCGTGAGCAGCTCGGCGAGGCGGCGCGCGCCCAGGCCGAGCTGCGCCAGGTCATCCTCCGCCTGGTCAACGGCGGATCCACCGGGGCGCACTGAGCGCGACGCGCAAGAGCCGCGCTCGCGAGGCGTCGTCCATAGCGAAGTGGACGGCATGTCAACCGGGAGCGGGGGGCGGGTCTCCTTGACCATGTGATGCTCACCCAGGAAGGGAGCGGCGCCGCGCTCGAGCTGGCCGGCGCCGAGGAGGCCGACGAGTTTGCCGCCGTCGCCCGCCGCGAGACACCGCGGCTGCTGGCGGTGGCCCACTCGGTGCTCGACGACGCCGGCGCGGCCGAGGACGCGGTGCAGGACACCCTGCTGCTCGCCTGGCGATCCTGGGCCTCGCTGCGCGACCCGGCGCGGCGGCAGGCCTGGCTGGTGCGCATCTGCGTGCGCCGCTGCCTGCGGGTGCGGCGGACGCTGGTGCTCCGTGCCCGGCGGGAGGACGGGGGCGAGGCCCTGCTCGAAGGCCGCCTCGCCGTCCCCGCCCAGCTCGACGGCGGGCCCATCGACTGGGCCGCCGCCTACCGGAGGCTGAGCCCCGCGCAGCGCGCGGTGGTGACCCTCCACTACCACCACGGCTACAGCCTGGACGAGTGCGCCGAGGCCCTGGGCAGGCGCCCCGGCACGGCGCGCCGCCACCTGGCCCGGGCGCTCGACAAGCTGCGCGAGGAGGCGAGGCGATGAGCGACGAGTTCGACAGCGGATTGCGCGCCTGGCTCGCCCATCGCGAGCGCCTGGCCGCCGCGGTGACCTCTCCCGACCGGGTCGTCGCGCGCGTCGAGTCGGCTCTGGCCGGCGGCGATGCCCGCGTGCGCCACGGCGGGGCGTCCGTCCGCTGGGTCGCGCCCGGTGCGGCCATGCTCGCCGTCGCGGCTCTGCTGGTGGCGATCATCGCCGGTTCGCTGGGGCTGCGCTCGTCGCACTCCAACCCGGCCCCCGCGAGACCGCAGCTCCCGGGGCGACCCTGGGTCGACGGCCCCGTGCCCACGACGCCGCCGCCCGCGGGCGTCGCGCTGGCCTGGGTGCGTGACCCGCGCGACCAGGACCGCGCCATCGCCTTCGACTGGACCGGACGCCCGGCCGGCTCGCTGCGGCTGCCCAAGGACGGCGCCGGCTTCCCGCCGTCCTTCTGGACCTCGCCCGACGGGCAGCGCCTGGTCATCACCGCGCCCGACGGCACCACGTTGTGGGTGGAGACGGCGCAGGGCCGCCGCCTGGCCACGCTGCCGCCCGCGCAGGGTGCCACCTCGCACATGCGCAACTCCTATCCGACCGGCTTCGCCGGCGACGACGACACGCTCTGCCAGGAGCGCTACGACGTCGGCCAGCCGGGCTGGGTGGCCGCGCCGCGCACCCTCGTCGTCCTGCGCAGCGACGGCTCGGTGATGCACAGCGTCGCCGAGGCACCGCCGGGTGCGCCCGCGAGTCTCTTCTGGTCACTGGCATCCTGCGATGCCGCCGCAAACACCGCGGTGCTGGTCGCCGAGCATCACGACCCGCCGCGGACGCAGACGTTCACGACCACGACGAGCAGCTCGCGTTCGGGATCGCGCGGCGCCATGGGCGTCATCGGCATCAGCGGCTCCTTCAGCCCGGGGCAGCAATGGGTGGCCATGGTGCGCGTCGTCCGCTTGAGCGATGGCGTGGAGACGGACCGGCACGTGTACCCGGAGGGCACCATCCGCACCGTGAGGGGGGTGCACGGCGGCTCGTGGATCGTCGAGCAACCCCTCCATGGCGAGACCGCCCTGGTGCGGGACCTGCGCACCGGCCGCGCTGTCCCCGTCGCGCTTCCGGGCGAGGCCATCCCTCTCGACTCCACGCACATCGGGGTCGAGGTGCCCGGGCACGACGGCCACGGCCACTTCAGCGACGACATCACCGTGCTGGACTGGCGCCGCAGCAGCGTGGTGCTGCACACGGTGGTTCCGGCCTACAACGATGGCACCATCCTGGCGCCCGATGGCACCGCCCTGCTGGTCGGCTACGGCACGCTGTTCGTGGCCTGCGGCGGCAGCGTCGATGATTGGGTCATGGTCGACCAGAACGGCAGGACCATCCCGATGACGCGCGGCACCTGCCGCCAGTCCTGAGAGGGCGCCGGACTACGCGTCCGCCGCAGCGCTCAGCTCGCGGATGCGGCGCTGGAGGAAGGCGCGCTCGGCGGCGGGCGGCTCCAGCTCCAGGGCGCGGCGGTAGGCGTCGACGGCGTCGGCGGCGCGGCCCAGGCGGGCCAGCAGGTCGGCACGGCCGACGTGGATCTGCGACCACTGCGCCACCTGCGGGTTGGCCAGCAGCGTGTCGAGGATGACCAGGCCGGCGGCGGGTCCCTCCGCCATGGCCACGGCGATGGCGCGGTTGGCCTCGACCACCGGGGTGGGCTCGTGGCGGATCAGCTCGTTGTAGAGCGCGGCGATCTCGCGCCAGTCGGTGGCCTCGGCGCTGGGCGCGGTAGAGTGGCAGGCGGCGATGGCGGCCTGCAGCTGGTACGGACCGGGCCGTCCGTAGCGCAGCGCCTGCTCGACCAGCGCGGCGCCCTCGGCGACGGCCTGCCGGTCCCAGAGGCCGCGGTCCTGGTCGGTGAGCAGCACGATCTGGCCGCGGCTGTCCAGCCGCGCGGCGCGGCGCGCATCGGTGAGCAGCAGCAGGGCGAGCAGGCCGGTCACCTCGGGTTCCTCGGGCAGCAGCTCGCGCAGCACGCGGGTGAGCCGGATCGCCTCCTCGCAGAGGTCGGCGCGGATGATGGTGTCGCCGCTCGCAGCGCGATGGCCGGCGGTGAAGACGAGGTAGACGACGCGCAGCACGTCGGCGAGGCGGCGGTCGACGTCCTCGCGGTCGGGGACGCGGAAGGGGATGCCGGCCTGCCTGATCTTGCGCTTGGCCCGCACCAGGCGCTGCGCCATGGTCGCTTCGGGGACGAGGAAGGCGGCGGCGATCTCGGCGGTGCCGAGGCCGCACACCGAGCGCAGCGTCAGCGGCACGCGCACGCCGATGTCGAGCGCGGGATGGCAGCACATGAAGATGAGGCTCAGCTCGTCGTCGCCCGCCGCGCCGGGACCGGCGCCCGGCTCGATCTCGCCGAGCTCGCGCATCATCGCGGCCTCCTTGTCCGGCCTCATCGACTCGCGCCGCAGGCGGTCGAGCGCCTTGTGCCGCGCGGTGGAGACCAGCCACGCGCCGGGGTTGTGGGGCACGCCGCGGTCGGGCCACTGCACCAGCGCCACGGCGCACGCATCCTGCACCGCGTCCTCGGCGATCTCGAGGTCGCCGACCAGGCGCGCGACGGTGGCCACCGCCCGCCACCAGTGGGTGCGGAAGACATGCTCGTGGTCGGCGTTCAATCCGGGTACTGCACCAGCGGCCGGATCTCCACCGCGCCGCCCTGCGCGCCGGGCAGGCGCGAGGCCCACCTCACCGCGTCGTCGAGGTCGGGGCAGTCGAGCAGCACGTAGCCGCCCACCTGCTCCTTCATCTCCGCGAAGGGCCCGTCGGTGAGCAGCGGCTCGCCGTTGCGGACGCGCATGGTGGTGGTGGCCTCGACGGGCTGCAGCTGGCCGGCGCTGATGAACACGCCCGCGTCCTGCATGGCGGTGCGGGCGGCCGTGAACTCGCGCACCACCTCGGCGTCGACCCGGAAGCCCTCGCGCGGGTAGACCAGGCACAGGTATCGCATCGGATTCCTCCGCGGATTCGGATGGGTGTTCACCTGTAGTCGATCGGCCGTGCCGGATATCGACAGTGTGCGCCGCCTGTCGATGGGCGCGTCGCCCGCTCGACTACAGGGTGACGCCGGCTGTTCGGGCCGGCGCAGCGATCACCCGAGATCGCGAGGAGGTACCGGAGATGCACGGCAGATCCGACAGTGTCCCGCTCTGGGCACAGGTTCCAGCCATCGACGTGCAGCAGCTGAGCAAGACCTATCCCGGCGGGATCGAAGCCGTCAAGGGCATCGACTTCACGGTGGCGCCCGGCGAGGCGTTCGGGTTGCTCGGCCCCAACGGCGCGGGCAAGTCGACCACCATCGGCATGCTGACGACGACCATCAGGCCCACCGGCGGCAGCGCGCGGCTGGCCGGATTCGACGTTCGCACCGAGGCGATCGCAGCCCGGCGGGTGAGCAGCGTGGTCTTCCAGGAGGCCGTCGTCGACAGGGGCCTGTCCGGCCGCCGCAACCTCCAGACCCACGCGCGGCTGTGGAGCGTCGACGCCGACACCGCGCGGCATCGCATCGCCGAGCTCGCCGGCGCGCTCGGGCTCGCCGAGATCCTCGACCGGCCGGTGGGCAGCTACAGCGGTGGGCAGCGGCGGCGGCTGGAGATCGCGCGTGCGCTGGTCTCGGAGCCTCACGTGCTGTTCCTCGACGAGCCGACGGTCGGGCTCGACCCGCGCATCCGCTACGAGCTGCTCGACGTGATCGCCGGGCTGCGCGACCGCGCCGACACGACCATCCTGCTGACCACGCACTACCTCGACGAGGCGGAGCGACTCTGCGACCGCATCGCCATCATGCACGAGGGTCGCATCGTCGCCCTCGACACACCGGCCGCACTGCTGGCCAGCCTGGGGCAGGAGCTCGTCGAGCTGCGCATCGACGGTCCCGCCGAGACGGCGCTCGCCACGCTGCGATCGCGCGACATCGCCGGAGCGGACGCGTTCACCGTGGGCAGCACGCTGACCCTCCCGCTGCGGGGGCGCTCCGCCGCCGACGCGGTGAGCGCCATCCACGAAGCCCGCCTGCCCGTCACCGCGCTCAGCACCCGCAAGCCGACGCTCGACGACGTGTACCTGCGGCTCACCGGCGACCGCATCGCGGACGCCGCGTAGCCCTTTGCTGTTCTGGAGGTTCCACCATGTCCAATGTCGCCGCACTCGCCACCCTCTCCCGGCGGCGCTTCGCACTCAGCGCGCACACGCCACGGGAGCTGGTCGTCCCCCTGCTCACACCGATCCTCTTCGCCCTGGTCATCGCGCCCGCGCTGCGCGACTCCTTCGGCGGCTTCCACTCGCCGATCGACTACCTGTCCTTCGTCGCTCTCGGCACGGTCGGGCTGCTCGTCCCGCTCAGCGCCATGTTCGCGGGACTCGGCGTCATCGTCGACCGCGAGTCCGGCGCGCAGCGCGAGCTGCTCGCCGCGCCGATCCCCCGGCCGCTGCTGGTGCTCGCCAACATGTCGGTCGCGCTCAGCATCGCCCTGCTCCAGCTCGTCGCCCTGTTCGTCGCCGCGCTCGCGCGCGGAGCGGACTTCAGCGGCGGCGTGCGGGGAGTCGTCTGGTTCGCCGCGACCGTCGTGCTGTTCACCGTCGCCATGTACGGACTGGCAGAGATCCTCGCCAGCCGCGTGCATTCGTCGGAGGAGTACGTCGGCGCCGTCCCCGCCATCGCCATCGTGCCCTGGTTCTTCGCCGGTGCGCTGTTCCCCATCAGCGCGCTGCCGGGAGCCCTCGCCGTCGTCGCCAAGCTCTTCCCACTCACCCACGCGCTGGCGGTGATGCGCTACGGACTGGTGGACCCGCACGGCACCGGGCTGCACGCCATCTGGAACCTGGGCAACACCACGCTCGAAGCCGGGTTGAGTCTTGGTGTTGTGGCCGTGTTCACTCTTGCGGCGACGTGGTTCGCGGTGCGGGCGTTCACGCGGCGGGCGGTTCAGTAGAAGAGGACAAATTCCTTTGTGCACAATGGATTTCCGGCAGCGTCGACGAGCGTGGCCTGATACAATGGTGTGGTGGTCGCGTTCTCGACGCCACTGCCCTCTCCCGCGTTCACTGCGCGCTTGACGTCTCTTGTCGACGCACTCCTCGCTGAGGATCTCGATCCCCTCGACGATGATGCGCTCGGCGAGGACGTCATCGCCTTGCGCAGAGAGATCGACCGGTTGGAGGCGGAGTGCAGCCGGCGCCTGCATCGCTTCGAGCAGCGGCGCGGGTTCGCCGCGCAGGGTTCGGCGTCAGTTGTGTCGTGGCTGCGGCAGCACTGCCGGTTGAGCGCCGCGGCCGCGTCGCAACGTGCGGAGGTGGCGCGGCGGTTGCCTGAACTGCCCGCTGTCGATCGCGCACTGCGGTCTGGCGACATCGGTTTTCAGCACGCGTCGGTGGTTGCGCGCAGCGCGTCGGAGCTGGGTGTCGATGCAGTGCGGGCGGTTGAAGACACGCTGGTCGATGCGGCGCAGCGTCTGGATCCCACACGGCTCCAGGTCGTCACCCGACATCTACGCCACTGCGTCGATCCCGATGGCGCCCTGTCCGACGCCAACCGCGATCACGGTCGCCGGTTCCTGCACATCAGCGAGACCTACGGCGGCGTGTTCAGCATCGACGGACTGCTCGATCCGGAGGGCGGCGCCCTGCTGCGCACGGCCCTCGACGCTCTCGACCAGCCCATCCCCAACGATCCCCGCATGGCCTGGCAGCGCCGCGCCGATGCACTCGTCGAGCTGGCGCGTCGCCAACTGCAATCCGGCGACCTGCCGTCGGTCAACGGCCAGGCGTCCGCACCTGACCGTCACCGCGCCACTCGCCACCCTGCAGCGCGAGCCCGGCGCGCCCGCGGGTGAGCTGCGCTGGGCGGGCCCGGTCGTCGCCGACCTGGTCCGCCGCCTCGCCTGCGATGCCGCCATCACCCGCGTCACCGTCAGCCCCCGCGGCGAGCCGCTCAATGTCGGCCGCGCGGTGCGCACCATCCCGCCCGCCATCCGCCGCGCCCTGGCCCTGCGCGACGGCGGCTGCCGCTTCCCCGGCTGCGACCGCCCGCCCGAGTGGACCGACGCACATCACATCAAGCACTGGGCCGACGGCGGCGAGACGAGCCTCGACAACCTCGTCCTGCTCTGCCGCTTCCATCACCGCTACGTGCACGAACAGGGCTGGCGCCTCGAACGCAAGGGCGACGGCACGTTGAGTGCCGAGCCGCCGTGACGGTTGTTTCGCTCGCGGCGGCCACAAGAAAAAGGCGCGGCCCCGATGTGGAACCGCGCCTTGCGTGAGCGACGTTGAACTCAGCCGATCGAGGCCATCCCGATGATCGGCTTGTTGAGAACGATGTTGCCCGTCGACCCCCAGCCGCCGGCGTCAGGACCGAAGGGGAAGATGCCGCCGTCCGAGGCCACCAGCCAGTAGCCGTTGCCGCTGGCCGTGCGCGACATGCCGACGATGGCTGCGTTGAGGTGCACGTTCCCGGTCGAGCCGTAGGAGTGCTGCTGGGCGTCTCCGAACGGGAAGATGCCGCCGTCCGAGGCCACCATCCAATAGCCGTTGCCGCTGGCGGTGCGCTCCATGCCGACGATGGGCGCGTTGAGGTGCAGGTTGCCCGTCGAACCGTAGGAGTGCTGCTGCGCGTCGCCGAACGGGAAGATGCCACCGTCACGCGCGAAGAGCCAGTAGCCGTTGCCGCTGGCCGTACGCTTCATGCCCAGGATCGGCGCATTGAGATGCACGTTTCCGGTCGAGCCGTAGGAGTGCTGCTGGGCGTCACCGAAGGGGAAGATGCCGCCGTCGGACGCCACCAGCCAGTAGCCGTTGCCACTGGCGGTCCGCTCCATGCCGACGATCGGTGCGTTGAGGTGCACGTTGCCCGTCGAGCCGTAGGAGTGTTGCTGGGCGTCACCGAAGGGGAAGATGCCGCCGTCCGAGGCCACCAGCCAGTAGCCGTTGTTGCTCGCCGTCGGCACCATGCCGACGATGGGCTCGTTGAGGTGCACGTTGCCGGTCGAGCCGTACGAGTGGGAGGCCGCCGCGCCGAAGGGGAACAGGCCGCCGTCGGAGGCCACCAGCCAGTAACCCTGCGTGGGCGGCGGCACGGTGAAGGTGTAGCTGTCGGTGACGCTCACCGCGGGTGAGCTTGACTGGCTGGCCAGGGTGACCACGTCGGTGCCGGACTTCGGCAGCGTCGACGGCGTCGTGTAGCGCAGGGTGATCTGGCCCTGGCTGTCGGCCGTGACCTGCATCGGAGCGCTGCCGGCGCTCGCCCCGTTGGCGGTGAGCGAGCCGCCGCCGGCGGCCTGGGTGAAGCTCACCCAGGCGAGTGCGCTGGGTGCGGCGGTGCCGTGCGAGTCGGTCACCGTGGCGACGACGGTCTTCGTCGAGCCGCCGCCGAGGCTCGCGTCAGGCGCGATGGTCGGGCCCGCGGGCGAGAGGGTGTATCCGCCGACGAAGGTGTAGGTATCCGAGGTCTGGATCGCGGGCGTCCCGGTGGCGTCGCTGGCCGCGGTGACGGTGGCGCTGCCGCCGTTCGGCAGTGCGCTCGGCGCCTGGTAGGTGACCGTGATGTTGCCGCTGCCGTCGGACTGCACGGCCTGCGGCGTCGAGGTGAGCGTCACGGCGCCCGCGATGGCGTGCCCCGCCCCACTCAGCGACAGGTAGACCGTCGCGTTGGGCGCGGCGTTGTGGTTGCTGTCCTCCGCGGTCACGGTGACGTTGCGCGCCTGCACCGGGGCCAGTGTTCCCGTGGCGGCGATGGGCGTCGCGGAGAACGCGTAGGTGGAGAGGAATCCGTAACTGGCCACACCCGGTGTCGCCGCGGGGTTGGTCCGCGCGTCGGCCGCGGTGATGCTGTCAGTACCCGCCGTCGGCAACGTCTGCGGCGCGGTGTAGGTGAGCTGCACCGTGCCCGCGTGGCTGTCCGGCGTGCAACGCGCCGGGGTGCCCGGAGTGAGCGAGGTGATCGCGGTGCCCGAGGCGTCGGTGCACTGGGTGACGCCGACACCGCCACCGCCACTCGCCTGGGTGAAGGTCAACCAGATCGGCGTCGTGGTGTCGGTGGCGCCGCCGACGTCGGTGCCGAGAACGGTGAAGTTCACCGGCGTGCCGCCCTGCAGCGAGCCGGTGGGCGCGATGTGCGACCCGGTGCTGAAGGTGTACGAGGCCACGTTGCCGAACTGGTACTCGTCCTGCGCCTGGGTGGTGCCGTCGGTGACGCTGATGGTGTCCTGGCCGCCGGGGAACACCGTGTGGACGGTGTAGACCAGCGTGATCACGCCGCTGGTATCGGCGGTCGCACCCGCCGCGGTGTTCGGCGAGAGCGTGTTGCCGTTGGCCGACATGGTGCTCGACGTGTCGGAGCTGCGTGCCGTGGTCGGCGAGAAGGTGAGCGTGACGCCGGCATGGGGAACCGCGTTCCCCAAGGCGTCGACGGCGGTGATCGTCGGGTTCGGGGTCAGCGCGCCGGCGGCCAGCGTGCCACGTGGCGCCAGCGGCGACGCCGAGAAGGTGAAGTGGTCGACGGCGGCGTAGTCGTACCAGTCGTCGGTGGTCTGGCTGAGGCCGGTCCCTCTCATCCTGTCCGCCCCGGAGGAGGCCGAGCCGGCGGTGAAGGTGGCGACGACGGTTCCGGTCGCATCGGTCTCGAACGCTGTGCCGGTGGTGCCGAGCGACTGCCAGCCCACGGTCGCGGAGCCGCTCGGTGCCGTGTCGCCGGGCTCACCGGTCAGGGTGAGGCTCACCGGTGCGTACTGGACTGCCGTGCCGCCGCTCTTCATGGTGTAGCTGACGACCACCGGGTCGCCGGACTGCAGCGACGCGGCTGCCGCGATCGGCGAAGGCGATACGGTCAGCGCGGGGCTGCTCACCGTGTTGGAGTTGTAGCCGTCGATCGCCATGGCGTCGGGGCCGGAGTGCTGGGTGTCGCGCACGGTGATGGTGTCGATCTCGCTGGTGGCCGTGACGGGCGCCGTGAAGCAGAGGGCGACGGTGCCGGTGTTGTCCGCGTGCTCGCTGGTGAAGGTCGTCAGGTTCGTGCCCCCCGGTGAGCACGTCCCACTGCTTGCGGTCAACATGGCGGTCATCGCCGCGCCGCCGGTCTGGGTGATCTCAACCCACAGGTGTGGGGGGCTGCCGCCGGCGTCGCTGGTCACGGGATTGCCGTCAGCGCCGATCGCCTGCACGTTGACGGACTCCATGGCGGCGGAGGACAGAGTCCCGGGCGAGGCCACGGGGATGGGACTGAAGAGGTAATTGGTGACCTTGCTGAAGTGGTACGTCGTCGCCCCGCTGTCGACCGTCGGCGCGGGGGTCTGCGTCGGATCGCTGTTGAAGGCCTCGAGGGAGTCGTGGCCGCCGGTCGGCAGCGTCAGCGGCGCCGTGTAGGTGAGGATCACCTGGCCGTTGGTGTCGGTGGTGCAGGTCGTCACCCCCGAGTTCAGCGGCTTGTTGGCGCACTGCGTGTTGACCACACTGCCGCCGCCGTCCACGTCGGGAGTGAAGCTGACGTAGACCGTGGCGTTGACTGCGGGACTGCCGCCCGCCATGGCCGTCAGCGTGATCGGCACCGTCCCGGCAGCCGACAGCGACGCCGGGTTGGCGATGGTCGACCCGGTGCTGAACGACAGCGTGGTGATGCCGGTGCTCGCCCCCGCGTGGGTGAGGCCGGGCCAGGGCCCGAGCCCGTAGGCGGCGAGAACGACGGCGACGGACGCAACGGGAACGACGAAACGGGCTCTGGCCCTCATGACCACCTGACCTCCCAAACCTGGCGAAGCTCGCCGGGAGCGAACGGAGGCACAGGCATGGTGCCGGGCAGACACTGCCGCGACGCCGTGGAAAGTCCTGTCAACCCGTTGCGCACCCTCTTTCCCCCGACCTCTCTCCGGCGTCCCAGGGCCGGATGGCCGCGAATTGTATATCGCCACCGGCGTTTACACCCATGTGGCGCGTCACTATTCAGACACGTGAATCGAGCCGGCATTGCAGACGGCGCCCAGGCAGGCGACTACCACCCCGCCGCCCCCGGCGCCGTACTCAGGACTGTGAGCACGAGCGCGGCCGCGATCCTCGGAGTACAAGGAGCAGCCATGGGCGAGGCGCAGGCGGCCCAGCCGGCCGACCAGGCCATCGCGGCGATCTACGCCCGCGAAGGGTCGCGGCTGGTCGCCCTGGCCCGGGTGCTCACCGGGGACGCCGACGCCGGCGAGGACCTGGCCCAGGAGGTCTTCGTCCGCGCCCTGCGGGCCACCCAGCGCGACCCCGAGTACCTCTACGAGCCCGCCTGGCCCTGGCTGCGCACCACCCTGGTGCGGCTGGTCATCGAGCGGCGGCGGCGGCTGGTCCGCGAGCTGCGCCGCATGATCCGCGTCTACGAGCCCGAGCCGCCCACCGCCTGGCCCATCGAGACCGCCGACGTGGCCAGCGCCCTGGGCGAGCTGCCCCCGAGGATGCGCGCCTGCGTGGTGCTGCGCTACTGCGAGGATCTCAGCACCTTCGACGTCGCCCAGGCGCTCGGCTGCGCCCAGGGCACGGTGATCGCCCAGCTCCGCGAGGCGCGCCGCCGCCTGCGCATCCGCCTCGACGCCCCCGACGACGAGCCCGACGGACCCGACCATGCCTGACCCCCGAGACCCCCTCGACGACCGCTGGTTGCGGCAGCGCCTGGCCGCAACCCTCGACGACGCCGGGCGCATCCCGCGCCGCCGCCTGCCCTTCCCCAGCGCGGCGGCCGATCGCGACCGCCAGGCGCGGCGCAGCGGCTTCCTCGCCGGGGCGCTGACCACCGCGCTGGTGCTCGGCATCGCCTGGGCGGGCGTCACCCTGGGCACGCAGCGCGCCTCGCGCGGCACCACCCCGCCGCAGGCCCCCGCATCGACGCCGAGCCCGAGTGCCGGCCGCGTCGTCTCCAGCACCGACCTGCCCGATCCCGCCTACGGGCTGGTCGTCGCCGACGGCTCCGTCTGGGTGCCCGATGACCCCGCGGGCACGCTGCTCCGCATCGACGCCACCACCGGCCATGTGGCCGCCACCGTGCGGGTCGGCGCCAAGGGTGGCCACACCGCGGGCGTGGTGGCCACACCGGGCGCCATCTGGCTGGCCAACCAGACCCCCGACGAGCTGGTCGGCGTCGACCCCGGCAGCGACCAGGTGATCGTGCGCGTTCCCCTGGGCGCCACGCCCAGCTCGATCGCCACCGACGGCAGCTCGGTGTGGCTGGCCGGCAACCAGGGCAACGTGGTGATCCGCGTGGCTGTGGCGGGCGCGGCGTCGCGCGTCACCGCGCGCATCGCGGTCGCGCACCCCACGGACGTGGCCGCGGGCGGCGGGCGGGTGTGGGTGGTCTCCCATCTCGACGGCATCCTCTGGCGCGTCGACCCGTCGAGCAACGCGATCACGCGCGCGCTAGCCCCGCCGCCGGCGCTCGACTACGTGGTCGGCGCCGTGGCGGCGAGCCAGGACGGCGCCTGGTTCCGCAACATCGACGAGCAGAGCGTCGAGCACTTCGAGGCGGCGAGCGGCCGCATCGTGGACCGCGCCCCGCTCGGCGGACCGCAGTCGCTGGGAATCCAGGACCCCTTCACCGTCGCCACCACCCCCACGGCCGTGTGGGCGACGGTGAGCGGCGCGCTGGTGCGTGTCGACGTTCGCACCACCACGGTGTCGACGGTGCCCCTGGTGCAGCCCACCGGCGTCGCCGTGGCCCCCGACGGCAGCGTCTGGGTGACCACCGCGCAGGGCAGGCTCATCCACGTCGCGCCGCTGGCGCGCTGACTACAATCGCGCCGCGATGCGCATCAACGACGTCGGCGGCATGGAGGGCTTCGGGCCGGTCGGCATCGAGGCGGACGAGCCTCCTTTCCACGCCGACTGGGAGGCGCACGTGCTGGCCCTCAACGTCGCCCTGCTGCGCCGCGGCGTCTACACCCTCGACGAGTTCCGCGACGCCATCGAACGCATGCCGCCCACCGCCTACCTGGCCGCGTCGTACTACGAACGCTGGCTGAGCGCCATCGGCACGCTGCTGCGCGAGAAGGGCGTGCTCGACGTCGACGCGCTGGTGCATGCGGATGGCTGAGCACTTCACCGCCGGGCAGCGCGTGCGCGTGACACAGCTCGATCCGCCGTCGCACACGCGCGCACCGCGCTACGTGCGCGGCCAGGTCGGCACCGTCGTCGCCCTGCACGGCGTGCACCGCCTGCCCGACGATGTCGTCGCGGCCGTCGCCGAGCCGCGCGTCGAGCCGGTGTACGCGGTGCGCTTCGCGGCACGCGAGCTGTGGGGCTCCGGTGAGCACAACGTCACCGTCAACCTGTGGGAGTCGTATCTCACCGCGGCGGCCAAGGAGGCGTAGAGCGCGGGCAAATGTCCGGCGACCATCACGACCACACCGCCACTGCCATCGCGCAGCGCGTGCGCGACCTCGAGAGCGCGCTGGAGTCGCGCGGCCTGGTCTCGCCGCCGGAGATCGAGGCCATCCTCGACGGCCTCGGCTCACCGGCCAAGGGAGCGCGCGTGGTCGCCCGCGCCTGGGTCGACGACGGGTTCCGCGCGCGGCTCCTCGCCGACGGCAACAGCGCCATCGCCGAGCTCGGCCACTCGATGGCACGCGGGCCGCAGCCGCAGCTGCTCGTCGCCGTGGAGAACACCGAGGCGGTGCACAACGTGGTGGTCTGCACGCTCTGCAGCTGCTATCCCATCGCGCTGCTGGGGCCGTCGCCCACCTGGTACAAGAGCGAGGCCTATCGCTCGCGCGTGGTGCGCGACCCGCGCTCGGTGCTGCGCGAGTTCGGCTTCGAACCCGAGTCCGGCGTGGAGATCCGCGTCTGGGACGCCAGCGCGGAGACGCGTTACCTGGTGCTGCCGCGGCGCCCGGCGGGGACCGAGAGGCGCAGCGAAGCGGAGCTGGCGGCGCTGGTCACCCGCAACGGGATGATCGGCACCGCGGCGGTCTGAGCCGGGAGCGGCCTACCGCCGCACCAGCGCCAGGGCGTCGAGGGTGCCTTCGGCGATGGCCTGGCGCGCCGCCTCCTGCCCCAGGCGGCGGATCGACTCGAGGTCGCGGAAGCGCATCGTCGAGACGCCGCGCAATTGCGGGCGGATCACCGCGTGGGCGCGTTCGCGCGCGGCGGCGTCGGTGAGCGCGTTGCCGAGCAGGATGCTGCGCAGCACCGTCTCGGTGATGGGCGGCGCGTACTCCGCAGAAGGGCCGACGATCCAGCGCCGCAGCCAGGGCAGGCGCGAGCGCGGCGGGCGGGGTGGCGGCAGCGCGCCGGAGACGTCGATGGCGACCACCGGGCCCTCGCCGGTGGAGATCATGGGATCGACGGGCAGGTTGTTGAGCACGCCGCCGTCGATGAGCAGGCGGTCGCCGTCCTTGACCGGGGGGACGAAGGCGGGCAGCGCCTGGGTCGCGCTCACCGCCAGGGCAACCAGCCCGCGGCGGTGCACCACCTGGCGCTGCGTGGCCAGGTCGGCGGACACGCAGTAGTAGTTGACGTCGAGTCCCTCGATGCGGCGCTCGCCATGCAGGCGGTGCTGCGCCGCGAAGCCCTTGACGCCGCGCGAGAGCGACACCAGCGGGATGGTGCGTCCCTTGAGCGGCGTGGTGCGCACGTACTCGGCGTCCATCACCGCCATGCACTCGTCGGCGGAGCGGCCCTCGGCGAAGAGCGCGCCGATCACCCCGCCCATGCTGGCACCGCCCAGCCGGTCGACCTCGTAGCCCGCGCGCTGCAACTCCTCGATGACGCCGACGTGGGCCAGCCCGCGCGCGCCGCCGCCGGAGAGCACCACGCCGAGGGCGCGACCCGACAGCCGCCGCGCCATGCGCCGCACGCCGACCGGTGAGCCGGTGCGGACGATGTGCGTGGTGCGCGGGTCGAGCGCGTCCATCCAGGCCACGAGGTCGGGCTCGACACCCTGCGGTGCGACGAAGGCGACCTCGCAGCCGCGCAGCCGCTCACTGACCGGTCCGTCAGCAGCGGCGTCACGGCGGCGCGAGGCCACGGCGACGACGGCGTCGGCCTGGCGCAGGCAGTAGTCGCGCCAGTGATCGTGGAAGTCGGTGGCGGTGCAGACCAGCAGCACGCGGTCGTGCTCCGCCTCCAGCCGGTCGAGCGTCTCCAGCGGCACCGCGCCCTCGCTGCCGTCGAGCACCGCCAGCGTGCCCAGCTCGCGCAGCGCCGCGGCCAGCTCGGCGGCGACGCCGGCCAGCGGCGCGCCGGCATGCAGCGGCACCAGCCCGACGATGCGCGGCGGTGCGGCCTCGGTGTCGACGGGTGCGCGCACGCCACGCAGCCGCTCGCCGAGAACGCGCGTCAGCGCCAGCCCGACGCCCGCCTCGGAGAGCAGCACCGCCTCGAAGTCGTCGCGCCCGATGCGGGCCAGCTCGCTGTCGCGGCGCGCCCGCGCCCCCAGCGAGCGCGGCTCGCCGGTGAGCAGGGCCAGCTCGCCGATGCACTGGCCCCGGCCCAGGGTGCGCACCATGACCGGCGACGGCGTGGCGCTGCCGGCCATCACCTCGACGCTGCCGGCCACCACCACGTAGAGGCTGTCGCCGGGATCGCCCTCGTGGAAGAGCCATTCGCCCGCGTGCAGATGCTGCCGCGAGGTGCTCCGCGCCAGCCGCTCCAGCTGGGCGGCCGACAGCGCCGCGAAGAGCGGGACGGCGGCCAGGCTGCCGCTGTCGACGCCGACGGTCATCCCGCGGTGGCCTGGCGGTCGCGCTCGCGCAGGCGGCGGGCCAGGGCGGCCAGCAGCTTGCCGGTCAAGGCGGGCACGTCGCGCACGATGGCGGCGAAGGTGCGCGCGTCGATGACGCCGACGGTCATCGGCGTCAGCGCGGTCACCGTGGCGCTGCGCGGCGCCGGGTCGAGCAGGGCCAGCTCGCCGACGTGGTCGCCGGGGCCGACCTCGCCGACGGTGCGCCGGCCGCGCACCATGCGCGCGCTGCCCTCCAGCACCACGAAGAAGGCGTCGCCGTGCTCGCCTTCGCGCATCAGCACGACGCCTTCCGGGATGGCCACCACCTGCATGTGGCGCACGAGGATCTGCAGGTCGCGCTTGGAGCAGGCGACGAACAGAGGCACGCCCGCCAGTGCGTCGCGGAGGGCGGCACGGTGAGTCAAGGCGCGCCGTAGAATAACCGCCTCCTGCGCGGGCGGGTTCGAGGATCCCGGTTGAGACGTCTCGCTGAGCTGCTCGTGCGCCGGGCATGGGCGGTGATCGTGGTCACCCTGGTCGTGCTCGGCGGCGCGGCGGTGTTCGGCGCGTCCGCGGAGTCGCACCTCTCCACCGGCGGCTTCACCGACCCCAGCTGGGAGTCGAGCCGCGCCCTGGCGGCCCTGCAGGCGGACTTCCACACCACCGAGCCCAACCTGGTGCTGCTGGTCAGCGCCCGCGGCGGCGCCCGGGTGACCGACTCCGCGGTGGCCTCGGCCGGCCTGGCCCTGGCCCAGCGGCTGGCGGAGGAGCCGGGCGTCGGCGGGGTGACCTCCTTCTGGGCGCGGCCGCCGCAGCCGCAGCTGGCCAGCCGGGACGGCCACCAGGCGCTCATCGCGGCTCTGGCCGGCGGTGACGAGAACACGGTTCGGGCCACGGCTGACCGGATCGCCCGGGACCTCGACGGCGTCCACGGGCCGATCACCGTGACCGCCGGCGGCGCCGCCGTGGTGGAGGCGGAGATCGTCACCCAGTCCGCCGGCGACCTGCACCGCGCCGAGCTCATCACCGTGCCCATCACCGCGGCGCTGCTCATCCTGCTCTTCGGCAGCGCGGCGGGGGCGATGCTCCCGCTGGTGGTCGGCGGCGTGGCCATCGTGGGCACGCTCTGCCTGCTGCGGCTGCTCACCGGCGTCACCGACGTCTCCATCTTCGCCCTCAACGTCACCACCGGGATGGGACTGGGCCTCGGCGTCGACTACAGCCTGCTCATCGTCTCCCGCTACCGCGAGGAGCTGCGCGCCGGACGCACCCGCGAGCGCGCCCTGTCCCGCACCCTGCAGACCGCGGGGCGCACGGTGCTGTTCAGCGCCATCACCGTGGCCATCGCCCTGGCCTCGCTGGCCATCTTCCCCATCGCCTTCCTGCGCTCCTTCGCCTACGCGGGCACGGGCGTGGTCGCCCTGGCCGCCGTGGCTGCGGTGGTGGTGCTGCCCGCGGTGCTGCACCTGCTGGGGCCGCGCATCGAGATGGGCCGCATCCGGCGCGCCAGGGCAGGCCGCGAGGAGGGCAGCTTCTGGTACGCGCGGGCCCGCGCCGTGATGCGCCGCCCTGTGCTGGTTGCGGCCACGGTTGTCATCATCCTGGGAGTCATGGGCGCGCCCTTCCTGCACATCAGCCTGGGCGACGACGACGAGCGCATCCTGCAGCCCGACGCGCCGGCGCGGGTGGTCGGCAACGCGCTGCGCAGCGACTTCGCCAGCAACCCGACCTGGACCATGTCGGTGGTGGCGCCCAGCGCCGGCAGCCCCAGCGACACCACGGTCACGGGCTACGCCCAGGCGCTGTCCGCGCTGCCCGGCGTGACCCGCGTCGACGCCACCACCGGGCATTTCGCGGGCGGCCACGAGATCGCGCCGCCCGACGCCTACAGCGCACAGTTCGCGGCACCCGGCGGCACCTGGCTGGCGCTGACGCCCTCGATCGACCCCATCTCCGCGAGCGGCGTCGACCTGGCCCGCGCCGTGCGCGCCACGCCGGCGCCCTTCCCGGTGCTGGTCGGCGGCAGCGCGGCCTCATTGCTCGACGCGCGCGACTCCATGCTCGGCCACCTGCCCATCGCCGTCGCCGTGATCGTGGTGGCCACCGTGCTGCTGCTCTTCCTCATGGTCGGCGCGGTGCTGGTGCCGCTCAAGACGCT
>Ga0207700_10000435_pt1 | contig 24632 bp, 20 predicted proteins | sample LARL82metaG_FD_184348 | JGI IMG/M metagenome (GOLD analysis project Ga0207700, IMG submission 184348) | Corn, switchgrass and miscanthus rhizosphere microbial communities from Kellogg Biological Station, Michigan, USA - LAR L8-2 metaG... | ecosystem: Host-associated > Plants > Roots >...
CGGCGTGAGGAAACGCGGAAGACCGCAGAGATCTTGATCCTGCGCCATCAGCTCGTGATCCTGCAGCGCCTTCAGCCGCGCCGCCCCAAGCTGACCTGGGGGGACCGGGCCCTGCTTGCAGCCCTGCCCGGCGTGATACCACAAGTGCGCCGCCACGGGCTGCGGCTGCTGGTCACCCCAGACACGATCATGCGCTGGCACCGCGACATCGCCCGCCGCCGCTGGGCCGCCAGGTCCATGCGCGGCAAGTCCGGCCGGCCGGCGACCCGCCGGAACATCAGGGCACTGGTCCTCCGGCTGGCCCGCGAGAACCCCGAATGGGGTACCGCAGGATCCACGGCGAGCTGGCGGGCCTGGGAGTGCGGGTGGCGGCGTCGACGGCAGGGGAGATTCTGAAGAAGGCCGGGATCGACCCCGCGCCGCGCCGGTCCGGACCTGCCTGGCCGCAGTTCCTGCGCTCTGAGGCCGAGGCGATCCTGGCGTGCGACTTCTTCACGGTCGACTTGCTCAACGGCACCCAGGCGTACGTGCTGGCCGTCATCGAGCACGCGACCCGGCGCGTCCGCGTCCTCGGAGTCACGCAGTATCCCACCGGGGCGTGGACCGCCCAGCAGGCACGCAACCTGCTTATGGACCTGGGCGAGCAGGCGCACCGGGCCAAGTTCCTGATCCGCGACCGCGGCTCGAACTTCACCGCACTATTCGACGCGGTCCTCGCCGATGCCGGGATCCGGACCGTGCTCTGCAACATCCGCACGGCCCGGATGAATGCGATCGCTGAACGCTGGATCGGGGGATGCCGACGCGAGCTCCTGGACCGCACCCTCATCTGGAACCAGCCCCATCTGCGGCGGATCCTGCGCCAGTACCAGACCCACCACAATCAGCACCGCGTGCCGATCCTAGGGTTCACGGACCGGGCCAGGTGAACCGCACCGGGATTGGTAGAGGGTCTGATCCCACAGGAAGGTGGGTCATGCCAGCACCCGAGGAAGTACCCGCCAGAGCTTCGCGAGCGTGCGCAGCGTCTGGTCACCGAGGCCAGGGCGGAAGATCCCGTCGCTGCCGGTGAACCAGGTGGTGCTGCGGATCGGGTCGCGGGTCGGAGTGGTGCCCGACACGTTGCGGGGCTGGGTGAAGCAGGCCCGGCATCCACGGCGGGCTCTGGCCGGGCACGTGTCAGCGACCGCAGAACGCCCCGGGAGCGGCTGCTTAACCGCTGCCCGGGTGGTGCTGCTCGCCGTTGGTCAGGCGCCCGTCGTCCCGCCGGCGGCCGCCTTGCTGCCGGTCTCGGCGGGCGGGGCGTCGGGCACGGACTCGGGCTTGGGCACGCCGTTGAACGTGAACTTGGCCTCTTCCCCGGTACCCTCGACGTCCACGATGACGATCTGGCCGGCCTTCACCTCGCTGAAGAGGATCTTCTCCGACAGGCTGTCCTCGATTTCCCGCTGGATGGTCCGGCGCAGCGGCCGGGCCCCGAGCACCGGGTCATAACCCCGCTCCGCGAGCAGGGCCTTGGCCGCGGGCCGCAGCTCCAGGCCCATGTCGCGGTCCTTGAGCCGCCCATCCACCTTGGCGATCATCAGATCGACGATCGTGACGATCTCTTCCTGGGTGAGCTGGTGGAAGACGATCGTGTCATCCACACGGTTGAGGAACTCGGGCCGGAAGTGCTGCTTCAGCTCGTCCTGGACCTTGGCCTTCATCCGGTCATACGATCCGCGTACGTCCCCGCTGCGGGCAAAGCCCACCGAGACACCCTTGGAGATGTCGCGGGTGCCGAGGTTCGTGGTCATGATGATCACGGTGTTCTTGAAGTCCACCGTCCGGCCCTGAGCGTCGGTGAGGCGCCCGTCCTCCAGGATCTGCAGCAGCGAGTTGAAGATGTCCTGGTGAGCCTTCTCGATCTCGTCGAACAAGACGACCGAGAACGGCCGGCGCCGCACCTTCTCGGTGAGCTGCCCGCCCTCCTCGTAGCCGACGTAACCGGGCGGGGAGCCGAACAGCCGCGACACCGTGTGCTTCTCCATGTACTCGCTCATGTCGAGCTGGATCAGCGAGTCTTCCTCACCGAACAGGAACTCAGCCAGCGTCTTGGACAGCTCGGTCTTGCCGACCCCGGACGGCCCGGCGAAGATGAACGATCCGCCCGGCCGCTTGGGGTCCTTCAGGCCGGCCCTGGTCCGCCTGATGGCCTGGGACAGGGCCTTGATCGCGTCGTCCTGGCCGATGACGCGCTTGTGCAGCTCGTCTTCCATCCGGAGCAGGCGCTGCGACTCTTCCTCGGTCAGCTTGAACACCGGGATGCCGGTCGCGGTGGCGAGCACCTCCGCGATCAGCTCCTCGTTCACCTCGGCGACGACGTCCATGTCGCCGGCCTTCCACTCCTTCTCCCTGGTGTCCTTCTTGGCCAGGAGCTGCTTCTCCTGGTCGCGCAGCGCGGCCGCCTTCTCGAAGTCCTGGGAGTCTATGGCCGTCTCTTTCTCCCGGCTCACCTGCGCGATCTTCTCGTCGTACTCGCGGAGGTCCGGCGGCGCGGTCATCCGGCGGATCCGCATCCGGGATCCGGCCTCGTCGATCAGGTCGATGGCCTTGTCCGGCAGGAACCGGTCGCTGATGTAGCGGTCGGCCAGCTGCGCGGCGGCGACCAGCGCGGCGTCGGTGATGGACACCCGGTGGTGAGCCTCGTACCTGTCCCGCAGGCCCTTGAGGATCTCGATGGTGTGCGAGATCGTCGGCTCGGCCACCTGGATGGGCTGGAACCGCCGCTCCAGCGCGGCATCCTTCTCCAGGTACTTGCGGTACTCGTCCAGCGTCGTGGCCCCGATGGTCTGCAGCTCGCCCCGGGCCAGCATGGGCTTGAGGATCGAGGCCGCGTCGATGGCGCCCTCGGCCGCGCCCGCGCCGACCAGCGTGTGCAGCTCGTCGAGGAACAGGATGATGTCCCCGCGGGTGCGGATCTCCTTCAGCACCTTCTTCAGCCGCTCCTCGAAGTCACCGCGGTAGCGGGACCCGGCGACCAGGGCACCGAGGTCGAGGGTGTACAGCTGCTTGTCCTTGAGGGTCTCCGGGACCTCGCCCTTCACGATCTTCTGGGCCAGCCCCTCCACCACGGCGGTCTTGCCGACCCCCGGCTCGCCGACCAGGGCAGGGTTGTTCTTGGTGCGCCGGGACAGCACCTGCATGACCCGCTCGATTTCCTTCTCGCGCCCGATCACCGGGTCGAGCTTGCCCTCCCGCGCGGCCGCGGTCAGGTTCCGGCCGAACTGGTCCAGCACCAGGGAGGTGGCGGGAGTGGACTCGGACGGGGCACCGGCCGCCGCGGGCTCCTTGCCCTGGTAGCCGTGCAGCAGCTGGATCACCTGCTGGCGGACCCGGCTCAGGTCTGCGCCCAGCTTGACCAGCACCTGCGCCGCGACGCCCTCGCCCTCGCGGATCAGGCCGAGCAGGATGTGCTCGGTGCCGATGTAGTTGTGGCCGAGCTGCAGCGCCTCGCGGAGCGAGAGCTCCAGCACCTTCTTGGCCCGGGGAGTGAACGGGATGTGCCCGGACGGAGCCTGCTGGCCCTGGCCGATGATCTCCTCGACCTGCTGGCGCACCGCCTCCAGGCTGATCCCCAGCGACTCAAGCGCCTTGGCCGCGACGCCCTCGCCCTCATGGATCAGGCCGAGCAGGATGTGCTCGGTGCCGATGTAGTTGTGGTTGAGCATCCTGGCCTCTTCTTGAGCCAGCACCACAACCCGTCGGGCCCGGTCGGTAAATCTTTCGAACATCTCGCGCTCCTCACAGAGCGGACGGTATAGGCCTGGGAGGTCCGGCCTCACCCTTCCGCATGCTAGCCAGATGCCGGGACTCCGCCGTCCGCGCACCTCGCACACAGAAGACGTTCCCCGACAACGGGCCTTCATCCCATCCAACCCTCTGAGGGGGCGCAGGTGTTCCGAGTACGCCGCAAGCGAACGGCCCGCTGCCGGTCAGGCAGCGGGCCGTTCGGCGAACCCCGCGAAGCATTCCGTATCGGCAGCCGCGGCCGGTCAAGCCGCCCGGTGCTCCGAGCTGAGGTCACCGTTCGCCATGACGACGCAATGACCACCGCGGGCTGCGCGCTTCCGCCCTCTAGAGCGGTCCCCATGCCTCGGCTCTAGTGGGTGGCTTCGTACTCTTGAATGATCGTGGCCGGAATGCGCCCGCGCTCGCTCACCTTGTATCCGCGCTGCTTCGCCCACGCCCTGATTTCTCCGCTGCGCTCGCGGCCGGGGCCGGTACGCGACCGGCGCCGACGTCCGCCCGCACTCGCCCGCCGCGCGTGGTCCGCGTACTGGCCGACCTTATCGCGCAGTTCCTTGGCGTGCTTGGAGCACACATCGATCTCGTAACCAGTGCCGTCAAAGGAGAACTGAACTGTCTCCTGACCCTCAACCTCCCCATCGTGGGGAAGGTCGCAGACGACCGTCACCTTCACCTTCTGTGCCATGGGGGCATGCCCTTCCGCTGGGGTAAGAATATTTAGGCAGCAAACAATATACCCGGTTAGTTGTCTTTGACAATTCCTGGTGTGCAGAATCAGGTATGAGTTGCAGTTGCAAGGCGACGCCAGCGGTACGGAAGATTGCCGTGACTCTCCGTAATCAGGATGTGGATATGAGGCGTGAAACCGGGAAGGCCAACTATCGAGGCTAGTCTCGCGAACGCCTTACTGCCTGCGGATCAGCCATCTCTTCACGGTCAGATGTAGCCGCCGCCGTGGCATCTTCGGGTTCGGGAATCTCGCGGCCTGCCGATATATCCTCTGACGACCCATCACCTTCCCGGTTGCGCCGCCTGGGCGCCATCTCGCGGCGCAGCAGGATGACCACTCCAGCGAGGAAGGCGGCGCACACGACCAGCGATGGGGTGAGTACGGCCAGATCCTGCACCATGCCGCGCTCCTTCCCGTCTGTTCCCGCCGGATAACCCAGCCACTACCCCGGCCACCTCGGGCGCATCGGCGCCGGAGTTAAGTCGCGGCCCGGTCTGAGCCATCTGTACCTGCCATTGTCGCGCACGGCGCAAACGGCGGGGTGACCAGCATCTGTCGGGGGCACGTGGCAGGATCGGCTGCGGGGGCACCTCCCCGGCAGCGGCACAACTGAGCGATGGCGGCATGTTCCACGCAGATCTGCACGTTCACTCCAGGTTCTCCCGCGCGTGCAGCAAGGACTGCGACATTCCGCACCTGGCCTGGTGGGCGCTCCGGAAGGGGATCACCGTCGTCGGGACCGGTGACTTCACCCACCCCGCGTGGGCCGAAGAGCTCAAGGAGTCTCTGGTTCCCGCCGAGCCCGGGCTGCTGCGGCTCCGCCCGGATCTTGAGCAACAGCTGAGGCGCGAAACTCCGGCCAGTTGCCTGCGCCCGGTCCGCTTCATGCTGTCGGTGGAGATCTCCACCATCTACCGTCGCGGGGACCGCACAAGAAAGGTTCATCATCTGCTCTACGCCCCGGAGTTCGAGGCGGCGGACCGCATTACCAAGGCCCTTTCCAAGATCGGCAACCTGGCTTCTGACGGACGGCCGATCCTCGGTCTTGACTCTCGGGACCTGCTCGAGATCACGCTGAACGGCGGCCCCGGATGTTACCTCGTGCCCGCGCACGTATGGACGCCCTGGTTCGCCGCGCTTGGATCAAGATCCGGATTCGACAGTGTCGCCGAGTGCTATGCGGATCTCGCCGATCAAGTTTTCGCCATAGAGACCGGCTTGTCATCGGATCCGCCGATGAACTGGATGTGCTCTGCGCTCGACTCCTATCGCCTGGTGAGTAACTCGGACGCGCACTCTCCGCCGATGCTTGGCCGCGAAGCGACGACCTTTAGCACCGACCTGGATTACTTTGCCATGGCGGACGCGCTACGAACCGGCAACGGCCTGGCCGGCACGATCGAGTTCTATCCGGAAGAGGGCAAATATCACCTGGACGGCCACCGTAAATGCAGCGTACGGCTCGAGCCGGAACAGACCAGGGATCACGGCGGGCTGTGCCCGAAGTGCGATAAGCCATTGACGGTGGGAGTGCTGCACCGGGTGGCCCGGCTGGCCGACCGCCCGGCCGGTTACCGGCCTTCCCGGGCGCCCGCGAGCACGAACCTGCTCAGGCTGCCGGAGATCATCGCGGAGATCATGTCGGTGGGATCGCACAGCAAGCGGGTCAGCGCCGAGGTGGGCCGGCTGGTCGCCGCGCTCGGGCCGGAGCTCGACATCCTGACCGACGTTCCGTACGACGAGATCACCAGGGTGGGCGGCGCCCTGATCGGCGAGGCCGTCGCCCGGCTGCGCCGGGGCGAGGTCATCAGGGAGGCCGGCTTCGACGGCGAATACGGCACGATCCGGTTGATGCGCCCGGACGAGCTCCAGGCGACCGGGACGCTCTTCGACCTGCCGACTCCGAGCCCGGGAAACGGCGACATGACCGAACGGCTGGCACCGGACCGCTCCGCCGCGACCCCGGCCGCCAACGGGGGGAAGAGTCGGTCCACGGTCGGCGCCGGCGGTCAAGCGGCCCATGGAGCCGACAGCAAGCCGAGCGACGATGCGGACGGCGCGGCGACCCGCGAAACCGGCGGCCGGGCGGGCCGAGATGCTGACGGCCAGGCGTCCCGCGAGACAAGCGCCCAGGCCGGCGAGGATGCACACAGCCAGGCGACGCCCGGAGCGGGCAGCCAGGCGACGCCCGGAGCGGGCAACCGGGCGGGCCGCGGGACAGGCGGCCGGGCGGGCCACGGCCGGGGCGCGAGCGCGCTGCTGGACGGGCTGGATGCACAGCAGCGCGCGGCGGCGACCGCACCCGGGCCCGTGTTGATCGTGGCCGGACCGGGCACCGGCAAGACCCGCACGCTCACCCACCGGATCGCGTACCGGATCTCCGAGGGGCGGGTGCGGGCCGGGCAGTGCCTGGCGCTTACGTTCACCCGGCGGGCCGCCGAGGCGATGCGGCAGCGGCTGGCGGCCCTGGCCGGGCTGCGGTCCCAGGAGATCACCGTCACCACCTTTCACGGCCTGGGCCTGCAAATCCTCCGGCAGAACCATGCGGCCGCCGGGCTCGACCCTGACTTCGGCGTGGCCGACGAGGCCGCCACGCTCGCGGTGGCCGCCGAGCTGGCCGGATCCGCCGTGGCCGGCCGACGGATGCTTGCGCGCATGCCCGGTGACGCGGGCGCGCGGGCCGCGGTCGCGGCGGCCCTGGAGGCACGCGGCCTGGTTGATTTCGACCGCCTGGTGGAGCTGCCCGCCGCCTTGCTGGCCCGGGATCCGGAGCTGGCGTCGGCGCTGCGCCAGCGCTGGCCGAGCATCAGCGTCGACGAATATCAGGACATCGACGAGCGCCAGTACGAGTTGCTGCGGCACCTGACCGGGGATTCGGCCGCGGGCGGCGACCTGACCGTGATCGGGGATCCGGACCAGGCCATCTACGGGTTCCGCGGCTGTGACGTCGGCTTCTTCCTGCGGTTCGCGGCCGATTTTCCGGCTGCCACCGAAGTCGAGCTGACCACGAACTACCGGTCGGCTCCGGGCATCGTGACCGGTGCGCTGCAGGCGGTCGCGCCCAGCACCCTGGTGCCGGGCCGGAGGCTGCGTGCTGCCTGCCCGCCGGACGGTGGGCGCAGCTGGGCCACGGCCGGCGGGCGCACGACGGCGGCCAGCGGGCGCACGACGGCGGCAGGCGGACGCACGAGGGCGGCCAGCGGGTACACGATGGCGGCAGGCGCGCGCACGAGGGCGGCCGGACGCAACGCGGCGATCACCGTGCACGAGGCCCCCGACGAGCGCGCGGAAGCGGAATGGATCGCGGCCGAGATCGACCGGCTGCTCGGCGGCGCCTCGTTCCACTCGCTCGACAGCGGCCGGGCGGACGGGCAGGGCCACGGCGGGCTCGCCCTGGCCGACATCGCGGTGCTGTACCGCACCGACAGCCAGGCCGGACCGCTCACCCAGGCGCTCACCCGAGCCGGCTTGCCGTTCCAGAAGCGCTCGCACGACCGGCTGGCGGGCCGGGCCGGGGTGGCCGAGATCGTTCGGGAAATGCGCCTGACCGAGGCCGGCCCGGCCGCGGCGGGGACTGGCCACCGCGCGGTCGGGGACCGGTTGCGGACCGGGGTGCGCCGGCTGGCCACGGGTGCGCCACCTGCGGTCGCGACCGACATCCGCGCCGCGGGCGAGGTGCTGCGGCCGCTCGCCGACCGTTGTGACGGCGACATGCCGCGCTTCCTGACCGAGATTGCCGTCGGCGCGGAGGCTGACGCGCTTGACCCGCGCGCCGACGCGGTCCCGTTGCTCACCCTGCACGCCGCGAAGGGCCTGGAGTTCGAGGTGGTCTTCCTGGCCGGCTGCGAACGCGGCTTGCTGCCGTTGTGGCTCCCCGGTGCCGATCCCGGGACCGCCACCGACGAGGCGGAGGAGCGACGGCTGCTGTTCGTGGGCATGACCCGGGCGCGTTCCCGGCTGCTGCTGAGCTGCGCCGCGGTACGGACGCGATACGGCGCCAGCCGGCCGACCGGGCCGTCGGCCTTCCTGGCCGCTATCGACCCCGAGCTGCTGGCCCGTGACGTGCCGCCCGGGGCCCGTCCCCGGGCGGCACGTCAGCTCCGGCTGCTGTGACCGACGGGCCAGGCGAGCAACGCCGCCCATCACGGAGCCAGGGTCGCCTACAAGCGGAGCAGCATCCTGGTGTTGCCGAGCGTGTTCGGCTTGACCGAGTCCAGGTCGAGGAACTCGGCCACGCCCTCGTCATAGGAGCGGAGCAGCTCCGCATACACCTCGGCGGAGACGGGAGCGGCCTGGATTTCCCCGAACCCCCGCGCGGCGAAGAAGTCCACTTCGAAGGTGAGCACGAAGACGCGTCGCACGCCCAGTTCGCGGGCCGCGGCGACCAGCGCGTCCACGAGCCGGCGGCCGATGCCGTGCCCGCGGCAGGCCTGGCCCACGGCCAGCGTGCGGATCTCCGCCAGGTCCTCCCACATGACGTGCAGCCCGCCGCAGCCTGCGATCATCCCGCCCGCCTGCTCGGCGACCAGGAACTCCTGGATGTCCTCGTAGAGCGTGACGGTCGGCTTGTCCAGCAGGCGGCCAGAGGCCACGTTGGCGTCGATCAGCCGGCGGATGGCCCGCACGTCCCCGGTCCGCGCGCGCCTGACCGTGTAGTCCATTGCCGCACCTTAGTGGGCGGCCCCGCTTGCCAGGCGAGGCACCTCACCGCTCACGCGCTGTCAGGGATCCGGGCCGGATGCTGACGACATGGGCCGCCGCGGCGGAGCAGAATCGGACAGGCGGCACATTCCCGGATGACGGGCGGCCAAATAGACCACCGGAATGGCCGGGAATCCGGCAAGATTCGGCCGTTTTGCCTCGCGACCCACACTGGCTCCATTAGTCTCCATCGCTGATAAGCGATCACCGGTCCGGTCCCGGCGAGTGATCGCCGACCCGCCGAGTCCGCGGAGCGCGGCCAGCGCTCCCGGAGCCCGGGAGCCATCCTCCCCGGGGTGATTCCTCGTGCCGTGTCCGCCCGCCCGGGTGCGGCGCGCGGTGGGCCGCACAGGCCCGAGCCCTCAGCTCACCCGGTAGGCGGCCAGGAGAGGAGAGTCTGTGGAGCGCTTGCGTCTCGGCAGGCCCGCCGGGCCGAGGTCGTTGCCCCGCCGTCCCGGCTTCCTGTCTCAACGGGCCTGGATCCGGACCATCGTCGTGGCGGCCGTCCTCGCCGCGGCCAGCCTCACTCTGCCGAGCGCTCTCGGCACCGCGGCGCAGCGGACGTCGCCGCCGACCCTGAAGTCCCTCATCGCCCAGGCGAAGAAGCTCCAGGACCAGATCAACGCGCTCAGCGAGCAGTATGACGGGCTTCGGATCCAGCTGGCCCAGGCCCGCCAGGCCGAGCGCATCGCCGCCGCCACCGCGGCCCGGGACGCCGGCGCGCTCGGCGCGGGCCAGGCACAGGTGGGGCATCTGGCCGCCGAGAGCTACATGGCGGGCAGCGTCGATCCCACGCTGCAGTTCATCACGAGCAGCGACCCGCAGATAGTGGTGGAACGGGCCGCGATCATCCAGCAGCTCGACCGGCAGAAGGGCGCCCAGGTGAGCGCGCTGACGGCGGCGGAGAACACCGCCCGCCGGGCGCGGGCGACCGCAGCTCAGCAGGCCCACGTGGTGGCCGGCCTGGTCAAGCAGATGCAGAGCAAGACCAAAGTCATCACCGCCAAGATGAACAAGCTGAACGGCGCGGCGTTCCAGCAGGCGATGGCCGTCTTCAACCGGACCGGCTCGTTCCCCCTGGTCAAGATCCCGGGCGGTAACACGCTGGGCGAACGGGCGCTGCGCGCGGCGCTCAGCCAGCGGGGGAAACCGTACGTGTGGGGGGCGGCCGGCCCGAACGCCTACGATTGCTCGGGCCTGGTCATGTGGGCCTACGCACAGGTGGGCGTCCACCTCGATCACTTCACCGGTGACCAGTGGCAAGAGGGCGAGCACATCTCGCGCAGTCAGCTCCGGCCGGGTGACCTCATATTCTTCTTCGCCACCATCAGCCACGTGGGCATGTACATCGGCGATGGCCTGATGGTCGACGCACCGAGCGCCGGGCAGGACGTGATGGTGCAGCGCGTCTACTGGAGCGCGGCCGTCGGATACGTCCACATCGTCGCCTGATCGCGCTCCTGTACACCCGCCGGGACCGGGCTACTCCGGCCTGACCATGGGGAACGTGATCGTTTCCCGGATCGCGGCCCCGGTGAACATGATCAGTACCCGGTCGATGCCGAAGCCGACGCCGCCGGCCGGCGGCATGCCGTATTCCAGCGCCCGCAGGAAGTCCTCGTCCAGTTGCATGGCCTCCGGGTCGCCTTTGGCGGCGAGCAGCGACTGCGCGGTGAGCCTGGCCCGCTCCTCGACGGGGTCGACCAGCTCGGTATAGCCGGTACCGATCTCGGTGCCGAACGCCACCAGGTCCCAGCGCTCGGCCAGCCGGGGGTCAGCGCGATGCCGCCGGGTCAGCGGGGACACCTCGACTGGGAAGTCCCGGTAGAAGGTGGGCTCCACCGTGGGTCCCTCGACCAGGCGCTCGTACATCTCGAGCACGACCTGCCCCGAATTCCAGCCCGGCTCCACCGGGACCCCGGCGCGCTTGCAGAGCGTGAGCAGATCCTGCTCGGTCGTGCCGGGCGTGATCTCTTCGCCCAGCGCCTCGGATATCGCGCCGTGCACGGTCTTGGATGGCCATGTGCCGCCGATGTCGTACTCGCCGTCGGGCCGGCGCACGATGGTCGAGCCCAGCGCCTCGCGCGCCGCGTGCTGGATCAGCTCCCTGGTCAGGGTCCCGATCGTGTCGTAGTTGCCGTACGCCTCGTAGGCCTCGAGCATCGTGAACTCGGGGAAGTGGGTGGCGTCGATGCCTTCGTTGCGGAAGTTCTTGCTGATCTCGAAGACCTTCTCGATGCCCCCCACAACCAGGCGCTTGAGATACAGTTCAAGCGCGATCCGCAGGTAGACGTCCCTGTCGTAGGCGTTCAGGTGGGTGCTGAACGGCCGCGCGTTCGCCCCGCCGTGCACCGGCTGCAGGATGGGCGTCTCCGCCTCCACGAACCCGCGTGCGTACAGGCTCTCGCGCAGCGCGCGCAGCACGGCGCTGCGCAGCTCCACCATCTGCCTGGCCTGGGGATTGACGATCAGGTCCACGTAGCGCTGCCGGACCCGGGACTCTGCGTCGGTCAGGCCCTTATGCTTGTCGGGCAGCGGGCGCAGGCTCTTGGCGGTGATCGCGAACCTGTCGGCGAGCACCGACAGCTCGCCCCGGCGCGACGTGATCACCTCGCCTTCGACCCCGACGTGGTCACCTATGTCCACGTCGTGCTTCCACGAGTCGAGCGCCGCCTGCCCGGACCGGTCCAGTGAGATCATGACCTGGATCTCGCCGGTGCCATCGCGGATCGTGGCGAAACTGAGCTTGCCGCCCGGGCGCGAGAGCATCACCCGGCCCACGACCCCGACCCGGTCGCCGGTGGCCTCACCCGGACCCAGACCCGCGTACCGCCGGCGCACCTCGGCGATCTCATCGGTCCGCGGGAAGCCGGGCGGGTAGGGATCATTGCCCGCGGCCAGCATGCGCTCGCGCTTGCCCAGGCGCACCCGAATCTGCTCGGGCAGCTCCGTTTCTTCCGTCACCACGCCGAGGGTACCGGCCGCGCCTGGTCGCGGGCACAGGGGTTTACCGGTGCGGAACGGTCCGGCCGGAGCCGCAGGTCGTGGCCCTAGGAATCTTCGGTGTTCCGCTCGTACACCAGCCGCAGCCCGATCAAGGTGAGCCACGGCTCGTACGCGTCGACGACACCCACCTCGTCGAGCAGCAGCGGGGCCAGCCCGCCGGTGGCGATGACGGTGACCGATTCGGGATCGTCCGGCGCGAGCTCGCGGATGATCCGGGTCACGATCCCCTCGACCTGGCCGGCGAATCCGTACATGATGCCCGACTGGAGCGATTCCACGGTGTTGCGGCCGATCACGCGCTGCGGGCGGGTCAGTTCCACCTTGAGCAGCTGGGCCGCGCGCCGGGACAGTGCGTCGACGGAGATTTCGATGCCGGGGGCGAGCGCGCCGCCGGTGAACTCCCCGTTGGCACTGATCACGTCGAAGTTCGTGGACGTGCCGAAGTCGACCACGATGGCCGGCCCGCCGTAGAGGTGGACGGCCGCCAGCGCGTTCATGATCCGGTCGCTGCCCACCTCCTTGGGGTTGTCCACCCGGACCGGCACGCCCGTCTTGACCCCGGGCTCCACAATCACGGCGGGCACGTCGCCGTAGTAGCGGCGGCACATCTCCCGCATCTCGTGCAGTACCGAGGGGACCGTCGAGCACAGCGCGATCCCGCTGACGTCCGCGTCTTTGACCAGCGCGCTCTGGCCGAGCAGGCCCTGCAGGACCACCGCGATCTCGTCCGCGGTGCGGTCGGGCACGGTGGCGATGCGCCAGTCCTCGACGACCTCGCTGCCGTCGAAGATCCCCAGGACGGTGTTGGTGTTCCCGACGTCGATCGCGAGCAGCATGGCCTCAGCCTTCCCCCGGCAGGGTGAGCGGAATGTTGTCGATCAGGCGAGTGGTCCCGGCCCGGGCGGCGACCGCCAGCACCGCCGGGCCCGAGTACTGCTCGCTGACCGGGGCGAACGTCTCGGGATGCACCAGGCTGAGGTAGTCCACCTGCAGCGCCTGCCCGTTGCTCGCAGGCCGGTCGAGAACCCGGCGCGCCGCCGACAGCACCGATCCGGGGCCCCCGGCCGCGGCGTCGCGGCCGGCCGCCAGGGCCGCGGGGATCGCGAGCGCCGCCGCCCGGTCTGCGGCGGACAGGTAGGCGTTCCTGCTCGAGGTGGCCAGGCTGTCGGCATCACGCACCGTGGCCACGGCGTCGATCTGTACGCCCAGGTCCAGGTCGGCCACCATCTGCCGGACCAGCGCCAGCTGCTGGGCGTCCTTGCTGCCGAACACGGCGATGTCCGGGCGGGTCAGCTGGAACAGCTTCAGCACGACGGTGAGCACGCCGCCGAAGAAGCCCGGCCGGAATTCGCCCTCGAGCAAGTTCCCGGTCGGCCCCGGGTCGACGGTGACACGGGGAGCGCGCGGGTACATCGCCCCCCGGTCCGGGGCGAAGACGGCCGCGACGCCCTCCGCCGCGCAGACCTCCAGGTCGGCGTCGAGCGGCCGCGGGTAGCGGTCGAAATCCTCGCCGGGGCCGAACTGCAACGGGTTGACGAAGATCGTTGCGAGGACGCTCCCGTCCGGCCCGGCCAGCTCACGGGCTCGCCGCAGCAGCGCCCGGTGCCCGGCGTGCAGCGCGCCCATCGTGGGGACCACCACGACGGGCGCGGGCAGGCCGCGGCGCACCATGGCGAGGTCAGCCGTGGTCTGGGCGAGCCGTGGGGTCATAGGGGCGGCTCGCCCGGATCGTGTCCCTCGCCCCGGTCGCGTCCTTCGTTCGGGTCGTGTCCCTCGTTCGGGTCGTGTCCCTCGTCCCGGTCGCGTCCCTCGCCCCGGTCGCGTCCCTCGCCCCGGTCGCGTCCCTCGCCCCGGTCGTATCCCTGATCCGGGTCGCGACCTTCGCCTGGATCGCGGCCGTAGCCGCGGCCAGAGCCGTCGCGGGGGTTGCGGTGCTCACCCTGGCCGTCCGGTCCGTCCGGTCCGTCCGGTCCGGCAGGTGAGGCCAGGTCGGCCAGCACGTCCAGCAGCCGCCGTGCGTCGGAGGACGCTAGCAGGTCGGCGGCGAGCGCGCGCCCGGCCGTCAGCCTGGCCAGCGCCACGTAGGCACCCAGTGCTCGCGGCGAGGCCTGGCCGAGCACCTCGATATGCCGGGCCACGGTGTCGGCGTCGCCCCGCGCGACCGGGCCGGACAGGCCGGCGTCGCCGAGCCGCAGTGCGTTATCGAGCGCGGCATACAGCAGCGGGCTGAGCATCCGGGACGGGTTGGCCGCTCCGACCGACCGCAGCAGGTCCGCGGCCTCGGCCACGAGCCCGACGAGATGATTCGCCGCGCTGGCCAGTGCGGCGTGATACAGCGCCCGGTCTTCCTCCCGGATCAGGACGGGCTCGCCGCCCATCTCGATCACCAGCGCTTCGGCCACCGGCTGCAGCTGATCCGGCGCCGTCACGCCGAAGCAGATTCCCTCCAGCCGGTCGATGTCATCCGGCCGTCCGGTGAACGTCATCACCGGGTGCAGGGCCAGCGGAAGCGCCCCGCGGGCGACGGCGGGCTCCAGCACTCCGACGCCGTACCGGCCACTGGTGTGCACCAGCAGCCGGCCCGCCAGTTCCGCGCCGGTGGCCGCCAGCCCCGCGACCAGGCCGGGGAGAGCATCGTCGGGCACGGTCAGCAGGACCAGCTCCGCGCGCGCGGCGACCTGCTGCGGATCGCAGAGCGGGACGCCGGGCAGGCGGCTGTGAGCACGGCGGACCGAAGCCTCCGAGACGCCGGATGCGGCCACCACCGTGTGTCCCGCCCTGGCCAGCACGGCGCCGAGCGCCGACCCCACCCGGCCGGTCCCTATGACGCCGATCCTGAGCCGGACGGGATCCCGCTGAGCCTGCGCCGTGGCCTCGCCCGTGTTCACTTCAGAATCCATCTCGTTCCAGTCCTCACCCGGTACCGGACGACCGCGATCAGCATATCCAATGCCCTGGCCGGGACTGTCGGTCGTGACCTGCGGCAGCAGGCGGCTGGGAGCCGGGCAGTCAGCCGACCCGCAGCCGATCACGCTCGTCGTCGGGGTCTTCCGGCACGCGACAAGATCGCTCCAGGTAGAGAGCACCCGCTATCAGGACCATGGCCCCGACGAACATGCCGAGCGCGGGGAACAGGTCGGCCCGGGGAACCGACTTGCTCAGCGAGCCCGCCAGGTAGATCGCGAACCCGGCGCCAAGACCGGCGATCACCGCCGCGGCGTGCGCGCTCGCCTTGGCCAGCGCCGCGGTGCGCGCGATCGCGATCGGCGACAGTGGCCTGGTGCGCACCGCCGACCTGTTCCCGTTCTGCCCGGCCCGGCCGCGGCCGGCCAGCCTGGCCCGCAACCCCCGGCCGGCCCAGGCCTCCACCAGGCCCAGCAGCACCAGCGTCGGCACCGGCGTCCAGGGCAGCGGAGCCAGGTCGGTGTAGACCTGCCTGAGCACCAGCCAGGTCACCACTGCGGTGACCACGCCCAGGAGGAGGAGCCAGCGCGCTCGGGTCGGAGTCATGCCGGCGGCTGGAGTTCGCTGCCGGCCGCGCGCCGGACGCCGTCCAGGCCTGCCGCGCCCAGCAGATCGGCGACCCGGCCGCGGCCGGGGATCTCGGCGTCGGGCTCGATGTCGTGCCAGGGCGCGAGCACGAAGGCGCGCTCATACGCGCGCGGGTGCGGCAGGGTGAGTTCCGGATCATCGCTGATCTCGTCCCCGACGACGATCAGGTCCACGTCGAGGGTGCGCGGCCCCCAGCGCACCTCGCGCGCGCGCCGTAGAGCGTCCTCGACGCGGTGCGCGCGGTCGAGGATCGCCCGCGCGGGCAGCGCGGTCTCCACCGCTATCACGGCGTTCAGGTAGTCGGGCTGGTCGGGGCCGCCGACCGGGCGCGTCTCGTAGACGGGCGAGACCGCCCGAAAGCCGAGGCCGGGGGCGGCGAACAGGCGGTCCACCGCGCCCTGCAGGTTCTGCCGCCGGTCTCCCAGGTTGCTGCCCAGCGCCAGTACGGCACGGCGCGGCCGGGGCGCCTGCGCCTGTGCCTGTGCCGTCATGCTCGCCTCCGCTCAATGGTCACGGTCACATCATCGAACGCCTGGGACAGCGGTGCCTGCGGCTTGTGGACGGTGATCTGTACCTCCTGCACGACGGGCTCGGCCAGGCATACCATGGCCAGCCGGTCGGCCAGCGTCTCGATCAGCCGCACGGGCTCGCCGGCCACCACGGCGGTCAGCCGCTGGGCCAGGGCCCCGTAGTCGACGGTACGGGACAGGTCATCGCCAGCCGCCGCCGCCCGGGTGTCGAGGCCGAGCACCGCGTCGACCACGAAGTCCTGGCCGTCGCGGCGCTCATGCTCGTAAACGCCGTGCCGACCGTGCACCCGCAGCCCGCGCAGGCTGACGAGGTCCAGGCTCATCCAGCCTCCCCGGGCCGGGCCGGCTCGGATGCCAGCCGGGCCGATTCTGATCCGGGACGCGCCGACTCCGGCTCGGGGCGGCGGCCTGGCTCTGGCTCGGGACGGGCTGACTCCGGCTCGGGACGGCCCGGCTCCGGCTCGGGACGGCCCGGCTCTGATCCGGGACGCGCCGACTCCGGCTCGGCGCGGAAGGGCGCCGGGCCGGCCCCGCCGCGCGCGGCCGGCGATGCGCTGCGCCAGGCCATGGCCACGCGCGCCGCGTCCACGTTGCCTGGCACCTCGTGCACCCGTACCGCCCACGCGCCCGCCGCGGCGGCGAGCGCGGTCACCGCGACCGTGGCGGCGTCGCGGCCGGCGAAGGAGCGGGGGGTGCCGTCGGGGGCGGCGAGCAGCTTGCCCAGGAAGCTCTTCCGCGACGCCCCGATCAAGACTGGGAAGCGGGAGCCGCCGCCGAGCGCGGCGATCTCGCGCAGCCGGGTGAGCAGCGCCCAGTTGTGCGCCTGGTTCTTGGCGAAGCCCAGGCCGGGATCGAGGACGATGCGGGACGGGTCCACCCCCTCGGCGACGATGGCGTCCACCCGGCGCCGCAGCTCGGCCCGCACCTCCCCCACCACGTCGCGGTACACCGCCCGCTGCATCATGTCGTGGCTGTGCCCGCGCCAGTGCATCACCACGTAGGCCACGCCGGCCTGCGCCACCAGGCGCGGCATCTGCGGATCCGCGAGGCCGCCGCTCACGTCGTTCACCAGGCACGCGCCGGCCGCCAGCGCCGCCTCCGCGACCTGGGCCCGCATCGTGTCCACGCTCACCGGTACCCCGGCTGCGGCCAGGGTGCCGATCACCGGCAGCACGCGGCGCAGCTCCTCACCGGCCGGCACCCGCTCAGCTCCCGGGCGGGTGGACTCGCCGCCCACGTCCACCAGGTCGGCGCCCTGGCCGGCGAGCTCCAGGCCGCGGCGGATCGCGGCGTCACGGTCGAACCAGGCGCCGCCATCGGAGAAGGAGTCGGGCGTGACATTGAGCACGCCGACGACCAGGCACCGCCCGGGTGCGGGCAGGCCAGGTACGAGGGGCAACATACCCACCTCGTGCTGCGGCTGGTCATCACTCATCCGGCCCAGCCTATGCGGGCAAGTCCCTGCGCCGGTCCGGGCTGTTGCGGGCTGGTGAGGAAGGCGGAAAATCAGCCCGGAGCAAGAGCAGCGTCAGAGCAGTGCCAACGCTTCGCGTTAACCGCCTGCGCCCGGTTCCGTCTCACATGTCGAGACGAGGCGGCCGGGCGCGCCCGGAGGGGCGGCGGCCCAGCCGGCGGCGCAGCTTGCCCAGGCCGAGCTTGCGCGCCATCCGGCGCAGCTCAACCCGCGGCCAGACCAGGAACGCCTCGGCCTCGAGGGCCGCCAGGGCAATCCGCGGTGTATTCACCGGGCCGGGGAACACGAAGAACCGCGGCTGCCACTCCGGGCAGAACTTAGCGTTGAACTTGTACAGCGACTCGATCTGGAACCACCGGGAGGCAAACAGCAGCAGCGAGCGCCACGCCCGGAGCACCGGGCCGGCGCCGATCTTCTCGCCTCGCTCGAGCGCCGCCCTGAACACGGCGAAGTTCAGGGACAGGCGCTTGACCCCCAGCGCGGGGGCCGCCTTGACCGCCTCCGCGATGAGGAAATCGTTGAGCCCGGGCTGAGACGCCCGGTCCCGGCGCATCAGGTCCAGCGAGAGCCCGTCGCTGCCCCAGGGGACGAAATGCAGCAGGGCCCGCAGCACGCCGTCCTCGGTGGCCGTGGCCAGCACGCAGTCCTCGTCGCCGGGGCCGCCGACCCGGCCGAGCGCCATCGAGAAGCCGCGTTCGGTCGGGCTGCCCCGCCAGGAATCGGCTTGCCGGGTGATGCTCTCGACCTCCTCGGCGGGGATGTCGGCCAGCCGCCGGACCTGCGCCACGTAGCCGTGCCTGGCGACGCGTGAGACCATCTGGCGCACGTTGCGCATCTGACGGCCGGACAGGCTGAAATCAGCCACGCTGATAATCGCCTCGTCGCCGAGCTCCAGCGCGGTCAGGGCCCCCTCACGGCACCAGATCTCGGCCCCGAGCTCACTGCAGCCCATGACGGCCGGCACCCAGGCGTGGCTGGCGGCTTCGTCGAGGAACGCGTGGATGGCGCCGGGCCACGCCTCCGCGTCACCGAGTGGGTCGGCGCTGGCCAGCATGACGCCGGACACCACCCGGTAACAGATGCAGGACTTGCCGGTCGGCGACCACACCACGCTCTTGTCGTCGCGGAGGGCGAAGTATCCGAGCGAGTCGCGATCGCCGTACCTGGCGAGCAGGTCCCTGATCTTGACGGCGTCCCGCTCGCCCAGCCTGCCCTTCGGGGCAGCCGGGCGCAGGAACAGGTACGCGGTGACGATCAGTGTGAAGACGCCCAGCCCCGTGGTCAGCACGTCGAACACGTCGCTGCGCGTTTCCGGGGTGAACTGTACCGGGCCGGAGAACCCGGCGAGCCCGTAAAGGACGTGCTGCAGGCGCTGCGGGAATGAGTAGTCCCGCGCCAGGCCGCGGGCGAGCAGGATGTAGGTCAGGCCGATGGCCACGTCGGCCACGGCCAGCCCGCAGAACACCACTAGTGCCCGCCATCTGGTCCGGGGGTCGCCCCGGGCGTAGAACTGATCCCTGAAGTACAGCAGGGCGCCGAGGGTCAGCAGGGACAGTACGGCCAGCCCGATGTGGCTCAGCCCGTGCAGCACGTGCAGGGCGATGTTGAGCGCCAGCAGAACCACGACCGCCTGCCAAGCCCGGCGCTTCCTGCGCCGCAGCCCGTGCGACAGCATGAGCAACAGCAGGCCGATGATCACCGCCGCGGCGCTGGCGACGGCCGGCAGCGTGCCCGGCACCAGCGCGGCGTGCATCCGGCGGAGCCTTTCGTGCCACTCGGGCACGATCACCGAGATGATGTCACTCAGCCCGATGAGCATGCAGAACAGCCCGGCGGCCGCGGGCACTATCGTGCGCTGATTCCGCCGGCAAGTGCGCTGCGGCGGGGCCGGGACGCCGGGCTCGGCGGGGGGCTCGCCGGTGCGCAAACCACCGCCCAGCGTCAGGGCTGGCTGTCGCATGCCGACTTCAGGTGGGTCGTCTTTGCTCATCTCGGTCGTTCCGTCAGGCCCCGGAGCACGGGCTATAGCGTACTGGCCGCGAACAGCCTCCGCGTACAATCCACCCTCTAATCCAAGCTTGTGTCAGGACCGGCCATCAGCGGGCAATCGTGCGGTCAGCGTATCTTCGCGAAATCGCCAATTCCGCGCGCCGAACTACGTTCAGCGGTGGCCGAACAGCAGGCTCATGGCCTCGGCCCTGGTGCTGTCCGAATCGCGGAAGATGCCGCGAACGGCCGAGGTTACCGTCTTGGCTCCCGGCTTGCGCACCCCCCGCATCGTCATGCACAGGTGCTCGGCCTCGATCACCACGATGACGCCGCGCGGCTCCAGGGTGCTCATCAGCGCATCGGCCACCTGGCTGGTCATGCGCTCCTGCACCTGCGGGCGCCGGGCGTAGATGTCGATGAGCCTGGCCAGCTTGGAAAGACCGGTGATCTGCCCCTTTTCGTTCGGGATATATCCGATATGGGCGGAGCCGATAAATGGGACCAGATGGTGCTCACAGGTGCCGTAAACCTCGATATCACGCACCAGCACCATCTCGTCGTGATCAGCGTCGAATACGGTCCTGAGGACTTCCTCGGGATGCTGCCGCATGCCGGAAAACTGTTCGGCATAGGCCCGGGCGACCCGTCCGGGAGTGTCGCGCAGCCCGTCCCGGTCGGGATCCTCGCCGATGGCGATCAGGATCTCGCGCACCGCACGCTCGATACGGCCGAGATCCATGTCCTGGCCGGGACCGGACGGACCCGCTGGCAGACGGCCAGAGGGATCCGGCGACGGATCCGCGAGCGTGTCTGCGGAGCCGTCCTCGGGCGTCACCCGTCCTCGCTGCTCGGCACCTCGTCCTGGCTGCTGCCGGGGTGGCCGGCCGGCGGCGCCGACTGCCCGTTCGCGCCGGCGCTCAGGCCCTTGGCGGAGTCCAGGCTGGCGTCGCTGGCAGCGGTCAGCGCGAGCTCCTTCTGGGTCAGCACCGGCGGGCGGTCCGAGGGAACCCGCTTGCCGTACCCGGTGTAGGTGCCGCGCACGGCGCGCTTCTTCACCGGCGCGAAGATCTCGAGCACCGCCTTCCTGGACAGCGTCTCCTTCTCCATCAGCTCGAGCACCAGGTGATCGAGGACGTCGCGGTACTGGACCAGGATCTCCCAGGCCTCGTCGTGCGCGGACTCGATGAGCCTGCGCACCTCGTCGTCGATCGCGGAGGCGATCTCCTCGGAGTAATCCCGGGCATGCCCGATCTCCCGGCCGAGGAAGGGCTCGCCGTCCCCGGTCCCGAACTTGCGCGCACCGAGCCGCTCGCTCATCCCGTACTCGGTGATCATGCCCTTGGCGATCTGGGAGGCCTTCTCGATGTCGTTGGCCGCGCCGGTGGTCGGCTCGTGGAAGACGAGTTCCTCGGCCGTGCGGCCGCCGAGCAGCATGGCCAGCTGGTCGTTCAACTCGGCCCGGGTCACGAGGAACTTGTCCTCGGTGGGCGCCGCCGCGGTGTAGCCGAGGGCCCGCCCGCGTGGGATGATCGTGATCTTGTGCACCGGGTCCGCGTTCGGCAGCGCGTGCCCGACGAGGGCGTGCCCGCCCTCGTGGTAGGCGATGAGCTTGCGCTCCTTCTCAGAGAGGATGGCGCTCTTGCGCTCCGGGCCCGCCATTACCCGGTCGATGGCCTCTTCCAGGGAGGCCATGGTGATCTGGGTGGTGTTGCCGCGCGCGGTGAGCAGGGCGCCTTCATTGATCACGTTGGCCAGGTCGGCGCCGGTATACCCGGGCGTGCGGCGCGCGATCACGTCCAGGTCCACGTCGGGCGCGAACGGCTTGCCGCGCGCGTGCACCCGCAGGATCCCCTTGCGCCCGGTCAGGTCGGGCTGCGGAACCATGATCTGGCGGTCGAACCGGCCCGGGCGCAGCAGCGCCGGGTCCAGGATGTCCGGGCGGTTCGTGGCGGCGATCACGATGACCCCGCCCTTGGTGTCGAAGCCGTCCAGCTCGACCAGCATCTGGTTCAGTGTCTGCTCGCGCTCGTCGTGGCCGCCGCCGAGGCCGGCGCCGCGGTGGCGGCCGACCGCGTCGATCTCGTCCACGAAGACGATGGCGGGCGCGTTGGCCTTGGCCTGCTCGAACAGGTCCCGGACCCGGGAGGCGCCGACGCCGACGAACATCTCGACGAAGTCAGAGCCGGAGATGGAGTAGAACGGGACGTTAGCCTCGCCGGCCACAGCCCGCGCGAGCAGCGTCTTGCCGGTGCCGGGCGGCCCGTACAGCAGCACGCCCTTGGGGATCTTCGCGCCGATCGCCTGGAACTTGGCCGGGTTCTGCAAGAACTCCTTGATCTCCTGGAGTTCCTCGATGGGCTCATCGGCCCCGGCCACGTCCGCGAACGTGGTCTTCGGGGTGTCCTTGGTGATCAGCTTGGCCTTGGACTTGCCGAAGTTCATCACCCGCGAGCCGCCACCCTGCATCTGGTTCAGGATGAACAGGAAGAACAGGATGATCAGCACCCAGGGCAGGAAGCCGCCGATCAGGGACAGCAGCGTGGTACCGCTGGGATTCTGCACGTTGTAGCTGGACAGCGTCCCCTTCGTCACCTGGGACTGCAGTTCCTGCTGCAGCTGCTGGCCCTGGTTGCCCACCCAGGCAGCCTGAAGCTTCTGACCGTTCTTGGTGGTGATCTCGATCGTGTTGTTCTTGTCGATCAGCGTGGCCGTCTTCACGTCGCCACGGTTGATCGTGGACACAACCTGGGAGGTGTTGACCGACTTGTACCCGCCGCCGGCACTGGCGTATTCGAAGACCGCGATCACCACGACCAGCGTGACGAGAACCGCCAGGAACGGCCCGCGGAAATATCGCTTCAGATCCATCGACGAACGACCCCGATCGCCACGGGTGCCCAGGGTCGGACCCTCCCGACTAGCATCATGTCCCGCCGACCCCCGGCGGGACTACCTTGCGTCCCAGCGCCATACCCGGCTTCCCTCTCGTTCCGCCCGTGATGCTGGATACTCGACGGTACACCGCGCTCGCGGTGGCCGGCACCCAGGGAGGTTCCTGCACCTGACCTTCCGGCCTCTTGTCGAAGTCAACGTTTCCCATCGCGGAATGTGTTCCCTGTGCCTCCGTAGACGTGCGGGGCGAGGGTTCCGATGAACGGAAGGTTCCTGAACCGTTCGTCATAGTCGAGCCCGTAGCCGATGACGAACTCATTGGCGATGTCGAAGCCGACGTACCTGACCGGCACGTCCATCTGCGCCGCAGCGGGCTTGCGGAGCATCACGCACACCTCCACCGAGGCGGGGCCGCGCGACCGCAGGTTGCCTACCAGCCAGGACAGCGTCAGCCCGGAATCAATGATGTCCTCGACGACAAGAACGTGGCGATCGGTGATGTCGGTGTCGAGGTCCTTGAGAATACGGACCACGCCCGATGATTTCGTTCCCGAGCCGTAGGACGACACCGCCATCCAGTCGGTCCGGACCTGGGAATGCAGGGTGCGGGCGAGGTCGGCCATCACCATGATCGCGCCCTTGAGCACTCCGACCAGGAGCAGTTCGCGACCGGCGTAATCGGCGTCAATCTGCGCCGCGAGGTCGGCGATGCGCTCCTGCAACTGCTCCGGGCTGATCAGGATCTCCTTCAGGTCGGCTCCCATGTCGCTCGCGTCCATCCGCGCCCTTCCTGTCATGGGTGCCGGCGCCGTCCTGGGTGCCGGACACGTCCTCGGTGCCGGACACGGCCTCGGGGCCGGACGGCGGGTCCGGGATCCGGCCGCCGGTAATGAACCGCAGCTTCCCACACTGGCGCAGGCCGCGTACGCCGCCGGGCAGGTCTACCCAGCGCTGCCCGTGCCAGCCGGTGACCAGCTCGTCCAGCCGGGCGATGTGCCGGGCGGTGAGCGACCCGGGGCGGCATCCGGCCGCGATGGCCGCGGCCCGCAGTACCCGGGTGCGCACGGCGGCGGGCAGCGCGCCCAGCGCGTCGACGCTCATCGCCGGGTCCGATCCCGCCAGCCCCCGCATCTGCTGGCGGGCCAGGTCGTCGAGGGCGTCGGCGTCGGCCCGCAGCTGGGCGGCGGTGCGCGCGAGGGCCTCCGCGATGCCTGGGCCCAGCGCGGCCTCCAGGGCGGGCATGACGTGATGGCGCACCCGGGCTCGCGCGTAGCCGCTGTCGGTGTTGTGCGGGTCCTCCCAGACCTGGAGGCCGAGTGCCGCGCACGCCGCCCTCGTCCGGTCGCGGCCGATGCCCAGGAACGGCCGCCGGTAGATTCCCGCACGTTCGGCCATGCCGGCCAGCGAGCGGCTGCCCGATCCCCGGGCCAGGCCCAGCAGCACGGTCTCGGCCTGGTCGTCGAGGGTGTGGCCGAGCAGCACGGCTGCCGCTCCCGTCGCCTGGCTGTACTCGTCCAAGGCCCGGTACCTGGCGGACCTGGCCGCGGCTTCCGGGCCGCCGCGCCCGCCGACGGTAACCTCAGCGACCCGCACCGGCTCCAGGCCCAGGCCGGTCAGCTGGGCGGCGACCCGCGCCGCCTGCCGGGCCGACCCGGCCTGCAACCGGTGATCCACGGTGACGCCACCGGCCCGCAGCCCCTGCCGCGACGCCACGAAGGCCAGCGCAGCCGCCAGGGCCAGGGAGTCGGCTCCGCCCGAGCACGCGGCCAGCACCAGCTCCCCGGGTTCGAGGTCGGCCAGGCATCCCCGAACGGCGCTGCGCAACTGCGAGACGGCCGGGTGCGGCCCCATCGCGGCGACCTGACTCCGGGGGCCTAGCTCTCGCCGGCGGCGCGGCCGTACAGCTCGCCAGGTCCGGCGGCACCGTTGCCCACCCGCTCCAGCCAGGCATACGGAGCGCTGAGCTCTT
>Ga0207700_10000438_pt1 | contig 24512 bp, 22 predicted proteins | sample LARL82metaG_FD_184348 | JGI IMG/M metagenome (GOLD analysis project Ga0207700, IMG submission 184348) | Corn, switchgrass and miscanthus rhizosphere microbial communities from Kellogg Biological Station, Michigan, USA - LAR L8-2 metaG... | ecosystem: Host-associated > Plants > Roots >...
GAACCGTGCCGATCTGGCCTTGCCAGCTTCCACGCCGAAGATGATGACGCCGCGCATCAGATGAGGGGCGCCGTCGCGGCGAGTACCTGACATTTCCCACTCGGCCCACACTGTGTCGCCGGCGCCCGCGGTGGCGAGGATGCGTGCGGAGAGGTCAGGTATGCCGGCGAACAGCTGAGCCCAGTTGCGCCGCACCTGCTCGGCGCCGCGGAATCCACGTGCGGGATGGGCCGGCGTTTCGTTCAGGTAGTCGTCAGCGAAACAGGCGGTGAGCGCGTCGAGGTCGTGGGCGTTCGTCGCAGCGGCGAGCCGCCGCACCAGCGACGTAGGGTCGGTTGATCCGTTCATGCCGGACCTCAAATCTATTCTAGTTGGCTAGATTCAATACGATAGCATAGAATTAATTTTGTGGATGCGGGCAAGAAGAGCCGGGCCTATGACGCCCGCAGACGTCAGGCACAGGCCCGCCGCAATCGCGACGCGATCCTCGACATAGCTCGCGCCGGTTTCCTGGCCCGTGGCTACGCAGCTACCACGATGGCGTCGATCGCCGGCGAAGCCGGGCTGTCGGTGGATACTGTGCACAAGGCGTTCGGCGGCAAGGCCGGCCTCGTACGGGCGATCTACCAGCGGAGCCTCGGCGGCGAAGGCCCGGTCGCAGCGCCCCGGCGCTCTGACGACATGCAAGCCGCCGAGCACGACCCGCACACCATCGTGCAGCGCTGGGGAATCCTCAGCACCGAGGTCGCCCCGCTGGTGGCACCTGTCCACCTGTTGATCCGCGACGCCGCAGCCACCGACCCCGAAATGGCTGCCCTGCTGCGCGACAGCGACCGCCAGCGCCGGGAACGCATGCGCGACAACGCGCGAACGCTAGCCGACCGCGGTCACCTCAAGCCCGGCATCACGCTGGAGGATGCCACCGATGTGATGTGGACGTACAGCGCCCCCGAACTCTACGAGCTCCTGGTCATTCGCTGCGGATGGAATCTGACCCGGTACGGACGTTTCCTCGCCGAATCGATAGCAGCCGCGCTGCTGCCGGAGGCGTGATGCATCGCCCTCGTCGTCGGGCTGGCGAGCCGTTCACGTTCGGTTCAAGTCGAAATATCCTGCAGCCACGCTTCGAGCACCAGGCACGCATCGGCCGTGTTCGTCGCCCGCCCTAGAAGTCGATCGTGTTCCCGGCCGACTTCGATCAACTCGATCAGCAACTCGCCCGAGGTCGCATCGCGAACTTCGACACGTACTACTGCCACTGCATGGCGCTCATCATCGGGTCCGGGAATCGCGGCATTCAAAGTGCATCCCCCCGTCAGCTGCTAGTCATGGCTGGGCGGTGCAAGGGCTGGATCAACTGGTCCATGAGTGGCGATGGTTCAAGGCCAAGCTCTTGGCGCAGGAGCGATCGGTACTCGCGGTAGGTGTGGACGGCCTCGGCCACGTTGCCCTGTGCAATCTGCACCTGCATAACAAGACGGCGCGCGCTTTCACGGAGCGGCTCGGCTTGTACCCCGGCCAACGCTGTGATGAGGGCATCACCGGGGTGACCTCGCTCCAGCAGTGCCGAAGCCGCACGTTCAAGTGCTTCCAGTCGCAGCAGACGGTAACGCTCTCGATCGGCCACTACCCATTCGTCATCCCAGTCAGGCAGAAGCTCGACACACTCGACCAAGAGCGGCAGCCGCGCTATTGCCTCTGGATCCGGCTGATGGATCAATCGCTTGGCTACCCTCGTCAAGTCAGCGACGTCAACCGCGATATCCGGGTACAAGCGAAGGCGATCATCACGGGACAGCACAAGATTCGCCCCGGCATGGCGGATCCGCCACAGCGCGGTGCGAAGGCTCTTGGCTGCGCTCTGCTCGGAGCCATCCTCCCAAAGAACGCCGGCCAACCGTGTCCGGGCCACCGGCCGCTCAGCCAAGGCAAGATAGGTCAGCACGCGCTCGGCACTGTGCGGAATCCTCAACTGGCGTCCACTGATGACCAGTTCAAACTCTCCCATCAGGGTCAAGCCCGCCGCCTCTGGGCCACCTCCCGCATCGCGCAACGTCCGCCCATACACCATGGTCCTCAAATCCGGTGCCCGGCGACGGGTGAGCGCATGTAGCGGCCCTGTCGGCAAACGTCGGCGATCCTGACCGATTTTGGCGATGGCAATGTGCTGTCGCGCTGTAAGGCAATGCTCATGGAACTGCCCCCGGATGACGTCCTGCCGCATCTTTGGCTCGTGCAATACGGGCTGCTGGCTCCCTCGCACACAACCGACCGGGTACCAATTACCATCCGGTGGCCACGTGACGGCGGGCTCCAACCACTTCGGTGATATCGCGGTTTCTGTTGCCCCTCCCCAGCAGGGGCCATGCTTATGTCGACGGGATGCAGAGGCTGTGGAGGACAGGCGGAGACTTAGTTCGCCGCACGGGCGGCGTACGCGGGAACGCTGGGCACCGGGTGAAAACGCCGGCGAAACGGTGCCGCGCGCTACGACCGTGCTCCACGTCGCCGGCCAGCCAGTCGTTGCCCTACGTGAACGTAAACGGGTTGACGTCCCGGTGGCTGAAGGCGGGCGGTGTGCATCCGCCGCTGATCTCGTAGACGATGCGGTAGCGCACGATCTGCCCGAAGTCGTGCCACGAACGCACCTTCGCCTCAAGCAAAGACGCGCCGGCATGCGCCTCGACGAGGACGACACCTGTGCCTCGCAGCACAGCCCCCGGGTCTCCCATCCGTGCTTGGCCGCGAGGCACGAGCACGCCGTTCGCCGTCTTCTCCAGGATCTCCACCCACACGTCGAGGAGGGTGCACGTCGTCGCGTCGACGCCGACCATCTCGTAGATGAGGTCGCCGTACTTCCGTCCGAGGAAGAACGGATTGTCGAACCAATGTGCGATGTACGGCGACGTCCACTGGATGACCGGCGGCGGCGGTGCCGGCGGCGGAGGCGCAACGGGCTGCGTGTAGACGTTGCCGACCGCCTCGGTGTTGAGCCCGCTCGTGTTCGTGATGTCCGCGACGAATTGCTTGCTCTGCGTGCCGACCCCGTGCGACGTAATCTTCACGATCACGGTGCCGCTCTGGTCGACGAACAGTGGCGCTGCCGGCGCGATTGCCCGCCCGAACAGGAACTGCGTCTTGTCGGCGTCCCGGCGCCTGGTGACGAGCACCTCTGCGGCCGTGACCACCTCGCTCGAAGGAACCATCGCGCCGGGAAAGAAGGTACGCGTTTCCGAGAACGCGCCCGGAATGGTGAACCAGCCCGAGTGGAGCGACGGTGACAGCTCGACCTGGTCAAGCGCCCCATCGACCTGAGCGACGCTGGTGAGGTCGAAGGCCGGCAGAGGGCCTCCAGCGGCCGCTCCACTCGCAGGGGCAGCAACACCCGCCGCCCCCGTGCTTGCGAGATCGCGGACCGCCTCTCTCAGCGCATGGCTGAAGTCGAGAAACGTCGCCCAGGGATGCAGGCGCAACGTCAGAACGTCCCACCACAACCTGGTCGTGAGCTCCCGCCCAATCCCCGTGAGCCCGGCGGCAGTACTCCCGTCACACGTGAGGACCGCACAGCGGTTTCCGATTCCCGAGTTGGAGTGGACGCTGAAGTGGTCGAGCGGAAACTTGTTGAGCTGCGAATACTTCGCGACGGAGGGATTCGCCAGATCGCGGATGACCGTTCCGTCGTTGTTGCGCGCGAACCAGTTGGGCGGCGAACCCGGGAACGCGAGCTTGCCCATGACGTCGGCGAACGACTCGTTGAGCGCTCCGGATTCCCCGACGTAATTGAGCGCGGCAGTGCTTTGCACAACGCCGTGAGTGAACTCGTGCCCAATCACCTCGCTCGTCGTGAAGTTCCGGTCGAAGCGCGCACGATTGTCCCGTGACGACCAGTGCGCATTACTCCCGTCGGGGTAGTCGACGATCGCGATGTCATCGGATCCGCGGCTGTCCCAGCTGCGCCAGCCGAACAGGCCAACCAGAAATCCTTCGAAGAGGCCGAGGCTCGAATCGGCGCCGACCGAGTCGGCGTCAGGCGAGCCTCCAGACGTCACGACGATACCGTCGCGCACGTCGAGCACTTCTCCTGACGTCATCTGGTTCGCGTCGTATGTCAGACGCGCGTTCTCCTCGGCGGTGATCCGATAGACGACGCGTCCGGACTCCGCCGAGACGAAGTAGTGCCATTTCGGCGTGACGATCCACCAGGCGAGGTGATTGATCGCGCCTCCACCGGGTGCGAGTACAGCGGGGAAGAGGACAAGTCCCTTCGGCGTCATCTCGTTCGGGTGCACGGCCGGCTGGTCGTCTCCGGCCACGTAGCCGGCGCTCAGAACCGACATCGCCTGCGCCTCGGAGACCTTCACGTCGAGCGAGACCTGCGGATCACGCAAATACGTGCCTGTCACAGAACGAATCGCGAGCGTCGGCGCCAGATGAACGCGGAGCTGACAGCCGTAGACCGGCACGGGGCCGAACATCTGTTGAAAGACGACGTGCTTCGTGCGTGGGACCCCGGTCGAAACGCTGGTCGTGACCGCGGTGAGCTGGCGCAGAGAATCGCCCGTGCCGAACAGCGTCGGGTAACGGTCGAAGAGCGCGCGGGCCGTTCGCTGAGGATCACCGCTGCCCGCCTCCGGAAGCAGCAGCCCGGTTTGTCCCCACGTGACGAAATCGGGCACGCCCGTCTCCTGTCGAACGTGATAGCGCGGAATCGGTGCGAGTCTCGTGCCGTCTCCGACGACAATGGTGTCGACAACGGCCGTGCCATCGCTGCTTACGACGACGTCGAACGGATTCTCAACGCCGCCGCCGCTGCTGAACATCCACGTTGGCTGCCACGAATCGGCGTCGACCGACCCGTAAACCAGCGAGGGCGAATACCACATCTTCCGCCCGCGCTGCAGGAGCCACGTTGCATCGACGTCCTCAAGGCCCCACTGCTTGCGCAACGTCGCCTCGGCGACACTCGCATCTTCCCACTCCGCCGGCGACGGCGTCTCGCGCGGGAGCGCGACCACGACGGATTCGATCACGCCGGGATCACCGCTCAGTGTCAGGCTGACACCACCTCGGTAGACCGGAACATCGTGGAAGAACAACTCGAATCGTTCGGTTCCATCGCGAACCTCGTCCGTTTCACAACGTTTCAGTTCGAGGTCGTGTTCTGCTCCTACGCATGCAAGAACGGCTCGTGCGAATTCCCACCGGGCCTCGACCGTTTCTTCGACCTCGAAGTACCCGTGCAGCTGCAGTGAATGGCCTTGCTCTCCGCTGACGACGATGGGGCTGATCGACCGACATGCAAGGCGCAGGAGACAGTCGATCATCTCGCCCGGCAGCGTGCAGTGGTCGGTAGCGATCCTGCTCAGATCGACCGTTTCGCTCCCGGGCTTCATAGCTCCTCCGACCGAGGCTGAAGTGGCGTTGCGTTGGTCGCCGGGCGACACTTCCCGGCTGGGTCTTCACCCTGTGGGCTAGCCGTTACCGTTCTCCGGCCACACGATCCGCCGAGTCGCCGTGTCCACAACCGCACTCTTGCTACTCATGCCGCGGCCCAGAAGGTCCTCGTCGACATTGAGAACGTCTAGCCGATCGGGATCGATCTCTTGGCTCGGGAAGGAGCGGTAAAGGTTTCGGAGCTCGTTCCGATCTGGCGGCTCTCCCTGCCCTTCGACGCTGAAGTGCGTATGCGTGGCAAGAATCTCACCTGATGAGTTGTCGAAGAAGATGAATCGGTGCTGCTCCATCTGCTTGCTCCTATTTCCGTCAGTCGAGTGCCATGACGACGGCTTCGCCGTACGCCTCAAGATCGCTTATGTGGAACACTCGCAACCAGCAGTTGATAGTGCGCCCGAAGCCCACCCGCACGCCCGGCATAAGATTGCTGGCTGACCCGTTGGAACCGAAGTGGTCGCCGCCGAAGACGCGGGTCGGCTGCTGGACGCCGTCGATTGTAAAAATGTCGGCCGCCACGGCATTATCGCGGTCGAAGCTGGACAACGAGTCGATCATGGTGATCGACACCCAGCACAAGAACGGACGGGGTCTCCCCAGATCGAAAGTGACCGAGGCGTTCCCTGTCGCCCCGAGTGCCGTCATGGGAAGATTGAAGACCTGCGGTGGGTAGGGCATGGCTGCCTCCTGCGTTGCGTCCCACCCAACTCCCTCAATGAGGCGTCACGCCATCGTCACGGTGGCGTCACCGCCGCTGGACACGAACGCCTCTGAATCGCCACGGCATTTCTGGAGGCTCTGATGTTCCCCAGTTCTCCTGAGCCGGGTTGCTGGGCCGAACGGCACACAGCACTTCGCAACCCTGGCCTACAACGCGGCCAGGGGCACCCAGTGGCCCTTGCCTGCCTACGGATGTTCGCGGGTCAGCGGCGGCGTCGTGGCGGTCAGGCCAGGCGGACCAGGGCGCTGACGGTCAGATAAGCGCCCAGGATCAGTGCGGTGTAGGCCATGAGCTGCCGCGCGTGGCCCAGCAACCAGTCATGGGTGTTCTTGAGCGTTCTTCTGGTGGCCTCGGGCCGCAGTTCCAAGAACGCGAACGGGATGATGATCAGCAAGAACTCGATGAGGACGAACAGGATGACGCCTACGATCTGGTTCGCGGTCGAGGACTTGCTGGTGACCAGGATGTGCAGCCCGCTGAGATAAGCGGCGCCCGGGATGCCGCACACCGCGCCGAGCAGCATGGCCAGCCCCAGCCGGGGCTCGGCCAGCAACCGGGCCCAGCTGTCTTTCTTCTCTTTGTCCGGCTGGCTATGCTGGCCGTCCCCCGCCGGGACCTCCGTCTTGCGCCGGCCGTGCAGGCGCCCGGTTGACACCAGTGCGCCCACGGCGAGCAACAGCAGGCCCAGGGCCAGGTCGACGCCGGCGCTCACCGTTTTCTGCGAACTGATCGCATCGGCATGGAATACGAGCACGTCCAGCAGGCCGACGGTGATGCCCACGGTGAGGCCGCCGAGCAGGACGCACAGGAACATCGCCCGCGGCCGCCGGTTCTCGATCAGCAGCAGGTCGATGGCCAGCAGCTTGGGGTTCAGCGCGGCGGTGACCGCTAGCGCGAAGAACTCGGCGTTCATCGCCGGTCAGCCTTCACCTGCGGCCAGCCCCTTTACACGCCCTCGAGGGCTTCGAGGCGCCCGGACCGGACCGCGTTCACGAACTCCTGGTAGTCCTTCTCGTTTTGGTCGGCGTAGCGTTCGGAGAAGTCGGTGATCGATTTGTCGAACGCGTCGCTGTCGCCGAGGTAGGCGGCGATGGCGGCCGGGTCTCCGGAGCGGGCGTGGGCGCGGGCCAGGGTCCATCCGCAGATGCGGGCGTAGTACGTCAGCCCCAGCGGGATCATCGCCTCGACCAGGGCCGAGCCTTTCATGTCGCGCAGCTGGCGCCAGTAGAAGTGGCGGTTCACGTCCCGTCCCTTGGTCCAGCCCAGGTAGATATCGCTGGCGGCCTGCATCATCCGCTGCCCCTCCACGACCCGCTGTCCGTGCTGCTGGTACCGGCTCTTGCGCACGTACGGCTCAAGAACCGACGCCGTCGCCTCCTTGATCTGCAGGAACAGCGGGTCGTTCTCGTCGCGGCCCTGGAGCAAGATGATGAACGCCCTCGTGCCGACGCTGCCGACGCCGACCACCTTGCGGGCCGCGTCCACGAACTCGAACCGCTCCAGCAGGTGGCGCCGGTCGTCTTGCAGGGTGGCCCGGTAGGCGCGGAACCGATCGTGGATCACCGGCACGACCTCGTCCGGGGACATGCCGTAGGTGGCGGCCAGGTCCCGCGCCGGGACGACGATCGGCGGCTGGCTGACGATCTGGTACTGGCCATCGACCAGCTCACACAGCTTGGACAGCGCCTGCAAGCTGTCGCGGGTGTGCGCCTTCGCCAGGCTCTTTTCCGCCCGCTTCTCCGCTGCCTTCGCCGCCTTCTCCTCTTCCCTGTCCGCCTTCTCCTGCTTCGCCGCGCGTTTCTCGGCCTTCTTGGGTGCCTTCGCCTGCTTGTCCGCCTTCTCGGCCTTCTTCGCCGTCTTCTCCTGCTTCGCCGTCCCGGCCACCAAGCTGCGGATCCCCGCCCTGAGCTCGTCCTCGTCCAGGTGCGCATACCAGATGTCCATGGTCCGCATCTGCGCGAAGGAGGCCATCGCCTCCCGGTAGGCGGTCACCGACGCCGCCGTCGCCGCGCGCGCGTCGGCCTTGGCGAACCCGTTGTTGCGGGCGGCGATCGTGAAGCTTGCCGCCATCCGCTTCACGTCGTACTCAAACGGCCCCGGCAGCGTCTCATCGAAGTCGTTGAGGTCGAACAGCAGTCGCCGCTCCGGCGAAGCGAACGCGCCGAAGTTCGACAGATGCGCATCCCCGCACAACTGGACGTCCAGCCCCGCCACCGGCGTGGCCGCAAGATCCGCCGCCATGACCTTGGCGGCCCCCCGGTAGAAGGTGAACGGCGAGACCATCATCCGGCCATGTCGCACCGGCACCAGATCCTGCTCACGGGTCACGTCCTGCTCCTCCAGCAGGGCCACCGGATCAGGGCGGTCCGCCGCCGGGCGCCACTTGGTGTGGCTCGACAACGGTGCCTGCTCCCGCGCCGCGCCTCCCTGAGCTGTGCGCTCCTCGATGCTCATATGGGTGACCTTTCGCACCGCCATCTGGCCCACCTCCCTGCGATCGGGCGCCACCCGACAACAACATGCCGCTGGCACGTCCTGCTGGCCGGGCCAGAACGAACAGGACGCTGACTAGCTACCTGCCTGTCGGGTGCACTCCTGCAGCTTCAGAATGCGCCACCGTGACGAAGCGGCCATCACCCCAATGGCATGAAATCGGCCGCATCATCTCCCGGCTGCCGCCGAAGCAGCCAAGCAGTCTCGCGCCCCTGGGAGCTGCACCTCCCGGCCAGTGAACACGCAGCCTCCCATTTCATCCAGTGGTGAGCGCGCTGGCCTGCGCATCGGTGCGGCCGGGCGGTGGACCTATTCCCACACAAGCAAGACGATCTCGCCTTCGGTTGTCGTCGCGGACTACCAGGGCGAGCGGTACCTGGGTACCGATGCGGTGACGAGCCGCGGGAACCCACCGGCAGGCTATCCTCACCCCAGCCACACCGGGCCGTGTGAGGAGGAGCGGTGCCACACCTGGACGCCATTGTCATCCACTGCCAGCAGCCCGCGGCACTCGCAGGTTTCTACGCCGAGCTTCTGGGCCTGCCGGTCGCTGCAGCGGACGTGGCTGCGATCGAGGCGGGCACGCTTGGTGAGGATGAGTCGGTGCTGCTAGGCTCCCGCGACGCCCTGCACGTATGGCTGACCCCGGTCCGCGAGCTCGAGCCCGCCCCCGGCCGCATCCACCTCGACGTGCGCCTCGACGCCATCGGCGACCTGGACCGGCTGATCACTCTCGGCGCGACCCGCCAATGGGACGGTTCAAAGGGACGCTGGACCGTGCTCGCGGACCCGGAGGGAAACCTCTTCTGCGCCATGTACCCGGCCCACTGATGCGCCCCGCCTTGTGACTGCGGCGGCCGCCCCGCCGCCGTGGAACCTGCGGGTGCCCTACGTCCTGCACTGGGCCTCCGGGCCCGGTGTGGCATAGTGCAATGACATGACGGCACCCCGTGCGGCAGGCCCGAGGTCTGTCGGGGTGCGCCTGACCGTTATTGGCCTGCTTGCGGTCGGGGTCGCCGTGGGCCTGTACGCCGTCGGCCGGCTGCACACGCCGAATTACACGATCAGCCTGTTCGGGCAGGCCGGGCTGGACGCTGTCGCACTCAAGTCCACGCTGTCGTCCATCGCTCTGGGTGTGGCCGGGCTGCAGGTCCTGCTGGCCCTGTGGATCTACCGGAAGCTTCCGCTGGCGGGCAGCCCGCCGCGGCCGGTGCCGCTGGCGCACCGGGTCATCGGCTTCGGGTTGTTTGCGCTCACCGTGCCGGTCGCCGTGCATTGCCTTCTCGCCTATGGGGTGCAGCTCACTAGCCTCAGGGTGGCGGTGCACTCGCTCGCGGGCTGTTTCTTTTATGGTGCCTTTGCCGCGAAAGTGCTGCTCGTTCAGAGCAGGCGGCTGCCAGGCTGGGCGCTGCCGGTTGCGGGGGGAATCCTCGCTATCCTCGTCGGCGTGCTCTGGTACACCTCAGCGCTGTGGTATTACAACGGTTTCCACCTGCCAGCGCCGTAGCCGAACGTTTCATACCGGGGCCTGCGTGTAAGCCATCGGCCGCGCGGATGCCGAATCCTGGCTGAACGGAGGTCTGGCCCGCTGGCACGCCGGGGGCCGGGGCGCCACAGCCGCGGATGCAGGCGAGATTGCTGGCCTTCGTTTCTGGCCTACCGGACCCGGCCAGCGGCCCATGCCGGAGCTGGTGGGCGGGCGCCGTACAGCTGGTGCAGCGGGGGGGCGGGCGGGTTAGCCCTGGCAGGGCTCGGGAGGCTGCCGCGGAACCCCGGGGAGTAGGCCAGGTGGAGACCGCGGGTGGGCACCGTTGCGCCCAGCTGCGCGAAGAGCCCGGCGGCCGAGAGCGTTGCCCGCCAGACCAGGGCGTATTCGGGGGGCGGCGTCAGGTTCCGCAGCGCTGCGGCGAAACGCGGGTCGGTGAGGTGGGCCATGAGACCGCGCAGCCAGGGGCGGGAGTAGGTGAAACTGTCAGTGGCCGCGGTCGCCGCGATCGGATGGAGCAGGTCGACGATCAGCTCTGGATCGACCTGCGCGTCCGGGGCGAGCGCCCCGACCTGCCGCGCCAGCCGTATCGCAGCCGGACCGTCACCGGCGAGCACCGCCGCGGCGAGCTGCCCGAACGGCGCCGGGATGCCGCCGGGCGTGGCGGCGACCGCGCCGAAGTCCAGCATGCCGAGCCGACCGCCCGGGAGCAGCAGGAAGTTGCCAGGGTGCAAGTCGGCGTGCATCCAGCCAGCACACGCTGCGGGCGCGTAGATGGCGTGCCCGAGCAGCCGCGCAGCCAGGTCGGCGGCGTCGCTGCGATCGAGTTCGCGCCAGCCGGCAGGGAGCAGGTCCATACGCCCATCGAGCAGCGTCGACAGGCTTTCCCCCTCGAGCCAGCCGGTGATCAGCACCCGTGGCGTCGCAGCGTACACGGATGGAACCGTGACGCATGTGCGGCCCTCCGGCTCGTGCACCCCCGCGGCGCGGGCTGCGGCGATTGCCTCCGGGGCGCGGCGGGTGAAGGCAGCGGCGACTTCGGTCTGGACCCGCCCCTCGCGCACATAATCCAGTTCCTCGACGATCCGGCTGGCGAGCTCGTCCGCCAGCCCGGACACGTTCAGCCGGGTGAGCCGGGCGATCACCCGCGCCAGCAGCCGCGCCTGGCGCAGATCCGAGCGCAGCGCCTTGCCTACGCCGGGGTACTGGACCTTCACCGCCACGTCTACGACGCGGCCGCCGTCGGCCCGCCACCGTCCGCGGTGTACCTGGCCGATCGAGGCCGCCGCCACGGGCCGGTCGTCGAACGCCACGAGCCGCTCCCGCCAGTGCGGCCCATAAGCAACAGCGAGGTCGGCCTCGACCACCCTGCGGGCGGTCCCGGCCGGCATGGCCGGCTGCGCGTCGGTGAGCCGCCGCAGCGCTGACCGGTACGGCGCCGCGACCTCCTCCGGCATTGCCGCCTCGAACACCGACATCGCCTGCCCCAGCTTCGCTGCCCCGCCCTTGAGCTCACCAAGGGTGGCGAACACCTGCTCGGCGGTCCGGGCAGCGACCTGATCCGCAGCGGCCCGGGACAGCCGGGTGGCGGCTGCGGCGGTGCGTGCCGCGTGCCGCAGCGGCAGCACCGCCAGCCGACTGCCACGCCGGAGCGCGCCGGTCGGCAGGACCGGCCGCTCCCGGTTCCCTGCCGTCCCCCATGGCCCTTGCGGGCGCGGGTGTCCGTCGGCCATCTCGACCATCCTCCTTCTGCGTTTACGTGTTTGCCCAGGTAGAAGGGCTCCGCATAGTGCCAGCTATCTACTAACACGGATCGTAGAGATGTCTCCGTTCACTCCGCAGAGGGATCTGCCGGCGGGTGAGGGGCGCCCCGGCGGGTGAGGGGCGCCCCGCCGGCCGCTGCCCAGGCGCCGGCCGCCGTCGGCGCGGCCCAGCGGTCCGCCAGGTACGGGCTCAGGCCAGTTATGCCGCGATCGCCTGGCGCCGTGCCCGCCATGCGGCCTCGGCCTCTCCCATCGGGGTGGCGGCCGGGCCCTGGACGAAGGGCCAGATCTCCTCGGTGATGGCCCGCCAGTTAGCTGTCGCGGACAGCTCGCCGAGGATGGCGAACAGGCCGAGGTTGATGCGCTGGAGGATGACGTATGACCTTGGGACGCTGACGAAGCCCATCACGGGACTGCGCACATCGAAGAAACGGCGCACGACTGAGGAGGCGTAGTCCCCGGTGATGGTCAGCGGGCCTGGTTCACGGATGGTGTCGTAGAAGACGGCCAGGTGCTCGACGATCGCCTCGGTGCTCAGCGGTGCGTTCGGGCGCAGGAAGCCGGCGTTCTCCAGGCTGCGGCGGAATGCCTCGGGATCGTGCTCTACGCACAGCCTGCGGTTCATCTCCATGAGCGGCTGCAGCTCGGCCGGGGTGAAGTATTTGACCAGCCCGAAATCCAGGAAGGTGACCTTGCCGCCGCCGTGGAACAGGTAGTTGCCGGGGTGCGGGTCGCCGTTAAACGCGCGGACGTCGTACAGGCTCCGGAACACAAAGCGGTAGATCGTCTCCGCGGCCAGGTCGCGTTCCTGCTGAGACCAGCCGGACAGCTCGGCGAACCGGGCACCATCGGACAGCTCGCTGGTGACTACCCGCCGGGTGGACAGGCCGCCGACGATCCGTGGCACGTGGATCGTCGGATGCCCCTCGTAGTAGGCAGCGAAGCGCCGCTGGCTGGCGGCCTCGCGGCGGTAGTCAAGCTCCTCCGCGACACGCTCCCGCAGTTCGGCGATCAGCGCGTCGACGTCCTGGGCCGGCGCGGTGATCCGCAGCATCCGGCGCAGCAGGGCGACGTTGCGCAGGTCAGCCGCGATCGTCTCGGCGATGCCCGGGTACTGGACCTTGACAGCGACCGCCCGGCCGTCGAGGGTGATGGCGCGGTGCACCTGCCCGATCGATGCGGCGGCGATGGGCTGCGGATCCCAGCGGGCGAAGGCCCCTTCTGGCGGCGCGCCGAGTTCTTCCTGCACCACGGCCGCAGCCAGCTCCGGGCTCATCGGCGGGACGCTATCTTGCAGGCGAGCCAGCGTGCGGCGGACGGCTGGGGACAGGCTGTCGTCGACGTAGCTGGCCATCTGGCCGACCTTCATCAGGACGCCCTTCATCGCTCCCAGGGTGTCGGCGACGTCCTCGGCGGTCTGCAAGGCCAGGTCATCTCGCAGCTCTTGGCGCTTCTCGCCTGCGGCCGCGAACAATCGCGGCCCACTGCCCGTGTACCGGATCCCACCGCGCACGAAGAGCCGCAGCACCGCCATGCCGCGACGCAGCCGCAGCCATCCGGGCCGGCCGGCACCCCGATGGCCGATGACAGCGCGGAAGGCCATGCCGGGCAAACTAACCAGCTCCTCAGGTTTCGCGGCGCGATGGTGGCATCGTCGCCGCCGTCCGATCGGACAGGCCCGCACAGGGTTTCGGTGTCCCCTGGCTGCCCGGTGCGGCCGGCGGTGGCTAGGACCGCGACGGTGAGCAGCACCCCGAGCGCGGCGGTGGCGGTATCGGGAATCGCGTAGGGGGAATGGAAGCCGTTCGCGGCAGCCTGCGGTGCGGACGCGGCACCAATCAGCAAGGCGCCCCAGGTTGCCCAGCAGCGGCCGCCCCGGCATCCCCGAGCGGTCCAAGTGCTCACCGCGGCGGCGGCAAGCCCGGCTGCGATCAGCCCAGCGGCCGGAGCCGGGTGCTGGGCTGTGGCCAGGACGAGTCCGCACCGGGTCAGGTCCAGGGCGGCCGCAGCGAGCAGCATCATGGTAATCACGCGCTGGCCGGGCCGAGTGGCAGCTGCGGGTGTAGCCGCCTCACCGGCCTTCGCGCCGGGGAGCTGCCAGGCCGGACGGTCGTTCATCAGCACGCGACCGCTTCGCGCTCTTGGATCTGCTTGCGCAGCGCATGCAACGCGTAGTGCAGCCGGGATCTGGCGGTGCCGGCGGGTATGCCGAGGTGGCGGGCGACGGTTGCCAGGGCGCGGTCGTGGTAGAAGGTCTCCACCAGCACGGCCCGGTGCGCGGGCGACAGGTGCTGGAGGGCGTCGGCGACGAGCTGCCGGTCAAGGATCTGGTCCAGCCCCGAGTCGTCCCGGGCCGTCTCGGCCGGCTCAGCGGCCGCGATGACCGGCCGTGCCCGCGCGGCCCGGTCGGCGTCGGTCAGCAGGTTGCGGGCGACGCGGAACAGCCATGGCTGGACCGGCCGGTCGTCGGCGGTGAGCTGCGGCAGGTGCCGCCAGGCCCGGATGAGCGTTTCCTGCACGATGTCATCGGCGCTCGTCTGGTCGGGGCAGAACCGTTGGACGTAACCGTGCAGGGCCTTGGCGTGATGGGAGTACAGCTCGCGGATCGCGGCATCGGCGTCGGCGGGCAGTTGGCCGCGGGAAGCAGTCGTGATAGTCGGCATGCTTACTATCACGGATAGTAGAAGAGTTTCGTTCACCGCACTGGCTGCCGCGGCACTACGCAGGCAGCCTGCCAGAAGAGTCTGGCACCGTAATTGAACCGGCGACCTAATCTATGCGTGATAGTAGATACAACGGACGGGTGTGCCGGTTAGCTGGGAGTGAGGATGCGGCGGTTCGGTGAGCTGGAAGCTGTGATCATGGACCGGTTGTGGGAGTGGGGGCGGCCGGCGCTGGTCCGTGAGGTGGTCGACGATCTCCATGGTGACCGGCCGCTGGCTTACACCACCGTGATGACGGTGATGGAGAACCTGCACCGCAAGGGGTGGCTGCGCCGGGAGCGGGATGGCCGGGCGTGGCGCTATGAGCCCACCGGCTCCCGGTCGGCGTATACCGCTGCGCTGATGAGCGACGCGCTGGGCACCAGCGCGGACAGGCGCAGGGCGCTGGCGCATTTCGTACTTCAGATGAGCCCGCACGACGCGGCCCTGCTGCGCGAGGCGCTGGAGCAGGCGCGCCCGGAGCCTGAGGCGGGCGGGAACCGGTGACCGTCGCCGCGGTGCTGCTGGGTTATGCGGCGTGCGCCGGAACGCTTGGGGCAAGGATGCTTGGCCGGGGCAGGTGGATGGGCCGGGCGCCGCTGCTTGGCATTGCCACCTACCTGGCCGCGGGGTGGTCGATTGTCGCCGCGCTCGGGCTGGCCGGTCTGACGCTGGCGGTTCACGCGACCGCTCTCGGCGGAGGGCTCAGTCACCTGATCGGGGCGTGCGTGCTGCGTCTTCGCGCCACCTACGCCACACCAGGGGGCGCCACCGTAGCCGGGCTGGGCCTTACCCTGGCGGGCGCCGTGGTGGCCCGCACCACGCTCACCGCCGTCACCCATCTCCGCGCCGCGGGGCGGCAGGCGCTGCGGCACGCGCAGACCGCCCGGCTGGCGGGATGGCCCGAGCCCGCCCTGGGGGCGGTGCTGGTGGAACATCCAGAGCCGGCCGCCTACTGCGTCGCCGGGCGGCACCCGACGGTGATCTTGACCACCGGCGCCGTGGCGGCACTGGATCCTGCCCAGCTCCAGGCGGTACTGGCACATGAACAAGCGCACCTCGCCGGGCAACACCACCGGCTGCTGGCCATGGCGAGGATCGGCCGGCAGGTGCTTCCGTTCGTGCCGCTGATGCGGGATGCGGACCTGCAGGTGGCGCGGCTGGTCGAATTGCACGCCGATGACGCGGCAACGCGAGCCAGCGATCCCCGGTCGCTGGCCACTGCCCTGGTAGTCCTGGCCACCGCGGCCAGCCCGGCACCGGCTCTGGCCGCGGCCGCCACCGACGCGGTGCAGCGGATACACCGGCTGCTCGGGCCGGCCGAACCGCTGGGCCGAGTGCGGCGTCACCTGTTGCGCGCTGGGGCCGCCGGGCTCGCGCTTACCCCGGTCCTGCTGGCCCTGACTCCTGCCGTCGTCGCACTCGTCCTGGGCCGGGTACCTGCCGCCTAGCAGATGGCCACAACGGGGCCGGCCACGGCGCCGGGCCACGGCCGGATGCCCGCCGGACCCGAAGGTCGTTCTGCCTTGACCGCTCAGGCAGCTACCGCGCCCGGGCCGGCAATGGACGGCCCGGCCACCTTCCTGCGTATCGCCAGATATTGGCGCACCCAACATCAACACGGCAGGTTCGCTCGCCGGGTTGGGAGGACAACATGAGGAACGTCCCCGGCGAATGCCGCCGCCGCTGGTGCCTGCGCCACGGCAGGCACTGCGGCGCCGCCCGCCGCCCGCCACCAGCGGCCACCTACGCCGACCAGACGGCGGCGGGCGCCGTCCAATTGGCGATCGGGCTGCTCACCGCCGCCCTCGACTCACCAGAACTGCTGGCATGGGCCGCGGGGACCCTGGCGGCAGAAGACCCGGCGGCCCTCGGTGACCTCCTCGCAGGCCTGCACGTCCTGTCCGAGTTGCTGCTTCACGAGCTGCACGAGGCAACCGGGCAGCCGCCGGCAGCCACACTCCAACGCCTCGCGATCATCGCCAATACCCGGCCGGGCGCTTCACCGGACGGGTAGCCGCACCGGGCACGACGGGCCCGGCCTGTCCGTCCGGTGAACAAGCAAACTCTCCTATCCGTGTTAGTAAGAGATTGGCCTCGCACATCGCCTGCGGGGCGCACGCGCAGGGACACCTGGCGTTGGAGCCGCCGGCTGGCTGGATCGGCACGTCAAAGGAGACGCTCGTGATCAAGACTGGATACGGCATTCAGCCCAGCCCCAGCCGGCGACCACGCTTGGCGACCGGCCGGTGGCGCGTCGACCCGGCACAGTCACATGCGTCGTTTGCCGCCCGCGTCGGCGGCCAGGTCGTGCGGGGACGCATGCCCCTGGCCGGCAGGGTGATCATTGCGGAACCGATCGAGGACTCGACGGCGTGCCTTGCTGCCAGGACGAATGCGGTCAGCACCGGGTCACCGGCGCTTAACCGGTTGCTGGCCGGGCCGCGCTTCCTGGATGCCGTGGCCTTCCCGGAGATCAGCTTCCGGTCCGAGTTGCTGGCCTGGGTCCCCGCGGGCTGGCGGGCCGTTGGCCACCTGCGGATCAAGAACGTTGAGCATGAACTGGCCTGCCAGTTCGACCTGCACCCTGGCGACACCCGGCCGGACGACGTGCCGCCGGACGGCGAACGGCCAGATGATGTGCGGCGCATCGTCATCGCCAGCAACTGGGTGATCGACTCACGGTGGGTGACCAGTCACTGGGTCCCGTCACTAAGCCGCAACGTCATGATGACGTGCTCGTTTTCACTCGTGCCGGAGATATGAGGGACCAGAGCCTCGGCGGTCCGGCGCCCGGCAGGGCCGGCGGCCCGTCGCCAGCGGCCGTAGCCGCATGGCGCAAGCCGGATGCATTGACATATCGCCGTCCGTAAACCCGAATCCACCTGCGCGGCTGCCCGGTGAACGGTACGGCCGGCCCGGGCTCACACAGTAGCCCCGAGCACTCAGGACCCGTGTGATACATGTCGCACCGGGTCGGCCCAGTTGCGCTGAACTCGCTCTGTCTTCTATCCGTGTTAGTAGTTGAGAGTGGAACTACTGCCAGATTCGCCGTGGCCTGGGGGTCGCGGGGTCCTGAGGACTGGAGGAGAACGATGTTTGATCGTAGCCAAGCGCAGCTGGCGCAGGGCGCGGATGTGGTCGCGCGAGCGGTGGGCGCACTGGCGCTTGCTGCGCTGGCGGTGATCCACGTGGTCGACCTGCCGGGCACGCTGGGCCCGCTCCCGCTGGTCGGCCTCGGGTATCTGGGGATCATCACCGCCGCGGTCCTGATCGGCGGGGTGATGATCACCCGGTCGCACTGGCTGGTCTGGGCCGCCGCCGGCGGGCTGGCCGTTTCGGCGATGGGCGGTTACGTGCTGACCCGTGCCCTGCCGGGAGGCTTCCTGGGCGATCACGGCGATGTCAGCAACTGGAGGTGCCCGCTAGGCATCGCCGCGCTCAGCGTGGAGACGCTGATCATCCTGCTCGCCGTACTCGCCACTTGGCAGGCGCGGGCCCGTGCGGCGAGCGTGGCTGCCGGGCCCCGGCCCGCCATGCGGCGCACACCCGAATACAGCCATCCCGGCTGACCCGGCCCGGCCCGGCCGGACGGCAAGCCCGGCCCGGCCGTCCCCGGACCCTGCTAGACCCCCGCCCGGGGTGCGCCCCGGGCATCTCGAAGGAGCACTACCATGCGCATGTCCCAGCCTGGTCCGCCCGGCCACGCACACGCGGCCCCGTGGCGGCGGTGGCTGCTCCCGGCGGCGGTCACGGCCACCTTCGTGACGCTACTGGCGCTGCCGCACGGCGCAGCCCCAGGCACGGCGCTGAGCTACACCCAGTTCACCGCCGATGTCGGCGCCGGGACGGTCCGGACGGTGACCATCGGGCCGGCCGGCCAGGTGACGGGCCTCCTGGCCGGCGGGCGGCCGTTCACCACCACCATCCCGGTCGCGCTCGGCGGCAACGGCCTGGCCGGTGACCTGGCCGCCCACCACGTCCAGGTCACCGCCACTACCGCGATGGCGTCCTCGCCGTCGGCTGTGCTGATCGGGTTGCTGCCGCTGCTGCTGCTCGGCGGCTTCATCTTTTTCGCGGTCCGCGCCGCGCGCCGGCAGGCCGGCGCCCTCGGCGGGATGGGCGGGCTGGGCGGGATGACCAGGGCGAAGACGCAGGTGATCGATGCCGAGCGCCCCGTCACCCGGTTCACCGACGTGGCCGGCTACCCCGCCGTTAAGACCGAGATCGGCGAGGTTGTCGACTACCTGCGCGACCCCGCCCGCTATCACGCGGCCGGGGCTCGCGGCCCGCGTGGCGTGCTCATGGCCGGGCCGCCCGGCACCGGGAAGACCCTGCTCGCCCGCGCGGTCGCCGGTGAGGCTCATGTTCCCTTCCTGTCCATCTCGGGCTCCAGCTTCGTCGAGATGTTCGTCGGCGTCGGTGCGGCCCGGGTCCGGGACCTTTTCGAGCAGGCCCGCACCCGCGCACCGGCGATCGTTTTCATCGACGAGATCGATGCCCTCGGCGCCCGCCGCGGCCACGGCGGCTTCGCAGGGAACGACGAGCGGGAGCAGACCCTCAACCAGCTGCTCGCCGAGATGGACGGATTCGAGCAGTCCGACAGCGTGGTCGTGCTGGCCGCCACCAACCGGCCCGATGCCCTGGACCAGGCGCTGCGCCGCCCGGGCCGGTTCGACCGTGAGGTGCTCGTCCCGCTGCCCAACCGGGCCGAGCGGCGCGCCATCCTGGCCTCTCACTCCCGCGGCAAGGCGCCCGGCCCGGACGTGGACTTCGACCAGATCGCCGCGGCCACCCCCGGGTTTTCCGGCGCGGACCTGGCCAACCTGGTCAACGAGGCCGCGGTGACCGCGGTCCGGTCTGGCCGCACCACCCTGTCCGCGGCCGACTTCACCAGCGCCCGCGACCGGGTGCTTCTCGGCACCAGGGACCGCACCGTCACGCTGACCCTTGACGAACTGGCCACGGTCGCCGTCCATGAGGCCGGGCACGCCCTGGTCGCCGCCCTGTCCCCGCACGCCGACCCAGTCAGCCGGGTCACCGTCCTCGGCGCCGGGCACGCCCTCGGGCTGACCGAGCTGCTCCCCGCCGACGACCGGCGGCTGTACGGGGAAGGCTACCTGGCGGACACGCTGGCCGTGAAGCTGGGCGGCCGCGCCGCCGAGCGCCTGGTCCGCGGGGAGGCATCCACCGGTGCCGCCGACGACCTGGCCTCCGCGACCAGCCTGGCCACCCAGATGGTCCGCGAGTTCGGCCTTAGCGAGGCGATAGGGCCGGTCAGCTACAGCGGCCAGCCGGGCGGTCACCCGGCGCTTGCCCCGCGCGACTACTCCGAGCAGACCCAATGGCTGCTGGACCAGGAGATTGCCGCCCTGCTGACCACCGCGGAAACCCGCGCCCGTGAGCTGCTCACCAGGCATGCCGAGGCCCTCAACCTGCTCACCAGTGCGCTGCTTGAGCAGGAAACCATCACCGGCGACCAGGTCCGTGCCCTGCTCCATGCCACCAGCCCCGCCCCGCTCCCCGCCGCCACCGGCGCAGTCGCGGCCCCTGGCCGGCCCTCCGGGAGAACCCACGCTTCTACTAACAGAATTAGTAGATAGCCAGACCCACCGCTATAAGGAGCTCATCATGCGACACCCACGAATCATCATCGGCGGCATCGCCCTGGCCGTCGTGGCCGCCGTCGGCGGCGGCGTCACCGCTGCCGCGGCAGGCGGATCACCCGCCACCAGCGCGCCCGCCGTCGGCCATGGCGCCATGGCGGCAACCGTGCGCACCGCGCCGGTAACCGTCGCAGGCAAGACCGAGACGATCCTGGTCAACGCCCACGGCCTGCCCCTGTACTTCTACCGGCCCGACACCGCGGCGAAGTCGTTCGTCACCGGGGGCCTGGCAAGGCTGTGGCCCCCGCTGACCTCAGCCGCCCCCACCGCCGCCGGAGCAAGCGGCAAGGTCACCGTGGTCAACGACGCCCACGGCAGGCAGGTCGCCTACAACGGCCACCTGCTCTACACCTTCACCAGCGACCACCCCGGCCAGGCGACCGGCCAGGGCTTCCAGAACTTCTTCGTAGCTACCCCCGGCCTCGCCCCGATCACCGCAGCCGCTGCCCGGACGGGAACGGCCCCGGCCGCACCGGCCAGCGGTTACGGCTACTGAGACCGCCCGGGATACCCGGCCTGCCGGCCATGTGCGGCGCCGCCCGGCTGAGCCGGGACGGCACGGACGGGGCGAAAACGCCAGGCAGCACGGCGCCCCGCGGGCAGTCCAGCCTGCAGGGCGCCACCCGGGGCCAGCGGCGGCAGAGAGGCAGGCATGACAACCAGCAGGGCCCGACCAAACAGGCACGCGCCGGTCCCGGCTCCCGGTGCCTGGCTGCGCCACCGCCGCCCCGGGCAGCTTGCCAGCGCCTCCGCGGCGGGGCAGCACGCGCCTGGCCCGCGCCGCGGCCGCTGCCTTCGCCGTGGCGGTGCTGTCGGCTGCTGGCCTGGCCAAGAGGGCCGCGCTGGCCGCCTCCCTGACGGTGCTGGGTCATCTGCACTGGATCTGGATCCCGGTCACCGTCGTACTGGAATCGGCATCCATGGTGGCCTTCGCGATCATGCTGCGCCGGCTGCTCGCGGCGGGCGGCGCCAAGGTGGGTGTGCGGCCCATGCTGGCGACGGCCTTGGCGGCCAATGCACTGTCGGTCTCGGTGCCGCTCGCTGGCCCCGAGCTGGCCACAGCCTTTACCTTCCGCCGCTTCACCAGGCAGGGCGCCGACGCCCCGCTGGCCAGCTGGTCGCTGCTGGCCGGCGGAGTGGTCTCCTCGGCCGCCGCGGCCGTCGTCCTGGTCGGCGGCGGGCTGGCATCCGGGAAAATCCTCGTCACCGCCGTCGCCGTGCCCGGCGGCGTGCTCGCCGTTGCCGCCCTGGCCGTGGTGGCCGCGGCCGCCCGTCGGCCGCGGCTGCTCGGCGCACTGGAGCGGCCCGCGGCCTGGACGCTACGGCACGGGTCCAGGCTGCTCCGCCGGCCCGCCGCGGATCCCCGCCAGACGATCCGGGTCTGGACCGAACGGCTAAGCTCATTGCGCCTCTCGCCGTCGGGCTGGATGACGGTGACCGGCTTGGCCCTGGCCAACTGGCTCACCGACGCGGCCGTCCTCGCCGCGAGCATCTACGCCGCCGGTGCCGCCGTGCCCTGGCACCTTCTCCTGCTGGTCTACGGCTCGGGAATCGCCGCGCAAAGCCTGAACCTCACACCCGGCGGCCTCGGGATCGCCGAAGGAACCCTCGGCGTGGCCCTGGTAGCCACCGGGCTCCGCGCCGGCCAGGCGCTGGCTGCGGTACTGCTCTACCGGCTCGCCAGCTTCTGGCTGGCCGCATTCGCCGGATGGCTGGTCCTCCTCTGGCTGCGCCGCACCCGGCGCGGCGCCGGCCCGGCGTAGGGCACGCCGCCTCACCTGTCCAGGCTCGAACGCTGGAGGCCCGTGAAACCCGGGCGGGCGGGGCCGGCCGGGTTCACAGGACTCAGCTCATCCTTGCGTGGTGGCGAGGGCCAGGGTGCGGAGGACGGCCTGGCCCGGGGTCTCCCGGGCGCCGACGGCGAACAGGTTGCCGGCCCCAGCGGCGGTGACCGCGTCGAGAGAGTTGTCGGACAGGTTCGCGAGCGACCCCGGGTCGGGGCTGGGGACGATGGTCCACGCTGAGCCGTTGTACCGCTCGGTCAGGGTGAGGATGGCCCCGTTGCTTTCCTGGGTCTGGCCGACGGCCCAGGCATCGGCAGGCGAGAGGACCTGGATGCCGTTCAGCCTGCTGCCCTCAGTGCCGAGGTTGGGGACCTTGGTCATGACCCACTGGGTGCCGGTCCAGTGCAAGACGTAGGGCACCCGCAGGTTCTGCCCGTTGACATTGTCGGCCAGCCCGGAGGCCCACACGTCGCCGGCGCTGTCGCTGCTGACGCCGGTCAGCATGTTCTGGGCGTTACCGGCGTGGGTGAGGTCAGGGGTGGGCACGATCGACCATGCCGTTCCGTTCCAGTGCGCGGATAGGGTGTTTGACCCGCCGGTCTCGTCTGTGCCGACGGCCCACACGTTGCTGGGGCTGATCGCGGTGATCGCGGTGGCGAACTGCGCCGACATCAGTGGGGTCGGGGAGGTGGCCACCGTCCAGGCGGTGCCGTTCCAGTGCTCGAACAGCAGCGAAATCGTGTTGGTCGCCTCGTTGTTGTCCCAGCCCGCGGCCCACAGGTTGTCGGGGCCGGTGCCGGAGATGGCGGTCAGCACGTCGGCGTCGCCCGGGATGCCAGCGGCCGGGTTGGGGCTGGGCACGATCGACCACCTGGTTCCGTTCCAGTGCTCGATCAGGGTCGGACCGGCCTGGGTGGCTCCGACGCCTCCGCTGAAGCTCGTGCCCACCGCCCAGGCGTTGCCCGGGCTGAGGTCATCCACCGCGTTCAGCAGGGCCTGCTGCCCGGCGGGCTGCGGGACGGGCACCCGGGTCCAGGTGCTGCCAGACCGGTGCTCGGCCAGCGGGTGGTCGAGGGCCTTCTGGTCCATGAAGGTACCGGCCGCCCACGCCTCCCCCGGCCCGGTGGCGGACACGCTGGCCAGCGTGCTGTTGGTGGGGTCCGGCGCCGTGCCCTGCGGGTTGACGGTCGCCTCGACCTTCCAGATCGAGCCAGTGGACGCGCCGCCCGCGCCGACCGCTGTGGACGCGGCCTCGGCGTGGGGAGCACCGAAGGTGGTTTTGGGCCCGCCCGCAGCCGCGAATGCGGGCTGGGTGACACCGGCGGAGACGAGCGAGGCGGCAGCGACTGCCGCCGCCGCGATAAAGCGTCTGGGGATCATGAAGGTTCCTCCTGTGCGAGCGCTCACCACGCCATGTGCGTGTGAGCCCGGCATCAGAGGACACGGCCCAAGTTAGTTGACTGTTCAAATATCTGGCCGTGAACGCCGTCACAACGCCGGGACGCCTTCGCTCCCTCGGCTGTCCTGGTCCGGCGCGGTGGGTAGTCCGGGTGCGGTTTGGTGTGCTCGGTAGCGGTACGGCAGGCTTACTCCGCTCGCGGGAAGCGGGGTAAGCCTGCCGCAGACTGCCGGGCGGCGGTTAGCCGGCCCGGTTAGGGGTTGTAGCGGGCCAGGGCGATGAAGGACTGGCCGGTGGCGTTGTTGTCGGAGTAGCCGGCGGCGATGATCTTGCCGTCGGGCTGGATGAGGACCGCCTCGACGGCTTCGTTGCCGTTGAAGGTGGTGGTCAGGACTCCGCCGGTGCCGAAGCGGGTGTCCAGGGTCCCGTCCGGGTTGACCCGGGCCAGGCCGAAGGGGCTGGTGCTGAGGAAGTGCGCTCCGCCGGCCACGGCCTGCCCGTTGGCCTGGATGGCCACTGCGCCGGCGCCGTCTATAGCCTGGTCCAGGCCGGGAGCGCCCGAGTAGTCGAACGCCGGGCTGGCCGAGGCGATGCTGCCGTCCGCGTTGAACCGCTGCACCTGCACGTCGACGTCATGCTTGGCCACCGTGACGCCGTTCGCCTGGACGAATTGGCCGGAGGGCAGGAATACGCTGCTGCCGCCCTGCGAGCTGGCGGTGATAGGCGCAGGGGTCACGGCCGGGTCGGCCTGGCCCGAAGGGCTGAACTCGGCGCGGATGGGGAGGGTAAAGATGTCGCCGGCCGCGTCCAGGCCCAGGGCGGTGATGCCATTGGGCAGGCTGCTAGAGAGGATCTTCCCGCCGGTGCCGAAGCTGGTGTCCAGGGTGCCGTTGGAGTTGAACCGAGCCAGCGCGCCCTGAATCGGCGCGAACCTGATCTGGCCCTGCCTGGCCGAGCCGGCCACCAGGATCTTTCCGTCCGGCTGAACCAGCACGGCGCGGGCGAACTCCTGGGCGCCCTGCATCGGCGGGGCGAAGAACTCCACGC
>Ga0207700_10000439_pt1 | contig 24457 bp, 13 predicted proteins | sample LARL82metaG_FD_184348 | JGI IMG/M metagenome (GOLD analysis project Ga0207700, IMG submission 184348) | Corn, switchgrass and miscanthus rhizosphere microbial communities from Kellogg Biological Station, Michigan, USA - LAR L8-2 metaG... | ecosystem: Host-associated > Plants > Roots >...
TGGCGGGCAGCGACGCGCCTCGTAGAACTGGTCGCTCTCGCCAGGAAGGGAGCGAGAGATGGAGCATCGCAGAGAAGGAATACGGGTAAGTTGGGTACGAAGAACGTCTCTTGCGATCCTCATCGGACTGATCTCACTGACTTGGCATGCGGACGCGGCGTTGGCACTGACCTCGGGAGGCGGAGTGTTCAATGCCTCCGGTGTGCTCCCTCAGATGCCGTGCGATCGGTGCGCATTGGATGCCGCTGGGTCGATGTCGGTGACCATCGAAGGTCTTGACGTCAGCGGCTCGCCGTACGAGGCGGTCTGGCCTGACCCTACGGTCAGCACCTTGGGGGCGAACCTCACGGCCACGATCGTCTACTCGGATTCGTGTGGCCCAACAGCGGGAGCGCCTCCGTCGATCATGGGCACTGCCGTTGGCACCTTTGAAACCAGCGACGGTCTCCTGATACGCGGCAGTAGTGTCTTGCATGGCGTCACGCTCAGTGGAGCGATCGGGTGGTCGCGAGTCGCAGGGGTGCTGTCGCTGGACATCTCGGCGACGAATGTGTACGACACGAGCGGCACTTTGGTGGCGACCACGGCGAATCCCGGTATTCCCCTCTTGGACGGTGCCGGCCTGGGCGTATACGCTCCGAGTACCTGGCTGGGTACGTGCACGACATTCGCCACGAGCGTAGATGTCGAGCTAACGGGAGCGCTCACCGAGACCTTCTGAGGGCTTGGAGCAGTCTTACAGCGCGTCGTCCGATGCCACGGCGGCCGACCGGATGTCCGCTGCGCGATTACCTTGACCATCAGCGGGCGGTCGACGGACGCGCCGCGGTTGAGAAGGCGCCTGATCAGCCGCGTCGCGCAGCGGTGGCTAGGCGGGTTGGGAACAGGTGCGTAGCAGGGAGGTCAGCATCTCGTCCTATGGGGCGGCCCATCCAGCGGCCCTACGCCGCCGACGGATCAACCCCAGCCGTCGACTGTCGCCCCACCGCTCGAGCAGCTGGAGGGCGGGTAGTACCTCTGGCCGCAAATCTGACGTCGACGCGGTCGTGGATGGCCAGCCAGACACTGTGGTCGACGTAGACCCACGACGCCTCGACGCGAGCCCGCCGGAGGTCTTGAGCGATCTCCTCTACCCTGACGGCGCCAGACGGAGCAAGGAGATAGCGGAGCAGCCGGATCTATGATCCCCGCGCCACCACCGAGGTAGATGTCCGGCACCGCTTGGGCCCGCCGGAAGAGCTCGCAGCGCGCGGCGGCGATCGCCGACACCCAGACAGGCCACGGCTTGGAAGCTGTCCTCCGGGGTGAGTTCGGTCCCCGGCCGCGCCTTACGTGGCGGCCGGGGTCGCTGCCCTACTCCTGCTCGGCTTCGGGCGCGTTGCGTTGTCGCCGCGCCGATAACGATCCCTGGTTCCAGCTGCAAAAACGGCAGCCGCTTGCGGGGTGTCACGCGTCAACGGTCGGGTATCCTGGCCCGGCTTGCTGGCGGACCAAGGAGGTGGCGATTCGATGCTTCGGCTCCTCAAGCGCATGCTTACGAGGCCGTCCAACGGCGCCCTTGCAACGCTTGGTGTTCTTCCTGCGCCCCCGAGGGCAAGTAGACGGCGTACCCCGGCGCCGATGTTCACTCTTCCGCTTGCGACCAGCCTCGCCTGTCTCCGCGACGCCGCCGGCTGCCAGTACGCCCTTGAGGCGCTAGAGCCCCCCAGCAAGGATGGCGAAGTATCAGGCGGTGGGCGCTTCCAGGTGGCCGCCCAATGGGCTGGTCATGACTTGGCACCACCCCGGCGGCGCCGGCGATGAGCCAGCTGCCGCCACCGCCGCAGTATTCGCCGGATGGTCGCTGGTGGTGGGACGGCACCCGATGGATACCGGTGGTGCCGCCGCCCGGTAGCAGTCAGCCTCCCGGTCCGCCGTACGGATGGAATCCGCGTCCCGAACCTCATCACTGGTCGCACCGACCAGTCGGATCGACCGGGTTGACGCTGGGCGTCCTTGCAGCTATAGCGGCCGTCGTGATCGCCTACCTCGTCGTCCATGCCTGGTATTACCGCAACTGCCTCTTGCAACCGGGGATCTTTGACTGGCCCAACTCGTGCATCTGACGATTGCAATGCCCGGTTAGAACGAGATCACGACATAGGACTTCTGACAGGACCAGTAGGGGCCTCGAAGCTCGGCTTCCATCCGTGCCTCTCGGCCGAGGTCGAGGTTAGTAGACTGACACCGGTGCTTCGCGCGGTGACCGAGCATCGCGGGAGTCTGCGCACCGGCCATGGTGGACCCGGTGCCCGTAGGCGGTGAGGCAGTAGAAGCCGCCCGGCTCTGTTGGTTAACCGCTAAGCGTCGCCAGACGAGGCCGCGATACCAGTATCGTCCACTCCGATTGCGACGCCACCTGATCGGCGCTCACCCATCTCGGCGCATGGCAAGCCAGGCGGCCACACTTTCGGTGGCGGCGTGCAGCAAGAAGACAACGAAGCACCCGCAAACCGCACTGGCCACCAGCACTTGCATGGGCGGCTCGAAGAGAAGGTTCGGCCGGGCTACGACAGCCAGGACGATGCTACCTGAGACGATCGGTGCTAGCATCGTTAGGCCAAGGACGAACTTGCGGAGCCTCACCATGCTCTTCGGGCAGGCATAGTAGTGTCTGTCTTGGCGCCACACCAAGTGCACGCCTCTTCGGAAAGCCCCTACCAGCACACGCTCGCCGACGACGAGTACCCCCGCGTATACAGCAGAGCAGACAAGGACGCGCACTACGTCAGACATGCACATGACTATCGCGACGAATGCCGGCCGGGACGATGGTGGAGGCGCATCCTTTCAATGGCAATGTCTTGAACGCGATCAATGTGGCTCTTGGTGTGTTCGCAATTCTGACAGTGGGCGGCCTCATGCTCTTGGGTGTGCAGGCGACGTCGCCTCTTCTAGATAGCCTCAGCTGTGCCGCTGCCGGTTTCGCGGCGTGGAAGTTCAGTGGTTCTGGGCTGCAGGAGGACTTGCGATCAGTATTTGTAGGCTTCGCGCTGCTGCTCTCCCTGGGCGCTGTTGGCACGGCCGTCTCAGGCTATCGCAGAAATGTTCGTGATCGTCATCCGACGCCGTTTATTGGAGGCTCGAGGATCGGCTAATCGCCGTCGAGATCGTTTGCCGACAGGTCAATATGCCGCGACTTCACCCCGAACGCTTCCACGGGCTATTGCAGTGGAGGCCCAAACCGCGCACGCACCTGTTGCGGAAGGTGGTGTCCTCTAGATCGAGCTTTACAGAGGAAGCATCATTCGTTCCTCAGTCGAGCGGCTTCTCACGCGGCGTCTCCAGAAGGGTCGTTCCAGCCACCGCGTCTCGCTGCCGTAGCAAATCGCATGGTTTCGCTGGTATGCGTTCTCGATGGCCGCGACGCGCGACGCATATGCCGGAAACGCTGCGTCATCACCACTGAGATGTGCCGCTACGGCGTGCCCGGCCTGCATGCCGCTGAACAGCGCGGTAAGGATGCCCTGCGAGGAGAGCGGGTCAAAGGAGAGTACGGCATCGCCCGTCGCCAGCCAGCCGTCACCAGCGATGGGGTCGAGCCGGGCGCTGTTCGCCGCGACTGTCCGCGCTTCAACGAGCTCGGCCACGCCGGTCGGGAAGCGTGGAGCGACGTGCCGCGTCTCGTGCAGAAGCCACTGGAACGCCTCGGTGGTGCGCGGCGGGCCGCCGGCGAGATCGGCATCGGTGTGGTACGCGGCGACGCGGCCGCCGCAGGGCAGCAAGGCTGTGTACCACCAGCCGTCCGGGGCGGCCTCCACCACGGTTCGCGCGTCGCGGCACACGGCTTCAGGCCCACTCGCGGGCAGGAGTCGGAACCGAGCCCAGCGGGCGACCAGACGGTCCCTCGCGGTGCGCCGGGCACCGTGCCGTCGCGCCACCACCGCGCGACGACCGGTCGCGTCGACGATCCAGCGCGCAGTCACTTTCGCCGGGGTGCCGTCCGCCTGACGGAGGTGGAGCAACCACATGCCGTCGGGGAGGGGCGTCTCGGCGTGCACTGCGGTCCGCTCGTACACCTGCGCCCCACTCTGCACGGCCACCTCACGCAAGGTGAGATCGAAGAGGGCACGATCGAGATGCCAGCCGTGACCATTGGGATCGCGAAGGAAGTCGGTCGTCGCCGGCTCCGCCGCACCCCACACGGACAGGTTGCCCGGACACCGCAGGTGGCGCCCCGACCCGCCGACCGCGTCGAGCGCACCCAGGTCGCGCAGCAGCGGCCGCGCCGCGGGCGGGAGGGCTTCGCCGATGTGCGGTGCCTGGGCATCACCTGCCTCGAGCAGCAGCACGCGAACACCCTGGCGCGCCAGGGTGATGGCCGCTGCCGCCCCTGCTGGCCCGCCTCCGGCGACAGCGACGTCGAACCGCTCGGCCGATCCTGCCATGGATGCCAAACCTAGTCGCGCCGCCGTCGCCGCCCTGTGAAGCGCTGCACCTTGTCGATGAAGCCTGCGGTCACCTCCTCTTCGCGCAGGCCGGTGCGCGCCACGGCGTAGGCGATGGCCTGCGGCGCCTCCGCAGGGTCCGCCGCCTCGGGGACGTGGAGGGTGAACAGGTTGCGCATCAGTGGCACGCCCGCGGTCGGGAAGCCGACCTCGGACTCCACCAGGATCTGCGCGGGGAACTCGGGATCGCCCGGGCCGGCCCGTCGCTCGACGACGCCAAAGCGGCCGAACTCGGTGATCATCTGGTTGATCTGGTGCAGCTTGTCGCCATCGAGGAAGCGCAGCCATACGGCGCGGCGCTCGAAAGCGGCGCGTCGCTCCTCGATAGGCAGCGACGTGTCCATCACCGTGTCGTAGTCAGCCTCGGCGAGCACCTGGTTGGGGACGCGCGCGGGCCAGAAGGTGGGCACGTAGGGGTCGTACTGGGCGCCGTACCCCAGGACCGACTCGTAGCCGGAGCGGCAGCTCGCCGTGTCGCACTGCCATGGCACCGCCATCCACCGCGAGATGTCGCCGGGACCCTGCGCGTACAGCGGCCCGCCGACGCTGAGCGCGATCTCCGGGGTGAGCTCCTTGCCGTAGTCGGGCTCGGTCTCACCGGGCGGACGGTGCCGGATGCGGAAGGGCGCCATGTACATGCTGGTGTGTCGCACCGGCCAGGTCATCTCGCAACCCGGGTGGAAGGCGTCGGCCAGGCAGAATGTGAGTGCGGCGCGGTCGAGCATAGCCGGCTGCTCGGCCAGCGGCACCGCGTCGAGCGAGGGCGGGGGTGCGGCTGTCGCGTCGTAATCGGCGACGAAGTCACCAAGCGCCCAGCGCTTCATCTGCTCGTACTGCAGTGGCGAGAACATAAGGTATTGCCGCGGCGACACGGGTGGCAGGTTCATGGCGTCGCCGTAGATCCACGGCCAGGGCACCGGCGACTCTCCGTCGCGATCGTAATTGCGCAGGGTGACGAAGATCAGGCGGCGCAGGTCGGCGTCGGCCTCTGCGGTGCTCGAGAGGCGTGCCAGCATCGCCGGATCGAGGAAGTCCTGCGGCCCGCGCCAGCCGAACTGCGTGGCGAACCCGTGGTTCACCCATTGAAGCTCGCAGAAGCGCCGCAGCACAGGGAGCACGTCGGATGCAAAGGACACGGTCGCCGGCACCGGCAGCCAGCCTGCCTCGACGTAGGCATTGACCAGCAGGTCGTACATGGTGCGCACCGACAGTATCTCCGGCGCGTAGTTCGGGGGTGCCGCCAGCACCCAGGCGGGATCGACGGGGACGGCGCGGCCGTCGATGCTGACCGTTGCGGTGACCGGCCCGTCGGACACGTCGTCGTGCCAGCCGTCGTTGTTGGCGAAGGTGACTGCAGGCCGGCCGTCGTAGGACGCGGAGTCGCCGTGGCCGCCGAGGAAGAGCAGGCGTCCGGCGTCGTCGGTGCGCAATTCCCCAAGGTAGACCGGCTTGCTCACGAACTGCCCGCTGTCGAACGCGTACTCCGGGCCCTGCTTGTTGGCGCCGGAGATACTGCGCGGTCCCGGGTCGATGACCAGCTGCGGCCGGTCTTTGCTCGGCCACGACACGTTGCGCAGGTCGGTCGGGTTCTGCAGCTCGTACTCGGCCGCTTCAGGGATGTCGAGCGCGATCTGGAAGTCGTACCACGCCGCCTTCTTGTTGGCGACGTGGACCGTCCAGGCGATGTCGGCGCTGTCTGAGGTGAGCTCGACGACCACCTCGCCGGCAGCGTTGTAGCCATAGATGCGGAAGAGCGCGGCCTGGCGCTTGAGCGCACCGGTGGCGTCCTTGTACGTGTCCGTCGGCAGCGGCGCTTGGTCGACCACCTCGGGGCCGACGAAGTACTCGTCTTGGCTATCGCCGACGCGCGCGATGCCGATAGCCGGATGGATGGCGGCGCGGACGACGCGGGTGTCAACCGGCTGCGGGTTGGTTCCCGGCGGCCGCGACGCCTCGGGCTCGTTGACCGGAATCCCGTTGACATTGCGTCGCTGCTCCGCGGACGCTTGGTAGACGACCTTGCGCGCGTCGGCGATGCTGCCGACCGGCGTGTGTTCGGGCAATGCGTGCCAGGTGGTGAAGGAGAGGTTCTCGCCGTACTGCTCCTGGCCACGCGCGTCGATGTCCTGCTGCGGCAGGGTCAGCGTGGCGACGTGGATGGGTGGGCTGGCACTTTCGTCCCAGCGGGCGGTGGCGCGGTCCAACGGCATGGTGCTGGGGTCGGTGCGGAACTGCACGAAGAAGTCGAACGCCGCAGAGCCGGCTAACAGCCGCTGCCGCAGCTCGGCACGGAGGTAGGAGGGGTCATCGTGGTCGGGCGGCTGTGACGGCAGCGCCGGCCGCGGCGACGATGCGCTCGGCGCCATCTTGTACTTGACCCAGCGGTCAGGGCCGAAGGTGAAGGGAAGGCCGCTCCAGTAGTCGGTGTCGAGCACACTGTCAACCACCTTGGCCATGTCGGCGAGGATCTGCTTGGTGACGGAATGCTTGGCCAGGTAGCTGTCGTAGTCATGCTCGACGACGCCCGCGTAGGTGAACTCGCACATGTCACGCGCGGTATCGACGAAGAACACGTCGATGTTCTGCAGCAGCAGGTCGTGCGTGGTCGTCGCCGCCTCGGGCTCAAGGATCTTGGCGCCGGGGACGTCGAACAGCTTGATGCCGATACCGAGCGTGCTGCGCAGGTCGGGCCGGGTCGGCAGCGTGTCACTGGAGAAGCGCACCCAGGCGGGGAAGCTGTCGTGGGCGAAAAGCCCGACGCGTAGGTCCGTGGGGAGGCAGGGCACGATGGTGAAGGTTCCGTGGGCGACGCCGTGCGGCTTGACGAAGACCGGACGCATAGTCGGATCCTGACCGACGGCGATACGCCCTGCCTGCACCATATCGACGAACATCGTTCGCAGGCAACCGATCGGGTCAGTGGCGCAGTCACACGGAGCCGCACCGCCGGCGCTCCCGTCGGTTTGCATGTGCAGCGACATGGTTCGCCTCCCGCCTGACCCCTCCCATGGACAGTGCCCGCCAGTCTATGCAGGTGGTCCGGCTCCGTCAACGCTGGCGCCGGATGGGTGTTGTTGAGGCGACGAAGGCGTGGGTCGTTCGCTCTCGGCGTTCGCGGAAGAGTCGATAACTCGCGTAGATCGGGATGTCATGGCGCATCGCGATGGACGAGGCACCATGGCACGAAGGTGCCCATACGCGCATGAAGCAGCAGCTCTGTTGGCCTACGGCCGAGGGTGGATCAGGAGCGCCTCGACCCGCGGCCAAGGCTCTGGATCCTCGCTCGCCACGACGAGGGCGCGGTGGACCCCATCCCGGATGTAGTACCTCGTGTTCGGCGACTGGTCCCGCTCGGCCGGCGTCGCCCGCACCAGGACGAGGCGTCCCTTGGGGAGCTGCAACTGCTGCTCGATGATCCGCACGCAGCCCTTAAACCACTCCGGGTCGTACTCGCCAGGGATCCGTAGACCTTCGGCCAGCTGCTGGAAGGAGCGACCGTCGGCGGCGAGCCGGGAACGGATATCGGCCATGGTCCTTGGTTGATCGCGAGGCGTCAGGAAGCGGGTCGCATCGATCTCCTGCCAGATGAGGCGGTCGAAGTCCTGGCGGGTGATCGAGAAGCGATGCACCGTTTTGGCGACGAGCAGATCCCTTCCGGTTGGATCGTGCTCGGGGTACTCGGACGCGATTTGCGTGACTTCTTCCGGCCGCAGAAGCTCCATCTCTACGGCACCAGCCAAAGCATTCGCCGGCGAAGACCTGGCTGTTGGCGTTGTGGTAGGCGGTGCCGGCCGGTGACACAGTAACGCTGACGTTCGCGGTCGAAGGCTTCGAGCCAGTCTTCGACTGCATCGAGTGTCCGGATGTCGGCGTCGCGATTCTGGTTGGAACGGCAACGGATGAGAGGGTGACGTGTCCTTTCTTCGGGTTTGATCAACGCCGCGGAGACGATCCAGTCGGTCACTCCGGTGTAGGATGGCACGCTGGAATGCGAGGGCTGCTAGGGGCTGTGCTCCGAGCTGGAGGTCGCTCGACCCATCGTGGCGGCAGGCAAAAAGAAGGGCCGCCGCGGCTGGCGGGCGCCGGGCAGCCCCACATAAAGTCTACTCCCGCCGAGGCGGACTGTCCGCTCGGTCGTTGCAGCTGCCCGAAGTCACTCCACCCAGGCTAGGCCCGGGTGAGGTCCGATTGCGGTCGACCTGGGATGCCTTCCCTCCCTTTCCTTTGTCGGCGGTTAGGACACAGTCGGTCGCTCGAGAATATGGCCCGCTCGTGTCACTAACGTACCTGGAAGGCGACCATCAACGCAGCCACCAATCGCGCACAACGAATGGCGCCGAATCGTTGCTCATGCCCACGCTTCCGCGCGAGACTGGACTCACGATCCCGAGGATCCTGGCAAGCCGTGCTGTGGCGCTCGCCCAGTCCACACTCAGCCTGCCTCCGCCCATTCTGATGCCTAATACAGGGAGGTCGGCGGCGGACCATTCCGGAGCTCGCTCTCTGGCAGCCCTTTTGTAGGCTGCCGACTCCGCCGTGTGAGAGCGGTGCGGGCGCTCGGTGGGTAGCCAGACTGTGTACCGTACCGGGTCCATCTAGTTGCTGGATCAGCAGGTGACTGATCTGTTCACTGCTTGCGTACCCTCGCCGGCGTCAGTTGACAGTGACTGAACGCATCCCATAGGGTCTTGCGGCATCACAGGGCAGGCCTCGAGAGAAGGGACTGGGACCCCGAAAGTGGTTGGCTGCAGCAGGCTCAGAGTGAGAGTGTGGACGGCCCGCGGTGCACCATCGCCGGGCCGGCCTCGACCGATGTGGAAATGTGGGAATCGTCGGCCTGACCACAAGCCTGGTGTCGCGTTGGTCGGCCGGCCGACGACCGCTCCTCTTGCTTAGGTGATGGAAAAGGACAATATGACTTCCCAGACAGCGAGCGCTCAGGCGGTTCTGGACGATGCCCATCACTGGGCGGACCAGTATGCCGACCTCTTAGAGCTGACAGCCACAGAGTTCGAGGTAGAGCGTCACTGGCCGAACATCGACGATCTTCAGCGTACGCTCGCCAAGCGGGGAATCGAAATTGACGTGTGGTCGACGGTATCTCAGATGCCACGGTTCCTCGGATACCGAGGATCGAACAATGTTCTTCAACTCACAACCGCTGGCTTGGCGCAGAGCCGTGTCGGCCGACAAACCGCCGAAGATGTCGTGCGGGTCGTTGAGCTGGCTGTGTCGCGATATCTAGGAGAAGGCCCTGCCACGGTGACGTCTGACGATGTCGCAAGCCTCGGCATGGTCGGGGCCCATCTGGAGAAAGTCCAACTCGTCGCCTTGGAGGAAGTGTCGCTGTGGGCTGGCCGCTCGGGGCCGGACGAGCAGTCGCGATGGGAAGCTATGGTCAACGAGCAGGTTCGCCACTACAGGACGGTCCGGACGCTCGATGACTTCCTCCGGATCAGGGCTCGCGACCACGTGCCATCGAACTGGACCGGGCTTGTCGGCGCACCGACGAGCTGGCCGACAGAACCGGGTGCCGAGCTCGCCGACGCAACGGACAGATCTCGACGCGCCGTACAACGGCTTGCAGCGATCATCGATCTCATGACGACCCTCCCGTTGATGTCGTCCGAAGATGCCATCATCCACGCGGTGGGCGACCTAGCTATGCAGATCTTCGGCGAGGGAGCCGCGATCGTACTCCGTCGTGAGGACCCAGACGAGGACAACTTTAGGGGCGGTGGCCTACTCTCTCCACAGGGCAAACCCGATTACCAAGTCGGTCAGATATGGCACTGGCCGGATCCCGCCGCCACTGGACAGGTGGTCTCCATGGTGAATCTGGCGCTCGTAAAAGGCCGCCGCCAAGTCGGCCCGGTCGCCGGCACCGACGTGGCCGTCGGAGCGATGACCTGGGGCGCCAAGGTCATCGGCGCCCTTGCCGTTGGCGGCCATCACCTGGTTGGCGAAGAGGATCTCCTCACGGACGTGGACCGCCTTGCCACGGCGACAGCCTTTGCACTTCATACCTTGCGGACGGAGCAGCGGGTGGACTGGCTCATCAGCCATGACCAGCTCACGCAGTGCCTCAATCGACATGGTCTCTTCCGGGCCACGGCACGTTTGGCGGATCAAGCGTGGCTCGTCCACTTCTTCGATGTCGACGACTTCGGAGACATCAACAAGCGTTACGGGCATGGCATCGGCGACAGCGTCCTCACAGAGTTGGCCGCGTTTCTTCGCAGTATCCTCGGGAAGGAGGCTCACTTCTGCCGATGGGGTGGCGAGGAGTTCGTCGTCGTGGAGCCATGCGGGCACTACGACTTAGGCACGCGAGGTGAAGGCCTGGTCAATCGTCTCGCCAATGCGCAGATCCTCCAGCGCGTTCGCCCGGATCTGCACGAGCGTGGACTGACGATAAGTCTGGGTAGCGTTCTCCTGAAGAAGTCCGAGCCCGTGTTGCAGGCCATCGAACGGGCCGAGGCCCACGCAGCCGCTGCGAAGAAGGCGGGCAAGAATCAGGCCTGCATGTAGAGCCGCGGACAGTGCACGACTGCGCCTTCGGTAGACTCAACCCGTGACGATCCGACTCCTTATGGGGAAGATCCGGCCGGAAGCCTGCCAAAGAGAGGTCGCGCGGCCATCGCTACAGTCAGACTCGCGCCCCGTGGCGATGGCGGCGCCGCGGGAGCTGGTCGCCTGCCTTGTTGATCGGCTTGAACCACGTCAGCCTCACCTCGTCCGCCAACTGGGCGTCGTACGCCCAGGGCTCGCGGAGGGCATGGAGGACATGGACCTGCAGCTTGTCATTGTCGTACAGGAGGCCGACGGCGAACCATTCGTCGGCCCGCTGCTTGTACTTCCGCAGCCTCGGGTAGTCGTCGAGGTGCTCGATCATCATGTCGATCATTGGCGGCGGGGCGGCGACGATCGTCACTCCGACATGCAGCCTCCTCTCCTTGTACAGGTGGGAGAAGTCATGAATGCCGCCGTCCGCAGCGCAGCGGTTGTAGAGACCTCGGACGTTGGTGTCAATCCACTCGCGCGTTTCCTGGCTCCCTTCGAGGAGTCGTGAAGAAGCCATGAGCCACCCGTCGGGCCGTCGTGCGTCGAGCTGAAGGATCAGGTCCTGCAGGTGTGGGGGGATGACCTGGGCCGGCTTTGGCGCTGGTGCGGAACGATCCCCATGGAGAGCCATGTAGTAGGCGTCGAGGTCATCCGTCATCGACTGGAGGGAGATGAACTTGTTGGGCTTCATCGGGTCGAAGAAGAGGCCCTTATTCAGGTAGTACATGAAGAAGTCGAGTTCTTCGTGGGCGAACACGTTGCCCTGACGGACGAGACGGTCGCGGCGCAACAGGTACTGGATCAGCTGGGCCGGGAAGACCACGATCTCGCACATCACCAGCAAAGTGTGTAGTGGCAACGCCAGGGGCTCACCCGCACGTCGACCACCTCGCAGGCCAAGACGGGCGAGGTCTGGGTCGGCGGTCGTCAGGATCGAGATGTCCTCCAGGGCGACTGTGATCCCGAGGACGTCCCGCACCTTGGTCAAGTCCAGGATGCTGTCAGCATTCTTGCGGTGGACGAGGGTGAGGCTGCCGTCGGTAGCGATGCGGCGTCGCAATCGCTTCACCTGCTCGGCGGCCTCGGTGACGATCGCCTTGAGATCGTGGGTGAGGTGGGCGGGCAGGCCACGAGAGGCAGTTTCCCGGAAGGCCTTGCCCTTCGCCTCGACGATGAGCAGGACATCGTCGATGAGGATCAGGCCGTCTGTTTCGACCACATCGTTTCCGTCGCGCCAAAAGACGTTGCGAAGAACGAGGTCGGGGCGCAGCGCCCTCGCCAGGGCGTCGATGGCGGCGCGCTCCACGTAGGAGGCGCGGTGCTTGTCATAGCGCTTCCAGTACGGAGTGGTCTTCAGGGTTTCCTCAAGGGCGCCTCGCAGGTCGAAGCGCAGGTTCGGCGGGGATACCAGCAGGTAGTTGCCAGCCTCGTCGACGAGGAATGGCCGCCGGCGCAGGGGGTTGATCCCCCGGAAGAGGGCCTGCGGGGACACGTCGGTGCCGAAGCCGATGCTGAGATAGTCGAGGAAGGCCTGCGCGGCCGCCGGGGGCACCTTGGCGTCGGCAGCGAGTTCGTCTGGGGTCACGCTCATGGTGGACCCGAGGAACGAGAACGCCCAGGCCTTCATGGCCCACTCGGCGACCTCGTCGACGTTGCCGATTCCATCTTCCTCGAGGATTGCGGCCGCTTCAGCCCGTCCTGCCTGTGCTGCCTGGATACGCTCGAGGTTCCGTTCGATCATGCCGGTGCCGGCGGCGTGGGTCATCGCCAGGGCCTGGTCAATGGTGAAGCCGACAACCTCCTCCAACTCTGCGGAGAAAGGAGTGAACAGATCGCGAAGGGTCTCTTCCTCCTGGTGGGGGTAGGCGGGGCCGCGCACCAGCACCTCCCGAAACCGCTGAAGCAAGCCGATAGATGCCGCATCCCGATCGGTCAGGCGCTGAACGTGAACCATGTTGAGGAGCTGGCCCAGCGCCAGGCAATCGCGTAGCACCCGGTCGAGATCGGCGTTGGTCTCTGTGGTCGAGATCTGGATGGTCTGTCGAGGCGTGAGCCCGGGCGGCGTCCTCCGCCCGGTGGTCAGGACGAGCAGGGCTGCCAGCTCAGCCAGGACGACCAACCCCCTGTGCGTCGATTCCTTGTAGGTGTCGGGGTCATGCGGCAGGTTGGCGAGGAGGGTGTTGGCCACGACATCGAACCCGTCGTGGACTTCGATGAGGCTTCGCGCCCGCGCAAGCTCGGCATCGAGGTTGGCCTCGACATCTTCAGCCAGGGGCCAGATCGCGTCATCGGTTGCGGGCGCGGGCGCAGCGCGCCTCCCTTTGGCGGGGGTCCAGCGGTGTTTCCGTCTCACGGTGCGAGCTCGGTGGGTGGATCCTTGGGTGCGTGTCGTGGATGAGGACGCCGGGCCGCCAGCTCGGGGGACTTTGAACTTTACACCAAGCGCAACTTAGTGGGGTCGCCGGTCGCGCATACCCCTAGATGTAGTAGATTACCTCCAACTGATCTGTGGTGGTCACCATGGACCCGCGAGGTGCATGCCGCGAAGCTCCAGAAGCGCAGTCGTGTACAACCGCCCCGCCGGACTGGCTGCCCTATGCAAGGAAAGTGCTACCTTTTTCTGGCATATGAGCACGGCCGCCATTCTTGCCGCTGCGATCGACCAGGCCCCTCCGGAGACCTTCTTCAGCGCTGCCGACTTCGGCGAGGCTGGGTCCCCCTCCGCGGTCTGGACGGCCATGTCGAGGCTCAAGCGCCAACGTCGAGACCTCGTGGCATTGGGTGCGGGCGTCTATTGGAAGGGCCGCGAGTCGCGGTTCGGATCTGGCCGTCCCGACGTGGTTGCCGCAGTCCGGCATCGGTCACATGGTCGAGGCCTCGGCCCGACCGGCTGGCTAGCCTCGAACGCGCTCGGCCTTTCCACCGAGGTGCCGGCACAGCCGACTCTGGTCATCGTCGGCCGCCCTCCGAAGGGCTTCCCAGGCGTTTCGTTTACCCAGAGGTCCAATCTGGCCAGGGTCAATCTCGCCTGGAACGACGTCGCCCTGCTCGAGGTACTGAGGGCGTACCCCGACTACGTCGACGTGTCTTGGCCAGACGTGGTCCGGCGCATTCGTCAACACGTCGCCGATGGGGCGATTGATCTCGACAAGGTCATCCAAGCGGCCGCCACCGACCGATCGGCGAAGCTTCGCGGCAACCTGGCACGCTGGTGCTTGATTGGGTCGAACGTCTGACGGTGATTATGCGCAAAGCGAGGTGACCCGTTCGGGTGGATGTGCAACTCGCGCGCGGATCATGTGTGGACACGCGCGGATACAGACACGGATGAGCCACCGCAGCGGACTGCACTGATCAGCGGTCAGAGCACCCGAAAAGGTGTGCGCCGTGCTGTGGAAAAGCGGATGTAAATGTCGATGCTCTAGTCCACTCTCGCTGGTGTGCAAACAGTATCGTGCCTTGGAGTCCTTGCAATTGGGGACTACTAGGCTGATGATCACGTCCTCAACAGGCGGCTTGACTCGCCGGGCAGTCGACCACGGACTGAGTCGATCACCCCGTCGACCAGCAGCGAGCGCCGGTACTGTGCGGAGGCGAGGCATGTTCCAGAAAGGCACTCCAGTTGGTGGTATTCAGCCCTACTTCCTGACCCAGGCCGTCTCCGACCTTGATCGGACCAAGCAGCTGGCGGACCAGCCGGAGATCGCGACGATCACGGCGCAGGCGCTAGAGGTGGCGAGCGTGCTCGCCGACTTCATCCGAGGTGCGACCAGTACCATCGACATCGCCATCTACGACTTCCGGCTCCTCGATGGCCCGCTCACCGCGACCATCGTTGACGCCGTGAAGGAGGCGGTAGGCAAGGGCGCGACCGTGCGGCTGGCGTTCGACATCAACAATCAGGACCCGACGCTGAAGGCCTTCGCGGACGCAGGCGGTGACCCAGCGCCCCGTGGGACCCACCTCTTCGTCGATAACGCCGCTCTTCCCGCCGAGGTGCAGGTGAAGGCTATCCAAGAAGAGGCCATCGACCCCGGCCACCAAATCATGCACCAGAAGTACATCGTGCGTGACGCTGACACCGATCACGGCGCGGTGCTCATGGGCTCAGCCAACTTCACAACTGACGCGTGGGGCATCCAGGACAACAACATCCTGGTTGTTGCCGACGCTCCCGAGCTGGCAACCCGTTATGAGAAGGACTTCTCGGAGCTATGGGACGCCGAAGCGATCACCGGAACAGGCGCCGATGCGGGTGGGCCGGCTACGGTCGGCGCCCTCGACATCGAGTCTGCGTTCGCGCCCGCAGGTGGCTCCGACATCGAGGCGGCCCTCGCAGCCCTGATCGCATCAGCGACCACTAGGCTGCGTGTCGCTTCGATGGTGATCACTTCGCCCGACATCCTCCAAGCGCTGGCCGAACGCATCGACGCCGGGGTTGAGCTCGTAGGCGTCTACGACGGCCCTGAGATGCGCAACACCGTCGCTGCCTGGAAGAGGAGCGGATCGGCAGCGAGTCAGGAGCATCTTGCCCTCTGGCAGAAGGTGAGCGCGAGGCTTGTCGAGAAAGCGTCCGTGCCGTTCTCGGCCAACGGCCCGCACAACTTCATGCACGACAAGGTGGTGGTCGCCGACGACAGGGTCGCCACGGGCAGTTTCAACTTCTCACGCAACGCTGCGCGCAATGCCGAGAACGTGCTGCAGATCCCCCACGCCGGGCTCGCACAGCAGTACACCGACTACATCGATGGGCTTGTCACGCGATACGGCTCGCCCGTAGCAGTCGGCCTGCACTGAGGCGCAGTACGCACAGTAGTTGAGACCATCGCGGTGCATGGGGTGCTTCTCGTCGGCAGCGTGGACTGAGGAGTAGCCGTCCTTGCGCTTCGCGCAGTTGTCGCGAGCTGTCCGAGCCGGTGAACGGCGCTCTGGTGGTGCTCAGGACGCTACTGCCGAAGCACGGCTCGTAGGGCGGCCGGCTGCCATCTCAAACGTGCGACCGGGTGGATGTGCGCATAGCGCATCCCTCGTCTGCGTCCACCACTCCGGTGCAGCGGGCGATATGTTGGCCGGCGCGCCCCTCCTGCTTCAGTACCGGGGTATACACAGTTGTGTGGTTGTGGGAATCGTGAGATTGAGGGCGGACTAGTGTCCGCCCAGTAGAGAGCCGCGCGTCTCTTCCTGAGGCGAAGGGCGCCCTTGACCGTATCACCTGTCGCCATCGGGACAGAGGCAGTACAGTTCTTAGTTTCCGTCGGCGTGGAAGGAGCGATGACGTGCGGCTCGACCAGCTTCCTGACGACATCCTGACTCCCGACGCACTGTCCAACCTCCAGAAGATGGGGCTGGGCGAGTGCCGCGATGTCGCGATTACGCCCACTGCCCAACTTGAGGCGGCACGCTGCAAGAAGCCCGACAACCTACGCGCCGCCTGCACCCTCGGCATGGTGCAGAGCATCGATGATCCGGCTCTACTGGAGCGCCTGCTAGCCCAGTGTCCTGATGGAGCGGTCGGATTAGTCAAGGCGGATACGAAGGCCCTTGCCGATGCCCTGAACGCCGATGTCACAGACATATCAGAGAGGATTGACACGAATAGGGTCCTCGACATGCAGCAGGATGCCGCCGTGACCATGGTGCGCCTGGTCCTCCAGCAGCTCACGGCCCGCGGCTGGATCAACCAGCTCGCGTCATTCGAGCCCCCCTCCGACCCGGTCGTACAGTACGGCCTGGATGTGCTGCGTGTATGTGGCACCTTCGCCGCCGCCAAGCCGTACCTCGACGCCATTGACAACCTCTTCAATGGGTTTGGGGGCCTTGCCGGGGCGGGCGCGGCGGTCAAGCAGACCATCTCCCAGATCAAGGCACAACCCGACGAGATGGAGGCGCGTCGCCAGCAGCTTGCACAGCACCTGGCCGTCGGTCATAGCGGCTGGCCTTCGGGGGTCGGGCTGGGCACCATCCTCGGCATCACGGAGGCTGCTGTGGCGGCGCTGCAGAGCGCCGGCATCACGGACGTGTACCGGTTGCGCACGCGGGACTCTGCGTCGATCGCCAAAGCAACCGCCCTGAATGTCGACGACGTGGAGCGCTGGCGCCGCCAAGCCGATCTACAGGCACGCCCCGGTGTGTCACCGTCAACCGCCTTCACTTGCGTAAGCTTCGATGCCACGTCGGGCGGTGATCCGGTGGTGTACCGGCACCTTCTCGCGCTCGGTCAGAACAGCACGCCGGACCTTTCGCACCACATGGTCAGCTCCCTGTACGCCTACGGTGATCAGCTTCTCGCGCAGGGGAAAGTACCCGAGGATCCATTTCCGTATCGGTCGTCTCTGGCCCAGACCCAAGAAACCCTCATGGCGCTGAGTAACTTGCTCGCCGGGATGGGTTTGCGCAACGCGCTGATTGCCGCGGACGGCGACGCCGCCTTAGTCCTGGCGGAGGCTGTGAATTACCAGTGGTACTCCGACCAGTCCTCCCTGCAGCGCATGTACACACCCTCCAGTCCGTTCCTCATCTCGATCACACCGCCTGGCCCGCTGACGTCCGACTCCGCTCAGTTCGCCGCACAGGGCAATGCAGCTGATGTCGCCATCGGCCTCGCCATCAAATCGAGTCAGAGTTCCGCGGCCTTTCCCGCCGGGCTGGCGGTAGCGGTTGTCCGTCTCGATGACTTCTCCCTTGACCAGCGCAGTCAATACGCGCCCGATGCCGGTCGGAAGGACAGCACCGGCGTGTTCCACGCTTGGCCGAGCCTGTGGGCGCGGGTAGATCGCCCCGAGGAGCTGTGGGCACAGGTGACGACGAGCTTCCAGCTGCGCGAGTTCCTCAGCGCTGACGAGCTAAGCCCATTATTGAGGAGCGCCGCACGGCTGGAGGATGCACAGCGCGACTCGACGGGGTGGGCGGCGCTCATCGCCAAGTTCCCCATCCACTTCCCGCTGGCGCTGCTCCAAACCGCCGCGAAGGCGCAGCACATCAGAGACGATCAGGGCGTCCCCGTGACGGTGTTCAGCTCATATAGGACCCCGGGAAACAGTGTGAGCAGGGGTGCCAGCCGGCACATGTGGGGCACGGCGATCGACGTGACGCAGATCGGGGCGACCCCGATGGACTTCACCCAGCGTGACCAAACCGGTGGGTTGACGCCCGTGGCCTATTACGGTCGCCAATACCTTGTGCCCGCCTATGCAAATTGGGATGGTGAGCAACAGCTCCCATCCGATGTCTTTCCTCTGCCCACACCAGCTGTCATGGACGAGACTCGCTGGAGCTACGCAGAGGATCACCAGACGATCATCAGCACTCAGGTGGGCGACCATCTCCATCTCGACTGGGGTTATCCCACGCCGGACCAAGAGATACAGCTGCTCCAGCAGTACGCTGGGCATGGAGCCGGTTCCGCCATCGAGATCCGCATTCCCGAGTACGACGAAGCCAACGACTGGCAGGCCGGCAATGCGTCGGAGCGCCTGGTTGCCGGGCTGAACAAGCACCTGGCCGGGGCTGTGGGACCGGGCACCATCGCCAACGCCGACGTGACCGCGCCCCAGACAATCGTGGACCCAGTGCTCGGCGGGCTCATCAAGCTCGGGATTCCGAGCGCCTGGGTTCGTATCGGCGACGGCGTGAAGGCGACCCTCGATCAGCGGCAGGACGTCATGCGCGAGTTCGCGCGCGCTCTGATCGCCGCGCTACTGGGAATGGATGATCGCGGCATTGGTCTCGTCAGCGGCACGGTGAAGTGGGTGATGCAATCGAAAGACACGCCGCAGCCGCTCCCCGACTGTCGAGTGGGACTGACCCTGGGTCCGTCAACCGACGTCGACACCGACAGCGTGTTCGGCGGCCAACTCGGCACCGAGTACCAGCTCTACAACGAGACGACCACCGCAGCGGACGGCAGCTACCAGCTGTACCTAGTGTATGCAAACCAGCAGGGTGATCCTGGCGGCACCGACGTGCGCATCTACGCCGAGCACATCGGCTACGGACGTCGTGTAGTCGAATATCAGCCGACCAGCAAGCCAGACCAGCACGCGCCGGACATCGTTCTCACCAGGGTGCAGTTGAGCGCCGTTCCTGGAGGTTGCCCCCTTGCTGCGCTCGCGTGTGCCGTGGTCGTCGCGCTATTTGGTTTCTTCGTGCTGACTAGCTAGAGGCCCGCTGGTGGTGCAGCGCACGACGGCGCGCCTGCTGGCCGGGCTGGACGCCTCACCAGCCAGGTAGGTTACTAGTCACCGTCACGTTCCTACTCGTACTCTTGGGCCCGAGCGGCCACCGATGTCACACCGGTGAGTCCGAAGCGCGTCGGCCACCGCGCGGGTCGCGACGCCGGTCAGCTCGACCGGGCACCTCGGGCACTTGCGCGCGGAGGACCGGGTGTTCGGCTTTGATCACCACGTCAGTGCGGTTCGCGGTCGAGTTGTGGTGAATCTGCTCAGCCGACGCCCAGAATCACGGGGACACACCCACGTCTCCCGTCACTGTCCATGTGGCCGTGACCTGATAGTTGTGGTATTGGGTCTCCGGGTATGAGCAGGCGACCGTGACGCTGCCGGTACCGGTGGAGGAGCAGGACGTCGCCAGGCTGACGTTGGTGGCACGTCGTAGACGGTGAGTGTCAGTGTCGCCTGCTGCGTTGATACGAGCTCACCGACGACCGTCCCGGGCCCTTGGAGCGCATCGTGGTCGCACGACGAGGTGCCCTCGCACTGGCCCCAGAATCGGACATTCGGATCGACCACTGTCACGGTGCCCGCGCCTTGAACGGTCACCGTGTAGCCGCACGCACCGATGGGAACCGGGTGGTACAGGCCTGCCGGAGCGGGACCGACGTCGCCGGCTCCGCTCGGGTCGCAGCTGCCGCTGTCCGGTCGGATCGTGAACGTCCCTGTCCCGGCGAACAACGCGTCGACCGGCTGACTGCTGACGCCGATGAACTGGCACGTGCTCGGACCTGCCGGACATAGGTGACGCTGCAGCCGCCCGGATACTCCTGCGCTACCTCTGCATGGCCCGCGGGGGACATGGCAAAGAGCCCCGATAGCGCGATCGGCACGGCGGTGAGCAGCTTGGCACGCCGCCATCTGCGCGCGACACGATCACGACAACTCCGCGAGATCGGGAGACGATCGTCCGCGGGAAGACACCAGTCGCTAGGCTGGGGGCCGCCCGTAGGGGACGCAACGTCCCGCCGGGCCCTCGGCAGCGGGAGCCGGTTCACGACGACGCGCTGGACGAACTAATCGACCACTGGTCGGAGCAACTCGTCCTGTGGACCACACAAGGTCCAGGCTGCGAGGCAGCCGGCCGAACCCTTCGATCCGGAATACGGCGACTTGCTCACGGACGCGCGGGGGCACCTGGCTGCCGACATTCCACCCGAGGACCGTAAGAGGACGAAGTGGATTTCGGTGGACTGTCGGTCAGGAGAGTGCCCCAGGGCTCCCGGGGCGGTTCACGTTGTGACGTTGGTCAGCCGGTAGCACTCCCGTGGTCACCCGACGCACGCACGAACCTCAGCCACATTTCCCAACCTGCGGAACGCCTTCCGTTGTCTACGTCATGCCTCGCGAGTGCGAGACCAGTGGGACGGATCAACGTGGAAGCTCACGTGGCCCACCGACCGAGGGTCAGGTGACATTGGGTGTTCGCATGAGCAATTCACAGTCATGGCCACCCAGCTCTGAAGCGAGGGACCGCCCGTCGACTGCTTACGTGCGTTCATAACTCTCTACATCGCCAAGGTAGCGGCTCCGGCAACGAGTGCCCAGCATTGCGGGCCTGAGGGTGGGGCCCCAACGGCAGGCGCTGTTCCTGTGCTCGTACGGGTGCCAGGAGGCGCTGGGGAAGAGCAGGGAGAAGCGTGAACCATCGGCAGTCGGTTCGATCGGGGCCACGCCGGGCGGAATTGTGTTCACGTGTCCGAACAGCGCTCGGTGATGCAACGCTCAGAGGGTGTCGCCATGCGTAGGCAGTTGCGGAAAGTTCTCATCCCATCTGCGGAGGCACCGCACACTCGGAATGCAAGGCGTCGGTCCAGAGCGGTCGTGGCTGTCAGCGTCGGTGTTCTCGTCGTCGCCGGTATGTCGCTCGGCGCCGGGCCGGTACGTGCTGCAGGCACGAGCTGCTCCGCGAGCACTCCCCAGAACTGCGTGGGCATCGGCTTCACCGATGGCCGTGGCGACGGGCATGTCGTGCCGTTCAGCGCCACGACTTCCACCGATTCCCAGGCGGACACGGTCACCGATATGAGTCGACGCTGGCTCTTCCAGGCGTGCTCGGGCGGTCCGGTGGGCAGCGCCTCGATCAATGCGACCAGCACGCGCGCCTTCTCGTCGTTCCCCGCGGCTCCGCCCCCGTTCACGGCGGGTCCCGCGGCGATTCCCTCTGCCGGCGCCCCGAACGGCTGCGTCCGGACGACGCAGAGCGAGGAGGCGGCCTACGCCTTCGACATGCTCGCCCCCGGCTTCACCTCTAGTCGGACGGTCTCACCTCTCGTCATCCCCGCCGGCTCGACGACGATCCAGACGATGACGGTCAGCTTCACCGTTGACGCCAACGCCACCGACGGTCCGTACGTCGGCATGAACCTCGTGCTCGATACGAACTCCAACTTCGCCGCCAGCGCGCTGTGGACGTACGTGTCGGCGGTCGCCTCCGATGCCTCGACCCCGAGCATCAACGTGGCCGCAGGACCGGGCCCGGCCGGCCACCTTCAGATCGTCGTCGCGTCCCCGGTCGTCGGAACGACCTACACCCTCACGTTCCAGGGGACGATCGCGAACACCAACCCCGGCGTTCCCGACGTCGTCTACAAGCCGCGCATCCTGGTCCAGGCCGTCAACGTCACAGGACCGACCCAAACCACCTACGCGAGCTCGTTCTCGGTCTACGACCCGGTCCTCCAGGGCACGGCAAGCCTCTCCCTTGACCAGACCTACTTCATCGGCTACACGCCCGCGATCACCTTCGGCGTCGACTACCAGAGCGGCTACGACGCATCCCCCGTGGTGCCTGGAACGTTGAGCCTCGCCGTGACCACCCCCAGCCCGGTAGCGGTCGACACCGCCGACCCGCTGCCGAACAGCTTCACGGACAGCGGTGGCAGCAGCCCGGTCGACAGCAGCTACACCTGCTACATCACCTGGGGGGACACGTCCTCCCCGACCGTCGTCACCATGTGGTCGGCCAACACGCCGCCAGGTGGCACGTGGTCATGTGTCGGCGCCAACGGGCAGCCTCCGTCGCACCCCTATGCCGCGGCAGGTGTCTACACGGTCACCGTCACCGTCGTCGACAGTGACGGGTCGAGCGCCAGCGCCTCCGTTCTCGCCGTCGTCTACGACCCGTCTGCCGGCTTCGTCACCGGCGGCGGCTGGATCACCTCACCGCCAGGCGCCTACGTCGCATCTCCGGATCTATCCGGCAGGGCCAACTTCGGCTTCGTGTCCGCCTACAAGCGCGGAGCCACGATCCCCACCGGTGAGACCGAGTTCCAGTTCCGGCTCGCGGGCTTCGACTTCCACAGCGACGCCTACCAATGGCTGGTCGTCTCGGGTGCCAAGGCGCAGTACAAGGGGACCGGCGAGGTCAACGGTGTGATCGGGTACGGGTTCCTGCTCACCGCCCTCGACGGTGACCTGCTGAGCAACCCGACCACGGACGGCTTCCGCATCAAGATCTGGAACTCTGCAGGTGTGGTCTACGACAACGTCAGCGGAACCAGCGACGATCTGACCAGCGGCACCGAACCGCTCGGTGGTGGAGACATCGTCATCCACACGCACTGATGCACAGAGGCATCGACATGTCTGAGGGACAGCAGGCTCGTCGACCGGGAGCCGGTCATCACGCGACGGACGACGTCGTAACACGCACACGCGCACAGGAGGCATTCCCTTGAAGAGACTAGCCTTGCTCGGCCTCGTGGTCGGGATCAGCGCCGTCGCCGGGGTGGCCGGCGGCGCGCATCGCGTGGTGGCGGCGGAGACGCACACCGACTGCATCCAGTTCGACAGCGGCGGCAACGTCATCGGCCTCACCCCGAACTGCAGCATGACCGTCGTGCAGGCGGGCGGCCAGTCCCAATCGTTCCCGGCTGCCAATCCCTGCACCGGTGACACCGGCACCGTGACCCTGGGCGTGTCGCACCAGGTCTTCCACATCAACATCAATGGCGCCCTCGACGGGTGGGACACCGGCACGCAGACCGGCAGTGCCACGTTCACGCCCGACGACCCCACCGCGGCCAGCGGCTCGGGCACGAACACCGGCTGGTTCGGTGACAGCTTCAACATGCAGAACCTGGTGCAGCACTTCACCATGAGCGTGCGCATCCATCTCTCCGACGGCACCAACGTGACCGTCCACGGAGTCGGTCACATCAGCTTCTCGGCCAGCAACTCGATCACGCCGGTGGTCGCCTTCGACAAGAAGAGCCTCAACTTCACCTGCGGCTGACGCCCACAACCGCCTTGCGCGCCCGTCACCTCGCCAACCGAGGTGGCGCGGCGCGTAATGGTCTTCCCCGGGCCTCAGCCAGACCTACGTTGACAGCTCCTTCCCACCACCCGGTCTGCCGGCCAGTCTACGGCGCGAGTGCAGCGGAGCGCGAGGGATAGCAAGTCGGGGAGGAGCCGACTAGGCCCTCCGAACAATTGGCGGACCCGCACGATCTCGCCACCGACGGGCTAGCCGGTGATGATGTTCCACGCCGCCGCTGAGTCCGCTACGTCGGGAAGGATCTGCCATGCGGGTTGGCGCGGTTGCTGGGCCTCCTGAGGACGTAGACTGACTGGCCACCGCGTTGGAGGTCGACGGGCGAGCGGCCACCTTTCATCACGCCGGCATTGCGGCCAGCGCTTCCTGCACCCATGGCCAGCCCTTGTGATCGGCATATCCTTGCCGGACTGTTTCGACAAAAGCATCTTCGTCAGAATCCGTTATGTCGCCGAGAAGCGCCAGCATGCGCGCACGCGCGTGCGGCGCAGCGCGCGCACCAGCCTCCGCAAGGATCAGGTACCTAATGGCCGCTAGCCGCGCTGCGAGCCCCTTGTCCGCATATCTCTCCGCTACAATGCTTAACGAATCAAACGTGAGACTGGCATCACCATCATCGCCCAACTCTTGTTGCAGAGCGAGTGCGCCACGGTACAGGCTTCGCGCAGAGGTCCAGTCGAGCCTATCTCGAGCGATCGGAGCGAGTACCCGCATGGTGCGGCCCTCATTTAGCCGATCTTCCACCGCCCGAGATAGGGTCAAGGCTCTATTTCCTGTCATCCAGGCGAGCTGGTACATGCCTTGTCGCCACTCGAGCTCAGCCAGGGCTGAGGCTGCGACCGCGGCCGCTTGTCCGGCGCCCTTCTGATTGAAGAGGGTATATGATTCGCGTGCCGCTCTCG
>Ga0207700_10000440_pt1 | contig 24446 bp, 51 predicted proteins | sample LARL82metaG_FD_184348 | JGI IMG/M metagenome (GOLD analysis project Ga0207700, IMG submission 184348) | Corn, switchgrass and miscanthus rhizosphere microbial communities from Kellogg Biological Station, Michigan, USA - LAR L8-2 metaG... | ecosystem: Host-associated > Plants > Roots >...
CAGTGACGACTACGCAACCACTACCGGCTACCTTGAGCGGTCTGTGGATGTTGTTGTCTATGGCACTACGGCTCGCATCCTTGCAGCCTATGAGCCTGCACGACTTCAGCAGAAGTCGGTGGAGTCTACCGAAAGGTCTCCACTGGTTCCCGCTGGTGCTGCTACCAATGCAGCCAACTACTTCTGGAATCTTTACCAGAGGCGCTTGAACGAAGAGCAGGACTACTACCGTGACCTGTACCCCGAGTACCAGTACTTCACCAGTTAGGATACAGAATGACACAGAGTAGGTTCTTCTCTTCGGTTGCCCAGCCGAGTTCACTTCAGTCGAACATCACCAGTTCGACTACGTCCATTCCACTGGCCAGCACTCCTATCGGCTATCCAGTCTCGACTCCGTTCACCATCGCTCTCGACTATGGCGACAGCATCGAAGAGCTGTGTGATGTCACTGCTGTAGCTGGCTCTGTCTTCACCGTTGTGCGTGCCGTTGACGGCACGTCTGCCGCTGCTCATGGTGTTGGTGCAGCTGTTCGCCATGTCAGCTCTGCTCGTGACTTCAACGAGGACAACGCTCACGTCAATGCATCCACTGGCGTCCATGGGATTGCCATTGGTTCGGCGGTCGTCGGAACGACCGACTCCCAGACTCTGACCAACAAGACTCTTGTCAGTCCAGTCCTGACCGGTGGGATCCCGAGCCTGGCTCTTGGTTCCACCAACCCTATCGGCGTCTCCCCTCTGACCATCACCGAGGTCTCCGGTCAGACTGTTGACAACCTGGCCATCTTCAACTCGGCCTCTACTCTGATCTTCGATGTCACGAAGACCGGTCTCGTCAACGCCACCTCTACCGAGGTGGGCGTCAGTGACTTCTTCGTCGTGAACCCCAGCGTGCCAGCCTCTGGCTCCAGCCTGCTGCGGCTTCGCAATGGTGGATCTGACCGTCTCTTCATCGGTGCTGCTGGTGGCTCAACCCACACGTACACCGACACCGGCACTGGTATAGCCCTCAGCACCACTGGTGCTGCGACTAACGGTATAACCGTCACCACCACCAATGCTGCCACTGTGGGCAACCTGGTGGCTCTGCCTTCTGGTGCCACTGCTGACTCGTACCAGGCAACACTGAATGCCGTCAAGGTCTTCAATGTCACCTCAGCTGGTGTGGTCAATGCCGCCGGTTATACTGGCGTCGGCTCCACTATCTCGAAGATCAAGACTGCCACTGAGACCCGTACCGCTCTCATCTTCAACCCTGACGGTGCGCTCACCACCACTCTTGGCATTGGCAGCTACACGATTGACATCGTGGCCATGTGCAGTGGGCCTGGTGGCATCAAGGTCGGCTTCGCTTCTGGTGGTGGTGGTGTTGGTGTCATCAACATCGGATCCTCGGGTCCTGATGGGACCACACCGACCAACCTTCTTGTGTCCTACGCCTCTGGCGGTGGACCTTCGAGCACCTTCAGCACTGCTACCCCTGCGGCTGGAACTGTCATCTCCACCAAGGGAACGGTTGTCGTCAGCACCGGTGGAACCTTCGCATTCAACTGGGAGCCCAACCTTGGCTCCGGCTGTAGCGTCCTTGCTGGCTCGTACATGAACATCACCCGCGTTCTCTAGGAGGTTGACCTATGGGTTTCCATGGCATGATCAACCGGATTCCTCAGAAGATCTCGGGCAGGACCGCCCAGCAGGCGGGCCAGTACCAGCTGAGTGACAACCTGTACGACTTCGCTATCGGTGGTGTTCCACTCCTGTCGGCCACCACCGATCAGCGACCAGATGTTGAGAGTCCAGTCGAACAGCGCAAGACACAGTTTGACAACTACAAGGACCCTGGCGAGTACAGCCTCAGCCAGTGGTGGCTGAGGTCTCAGTCGGAATTCAATGGTGGAGCTGGTATTGTCTACCAGGATCCTGACACTCAGAACACCTACCTTCTCACGAAGAACACCAGGTATGACACCAGCATCGGCATCGACCCGTTCAGCGACTACAGTCAGATCAGCCTCCTTGGCGAAACCAATCTGTCCGCTGTGTTCCCTACCACTCTCGATTCATCTTTCTCCTACAACACCTACGTTCAGGGATACACCAGTGTCAACGGAGCTGACGGCCTATGGGCCGCCAGAGGACACAGTGTCTATGTAGCCACCATTGGCACGTCTGACATCGCTATCACACGAACGGTCGCTCTTGCGACCGAAGTCAGCCAGGACTTCGGTATCACTGGTGGTATCGCCTACACCGGAGGAGGACAGCAGGGCGGGAACATCGTCTTCGTCTATCAGGATCAGAATGCTTCCGGCAATGACGGTGTCTGGTCTGTGACTGAGGCTGGCGTGGCCACCAATATCTACGCTGGTGACGGCCTGCACAACCAGAAGACGATTGGGTTCATGAAGGGCCAGCTGCTGCTGGCCTCTGGCAACAACCTGTACCAGCTGAACACCAGTGGTGCACGTACTGCCCTTCCCACTCCGGTAGCCGTGGCCCCTCAGGGCCAGGTCATCACCAGCATGACTGCTGGCCCTGACGCTGTGTACATCAGCGCCAATGATGGCGCCCAGGGTTACATCTACAAGACGACCTACAGCACCAGTCCCACCACCACGATCAACGGGATGATCCAGATCGCGGTGCTCCCTTTCGGGGAGCAGATCAACGACATGGCCTTCTATGTCGGAACGTACATCATCATCGCATCCGATCAGGGCGTCAGGGTCGCTGCCGCAAGCAACAGCGGGATCACCTATGGTCCTCTGATCTTCAGCTTCCCGAAGACTCCAGGTGCAACCAACGGTTGCAAGGGCATTGCCTTCTCCGGCACCCTGGCCTACGTGGGAACGTATAGCACTACTCCCCAGCACGATGGTGCATGGGGAACATTCGCCATTGACCTTGGCACTGTCAACACTGACAACGTCACTGGCTTCACCACCAATGCCTACTGCCGCTGGAACTACAGCCCGACCACTCTTCATCCACTGTTCGACCTTACGGTCTCACAGACCGGCCGAGTCATCTACACCAGCGTCATCCCCAGCAACTCGGTACAGAGCCAGCTGTGGATCGAGCATGCCACCAACCTGATCAGCACTGGCTATCTGGTTACTGGACGGTGCAGGTTCAACACCCTTGAGCCGAAGCTGTTCAAGTACTTCTCGATCAGGACGCCCGCACTAGCGGGCTCTCTATCTGTATCCCTGATTGACGATGGCGGAGGCGAGACCAACTACATCACCTACAATTCAAGCGTTGAGCCCGGTTCTGGTGACGTGGCTACTCCCACTCCTCCGGGTCAGCAGGACTGGATCAAGCTGCGTTTCATTCTGAATCGTGACTCGGTGGTTCTCAGCACTGGCGCGAGGATGAACGGCTGGCAGATCAAGGCACTCCCTGGCGTTACGCGCCAGAGGATGATCAGCAAGTGGTTCCTGCTCCTGAATAATCTTCAGGACAAGGCTGGCCAGCAGATCGGTAACGACACCTACGCACTCGACACACTGAACCTGATCAGGACCATGTGTCAGCGTCAGGACACTGTCAACTACCAGGATCTGATCAACAACGTCTCGACCCTTGTCATCGTTGACAACTACCAGTTCGTCATGATGGCACCACCTGGGCCGAACAAGGAGAACTATGGAGGATATGTGAAGCTTGATCTGAGGACCATCGCTGACAGCGTTCCTCCTCTTCCTCCTACGACCTCGGTTCCGGTGGACTGATGGACAACGCCACACTGTTTGCCATCGTTTCTGGTGTTGCTGGTGCTCTGGTCGGTGCAGTGGCAGGGCGTCTGAACGCCCTGCAAGGTTACGCTGCTATCAACCAGATCCTTCAGTCGCGCATCACTGACCTTGAGCATCAGGAGACTGAGAAGACTGCCGTCATCAGCAGTCTAACCATCAGGATCGAGACCCTTGAGGGTCTCGTCACCCAGAGGGCTGAGGTTGCAGCACTGCATGCCAAGGTCGACGCTCTCACTACTCGCATCGATGCCATAGCTACACACATGGGAGTCTGATGATAGAGCCAGCTGACACCAAGCCACTGTGGTTCAATCGTGCGATTGTCCACAATCCCACTCGTGACTTCGACATCGAAGCTGTGAAGCATGTTCAGCGCGTTCTGCGCTGTCCTGAGACGGGCCTCATGGATGACTTCACACGGGCGCACATCCGGGGAATGCAGCAGCTGTTCGGGCTGGAGACCAGTGGTGCCATTGACCTTGAGACGGCCAAGGAAATAGATCGACTCGTACCTGTAGGAGCATGGTGAAAATCGAATGGGCAAAGACTGTCCGTACCGCATTGCAGACCCTGATAGGCCTGGCACCGTTTGTGCCAGAACTGGAGGGCAAGCTAGGAATTTCTACGACTGTCGGTGTAGGCGCGTCAGTGGTAGCGATAGCAGCTCTGGTCACCAGGCTGATGCAGATCCCAGTCGTTGACCAGAAGGTCAACGCGTTCCTGCAGGTGAAATAAACAAAGGTAGCCCCCTCCATTAGGAGGGGGCCTTCTTTGCATTACTTGGACAGGAAGTAGTCCATGTCCTCAATGAACTTTACGGCATGAGCGGGATAGCTATCACTGCCGTCGTCTTCATTGCACTCAATGGACTTATGGATGTCGTAGTCCATGTTGGCCATGAATCCCCTGAGTGCAAACTCGACAGCCTGGCTATACGTTTCGTCATTCAGATCTTTCATCGCAGATCCATGATCTTCTTCATGATGACCCTGACCTCAGCGTTTTACTTGTTCCCCGAACAGGTAGGATCGAACGGAACCACAGCGACAGAACCGTAAGGGTCATTGCCATGGTAGATCGTGTAGACCCGGTTGCCGTGGTCACACTTGGTGGCCACGTTGTTGAAACCGTCAGGCATGGTCACCACCATGGCAGGACCGTTGTTGGTGCCATTGCGAGGCGCGTCCTGGAACGGTTCTGTGCTCTTGTCCCAGGAGCAGCCAGCGAGACTGGCCATGAATACGGTGCCCACAAGGGCACCGAGGATTCGCTTGTTCACTTGTTGCCAAGTTCCTTTCGCAGAAAGGGACAACCATCAAGTAGCTGCGCTACTTGTTGCCCCAGAGGATGCATCCGTAGATGGGAGTCTGACAGCGAGTGCACCTGATGTGCGACTCGCCACACGGTTCAGCACAGTGGACCCTGTCAGTCCACGTGGCAGGATGAGGGCACTTGGAGTTGCCCTCCCATTCCTCACTCATGGATACCGTGGCTCCATGTTCCGTCATCGAAGATGGTGATCGAATCAAGTGAGGACTTTGCGAAGTGCATGTACCTCTGAGCCACCTTCGCAGAGCGGTACCCCTTCCAGCCTTCACCCAGAGTCGCCCGGTATCCCCTGATGAGCCAGACCATGGGCTTCCCCGGCGACTCTACAGCGTTGACGAACTGGTTCATCAGCGCACCACTGGGCAGGTCGTCCAGGATCTCAGGCATCTCGTACGTCTGGCCCTCGATGCCCTGAGGGCTCATGGTCATCGCCTCAACCTCAAGCTCGGCTTCGGCGTCGAAGTCATCCTTCGTCCAGCCGAAGTCCATCTCGATCTGCGCCCACTCCGCCATGGTGATCTCGTCCATGCCTTCTCCATCGCAGACGATACAGGGGAGTCCTTCAGCACATCCATAACTCATGCTGTCAACACCTCGAAGTTCTGAATGTTGTTGGTCTGCACCATTCCCTGGTCAGTTCTGATCGCCTGGCTGATACGGATCTCAGCGGCGACCATGTCAGGAGTGGCGTTCTCGTAGGTGGCGGTCGCGAAACGACCGTCTCTCAGGATGAACTTGACTCGAATTCCACTGGCTGCCATCAGGAGTCCCAGGGGATTTCTCGGCGACGAAGTACTTCCTTCAGCGCGAGATAGTATTCCTTGGGGAACATCTTCTCGTTGGCTGCCTTGTACAGGTCGCGTGCCAGCATGAGCTTGAAGTCGCTCAGCTCCTCGAAGCCGTCTACGAACTGGATGTAGACGGCTTCGGAATCGGACTTCCTACGGAAAGGCATCCTAGTCACTCACTCCGTGAGTGACGGTTGTTGATTTCTGCGAAATGAACATCAGAGAGGAAAGCCTCGCTTCAGCATCTCCGCTCGGACCTCTGCCTCTTGGTCCTTGTTGATGGACTCACCTCGGGCCTTGCGGCCCTTGATGACATTCCACATTGTCTTGAGGTAAAGATCCGTATACTGGGGAACTCGCATGGGTGCTCACACCTTCAGGGTATCGACAACGCGAGAGGATGCGGCCCTGATGTTCTCGCCCTTGATGGCGAAGAAGTTGCCGTTGCTGTCCGTCAGGACGACAGTCTTCCGATCAAAGATGTCACTGATGGACTGGACTGCCATGTTCTCGACAGCCTCCTGGAAGTCAGAGAGACTTCCGTGCTGCTCCTGGTTGTACTCGAACTTGCGTTCAAGGGTGGAGGTCATCTCCACGCCAGAAGACTTGTACACAACTTCCCGAACGACCTTCTTGGTGGTCACTTACTCTGCCTCGTAGCTCTCGATGTAGTAGGAGTCATACTCCATGTTGGCATTCTCGATGGTGTAGACACTGTGCCCTTCGGACCAGTGCCCACGGTTGCGCTCTGCGATCTCGTCAAGACGGTCCTGCATCTTGCTCTCGTCCAGAGAGACAGCCTGGATCTCCATGTTGTCACCGTCGGAGTCCAGCACCTGGTACTGGTTGACCAGGATGAAGACAGTAGTCATGTCAGCGCACCTTAGAGAGGAGGAACTCTTTGCCGTATGCGAGATAGGCAGAGTTGACATCCATGCCCTCAGGCATGGGAATGTCGATCGCCCATTCGCACTCCATCTTAACACGATGGGCCAGCTCTCGTCCGTCATTGTCACCGTCACTGAAGATGTACACGTGGGAGAAATCCATGAGGATATCCTTCCAGTGCTTCTGCCAGTTGGCGGCCCCTGGGACGCCCATAGCGGGCTCTCCAAGCATCTGGAGTACCAGAGTGTCAAGCTCCCCTTCGCAGAGGCTTATATGGCCTCCTGCGCCCTCGTAGGACTGGACTCCGTACAAGTACGAAGCCGAACCCTTGCCCTTCATGTACTTCCCATGACCAAGGAACTTGCAATCGTGATCCTCGATGCACCGGAAACTCATGGCCACCGGCCCTGAGTCTGTCAGATACGGGATGGAGAGGCGACCCTTGAGGTGCTCGTCACCCTTCACCGGATCCACGACGACTCCCAGGGCGGCGTGCCTTGCGGCTTCCTCCGTGATGCCTCGCTTCTCTAGATAGGGAAGAGCGAGATCGAGGTTCTCCATGTACAGCATGGTTGCTTCCGCGAGAGAGTTCCTCTGCTCTGTCGAGGGCATCTTCATATATCAGTCCTTCGTGCTGCATGAGGATGTGTTCGGCCCTGCCAGAGATGCCACACCTACCGGTGTGGCACTTGAACAGCTGCTCTGAAGTGTTGACTGATGCTGAGGCTGACCGTTCCTGATGGAACGGACACTTGATCGGCTTCCATCCCTGGTTGGGAGTGAGGCTGTTGACGCCGTAGTGCTGAAGGATTGGGATGATCGAGAAGCGGGGAGGGTCTTCACCCTCCCCATTCCTACTCAACGTCCTCGATGTCCATGCTGTCGATGGTGATTTCGCCACCTTCGAGGTACTCGGACAGCCATTCATTAGGCCGACCAGCAGCGTCCCACAGTGCGAACTCTTCGTCATCCATGAAGAACGTGTAGTCGTACACGTTATACGTGCCGTAGTCAACCGTGAGCTTCTTCATCCGATGACCTCGATGTCCTCGACCTCGAACTCCAGCTCGTAGCCGATGTCCTCCTTGAGCCAGTCGGCCAACTCGGTGAAGGTGGCATCGCAGTTGTCGCTGGCATATTCGGTGACCAGCCTGTTAGTCATGGAGCCATCCCCGACGGGAATGAGAAGAGTCTGGCTGAGGACGTTAATCTTGACCTTGAGCTGCTTCATTGTGATCCCTTACTTGTGCAGGAAGTTGATGTGGTGGTGGATGATCTGGAACCAGCTGAAGGTGAACACATAGCGAACACCGTTGAAAAAGAAACTCATCAGACTACCCCTTCTTCTCTCGGGCTGCGGCAGCAGAACGATGCTGACAGGTGCAGCCGACCTGGTTGCACTTGTGTGCATCCGCTCCGTACTTGCCTTTGTCTGCGGCCTTTGCGCAGTTACGGCAGATCACTTAATTCTTCCCGCTTCTTTCAGCGCCACCAAGATCTCGATGAAGCAGGCTCCATCCATGGTGACATACCAGTTAGCAGCGTCGCCCTTACGGCGACGCTTGTGCCATACAGCTGAAACCCAGCTGCTGGCATTCTCACCTTCGACAATGGCTTCATCAAGCCAGACCGACAGGGCCATTGCCTGGTGATCCTTGACCTCGATCACGACATCAGGACTGACATTGATGTCACCCTTGTCCTGGGATCCGGAGAGGGTGCGCCGCTCCGCCAAAGGAAAACCGTTGGCCTGGAGGAACTTGACGACGGCCGTCTCTGCGGCCGTGCCCTTGTTCTTGGACTTGTTCACGGCAGCTCCACCATGACCCAGAAATCCCTTTCGCCTGGGCGCTTGGCTGCCTCGATGTCATAGACCGTCAGGTCATACCGGTCAGCCGAGAAGACATCCTCGATCTCGATCATCATGCCGTCATCGTTGGCTTCCATGAGGAGATCAGCGATACGGTTCGCCCACATCTGGGCTCTACTTATCATACTGCTTCAGCCTCTCCTGGTTGAGGACGATGATCCTCTGGAGGATGCTGCGGACTGCATCGCAGTCTGCCCTTGTCGGGCAGCCGCACTTAGCAGGATGCTGATCAAGATACCCGAGGGCCTTCTTGATATCCTTCTCTGCGCTTCGCTTACTTGCCATAGCGAAGCTTCTCCTTCTCGTTCACCATCTTGCGACTGATGGCAAGCAGCTGACGCTTGGCGTCAGCCTGGGAGATCTTGCAGCGGCCCTCGTTGGTGCAGCTGCAACGCTTGTCGTAGTGGAAGAAGTAGTCTTCGCGGTAGCGCTTGGCCTGGTCCTCGTATGATTCAGCCACTGTACTTCCCACAATCGTGACAGAAGAGCTTCTTGGTCGGAGTCTGCTTGGTCACCCGGATGCCCAGAAGGTATCCGGCCTTCTTCGCTTCGGCGTACTCAGTGAACTCGGACTTGCAGTGCGGACACTTCGGTCCGGTCTTGTGATGTGAGATAGCCATCAGAGATCCACCAACATCCAGTTGTCTTTGGCTTGCGGGAACTTTTCCAGACGCGCGTCTCGGAAGGTCCAGATGATCTCATGGAGTTCTTCCGCAGCGTTGAACTTTCCTTCATCCTGCATCTTCATGAACAGTCCGACGTATCGGTACATGCTCACAAGATGATTGATGTAGGAGTCGTACTCTTCCAGTCCCCAGTCCTCAGGTGGTTCCTTGAGGACTAGAGTGCTTGCGGCGGATCCCATGATATCCCTTCGGTTGAGGTCCAGGTCTTGCCTGCCAAGTCATCCATCCATTCCTCAATCTTGGATGACTGGGGAATAGCCTTCATCCTGAAAGCAGTACGACCAGTTGGGTCCTGTGGGCCAAACCGATTCTTCACTATCGCTACGTTCAAGTACCCAGCAATAGAGTTTCCGTCCAGCGTCAGGATTAGGGCAGGCAATTGGTTCGCCTTTCCCATGATAGCAGAACGAGGCGGGCATGGCTCCCCTTTCACTGACTCACTGGTGTGATGGACAACAAGGATGGCACTCATCCACTTGCGTGCGAGCACCTTCAGCTCAGCCATAAGAGCCCAGTAGTTCTGCTCTCCGGCTCCCTCGAAATCCACATCCATGAGGATGTCAATGACTACAAGGTGCGGGTACTCACCATTGATCTCAGCGTATGCGTCAGCCTTCAGCTCCATGTGGTCAAGCGTAGGAGCCGAGTGGAACGACCACCTGACGTGGTCGAAACCTGCAAGGATGCGCTGAGACTGAAGAACGTTTGTCTTCGTCCACTCCTCTGTGGTCTCAGTGGTCTCACCTGTCAGCATCGCAAGCACGCGAGAGGCCATGGTGAAGTCATCAGAGTCAGAGGAGAAGTAAAGAGTGGGCACGTGAATGTTCTGGACAGCGTTCAAAGTCCAGATGGTTTTCATTGAACCAGGTGGACCGGCCACCATTGTCAGTGCACCACGTCGAATGTGAGCCCGCTTCATTCCGAAGATGGGCCAGGGGTCAGGCAAAGGCTCGCCTGCTGCGAGCCCACGACCAACGGATCTACGCAGTGTCTTCATATTCCCCTTCGAAAGGGCGGCCCCGAAGGGCCGCCTTCCCTACGATGTTGCGATCACTGCGAACAGCAGCGTCAAACAGACCAGCAGGAAACCAGCAAACCACAGTCCGCATGTGGCGGACGGGCCCATCTTGGTCTTCTCAGGACTGCGGTGCGACATACTTCACCTGGTGAAGCTTGGCAGGCTGACCCTTGCCGGTGTCCTTGAGCTCACTCAGCCGCCCAGCCCAGCGACTGCCGATTCGGATGCTGTTCTCGCCAGCAGCCTTGATGGCTGCCTTGGTCTCCTTGAGCAGGTTGCCCTTGGCCCACACAACGCCGCGATTGTCCAGCTCGATGGCCCACTGGATCACGGGCTTGAACAGGTGGAGCTGTTCCAGCGGGATCTTGTCGCCGAGGACAACCGACCCGTTGGTCGGGTGCCAGAACTTCTTCTGCTTGGTGGCGAAGTCGGTCTCCTGGACCTCGCTCACGCCAGTGACCTCGCCCTCATGGGTGTCGCCAACCTTGTTGAACTTGAGGGCGGGGAGGGATGCGCCGCCACCGATGCTGATCTCGTTGCTCATTCTAGTCCTTGATGTTGTTAGTTGTCGAACAGGCTTGCGACTGGGGTAGGCTTCGGCCGCTCCCAGGGCTTTACGTTCTCGGTGGCTTCGATAACCTTGCCACCAAGCTCTGTAGTGATCAGCTCTTCGGCTGTCGGTGCGACAGCACGAGGAACATCCTCAGTGATGCTGATGCTGGTTCGGTCAGGGTTGGCGATGCTGGTTGTGTGCGTCGCCCTAGAGGCGACGATATCAGCAGCCGCCCGATGAATCTCGTTGATCTTCCTGATCAGATCAGTATTGACCTTCGAGAGTTCAGCGTCGAAATTCGCAGCATCGTCACCACGAATGACCAGGTTGATATACTCGTACGGCTTCGCCCCTGGCAGGCGAAGCTCTGCTTCAAAACTCATTACTCATCCTCCACTGGCACGACATCTCCATCAATGGAGAGCGTGAAGTCCTGGTGCTTCTCTCCGTAGTAGAGAGCCTGCTCGAAATAGGTGGCAGGATCCTTGAGGGGTCCATCATCCACCCAGAGTGTGACTGAAGCCTTGTACCCGTATGCCATCAGTAACCTGGCTTTCCATTCCTGTAATCAGGGTCGTAGTGCTTGGCCTGAGCTGTCATGCCTGAGTAGGCAAGGCAGTTGTCCTGCTGGGTACACCACTTACATGTGAACTGGCGATTGGGAGGATAGTCGGCAGCCTTCTCGGCTGCCTGCATCTCGGCGTACAGATCACCGAAGATCTTGCCCACCCTCTCAGGTGTGTACTCGGTCAGGTCAACAGGCTTGCCGATGATCCTGCCCTCACGCGCCATGAAGTAGGCACCCTTAGTGGGTGCCGCTCCAAGTTTCTGAAGCATGAGTGCCCTATAGACGCCAAGCTGGAACGAGTCTTTCGGCTTGCTCTTACCTGACTTGATGTCAATGATCATGTCACCGTGATCCTTGTGGATCCCAGTGCGGTCAATGAATCCCTTGATCGGGATCGGGCATCCAGGAAGGATGCCAGTTGCATCGTACTCGATCGAATTCTCATGGACGGTAAACTCATCCTTGGTGAACTTGATCCAGTTCTCGATGCACTGCGGACCGATGGTGGCCCAGGTCTCCGGTGTGTCCGGAGCATTGTCGGGGCCACCCATCAGCCACTTCTTCGTGTCCCAGTATAGTCCCGCGTGGTCTTCCATTCCAGCGGATATCTCCGGGTAAAAGTACGACTCCCATGAGCCCATCACACGATCTCCACGATCGTGGTCCTCGCAAGCCTCATGTACAGCCGTACCGCCAGCGAAGTACACCGCCGGTTTCGGCGGTGCAAGCTCGATCTTACCAAGCTCGTAGGCCTTACGGCAACTCCAGCTTGTGTAGGTTGAATAGCTGAGGTGAAGAGGAATCATGTTCCATTGTAGCATGATGATGGTGTATCATGCGGCGGTCTTCGCCGCAGCCCTGCGCTCACGCATCTTGGCAGCGTGCCGCATCCGCCTGCACTCGGGGCAGTAGTAGCCGTTGATGGTGCTTGGACGGTCATCTGCGGGCCCCAAATCATGGCCCTGGTCACATTGGTCCAGCGCCAGCCAAGCGGCTGCCTGAGCGTCCTTTACGGCCTTCCGCTCTTCGGCCTTCTTGTTCTTGTAGTTGGCCCTGCGGTCGATCCTGCACACCCAGCAGCGCTCCCGGTCCTGGATGTAGTAGCCAGTGATCTGCTTGTCATGTCCGTTGGGGCACATGTCCGGTTCGCCTGGAAAGTCCGGGATGTACAGACTCTCACCCTTGACGGGTCGGCCCCTCTTGGCATTCGAGATACCTTCGGGCCAACGTCCACCCCTGACTGTGTAGTGACGCTCGGCCTCAGACGCCGTGCTGTAGCACGGCTCTCTCACTGGGCAGGATGAGCACACAGCCTGGCCCTTGATCAGCAGCAGCTTCACCTCCGGCTCATCGCTGGGGTGCATCTGATCTGGAGTCTCAAACCATTCATAGGGACGATTGGTGCAGGCAGCTTGATCAGTCCAGCCCTCAGGGGCTGGAAGGACTGGAGTGGACAAGGTCGGATCCTATCTGTGAATAACGGACATACCTGGACAAATCCGGAATCTGTTTCTTTTCATCCGGAGGAAGGAATGGACAGGATCAAAAGGACAACTGCAACCAGGCTGTACCAAGTCGGACATATGGTACATAGCCTCGACCCCCAAGGGGAGAGGCTTTTGTCTCGGCTCATAAGTAAGGCCACCCTTAGGTGGCCGTTCTCTCTAGTGGATCTAGACCAGATCCCTCCGCATCAGGCGGAGGGCATAGCCCTGACCGAGGATCGTTTTCCCTGGTCAGTACCATCGGGCTTGAGGCCCTCTTTCTTGCTGGCCAGCTTTTCACTAGGTTACTTGTCGATCCTATCAGAGGACGCAAGTCTATTGCGGGGTCACCCCAGATCCAGCACTCGTTACCAGACTGTTACCACCCTGATACCCAGGCGTGACAGCCTTGTCATGGCCACGAAGCTGACCATGTCGCTTCTTCTGGGTCATCGTGTACTGAGGGGGCCTACCGATCGCCTTAGCGATCGGCTCACTGACGGATCCCTCGATCACCCTGACGGACTGGACGTGAGTCTCAGCCTGCTTGCATGTCAGGTGACAGTAGTCGCGCATGTACCTGGCTGCGAGGCAGCCGACAGCCATGCGCTGCTTGCATATACCGCAGTCACGTTCGAAGTAGTTCTTCAACAGATCCTCACATGTGATACAATGTTAAACATGACAGTAACCAGGACATTCATCTTGCCGGACTTGCAGGTTCCTTATCACTCAGACGCCTTCTTCAAAAAGATGCTCCGAGTCATCCGAGCATACAAGCCGGACAAGGTTCTCCAGATCGGAGACCTTATCGACCAGCCTGAGACATCCCAGTGGACCAAGGGCATGCATGGTGAGTATGCCGGGACGCTTCAGGCGTCCCTTGACATGACCACTGGACTGATGGCTGACGTTCGTAGGGCTGCACCCAATGCAGAGATCATCGTGAAGGCAGGAAACCATGATGAGCGGTTCGAGAAGTACGTCACTCGTTACGCTCCCGCACTTTCAGGACTTCGAAGCTCTCGGCTGGACGAGCAGTTGGGGTTGGCTGGACTGGACGTCAGGTACGAACGGAAGCCGTTCCTCCTTTCTCCGGATGTCCTTGTCCTTCATGGACACGAGCGAGCCTACAGCCAGGTCATCGGTAAGTTTGAGCTGGACTCCATCAAGCGACACGGAATGTCCGTGGTGACTGGACACACTCACACGCCAGTCCTAGTGACGACCGCTCAAGCGGTCGGCTTCGAACAGAAGCACTTCTTCGGCATGAATGTCGGTCACAGTATGGATGTCAAGCAGGTTGGATACGTCAATGACGGCTTCATCAACTGGTGCAACGGCTTCGGGATTATAGAGACAGAGAACGGTGTCAGTTACCCAACCCTTGTCACTGCACCCAATGGACACTTCCGCTGGAGGGGGCACCAGTACTGATGGATATCTACCGCGAACGTGCACATCTTGTAGCCTATCTTGCAGCTATGTGGCCCTCGTACATAGGTCACACTGATCCGAATGAGCCTGACTGGGAGGTTGTCACCATCGACACCGACCATGGCCAGATGACCTGGCACATCAGCAAGGAAGATTCAGACCTCTTCGGACATGTCGATCGCACATCCTATGTTGACTGGGGAAGTCACAGCTGGAGATGGGATGGACATTCGACCGAAGAGAAGTACGAGCGCCTCAAGGCGCTCACCATTGACGAAAGCATGGGTGCCTACGATGAACATTGATATCGAGACTTTCAAGTTCAAGATCAAGTCAGCTGCCTCCAACACAGCACGTCTCTTCCCTGGCTATGCGGAGGCAGCTGATCTTGAAGGTGAACTGTGGGTCTGGGCGCTGGAGAATAAGCAGACTGTTCTCAAGTACAGCGAGGATGGGGAGGACGGACAGCGGAAGCTGGCCTTTGTCTTGCGCCAGAAGGCAATGGCATACGCCCAGACACTCAAGGCTGCCAAGCTTGGCTACTCCCCTGACGATCTCGCTGGTTACAGCGTCAAGGCACTCAAGGTACTTCTCGAAGACGCATTCGACTACGAGAATTGGGAAAGTTCGAGTACCGACTATTCTCCCACCATCAAGGCCAAGCGGATCGAGGCAACTGGTGACAGGATCACCAGCCTGATCGACGTCAAGGCCGCAGTGGAGAAGCTCGATGAGCGCAACTACAACATCATCGTTGGTCGGTATAAGTACAACTACACGAATCAGGAGATCGCCGACATGATGGAGATCGGACTGACCAGCGTTGGAACCACCATCAACAGGGCCGTAGCGGCCCTCTCGAAGCTGCTCAGTATCCCTGAGCCGGACGCCCCGACAGGGCGTCGTACAGTGCAGTCAAACGCTGCCAGCAGGGCAGCACTGCAGAACAACTACGAGGGTTGATATGACAGAGCAGTTCACCGAAGCCGAACAGATCAAGCTCAAAGCAGCACGTGCCATCGTTGCCGAGGTCAAGGCTGCACGCCGTGAGCGTGCAGGAGAAGTCAGCAAACAGGCACAGAAGGCTGAAGAGCAGCGACTGAGGGCTGAGGCTGAGAAGAAGCGTCTCGCTGATGCCAAGGCACGTCTTGAAGCGAAGGAGATCGAGGACAAGGCCGACTACGACAAGCGCATTCGGAAAGTCCTCCTTGATCTCACCTATGCGATGAAGGACCAGCAGGTCAGACTTCTGGTCGATCAGTACCAGATGTTCGCTCGGTACTACGGTCCCGAATCCAAGCGGACCAAGGTGTTCACCATGCACGACAGCAAGGGGCTGAAGGCAAGGCCCACAGACATCTACTGGGTGTATGGCAAGGGCTTCGAATGGGAGTGAAGCCATAGCAGGGCAGGGGCCTGAGCCCCTGCTCCACTATGATGTCACTTCTCGATCTTCTCCAGAGTGGGGAAGCTGCTCTGACTCAGGGTGACCTCGGAGCGCTCGATAGCCTTGGCCACCCTCACGCCGTTCTTGACGCTGACGCTGACGATGTCGTAGGCGATGTAATCAAACTTGCCGTTCTTGTACCTGTAGGTCTGACCCACCTCGAAGAACGGCAGCACCTCGGTCCACCAAGCGAGGGCCCGAGTGAGGCTGTACAGTTCTTCGTGACCTTCGCCGGTCTTGATGAAGACCTCCCGCTCGCCGACAGCGAGCACGTCAACCTCGACACCACCAGGGGTGCAGGTGTGGTACTTCTTGCCAGCCTCAACCTTGTCGATCATTATCTTGCTCCCTCTCGAATTCTCGCTCACGCTTGCACTCGATCAGAGTGCAGATGACAACTGACAGTGGCAGCGCGATGAAGCAGCTGACGATGAACACGGCGTACGGGTTCACTTGAACGAGCCGATCATCGCGCCAGCCAGAACCAGGCCGATGATGATGCCCAGCAGGACCAGACCGGCGTCATGCTTGAACTGCTGCATCACGACTCCTGCTTTCTGGTGAAGTAGACACAGGTGCAGTAAGGGACAGTGCACTTCTCGCCCTTACCGAGGATCTTGTTTCCGAAGTGCTGGCGACGCATGTGGTTACACCAACGACACATGTCGTTAGCGTCCCTCCTTGGGCTCAACGTACTTCCCTTCTATGAAGCCACCGCAGAAGCACCACATCTTACGACAACGGCCCATGCTTCCAGCCTTGTCCAAGTGGTGGTGCCTCTTGCAGCTGCAACGGCTACAGTTTCGTAACTCCCAGAGGCCTCTTATGGCCATTACCATCCACCCTTGTCGTAGACCACGTCAATGCGGTCACCAGAGGGTCCATAGCGCCAGTGGGGCGCGCCCTCAGGGGCGCGGTGCCATGACCACTGATCCAGCTCGTCCTTGAGCCACCCATGGTGGCCAGAACAGCATTCCTCGATCGGTGGACGGACAGCATCCCAAGCTGTCCTAGCGGCATTGGTGGCCGGAGGAAGGATGGGCACGATCTTCCAGCGCCCGTTTCCCCGACCAGTCAGAGGGTCGTTGACGAACCGCTGCCCAACGGCAGCGGCCTGGTTCTCCGTATTGAACGGACCTGATGCCCACATGTGGTAGTCAGGGTGGTCGGGCCATTTGAGACTGGCTACGACCACGAACCGCTTCGTCTTCTCCCTCTCTTGGTTGATGGCTGCGATGATAGCTTCCGCAGCCTGTTCGTTGTCCATCATGTCGAACTCTTCAGAGTCGAAGACCGACACGACTGCCTTGATTTCTGCCTTTGGCGTTACGGCCATTCATCCTCCGGATCTTGACTGGGACACTGGCCTGCACAGGCCGGAGAGAGAGCAACAGACTGTGCAGACTAGAGCCCCAGCCGCATGGGCGGCTGGAGTGTTGAACTAGATGTCCAGGGCCTTGTACATCACCGTTTCGAAGTCATCGCGGTCGGAGATGTGGATGAAAGAGTCACTGAAGCGACTCAGGCTGACGCCGTCGGCGTAGTCCTTGGCCTGGCCCCAGGGGATGCCGTCGTCCTGCTTGAGCTGGAATGCCTTCAGGTAGGTGATGGCGCTGTCAGTCATCTTGGCGACACCTTGGCCTTCCAGGTTCCAGGCCAAGGTGCGAACGTCGCCGTTGTTGTTGGTGCCGATTTCGACCTCGTCTTCGAGGACGGCACCTTCCTTGAACCACTCCAGCGGCACGCCGAGGTTGATGACAGCGAGCCCGACACCACAGCCGGGCTCATCCTCTTCGGGAGTGTAGCCGCTGAGAGAGTCGTCGCGCTGATAGCGCTTCTTGCCTGCCTCGTGAATGTAGGTGCAGTTGTTCATAGGGTAGACGTAGTCCTCCCCGCGCTCAGCCACAACTCCAGCGATCATTTCCTTGGCCTTGGCCAGGTTGATCTCGATCATTTCTCTCTCCCTACGAGATTGCGCAGCAATCTCTGTACAGAACTTATTGTGTAAGTTCGTCCTTGGTCTCTGACGTTTGAGCTCATCAGCATGGGACTGACCCATGGACGCCCCGAAGGGCGTTTCGCTCTAGTAGCAGGCCGAGCAAGTGCAGGCGCACTCTTCGTCCTCGCGGTCATTGCTGTTGTGGTAGCCGGAGAAGTTCTCCATGTCGACGTCCAGGTTCTGGGCGTAGTTGTACCACTCGCCCTGAGTGATGGTCTCGCCAGCGGCCAGACGCTCCAGGATGGCAACGGACTGGTCACCATCGTCTGAGGTGCCGTAGAAGACGATACGGGCATGGTCGTCCGGGAGTCCGAGGTACTTGGCCCCAGCATCCTCCCAGTCGATGTCAAGAACCTGCTCGCCCTTAGGAGTGTAGTACTTGTAGACGTACTTCGACTCCCAGTACTTCCTGTCCTTGCGCCTCTCGACCTCGATCTTGTAGCCAGCCTCGATTGCTGCGAAGCCAGCCACGCAGAGCGTGGTGCCGCACAGGGACGGGCTGACGCCAGCCTCAAGCACGACAGACGGGCCTTCGAAGTCGAAGTCAGCCGAGCTGATGAACGAGCCGATGTCGAACCCGTTCTTCTCGTCGTGCTCCTTCTCCTCAAGGATGTCAGCGAGGACGCGGAGCGCTGCGATTCGGTTTGCCATTTTCTCTCTCCCTTGTTTCTGATGGACTCATCAGCACAGCATTGAGCTGTGGACGCGCCTGGTGGGCGCGTTTCGTCCTTCTTACTTGATTACTGCGTGGACAGTCTTGCGGTCGAACTTGCCGCTGGTCAGAGCGAGCGGCACCAGGGGGCCGCACTCCCTCTCGTAGAAGCTGACGTCAGCGTGACCAGGGGAGGCGAACTTGGTGCCACCGTCACCGTTGAGACGGTTGAAGTTCGGGTAGACATCCTCGCCGTGGTACAGGAACACGTACCTCTTGTCCTTGTCGGTGTACAGCTGGCCCACCACGTACTTGGGTGCCTCAGGCTTCGGCTTGTAGTCCGCCAGGAAGTCACTCACCAGGCGAACCAGCGGCCTGGCGGATGAGACACCCTTGTAGGCCACGAACAGAGTCCCCTCGATCTCGAAGGACTTGATCGCCGTGACCAGGACTCCGTTACTCTTGCCGACCCACTCGACACCCTTGTACTTGTCCACCTTGCCGCTGGACAAGTAGTTGATCCATGCGGCCTGGTGGTCACAGAAGGCGGTGGCGTTCCAGCCGCTGTAGCCGCTCAGCTTGTCATATCCACGGTCATAGTTACCGTAGATCTGGCCGAGCACGCAGTGCCGGAGGCTGCCCATGTCGAGCACGTCAACGTTGACCTTGCTGCGCCAGTTCGCCGGACCATAGGTGTCCAGGAACGCGGCAGCCTTCTCAACGATCTCAGCGCTGTTTGCCATTTTCTCTCTCCCTTTGAGTTCTTACTGGACTCATCAGCATGACATTCAGTCATGGACACGCCCCCGATGGGCGTGTTTCGTCCTTACGCTTCAGAGACGGATATGACCACCTTGAAGCTTGTGTTCTCGGCGTACTCGTAGCTGTTGAAGCTCAGCGGCTCATCCTTGACCAGGCCGCTGAGCTCATACTCAAGCATCTCGATGGCACGCTCAAGCGAAGGGGCACTCACGTACCCCTCAAGCGTGGCATCGGTGGGCATGGTCTTTTTCACGCCTCGACCACACTCTCCACCAGACCGTGCTCACGCTCGACCTGGTGAACCAGTCCCCAGTACTCCAGAACCTTGCGGTCCTTGTTGATACGGGCACGCTTGACGTCCTTCGGGTCGTACAGCTTGAACCGGCCGTTGACCACGGACTTGACGCCGGACATCTCCAGAACCTTGGACACCGTGATGGTGGTCATGTTCCAGCTGTCGGCGATGTCCTGGAGCGTCATGGCGGTCAGGGACCGGTCCTGGAACTCCTGCTCGATCTGTGCACGGAGCTCAGCCTCAAGCTCGGCACGCATCTCGGCACGGATCTTGTCCTTCTCGATCTGCGCGTTGAATGCCTGCAGCTCGTTGTCAGTCATTTCTCTCTCCCTTTGAATCAGTCTGGACTCATCAGCACAGCATTGAGCTGTGGACGCCCCGAAGGGCGTTTCGTCCTTATTCCTCGATGCCCACACGATCCTTGGCCAGCTCCAGCGAGCGAGACCAGGTCACCCCCATGTCCTGCTGGCTCTGGATCTCCGACAGGAAGTCCACGACACTCTCACCGATCTCGATCACACTCTCCTGCTCCAGCCAACGGAGCAGACCGTAAGCGAGGTCGACATTCAGAGAGTCATCCTCATCGAAGTCGAGAGGGACTCCCAGCTTGTCCAGGATCTTGCCGACGATGCAGTCGGGCCTGCCGTCCCTCACGTAGAGGCACGAAGCGTTCTCCGTCTGGAGATTGGTCGGGTAGATGTACCCGGCCGGTGCCTCAGAGACAATCTCCTCGGCAGCCTTGACGACATTCTCCAGCGTCAGATTCACAGTCATTTTCTCTCTCCCTTATGAGATGTACTGACCTCATCAGCATGGCCATTAGCCATGGACGCTGCCGTTGGGCAGCGTTTCGGTCTCACTTGCGTTCGTACAGGACTACACGATAGGGCGAGCTGCGCTGACCGCCCTCTACCTTGACGTAGTGAGTCTTGCCCTTGCCGAGCCTTGCCAGCATTTCATCATGCTTGGTCTTGGCACGCTCTGCCCGATCCTTGTCATAGATCTCATCTTCTATGATGCGGACAAAGATGTCAGACACGCTTGCCACCGTTCAGCCGGAGGAGAAGACGGGCAACGCCCTCTTCTTTGGTCTTGCACTGGTTGGGCTTGGTGTCGAACCCAAGCTCACGCCATGACGGTCCATGAGGACCGGTCATGATGATCACACCAAGCCGTTGTCCGCCATCTTTCATGCAGACCCAGTACTGGCCCTTCTTGTTGCGCTTCTGGAGCGTGACCATGGAGCGAACTATCATCCGTACACCAGCACTCTCACTTGGAGGTTGGCATCGACAGTGAACTGTCCATGTTCGAAGAAGATCTCAGTCCAGGACTGACCGTATCCACCACTCGTGTGGACATTGGTGATCCGGATGTGCTGTGAGCCGTCAACGGCACCGGCTGACCGGTGCCTGCCATTGGCCGGAGGAACGAGGATGAACATCCCAGCCTCCAGCTTACGGGCAGCATAGAGCTTGTACGGCTCACTCACCGTAGACCGCCTCGAACCACTCAGCGGGAATCATCCCGTCAAGTGTCCATTCACCATCGATGAGAACAAAGTCCTCAAGGTCGACAGCGTCGCTGTACAGATCGAACAGACGGGCACGTTCTACCCTCTGTGCGAGTGTGAGTTTCATTTCTCTCTCCCTTACTGACGTTTTTGGACTCATCAGCATGACATTCAGTCATGGACGCCCCCTGAGGGGCGTTTCGTCCTTACAGTGCTTCCCAGTTTTCGCGGATCACCTTGGCGATCTGCACGAAGGTGCGAGGCTCGACGTCCCAGCCACCACCATCGGCGTACGCCCCATCGTTCAGCATGGTGAGAGCCACGTCGTTGCCGAGGGCACCATCCTGGCTCTCCATTCCAGCCCACAGCTTCACCAGGCGGGGAAGGAGGGCCGATTCGGGCCCATTGGTGTCCAGGTAGGCTACAGTGCCGAAGATGTTCGTCTCGCCACGCCGGATGACACCTTCTTCCACTGCCATTTCGGCGAGAACGCCAAGGCAGCAGTAGCGGTGAACGCCATCGCTGCCTTGGTTGTTGAGCCTGCTCCTGCCCTGCACGTAGTCGCCGCTCTCAAGAGCGTCGGCCCAGTCCATGGCAATCTTCTTGTCCATTGTCTCTCTCCCTTGATTGCGGCCAGTATGACTGGCCTATTCTGCGCTATGGACTCGTCAGCACCAGCATGACTGGTGGACGCCCCTCAAGGGGCGTTTCGTCCTAGAGGTCTTGCTTGCTCGTGATGTACGACTCCAAGTAGTTCAGACACAGCCTGTCGAAACCACCACTGGACATGTATTCGGCATGCGACACGAAGTCACGCAAGTCCATGTCGTCACTCACCTTGCCCATAGTACTAAGCAAGGTGGAGTTGGGGCTGCTTGGTGAGTGATACCAGCTTGCGATGGTCTGCGCCATCGCATCGGTGATCTCCTCTACTCCATTGAGCATGGAGTTTCTGGTGTTCAACTGCATCAGCTGAAAGTGGAGCTCGTTGCTGTTGAGGTGCACCGCACGGCCACCGTCATAGACGATCATCTCAGACCGCCTGACGAACGTAGTGGCTACGGTGAGGCATCCGGAGATCGAACCGACGCTTGTACTCCTCAGCCCATGCCTTGGTCGGCAGGACAGTGATGGCCAGTAGGCCATAGTTGGTGTACTTGCTCACGTTGGTCTTGCTCCATGTGGTCACCTCGTGTTGGATCTTTTCGAGGCTGACACCGTTCTCACTCGTGAACATCTCTACTCCCATCGTTCACCACTCGGCATTGATCCGAGTAGCCTGGAGGAAGGACGTACAGACACCTAAAGGGCTGGACGCCCATCCCCCTTGTGCTAGGGAAAGAGAGAGAATCTAGTCACCTGGATCGAGCACGCCTACCCTGACGCTCTCACGTGTGGAGAGGTGAGCCTGTCGGCTGCTTCGCATCCAGCGCACCCATCAGGGTGCGTGATTCTGATGACTAGCGACACAATGTTGAGTTCTCAAGTATCAAGCGCTTCGGGTTGCCATGCTCGCCACTCAGCCTAGTGAGTGATCCTGTGGCATCGACCTCTGCGACTTCGTTTGGTGCGCTTTCAGTCTTGCGTACTGCGGTCGTACTGTCAAGCTGTGGTGCTTTGCGGTCCTCTGTTCGTGCGGCTGGTCACTCCGGCCTAGACCGTTAGCGAGTGAGCCGAGCCGCAGTCCCTTCGGACTGCGTGCACTCAGTTAAGCAGACACTCACGGTCTATGTCTAGGCCTTGTTGTAGCGACCTTGACTCAGTCTGTGCTGTGTTCCGCTGCTCTGTGGTGCTGGGGACAACACTGGCCCGCTCAGACCATGATCACAAGACCCTTTCGCATCACGGAATGGTAACGGTCTCAGGCCTGTACATGCGCTGATGTTGAGCATGTACGCGCGTGTCGCGCGCCTACATGGATCACGCGTGTAGGGGTGGGCTGGTTAGGTAGCCTTACCAGATGACAGTCCCTTCAACAAACTGTTGAAACATGAGCCATCCTCGCGTATCCGCATACATATGCAGCCGATCACATATATATTCCGTGCATATGCATCAATTGCACGATACACAATGACTGCATTGTCATCATATGTCCACACAATTCGGACAGAGCAATTCAGACATCTCATAGCAAATCGAATCGGACATATCAGGACAGACCGGGGTGTTTGTTAATCGCGCCTGACTCGTGACTCGTGAGACCCACTTAAATTCTCGGGATAAACCCCTAGGTGGTATATACCACTCAAACAATGGTATTAACCATACGATTATCTCCAGTCACACACGGTCATCCGAGCGTCCACATGATGGACAAGCAGTGTGAGATTGGTCACACTTTTCCCGGATCCAGGGTCATGTTGTCAAAAAAACCCGAAAACACACCTTAGATAGAGTGACATACTAAGTAGATCTTAGTAGTACTAGCTCATGCTTAGACAGACTGAGGGACTGTCTAGGTATGAATGAGGAACCCCTCAAGGGTTCCGATTTATTCAAGTCAACTAGGGATTGTACTTGAATAGAGATAGCAGCCCTTAAGGCTGCTACTTGTTTAGGTCCTACTCTAAATAGGAACCTAGACTGAATGGGAGCCCTTAAGGCTCCCTTCTCCATAACCAGCATAGTAGGCATGAATTGTGTCCTCATGGTTTGGAGTACCATATTCCAACCTAGACAAGCGGTCCCTAGGGGGACCGTAGTCCTTCCCTCACGGGAATCCTTCCTCCGGCTAAGGCAGCCCCTGAGGGCTGCCGTGGAATCTAGTACGTGTTGATCTTGTCATAGACTTCACGGACGTACCGTCGCTCCCTTCGGGAGCACGACTCAGACCGTGTCATCTATGTTAGGAGCCTGAATGGTTACGAAGAGAACTCTGGCCTCCGAGAACAAGTACACCAACAACACCTCAGCCAGGGCTGGTCGGGACATTGCCAAGAAGGGGACGCCACAGATGGCGGCCCGTAACAAGGCTATCGTCCTGGACTACAGGAAGAAGGGTATCCCTGTTGCCAGGGCTATCGAGGATCTTGGTCTTCACTACAAGACCTACGAGTACTGGCGCAAGACGGATGCGAACTTCCGTGAGCAGATGGACCTGCTCAAGCACATAGCTACGAATCCCGGAGAGGGCAAGGCAGAGGGCATGCCTTCCTTCGAGGACTTCTGCATGAAGTACCTCGATACCCAGCTGTCACTCACCACCTCCAGTGGATCGACCTGCTTGAGAATAGGGAACCAAGGGACCTGCATCCCAACCAGACTTACCACAAGGGTGAGCCTGAGGTCATCATCGTCAACACTCCTCCCGAGCATGCGAAGAGTACGACGATCACGATCAACTATGTGACCTACCGGATCTGCGAAGACCCGAACATCCGTATCATCATCGTG
>Ga0207700_10000441_pt1 | contig 24416 bp, 39 predicted proteins | sample LARL82metaG_FD_184348 | JGI IMG/M metagenome (GOLD analysis project Ga0207700, IMG submission 184348) | Corn, switchgrass and miscanthus rhizosphere microbial communities from Kellogg Biological Station, Michigan, USA - LAR L8-2 metaG... | ecosystem: Host-associated > Plants > Roots >...
CACCCAACTTCTATCGAACACGGTCTTGAGCTGCTGAATCACGATCAGCTTTCTGATCTGCTTGAGCTTGCTGCTCAGCGTGAGGCTGAGTTTGTTCGCCACATCAAGACTGCTAAGGGCTCTGGTTTCAGCAAGCCTGCTACTGCTGCTGCAAGCACTGGTTTCAAGAAGCCAACAGCGAAGAAGCCTGTGTATGATGAGGACAGCGACACTCACGAGTGTGAGCATGGCGAGCGCACTTGGGTGACCGGCCGCTCCGGCAAGGGTCCGTGGCAGGCTTACATGTGCCCGGCTGACAAGAACGACCCGACTAAGTGTGACCCGCTGTGGGCCAACAAGGATGGATCCCTTCAGAACCGTTAGGAGTTAGCTGTGAAGCGTGTATCATTCGTCTCTAGTAACGGGTTTGTCGGTGCTGAACACCGCAAAGAGGTTGTCTATTCGGACGAAGAGTTTGAAGACATGACTGAGGAAGAGCTTTACGAGCTGGCTGATGAGTTTGCTCAGGAATATGTCGAAGCCTGGTACGAGGTCGAAGACGTTTGAGTTTCAAGCTAGCTCGTGCTGTTGGTCGGGGGCTCACCAACGGTGAGCCTCTGCCCGATGTGTTCCGCTCCCTCAAGGAGCGAGGGATACAGTTCTACCGAGGCACCACAGTCCTTGTGGCTGGTCTCAGTGGAAGCATGAAGACTATGTTCATCAGCGAGATGGTTGACACGCTCAAGATTCCTACGCTCTACATCAGCAACGATACCAACGAGCTAGACATTGTTTCACGGATGCTCTCACGCCGCACCAAGCAAGACTCCAGACTTATGCGTGAGAGGGCTCTGAGAGACCCTGAGTGGGCCGCTCGCAAGCTCTCCGACATGGATTGGGTCAGGTGGAATTTCAACCCGTCTCCGTCGCTTGAGGAGATCGAAGAAGAGCTGATGGCATTTGAGGAACTGTGGGGTGAGCATCCACACCTGGTCATCGTTGATGTCATCATGAAGGTGGACTACTACGAAGATGGCGGTGGAAGTCTTGAGAGGATCGGTCAGTACCTTGACCGGCTGGCTCGTGACACCGGCGCTTGTATCATCATAGCATGCCACACGAGTGAGAATGAGCCTGGCAAGCCTACACAGCCCAAGAAGGCTGTGCTGTTCAAACTGGACAAGCTACCGGTGATGGTGCTCACTGTGGCCTATGCCGATGGCATCTTGTATGTGGCTCCAGTGAAGAACCGCAGCGGTTTTGCTGATCCCTCCGGTGAAAGTTACATTCAGTTCTTGGCTGATCCAACCATTGCGACGATTGAGGAGCTAGAGTGATGTATATTCCGGAGATCAGGGTGTCCGGCATCGATCGGTACATCGATGTGCACGTCGGCAAGGTAAAGGTTGGTTCATTCTTTGAGAATGATGATACCTATGATCTTCTCGATCGCATGTATGCCAAGCTTATACGAGACTTCTTCGAGTCTCAGGGTGTTCACTTTTACGAGGAAGAGGAGGAAGATGACTAATGACGCTCGAAGAGTTGGAAGCCAATTTGAAACAGATGGACTCCACTATCTACGAACCAACGGCGTTGCAGTTGAGAGACTGGCAAAAGTTGGAAGCCTTGATGAGGGTGATCTTGTCATTGGTGAAGGTGAGTTCATCGCTGAACTCAAGGCTCGCCGAGATCGAAAGTCGTCTCTCAACTTACATGCTTGGCTTGGAGAAGCTGAACGAGAAGCACAAAACTACGCCAGCGCTCGTAACCTATCCGGGGAACGGGCACCAGTACCCATTCTCGTTGTAAAGAACCCCAACCACAGCATAGCAGACTCGTTTGTTGTGCTCAGACTTAAGGACTTCATCGATGACCGAGAAGAAGACGTTTAAGAATCCATACGGGGCTTACGATACGGCATCAGTCATTCACAATGGTTGGGACCTACAAGAAACGGCTGACTTGGAACCTGCCCACTTCTTCAACTCTGATGAGTGGGACATGGAAGTCACCTTCACCAGGAAGCCATTCCAGTTCAAGCCCGGTACTCGCGTTCGCAGCAAGTACACCACTACTTACACCTACGAGGTCCTGGCACAGTGGAAGGACACGGTGATTGTGGTTGACCCCACCGACGATGAGATCGAGTACTTCGACTACGATGACCTTGTCATCATCTCCTAGGTTCAAGATAGCACCGATCCTGGAAGACTTCGGGGCAGTGGTGAATGCCAACTCGGTAAAGATCTGCTGCCCCTTCCACGGTGACGCTCATGCGTCAGCCGTCTGCTATCCCTACTACTTCAAGTGCTTCGCCTGTGGCGTCCAAGGAGACGCTGTGAGGCTCTTACACGACCAAGGAGGCTTGGACTGGCGTGACGCTTACCAAAGAGCAAAGGATCTTGCTGGAGAGCCAGACGAGCCGGTATCAGACCAACCTGTATCTCGCAGCCGAGTACCTGGAAGCTCGCGGGATTACCGAGGACACAGCCGTTTCGGCAAGACTGGGAGTGGTAGATGAGGCGATCCATGGAGACAGCGACGCTGCCTTTCAGCGTCTCAGCATACCCTTTATCACACGGAGTGGAGTTGTCGATATCCGTTACCGATGCATCCGGGAACACGAGTGTGGTGAGGTGGGATGCAGCAAGTACCTTGGAAGACCTGGTTCAACTCTTCGGCTCTATGGTGTTGAAGATCTGGTTTCCGCAGAATCTTCAATCTGTGTTACTGAAGGAGAACTGGACCGCCTCATTCTACGGCAGCTTGGATTTCCCGCTGTTGGACAGCCAGGATCAGAATCCTGGAAGCAGCACTGGTTCCGCCTATTTGAAGACTTTAGCCGAATCGTAGTGTTCGGAGACGGTGATGACGCGGGTAAGCGTTTCATCAGAGGCTGGCTTGACAGATTTCCGCAGTCGGTAGAGGCAGTGCAACTGCCTCCCACAGAAGACGTTAACTCTATGTATCTGCTGGAAGGCAGGGAGTATTTTGACAACATCATTCGCTAACGATCGTGGATCGTTCTGGGAAGCACGTGTTCGTGATAGCTGGAACAGCTATCCTGGCAAGGATGAGTGGATGGGCCACATCCGCATGTGGTTTGAAGAGCCAGATATCGGCCTAGCCGATATCGCTTGGGACCTAGTGGCTTTGGAATACGGAGAGGACAACCTCTGATGGGCGTGAAGGTGTGGGTCTACTCAGATTTTCAGTCTGGTCAGTTCTACATGCTAGACGGAGAGTCATTCGGCGGCTGCGGACCCATCGAGATCTCTCCGGATCTGCATGAGCAGATCCGCGAGGCTGAGAAAGCGTTCGACTGGGCTCAGACTACTCTAGAGACACTAGAGTACGGGTGGAAGTATCCAGACGATGACCCGGAGATGGACTGTGGCTAAAAAGTTTAGTTGGGAGGTCGATAAGACCTCCCTCATCCTCCGAGTAACAGATGGCTCCAAGGTGACCACCTGGACTGTTCGCAAGAACACAGGTAACGAGACTCTTCGTACCATTCTGGAAGAGCTACAGCTAGCAATGTGGGTGCCCATGCACCGCATGGCACAGGAAGAGGGATTCGGATACATGCATGAAGAAGTCCGTACGGTGGACGCTGAGGAGCTAGCAGGCCTTCAGGCGGACAAGGTGACTGAGGAAATGTCTAAGGCTGCTCTCAAGGCCAAGGCTGATGCTGTAGCCGCTAAGGGCGGCGACTGGTGGCAAAAGGACAGCTACGAAGACGATCTAGTCTACACCATCGGTCACGGTGGTGAGCCTGAGTGAGCTACCTTGAGTTTTTTCTTGTTGGCTTCATTGTTGGGGTTCTATTCACCCTCGGATTGGTGCTGATGCTAGGATGACTCCACCACACTACTGGCCTAGGGGGCTGTGATGGTTTGTCACACATCACACGCCATACTGTTGTATGACACCATATTGTATCTGCTGGGAGCCCTTCTAGGCCTTGGTCTAGGCTTCCTATTCTGGAGGAAGCATTGAAACTTCTTACGGTGGACATTGAGACCACCCCGAACCTGGCTCACGTGTGGCAGCTTTGGGGACAACAGAACATCGGCTTGAATCAGCTCATGGAATCTTCAGAGCTGCTGTGTGCAGCGTACAAGTGGCATGATCAGCCAGCAGAAGATACCACGTTTATCCTCGGCCCAAGCTACCAAACACTGCACTTGCCGCACCACTTGTACGATGGGTACTTGAGCGCGCTGTACGAATGTATCAATGCAGCGGATGCTGTGATCACATACAACGGCAAGAAGTTCGACATCCCACGCCTCAACTCGGCGTTCATTGAGAACGGCTTCGACGTTCCCGCACCATATCACCAGATCGACCTGTATCAGACAGTGAAGCGTGTGTTCAGTTGGCCTAGCCACAAACTGGACTATGTTGCCGGTAAGCTTCTCGGCGAGAACAAGGTCAAGCATGAGGGACACGAGCTGTGGGTCAAGTGTATGGCTGGTGATCCAGAGGCTTGGGCTCGCATGCGCGAGTACAACATGCAAGATGTGGTGATCACTGAGAAGCTTTACGACAAGCTGAAGCCGTGGATTCCGAACCACCCGAATGTTCTGCTGTACGAAGAGAATCCGGCTTTCCGTGCCTGTCCCAAGTGTGGTTCTGAGCACTACCAGAAGCGAGGCTTCCTCGCTAAGATCACAGGTACATATCAGAAATACCAGTGCCAGGATTGCAAGGGCTGGTTTAGCGACAATAAGAGGATTGATGGTAGTACTGTCCGATGAGGCTGTGAGCCTCACTGATGAGGAGGTAGAGCGGGCACTCAGCAGTGCTGCTACGAAGGTCCGTAGCCGTTTCTACAATTACTGTGAACTGGATGATCTCAAGCAACAAGGCCGATTGGCCAAGCTGGAGAATCCCAACAAGTTCCGCCGACTGGCGGAAGCGGGCAACTATCTGGGCACATGGCAGGAGTTCAACCGTGTGCTCAGCATTTATGCCAACAAGGAGAAAGCAGCCCGAACAGGCTATAAGGCTGACGATCTGTTCTTCTACAACAAGCGCATGCTGCGCGAACTGATCCCAGCTATCTTGAATAGCTGGCAGACGGGTGACGAGTTCGAGTACGAGTACAGCGACCGTGCCGCTTGGATGGACGTAGAGCAGGGCCTACAGGCTCTCAGTGTCAGCGACTACCAGATTATCTGCTGGGCTTTCCTGGACGATCCTGAGGAGGAAGCAGGCAACGCCAATGTTGGGGCTCATCTTGGCATCACAAGCGACGCTGCTAGGCAGCGAGTCAATCGAGTCTTGGATCACATACGTGAGACTCTCGGTGGCTCGAATCCATTCTCGCGCCGAAAGGCTATAAGCAATGCTGCCAGTCAGGCACAGACACGCAACCAATGGGACGGTGAAGGATGAGTGAACTGGAAGACAGGATCTTTCACCTTGAGGTGTTGTGCGGTATTCGTGAGCCCCACAGGGCTATAGATCCACCTGTCACGGATGCCTACTCGGCAGCCACCGTCTACTTCAACAACTTTATGCGATCGTTGTCTACTGTGCCACCTTGCGATGTGTGCGGCAAATACCACGAGGAGTATGATGATTAGGACACTCTCCGTAGGAGAAAAGGTATACAAGGGCTATGGAGGCATAGCCTACACAATAGAAATGATCGATGGACCCAACGCGGTCATCTCTGGATTCGGTAGCAAGAGCATTGTTCCACTATCGGAGCTTCGCTCAATTGCACACATCAACAGTGATGGCTGGTACACGTTCGATCATCTGCCAGGCAAGGCCTACTATGTTCACTGGAATCAGGCAGGACAGCCAACGCTGGAGTGGGCTTTCGACTTCAACAGTCAGAAGCCAGAGATTGCGCCAGCAGTGCCGGGATTCAGCGTCAACCCGCTGACCGTGTTCGCGAATGAAGAGTTCAAGCCCGTCAAGCTGACCACACAGAGGATCTGATGACTGAGCTGAAAGATTGGCGTGGAACGCCGATCGTAGGTGGCGCCAAGGTGATCACGCACAGTAAGAACTGGAACCATGGCGTAGGCATTGTCCGCAGCCTGCACAAGAATACGATCACTGTACATCTGACAGAGTCAGACTATTGGCAATGGAACGGCGAACCCAAAACCACGCTGGTCACACTCCCTGCCTCCGTGACCGTTCTCACAAAGGATATGCTCGATGACTGACGATGTAGTTCTAGTCAACGACCTGGACAGCCTCCGAGAGGCCATAGTGCAGATTGATGACTTCCACGATCGCTACACCGAATGGGATGACGATGCTTGGCGAACGATCAGGAACCTTGTTCCCCGCCTGATCAAGTCCTATGAGGACTTGCTAGAGGCTTCCTTCGAACTGACCAGGCTGGTGGAGCTAGAGCACCAGAACCGTACTCCAGAAGGCCTGTACTTGCCTTAGAACGACGAGAAGCCCCTCTCCTGTGTTGGGAGAGGGGCCGTTGTTTTGATCTTCTCTCAGAGGCTACCAGCCGGTTCTAGGGTCATCGTTGCTGTTGCCGTTGTCGGTTGGGTTGCCTTCGGCCTGAGCCTTGTGCGTGTAGCCTACGAACCTGGCAGCATCAGAACTGCCGTAGCGGTTGGAAGACCAACCACAGGAACAGCGGGCACGGTAGCCGTCTCCGTCTGGTTCGGTGCTAATCGTATGCATCAGCAGTACTCCCTCTTGTTGCACTTATTACAAACACGAGTTTGCCCGTTGACTTCAAACCTCTGCCCGGTGCGCTTGTTGACGTATTCCAGCTCAGCGTCTTCCCACTTGGTCCAGTCATGCCGACAGCGCATCACACCTCCGGGAAACACTTGGGGCAGATGGCATACGGATACGGGTGATCCTCAGGCTTGCTGTCGTGCAGGGACCACCTGTTGTAATCACGCTGGTCAGCACTGTTCCATGTCTGCCGAACATGCTGATTGCGCAGTGCGCGTTCCGCGATGACTTGCGCGTATTCAGGGTGCATTAGAGTGTAATCCCCTTCACTTCCACATCCAATATGTCATAACTGGCATAGTGGTTCTCGATGGCCAGCGCTGCCTTTGCGATAGCAGCCTCGCGGGTTTTGGCGCCGATCCGCTTGGTAAGATCCACCTCAGTCATCCCATCAGGGCTTTCCAGGGTGATCCTTACCGCGTAGTCGTTGAACAGATAGCTGTCGTACATCATTCTCTCCTATCCGTCATTCACCCTGAATGACTCCGGCAGAGCCGGGGAAATCCCCGGCTCCACTGGCTACATTCAGTCATGGAGTGCGGTAGTCCAGTCTAACGGCAGAAATCCACCCCTGGACAGCCACTCATCCAAGCTTTCGACCAGCTCAAACATGTAGTCTGCGTCTTCGACGTAAACGACGTTGTCGTACTTGGCAGCCTTGATCAGCCCACGGATGTCCTCAAGCGTCTTGTTCGGGTCCATCAGTCCTCCACATACCAGTCGCGAGAGTACTCATACAGGTCTGACTCAGGGTCGATCGCGTAAGCGCTATCGTCTTCCGGGAACCAGTCCTCATCCCAGTAGTCCTCTTCTTCCGGGAACATCTCTTCGAAGCAGTTCGGGCAGGTGCCCGAGATCAGCATTTCCCGGTCATCGTCAGACCAGCCAGGAAAGACATGCTGAACATGCTCACCAGACTGGAAACGGAAGAACTGATCCTCCGTCATGACGAATATGGTACTGCTACCACATCCGGGGCACGGGATGGTGTGCACGTTGAACATCATCATTCTCTCCTTTCAGTATGCCACTCTGGCACACTCTACAGCGTGCGGGCCGTAGCCCGCACACCATAGGCAGTGTCAGCGACCAGCATTCAGACTACTTCAATGCTGTCGATCTGGTAGCGCTTGGTGAGCTTCAGCACAACACGAACACCGATGAGATACTCTTTGTTGTCGATGTCCTGTGCGACGCTGCTGTTGGCTTTGGTGCGATACCACTGGCCATTGTCCAAGGCAATCTCAAACTGAGGGTTACCCAGCCTCGTGTACTTCAGCCGTGAGATGCCGGTGATCACACCAGTGTCAGTGAATGGTCCGGTCATGAATTCATCTCTCCTATCTGCCCGCACTTTGCGAACACCGCAGCCTACAAGCGAACTTGTAGGCCACAGAACCGCAGAGTACTACACCGCGTAGTCCACGTACACGTCCACCTCAGCCAACGTGCGCTCCAGGTGATCCTGAACCGCGCTGATCCCAGACAGCCTGCCCATGAGGTACAGCTCGTCCAGGTGGATCACAGCCGCAGCCCCGAACATCGCACCAGCGATGAACGCAGCCTGATCAGCGGAGTTCGCCTCCACCATGGCCTTGTCAGTCAAATCCAGGGTGACGGTCTCAACGATGTACATGCTCATGATCTTTCCCTCCTTGGGAGTTTCTGCCTACCACCTAGTAGACATGGAAGCACACATCAGAGATGCATGCAACCACGCTCACTAGCTGATCAGTCTTCAGAGATGCCGCAGGCTTCCATGAACTTTTTCCTGTCGAACCGAGGATTGTCATCCTCAAACAGGAAAGCCATAGAACTGGCTATCCACCCGATCGTGTAGTGCTTGCCGATGTTGAAGTCATCGGGGATGCCTTCGGAGTTGATCTCTCTGCGAGCACTGTTGATGAGATCAGCGAAGGCCTGGTAATGCTTGCGCGTCATAGCCATTATTCCAGCCCCGCCTTGCGCAGAGCCCAGGCGGCCACGACGCCTCGCAGCTTGTCATTGTCCACGCCCAGCTCTTGCAGCATGTCACAGAGGCTGCTCAGGTCGCTGTAGTCTTCCAGAGATTCGAAGACGTCTACAGTGTTACCGTCCGCGAGAACCACAGAATTGCCGATGCCATACATGTCATTCTCTCCTTGGGTGCTGGTTCACTCCCACTGAGTCAACCGAACACCGCACATGCCCGAAAGGCATGTGCAGCATTCATTAGATGTCAGTAGGTCAGAGTACCGTTGCCGATACCCTCCTTGATCTGCTCCTTCGCTTCATCGCTGAGTGCCTTCCACTCCTCGGTCCAGTCCTTGAGGGTCTGCCCCGTCTTGCGACCGAAGTAGTCAGCAACGGCCTTGATGGTAGCGGCAGCCATGATGATTCTCTCCTCTCTGCCAATCAACCTGATTGGCCATGACGTGGTCTGGTAGTGACCAGACCACTACAAAGCCCTTCAGTCTTCGAACCACAGTGTGAACGCATGGCGTTCACCATGAAGCACACTTCCGCAGCCATCACATGATGACGTTGAGAAGTTGATGACCTCGCAGCCACATTCGCGTTCCCGCCAGTCAGACCAGCGTGTGTCACATTCGTGGTGTTCCTTGAGCATGCCCATGGTGACCATGTCACGGCCAGACATCGGCTGATCAATCAAGCCCATCGGCTCACGATCGTGGCCTTCATCAGTGTGGCAGTCGCCACACTCACCATTCGCATGGTGAAGCATGCAGTCCAGGCACACCCAAATAGTGCAGGTGTCAGACATCATTCTCTCCTTTCTGGATCACTGACGTGATCTCCACGATGCACGTGCGAGACGTGCACCATAGGTTACAGAGTCAGTAATCGTACTCTTCATAGCTGAGTTGCTGGCGCTCGAAGCCTTCCATGTCGTCCACGTCGTCATACTGCCACGATGAGTTTCCCCGCCAGTCATCACGGAGACGCTGACCGAAGGAGTTGTAGCAGGCGCCACATGGGCAGTCCACATCACCCTGACCACGGTATCGAGCCACGGTTTCACCGCACTTGCCACATTCCCACGTTCGGGTGGGCAGTTCGTAGTCGTCCATGTCAGTTAGTCTCCAGTACCACGGTCACGTCTTCCAGGTTGTTGATCCACTCGTCGCTGAGTTCAGCTCCGAGCTTGCAGAGCGCAATGCGCTCATTCTTGGCCGTGTACCACTCGGTGAAGGCCTCACCCTTGTAGGTGTAGGTCACTCGGTACTCGTTCATTGATCTCTCCTCTCAACGTCCACCACACATCGTGATGAGCGTAGGGAAGCCATCGAGCTTGCGCTCGATGACAACCCTTCAAGGAGAGAGAATGATCATTGCTGCTTTGCCAGGTACTGAGTGTTCCCTGGCTGCCATGGACCGCAGCTACCGCCCACAGGACCCATGCTGATCATGCCGCACCACGACTCGCGTCATGTATTTGATCAGGGGGATTCCCGCCTTCACCTGTCAGTAGGCTTACCAAGCCTACTTGTGACCTTGTCTCTGGTCGCCAGGATCGTTTGTCGTCCTATCTCACCTACTACGTCGGTTGAGCATGCTCCCCGTATTCGTAAGGGAACACACCGGCCGGGCGCCTTGATGAGTGGAGCACTATGCGTAGCCGTTGCTTGCTGGTCCTTGCAGTTTGGTGGCTCCCCCGCAACCAACGCGGGATCCTCGCTACACCTAACCAGCGCACTTGGTACTGCGCACATCTGGTGGAGTTGTCGCCTGGCCTCCCCGATCTCGCTGGGTTGGCCTGACACCGAGAACACTCCTCCTCATCGCCTCTGGCGTCAAGTCACGCTTAGGTAACGATTGTTTGTGCAGGTCACACCCCATAGCGTGACCATTCTGTGATGTGATCAATACAGAGGTTGATACACCCCACCAAGCAAGCGCTTGGTTATGGCCTGGCTGGCAGTTTGGCAAAGCTCAGGTAAAGTTGCAGGTCACAGCTTCTCAAGCTGTTGAGTGCGTTATGAGTTCGTGGCTTACTCGTGCTCGTCTTGTTACATGCCCAGAGCCACAAGCCCTCACAGCCTCCCTGAGCGCCTGGCAACAGGCCAGGCATCCACGCACACCAGAGGACAGCCCACAGGCTGTCTACGGGGCTCACAGGTGGCTTCTAGATGCTCGTGCGAGCGTGGCACACGCGAGCACATATACCGCGCGCGCGTATGTGTGATTCAAGCTCTCAGCTCGATATCTTGAGTGATATCACTGAGCAAGCCTCAGTGATCTACAGTAATCCGATGTAGCGGATTACTTGATGTCAAGATAATGCACATGCATCTATTATGTTCGTACAACGAACTACACTCAGGGTGTAGCATTCTCGTCAGATTGACGATAAGTCAGCCTCATAGTGCCTCAACACGTGCACACATGGGTGACATACACGTGTCAATGGCTGCACATGGTGCGTACATACACACGAACACATGATGATGTCACAGCCATGCCAACATCTGTGCATGCACGCAGTGCCAACACATGAGTGTGGTAAGGGGCTCAGCGCTTGGGCGCTGCTTACATCATCAATGAGTTCACAGGGGCTGAGCGGTGTGATGCAACCGGCCGTTGTTAAAGTGTTGACGTGCTGTGCTGTGCTACAAACCTCAAAAATTTTCCTAAGATACTGTCCGTGTTGTCCGATGTAGTACGATACCTGAATTATAACGGTGAGGTCACCAGATAACTATAGTTTAGTTGGACACACTAGGACACACTGACACTGGTTTGATAACAGTTTGGTAACGGTTTGTTACACGAGCAACCAGCACCTCTTCCGGGAGGTACTATATATAAGTGAGGGGTAAGGATAGTTAGCGAGCCTAGAGGCGAGCGGCTCGCTTCAGTGTTAAGCGGAGCCCCTGAAGGCTCCGCATGCATCACTCGGTATCTTGGGGATACCTCGTGTTCGTAAGAGGGGAACCCGTAAGGTTCCCCGATGGATAGTATGGTGCGAGCGCACCGGGACAGCGAGCACTGAACCCCCTTCCTTTAATGGTTTCCCCCATCCCTAAGTCGAGTACGATGACACCCACAGGATAACTCACATATGGCTAACGTCAATTGGACCACTGCGGACAAGCAGAAAATTCTGCTTGAGAAGCTTGCGGCTGGTTGGTCTGTGGGCCGTGCTTGTGACTTTGTGGATATCTCTGAGAAGACGTATGAGTATTGGCGCAGTGGCTCTAAGGGCCACGCTGGCGCTATGAACGCTCAGCAGTTCAAGGATGCTGTGGAGTTGATCCGCCGCAAGCAGGCGGCGCCTCTGGAGACGTACAGTGAGGTTCCCGACTTCGAGACGTTCTCGAAGGCGTACATGGGCAACCGCCTGTTCGACCATCACTTGCAGTGGCTGGATCTCCTTGAGGGTCGCGACCCCAGGTCGCTTCATCCGAACCAGACGTATGTGCCTGGTCATAAGAATCTGCTGCTGATCAACACCCCTCCTCACCATGCCAAGTCTGAGATGTTCTGCCAGAACTATGTAACGTGGCGGATCGTGCAGGATCCGAATATCCGTGTGCTTCTAGTGTCCGCCTCTGCGGACCGTGCCAAGAAGAATCTGGATGGTATCAAGAACCGCCTCGACAAGGACATGCTTGTCTACAAGCGCTTGAAGGATGACTTCGCTCCGCCGGAGGGCTACAACGGCAATGGTGCCAAGTGGACGTCGGATATGATCCTGGTGAACCCGGACATCCGTCCGCGTAACGTTTCTGGTCACCCTACGGTGCAGGCGCTCGGTATTCGTAAGAAGATCTATGGTGCTCGTGCTGACCTCATCATCCTTGATGACTGCGCCGACCTTGACAATGCCCATGAGTTCCCGAAGCAGATCGAATGGATTCAGTCCATCATCGGCTCCCGTTTGGAGCCGGGCACTGGCAAGCTGATTATCGTCGGTACTCGTCTTGCCGCACAGGATCTCTATTCGGAGATCCGCAAGCCTGAATGGTATGTGACTGGAGAGTCTCCGTACACGTATCTGTCTCAGCCTGCTGTGCTGGAAATGACGGATGATCCGAAGACATGGAAGACTCTGTGGCCTAAGACCAATGTTGAGCCCATGGGGCTTGAGAAGGTTGAGCCAGATGAGACTGGCCTGTATCCGATGTGGAATGGTCCTGCTCTCGCAGAGAAGCGCAACCAGATGTCTGCCGAGACTTGGTCTCGTGTTTACATGCAAGCCCAGATCAGTCAGTCTACCACCTTCACTCAAGCAGAGATTGACGGCTGCACGAACGGTGGCCGTCTTCCGGGAGTTATTGTTCCCGGCTTCCCCGGTGTCCGTCCAGAAGGTATGGCAGGACTATACGTGGTCGCCGGACTTGACCCGGCAGCTACAAACTACACGGCCATGGTCGTGGTTGGCGCAGATCTATCGACTGGGCGTCGATATCTTCTAGACGTGTGGAATCAGCACGGTGCGCTTCCAGCGCAGACCGCCGCTGTCATGAAGGAGTGGACTCGCCGCTATGGCATCAACGAGTGGCGCATTGAGACCAACGCCTACCAGCAGTCTATTATGCAGGACGAAGACCTGCGAACGTGGATGACATCACGTGGTGTTCGTATGACCGGCCACACGACAGGAAAGAACAAGTGGGATACTCAGTGGGGCGTCGCTACCTTGGCAAACTTGTTCAAGGGCTGGGAGCAAGGCACAAACGCAATCGAGTTCCCATCGAGGCGCAACCACGCTGGAATCCAGAGCCTTGTCGAACAGTTGGTTGCCTGGTACCCTACAGTGACCACAGCGAAGGCTCCTGTCCAAGACTGTGTGATGGCGCTGTGGTTTGTGGAGATCAGGTGTCGGGAACTGCTGGACCAGCAGGACGGGCTGTCTTTCTGGGATGACGGTTGGCTCTCTGAGCGTGATCGTGAAGAGCAAGTTGTAATCAATATTGACTGGTATAGTGCTTCACAGGGCCAGTACCGAGAACCTGATATAGGCGAGCCTATCATCAGCAACCCCGCGAGATGGTGGGAGAACTAATGCCACTGAGCCCTCATGATGTGGCCAAGAAGGTCGCCGCTGCACGGCTTCGTATGTATGGGCGAGACATGCGAATGAATCAGGTTCGGGCCGTTCGTGCCTCTGAGCTTGACCGTGTGGCCCCTGGACTACTGGCCGATGACTTCCCCAAGCCGATCGTCTCCAACGTTATCAACGTTGCGGCACAGTACAGTTCCGAGCAGATCGGCCAGATGCCGACAGTCTCCTGTACTTCGGGAGTCATGACCAGTGATCGTCAAAAGAAGTACGCTCAGCGTCGTACGCTGATCGCTCATAATTATCTGGAGAACAGCCGTGTCAAGGTCAACATGGTTGAGGCGTCTGACTGGCTTAACACGTACAGCTTTCTCCCCATTATCGTGGAGCCGCATTTTGGCGACGCTTACTGCGAGCCAGGCCCTCGGTTGCGTTTCGAAAACCCTTTGGGTTGCTACTACGATCTTGACATCTTTGGTCACACTCGTTGGTTTGCTAAGGTCTACGACTCCGATGTAGATTCGCTCTGTGCGAAGTTCCCTCATCTTGCTAGTGCGCTGAGGGCGGGTATGCATGCAGAGTCCAACCAGAAGCTCGAAATGGTTACGTACCACGATGACGATCAGATCATCACATACGTTCCAAGTCGCGACAACCTTCAGTTGCTGCGTGTTGACAACAAGCTTGGCCGCTGTCCGGTGTTCGTTGCCGAAGCACCCAAGTTCGATGAAGAGTCTCGCGGTGCTTACGATGATGTGATCTGGATCCAGGTTGCCCGTGCAGTGTTCGCACAGTACGGCATGGCAGCAGCTAAGAAGAGCATCAATGCTCCGCTGGTTGTCGGACCTGATGTGGTCAACATTCCGTTCGGACGTGACCGTGTGATCCGCTCCACGGATCCTGGCGGCATCAAGTATGTTGCTACCGAGATGTCTCCTGCTGCGTGGCAGCAGGGTGAGCTTCTGAACCAGGACATCACTGTCGGTGCTCGTTTCCCTGAAGGTGCCACAGGAAAGTCTCCTGGCTCGATCGTAACAGGTCGCGGTATGGAAGAGTTGATGGGCACCATCGACTCCAAGGTTCGAACCTATCAGCTCATTCTAGGTGATACACTTCGCCGTGCAATCGGCGCAGCGTTCGAGATGGATGAGAAGTTCTGGAAGAACACAAGGCGGTTCATTCGTGTCCAGGTCAACGGACAGCAGTTTGAAGAGACTTATGTCCCGTCCCGTGACATTGCAGGAGTTTATCAGGTTGACGTCACCTACGGTATGGCCGCAGGAATGGACCCAAACCGTGCGCTGGTGTTCCTCTTGCAAGCACGTGGTGACAAGCTCATCAGTCGAGACTTCGCACTCCGACAGTTGCCCTTCGACATTAATGTTGATCAGGTCATGGAGCAGATTGACACTGAGGAACTTACCGATGCGCTTAAGCAGATGCTGGCTCAAACAGCTATGGCTGTTCCGATGATGGCAGCGCAGGGTCAGGATCCTTCAGACATGCTCAAGAAGTTGGCCAAGGTCATGGATGAGCGTGAGAAGGGCATTCCGGTGCACAAGGCAATCCTAACAGCCTTTGCCCCTGAGACGCCTCCACAGGCGCCTTCTGGCGCCGATCAGATGCCTCCTGGTATGTCTGGTCCTGGTGGGCCTCCGGGCGCCCCACAGGGGCCTCCTGGCTCGATGCCGCAGATGCAGCAGGGACCACCTGATATTCAGAAGCTTCTTGCTGGCCTATCCGGCGGAGGAGCACCAACCCTACAAGCTAACGTCATGAGGAAGCTTCCAGCAGGATGATCGATCTAGAAACTCTCAAGCAGGCGATGATCGCCGAAGATATCAATATTGAAGATGAAAGGTTCGTTCGAGCCTTCCGTCACGCTACCAATCCAGGTGGATGTAAGCATTGCGGTGCTCGTACTCTAGTGGGCGTCAACGCCACAGCTAAGGTCAAGGGCAAGAACGTGGATGTCTTCAAGTCCGCTTGCTGCAACAAGGAGATTATGTAATGGCTGTCGGTGGTGGACGTCAGTTCGAGCGTCCTAACTTTGCGGATGCAGTTCCGCCAACCCCGCCCAAGCAGGGCGACATGGGTCCAGAAGGAATGGGCTCTACCCGAGTTGATGAGCACACTTTCGAGTCTGGCAGTATTCCAGGCAACACAGGTGCGATCGAGTCTAGCTGGTCTGGGCTGATCGACACTTCTGCCCTTGACGGGCACAGCATGCATCAGGGAGAGGTTGCACAGACTTGGGATGGTGGAGGCCTTCGCGGTTTCCGTACCACACCAATCGGTGGAACTTACAACCCAGGACAGGGCTCTAGCCCTGGCAACCCAGGAACCGAGCGTAGTGCAGCCAGCTAAGGAGTAGTCGTGGAAGATGAGTTTGATCCAGACGTTGACTTTGAGGATGACGAACCGTCACCCTTCTCTAAGACCAAGAAGCACCCGCTTTGGCTTGTCGTAGGGGCGTTCTTCGAACTCATCGGAAATATTCTCCGCAGCTTCGCAGGATTCCTGGAGGTTCTTCAGGATATTTCTCTTCAGCGATTTACTGAACAGAATGATCGCGAACGCTTCATCATGCAGGCCTCACACGAAATTGAAATGTTAACCTCAGGAGTCTATGATGCCACAGGCACAGAATCCGGCGGGAGTGTCGGGTCCGGGACAACTGAGTAGGCGAACTGATGGTGGACCCGCTCAAGCTCTGCGAGATCTGCCAGACGCGAAGTATGGGGAAAACAGCCAGTTCCAGGCTATTCAACAGGGTGCGCCACTATCTGCGTCCCCGAACTCGCAGGGACCGTCTAATCCTGCTGATCCTAATCAGCTACCCCCGAATCCGGCAGCAGGCCAAGTCGTTCCATTTAGCGCTGGGTCGTCTCGACCCGCTGAGCCTGTCACGGCTGGTGCAGCTTTGGGTCCTGGTCCTGGTCCTACTGCGCTGGGTTCTTCACCGGTTCAAGTAGAGCAGCAGGATATCGGCAAGATCAGTCGCAGCCTTCCTCTCTTCGAGATGATGGCCAACATGAACGACGCCCTTCCCAGTACTCGTCTATTCGTAAACCTTCTCCGAAGCGGACAACAGTAATGTCTTGGTCTACTCCAATGAACATGATGGCCAACGTGCTTGATAGCATCCAACAGGATCCTCAGGCGCAGAAGCTCATGCTGGGCATTGGAGTGGCCTATGACACTGTTCGAAGTACTCCAGTAGACCTTTTTTCAAATATTCCCCACTTCGAGTCAGAGGTAGACAACAGTGTCTCAGGCAACACTCCAAATGGTGGATCCGCTTAGCGGCTCTGTCGGACCCCAGGCGGGGGCAATCGGCCCTGTTGCCGGGGATGTTGCCGCACCTGGCGGTGCAATTGATACCAACCAGCAGTATCAGGCAGACAATCTCGCCGCTATTGCTTCTCAGCAGGAACAGCAGGCTCAGAACCAGCCGGAAGAGCCTAAGAAGGACAAGAGCAAGGGTTGGTCTCTTACCAACCCCTTTCAGGACATCGGCCAGATCTGGCATGATGTGGAGAGCCACACAGTGGCTCCGGTCTTCCACGCTACAGGCTGGCTATTCCGCAATCTTGTTCAGCGTCCGTACACGGCAGCGACTATCTACAGCGCTCACAACGAGTACGAAGCAAGCCAGGGACACGCTAACTGGTCTTGGTTCCAGGGATCTCTGTGGTCTCAGTCTTGGGATGCTTCTGCAACCATGACGCCTGGACAGGCAACTGTTATTGCTGCTGGTGACCAGCAGCCTATCGGCCCTGTAAAGCCTCAGTTCTCTGAGCCTGATAGCACTCGTATCGTTGACCCGCTGGACGCAGAAGCAGCCAAGGCCAAGTTCAAGGATCCGAACTCTCCAAATGCTTGGGGCAACAAGATCGCCTCTGGGCTGTCCGACGCTATCGTTGACTACTATGCAGATCCAACTGTTCATCTTGGTCGTGGTGTCAAGATTCTGAAGGATATTCGTGGTGGTGCTATCACCCGTGCGGATTCCGAGTCTAAGGCTCTGGCTAAGATGAATGCGCCCGCTAGTCAGGCATTCAACACGTGGGCTCTGAATCGCCCTGTAACACAGATTGCTGAGCACCCTTTGGTCAAGGGTTCTGGAACTACACTGAACCCGTACCGCTACCAGATGGCTTCTCTCATCGCGGGAGCTAAGACTCCTGAAGAAATCAGTCTGATTCGTCAGGTGGCAGCAGGTCTTGCGTCTGCAACACAGACGCTATCTCAGACAGCCAACATGCTTCCGACAGCTTCCAAGGCTATCGATGAGCTAGCTCAGAAGTCTCCTGACGTGGCTGTGCAGGTTTCCAACCTGCTGTTGCCTATTGAGGCAACAGAGAAGTGGGCGCTTACCGCAGCTTCTGACGATGAGAAGGAGCAGTGGCTCCGCAATATCTCTCAGACGAAGGCCAATGCGGCTCAGGCAGATATCGACATCAATCCTGAGCGTGCACAGCAGATTCTAGATCTACACAGCTCTCTGCGTGGTCGCACTGCTACCAGCGCTATTTCCAACCGTCTGGCTGAACTCAAGGGCAATCTGAAGTATGCGAACACTAGGGACGTTGATGGCGTCAGCTTCTTGCGTAACGCCTTCTATAACTTTCCTATTCGAATCTATCAGGGACTTACTGATCGTATCGAAGGCGTCATCAACCACCGCGATGATCAGGCTGTCGAGTATGCTCGTACGTGGTTGAACAAGTCTTCCACACTCAGCCCAGATGAGAAGGCTGACTTCATCCAGCGCTATGGTTCTGCTACTCTGGCTGACCGCCAGAAGGTGTGGACTGATATCGAGAATGAGGTCTACAACAAGGTTGGCGATCGTTTCGGTATCAGCTCTAGCCAGATGCAGAAGATCCTTACTACTACTCGTGCCAAGGGTCAGAATTATCTGAATGCTGCTAAGTCTCGCGCCTACGGCACGGCAAAGATTCAGTCTGATGAGGAGCATGCACTACTGCCGTCTCCTGATGACAATGTTATCATCCATCCCAAGCTGATCACACAGCTTGAGGCTGGTGCTGTTCCCATGGCTAACTTGAAGAGTCTGGAAAATGCACTGGAACGCATGGATCAGACAGGTGTCATGGGTGCTATCCGCAATGCGGGAACCAATGCCAAGGACACACTGATTGGTGCTCTAGATCAGGTGTATGGCATTTGGAAGCCGATGAGCCTTATGACCGGACACCGCGCTTTCAACCACATCGGCGACGACTATCTTCGCAGCATGGCTAAGCTTGGTGCTCTGACAACTATTCAGAACGCCTCTGACGGTGCAGCCAACTTCCTTCGTAACGGCTACATCCGTGCGACACGCAACACTCTTGCCCGTAACGTGGCAGCCACGCACACGCGTGCTATGGGTCAGGCTAAGGCCGACTACGAGGGCTTTCTAGCCCAGTACAAGACCCAGCGTGCCATGGGCATCAACAATATTCCTGAGGATCTCAGGATCTCTCCCCTTGAGCTACAGCAGCTCAAGAACAAGTACACACAGCTAAAGAATCTTAAGCTCGACTTCATTCAGGACGACCACCGTCTTGGTGATAGTTCTTTCAAGATCGCAGGAAGCAACATCGATTGGCCTGAGGCCTTCGGTGGACCTAACGGAGAGTGGGCACGGCTTTGGACTTCTTCTCACCCTACGTGGGGATCAATGGTGGACGATGCTGCGCATCGCAACCACTCCGTCTTGACGGCTATCCGGACGCGCAACTTTGGCACTATCTCCGCAACTGATGACGTGGCCAAGCATACGCGAGCCTACGTCCACTACATCCGTAACCAGATGCTTCCTGATCCTGTTGCAAAGCAGATCGTTCAGGGACGTCCGCTGGATGCGGTTGCAAACTGGCTTCGTGATACGTCACAGGGTCGAGCACACATGCGGGCACTTCATGTAGGAGATGCCGACGACCATGTGAGCACTGTCGCTTCCTTGGTGAAGACGTATCTGCCACAGGATGGCATGCGTGATGATGCTCTAGCAGGCCGATTCAATGCTAGTACTATTGAGAACTACATGCCAGATGCGCGTATGCGCCCTGACATCCACGCAGACATCAACCTTCTAGTGCACGGTGGCGATCCCACTGTGAACTTCCTGAAGCGCAATATGGAAACAGTCATGAAGTGGACCGGCACCATGCCGGATGACATCATGGTTCGTCACCCTATGTTCAACAGCCTGTACAAGAACCGTCTGACTGACAACGTTCAGTCGTGGATGGCCAAGACTGGCGAGAGCACTATCAGCCAAGAGATGCGTGATCTGCTGATCCGCAACAGCATGACTGGTGCCCGTAAGGACATGCAGGGTGTTCTGTATGATGTGTCTCGTTTCAACGATATGGGCCACACACTGCGCTTCATCAGTCCGTTCTTCAACGCATGGTTCAATGCCATGTCCTCGTGGTCGAAGCTGTTCATGGAGAATCCGGGTCTGATTGGTCGAACCTATCAGGCTAAGCGAGCCCTGTGGGACTCGCCTTTTGCCATCGACAACACCACAGGACAGAAGGCCAGCGTGGACACTCCTTGGGAGAACACATCCTTTGTGATTCATATGCCCAAGGGCCTAGCCAGTAAGCTAGGCGGTATGACAGATGTCCCTATCGATGCAAAGACTCTTATCAGTCCCACATACATCGATGCTGTGGGTAATCCGGGCTTCGGCCCTCTGGTGACTGTTCCAATGAACCAGATCGTCAAGGATCATCCTACGCTGATGAACGATGCTATCGTTCGCGGCATGCTGAACAACATGGTGGACAAGAACAGTCTCAACCAGATCATGCCATCTGGTGCACGTGATATGGCTTCGCTGTCTCACCTTCTGATGGGTGATCCGAATGATGCACCCAAGTATGCTACGAATGTCTGGTCCATCTATCAGGAACAGTACTACGATTACCTGAATGGTCAGCGTTCGGCACCCCCTAACTGGGGTGATGTTCAGACACAGGCTAAGTACCTGACAGTGATGGACATGTTTGTGAATCGTCTGTCTCCACTGGGCTTCAAGCCAGCACCAGCACATGAATTCCTTGTAGACGAATACCGTCGAATGCAGGCAGCAGACCCCAAGAATGCTCGTCAGAACTTCTATGACAAGTATGGTGCTGCTGGCATGATGTTCACGCAGTCTCTGTCTACCGATCCAACAGGCATCACAGCGACCGTAGGAGCCTCTGTAGCGGCCAAGAAGTACGCCAGCCTACTGAAGGACTTCCCAGAGCTGGGAGCCGTCGTGGTTGGTCCTGAGGGCAACGGCAACTTCGATGATATGGCCTACCAGTGGCAGGTGGCTAACGGCCTCCGCAAGAGGCTGACTCCGGAAGAGGCAGCCAAGCAGGTTAAGATCAATACTGGGTGGGCTGAGTATGGTAGGGCTCGTGCTGCTATCGATGCTCAAGTTCAGGCTCGTAAGGCGAGTTCTATCAACGACATTCGTGTTCGTGACCTGAAGGACCAGTTGAAGCAGTTTGTGGGAACCTTTGGTGATCCAAATAACAACAACTACAACCCTGAGTTCTATGCCGAGTACGGTTCGTTCAACCAGAACGCCTACCAGAACCGTATCAGCGCTTTGCTGAAGATTGCTCAGGATCCAGCTCTACTGGCAAATCCTCTGCGCAGCGACATCCGTTCAGTGCAGGCCTATTCTCAGATCCGTGATCAGTACTACGCGGAGCTACAGAAGCGACCAGCCAAGTCCATGACTGCGACTGCGAACATGGATATCGCAAAGCGATATGACAGGGATGTGGCACAGCTCATGCAGGATGACACAAAGTTCGCACAGATCTATGATCGCTATCTCTCTAAGGACGATTGGAAGGAGCCAGTCTAATGGCTAACACTCCCAAGTCCGCCAGCGGCGGGACCGGAAATAGCACGCCTGATTTTGGTTCTGCTGACCCTACCGGTCCTGCCGATCCTGGAAACATCAACGCACCAGCCAACCCGAATCCTCAGATTCCCAGCACGGTTCACATTGATTCGAATACCCAAGTCCACTACATTCAGGTGGTCGTGGGCGGCAAGCTCATCAATATTCCTCTGAATACACAGCTTACAGAGGACACGGTTCTAGAGCAGCCTGGCACGGGTGAGAGCTTCATTGATATGCTGGCTGGCCAGCAGCATGCTGGACCGCCTCTGGTAAGCAATCAGCCTACCGGCTTCAATGAGCTTCCAGTTCCTGGAAAGAACAAGAACAAGACTTCTGGAACTCCGCTGGTTAATCCTCCGGACACAGTTCTCAGTAAGATCAACTCTATTCAGGACTGGTACAAGAATACTGGTACTCGCCAGCAGATCATCGATCAGATGTATCAGGCTGGTCTTATCACCTCCAAGAAGGCTCCCTCTATTGAGGAAGTCACTGTAGCTTGGGGTTTGGTTGTTCAGGAAGCAGCCCTTCAGTCTAAGGGCGTAGGAAGTGTGGGACTTGTAAGTCCCGAAGAGCTACTCGCTAGGGCAGCTCAGAATGGTTGGAATAGCCTAAAGGCCAACCTTTCACCAGCAGATGCTGGCGCTCATGGCACAGGAAACATCGATAACAGCACTGAGACAAACTCTCAGTCGCAGACTATTTATAAGTCGTATATTGACCCCGCTACTGCGATGGGTACGCTTGCAGACTCTTACTACCGTCTGATGGGCCGAAACCCAACGTCTCAGGAGTATCAGGCGTTCCTGAATACCGTTTACGGTTACCAGGACCAGGAAAACACCGGCAAGTTCGAGACCAAGACTAGTGGTCCGAATGTGGGCAATATCGATCCTTCTACAGGTCAGCCGGTGGACTCGTCTGGATCTACCAGTGGTACATCTACTCAGACCAACGTTGTCTCTCAGCGCGGTATTGGCACTCGTGGCGTGCAGTTCCTTGCCGGACAGCAGGCCATTGCCAGCCCCGAAGAGGGAGCTTACCAGGCAGCTACAACTTACTTCAACGCCTTCGTCAAGGCTCTGTCCGGACCAGCCGCAGGTATGCAGGCATCTGGGCCTACCACTACCGTCCCGTAGCCCTGAGGCTGCGCCTACGGTTGTGCCGAGTAAGCCGGTTGAAGCCCCTAAGCCTACAAAGGTTCCAGTAGTAGCGGCTCCGCCGAAGCCGACTTCTAAGCCGACACATCATGAACAGCCTAAGGAAGCCAAGTCTATGCCTGGAGTAACAGGACAGCAGGTTGTTGAATACCTCATGCAGTTTGTTGGTCAGCCCTATGTGTGGGGTGGACAGGCACCAGGAGGATTCGACTGTTCCGGGCTGATGTGGTATGGCATGCAACACTTCGGGATCAATATTCCCCGAACTTCTAATGCTCAGATCGCTGCACTGCGAAGTATCCCAACAGATCAGGCACAGATCGGCGATCTGGTTTTCTTCGACAGCGACAACAACGGTCGCAGCGACCATGTGGGTATGTATGCCGGTAACGGCAATGTCCTTGTGGCAGACAACCCCAGCGTCCCGATCCATATTGTCAACGTTAGTTCCGAAGCAAGGATCACCGGTGTTGGTCGAGCACCAGGAGTGATCAATGAATCCACTTGGGATGGTGGCTTGGTTCACGCCAGCAAGGCTGGCAACACCACTATCCATGGTGCTGATATAAACGCACTCATCCCGAGTGCCCGTCCAGTGCTGGACCTGTTCAGCCCGCTGGGCATGGTTTCGCCCAACTCTGCCACACTCAACGAGAACTATGGCCTGGCAGCCTCCTTCATGGAGTCTGACCCAGAGCTGGCAGATCTTTACAGTCAGGCTGTGGCTGGGACGTGGAGCACAGATAAGTTCCAGGCTGCTCTACAGGAGACACAGTGGTGGCTCAACAACTCCGATACTGCCCGTAAGATGCTGGTGGAGAAGCAAACCAACCCTGCCCAGTATCAGCAGGACATCAACAACAAGGTGATTGAACTCAATGATCTCGCTAGCAAGCTAGGTGTACATCTGTCTGCCAACGGCATGCAGACTCTGGCATCCATGTCTCTGGTCATGAATCTTAACGATACCCAGATCAACACGTATATGTCCAAGTATCTTGAGCTGTCCCAGCAGGGACACTTCAGCGGCTATGCCGGTCAGGTAGAGCTTGGTGTCCGTGAGTATGCCCGAGAGATGGGTGTTCCTCTCACTGACGATTACGTGAAGAATGCTGTCACCGGTATTGTTGCCGGATCTGACTCGCTACAAGCGCGACGTGCTGATATTCAGACTATCGCAGAAAACACCTTTCCCGCGTATGCGGATCAGATTAAGGAAGGCGTGACCGTAGGACAGATCGCAGCACCCTATTTGGCTACGCAGGCTAAGCTGTGGGAGCAGGACCCCAACAAGATTGACCTGTTCGATCCTACACTTCGTGCTGCTCTACAGAGCACTACGGCAACAGATGAGAAGAATGCTATTCCTACGCAGCTTCCGCTGTATGACTTCGAAAAGCAATTGAGGAGTAACCCCAAGTGGCTGAGCACGAAGAATGCTCGGGAGTCCATGACCACTACGGCGAACCAGGTTTTGTCAGATATGGGTCTTACTGCGCAAAGTGTTGGGAGTGCCCCCCAGAGCAGGCCTGCCGAAATCACGGACAACACACGAGCCAATTTTGGGTCGCTGAGTGGTTCAACCAACTTCCCGACTCTTCAGGGA
>Ga0207700_10000451_pt1 | contig 24039 bp, 24 predicted proteins | sample LARL82metaG_FD_184348 | JGI IMG/M metagenome (GOLD analysis project Ga0207700, IMG submission 184348) | Corn, switchgrass and miscanthus rhizosphere microbial communities from Kellogg Biological Station, Michigan, USA - LAR L8-2 metaG... | ecosystem: Host-associated > Plants > Roots >...
GCATGCGCCAGTGCACGCCGGCGCGTTCGCATTCGGTCCTGAGCATGTCGACGATCTGCAGGGAGCTCTCGTCGCAGAACAGCTGGCCGAGCTTTTTCTCGTGCCACGCGATGCCGTAGCGCTCGATCAGCTCGATGAAGTCGCGAGGCGTATAGCGCGCCAGTGCCGAGCGGCAAAAATCAGGATTGCTGGACAGATAGTTCGCCGGCGCCGCGTGAAGGTTGGTGAAGTTGCAGCGTCCACCGCCGGAAATGCGGATTTTCTCGCCCAGCTTGGCGTAGTGCTCGACGAGCAGGACGCGCAGCCCTCGTGCACCGGCAGTTGCTGCGCACATCATGCCGGCGGCGCCGGCCCCTATCACGACGACGTCGTAGCGCTGCGCTGCCTCGGCGTCGGGCAAGGTCGCTAGCTTACTTACGGCCCGAAGAACTCTCGAACGCGGTCGAACCAGTTCTTGGCGCGTGGATTGTGACGCTCGGGATCCTGCGCGTTGATCGACTCGAATTCGCGCAGCAGATCCTTCTGACGGCCGGTGAGCTTGATCGGCGTCTCGATGGCGACATGGCAGTAAAGATCGCCCTGCACGCTGCCGCGCACGGGCTTGATGCCCTTGTTGCGCAGGCGGAACACCTGCCCGCTTTGCGTTTCCGCGGGAATCTTGATGTTGGCGTGACCGTCGAGCGTGGGGATTTCGATTTCACCGCCGAGCGCCGCGGTCGCGAACGAGATCGGCATCTCGCAATGCAGGTCGCTGCCATCGCGCTGGAACACCGCATGCGGCTTGAGCGACACGACGACGTACAGGTCACCCGACGGCCCGCCGTTGAGTCCGGCCTCGCCTTCGCCGGCGAGCCGGATGCGGTCGTCGCTGTCGACGCCGGCAGGGATCTTCACCGACAGCGTCTTGTATTTCTTGATGCGGCCCGCCCCGCTGCAGGTCGCGCACGGTTCGGGGATGATCTTGCCCGTGCCGTGGCACTGCGGACAGGTCTGCTGGATGGAAAAAAATCCTTGCGAGACCCGCACCTGACCCTGCCCGTGGCAGGTGGGGCAGGTCTTGGCCTGTGTGCCAGGCTTGGCGCCGCTTCCGTGGCAGGTCTCGCACTCCTCCAGCGCCGGAATGCGGATCTTCGCTTCGGTGCCGCGCGCTGCGTCTTCCAGCGACAGTTCGAGGTTGTAGCGCAGGTCGGCGCCGCGATACACGCCGCTGCCGCCGCGTCCGCGGCCGCCGGCCTGGCCTCCGAAGATTTCGCCGAAGATGTCGCCGAAGGCGTCCGCGAATCCGCCGAAGCCTTCCGCATTGCCGAATCCGCGCGCGCCTGCGGCACCGAAGCCGGCGGAAGGATCGACACCCGCATGACCGAACTGATCATAAGCGCTGCGCTTCTTCGGATCGGTGAGGATCTCGTAGGCTTCCTTCGCCTCCTTGAACTTGTCCTCGGAGCCCTTGCCCTTGTCATCCGGATTGCGGTCCGGATGATGCTTCATCGCGAGCTTGCGATAGGCCTTTTTGATGTCCTCGACGGACGCGTCACGGTTGACGCCAAGTGTGCTGTAGTAGTCGCGCTTCGCCATTACCCGTATTCCCCGACGCGGCAAAAGCCGCGCTCCATCGTTGCCCGTACATTCGATACAAGACTGAAACAGCAAATGGCCGAGTCGAGGAGCGACTCACGCTCCCGGTGAGACGCCCGCTTCAACTCGGCCAGATATTCGTCGACGCCGTCGCCGCCGTGGATTCTACCGTCGGAGGCGCTCGGCGTGACGGAATATCACTTTTTGTCTTTGACTTCCGTGAACTCGGCGTCGACGACCTTTTCATCGTCCTTCGCCTGTCCACCCGCCTGATCCGCACCGCTTGCGCCGGCAGCTGCCTGGGCGTCGGCCTGCGTCTTCGCGTACATCGCCTCGCCCAGCTTTTGCGACGCCGTTGTCAGTGCCTGGGACTTGGCTTCCAGCGCGTCCTTGTCGGCGTCCTTCTGCTTGAGCAGCTCCTCCGCATCCTTGAGCGCGGATTCGATCCTCGCCTTTTCGTCGGCGCCGACCTTGTCGCCATACTCGCCCAGCGACTTCCTCACGCTGTGCGTCATCGCGTCGAGATTGTTGCGCGCCTGCACGACTTCGAGCTGCTTGCGGTCGTCCTCGGCGTGCGATTCTGCGTCCTTCACCATGCGGTTGATCTCGTCCTCGGTGAGGCCCGAGCTCGCCTTGATGGTGATCTTGTTCTCCTTGCCGGTCGCCTTGTCCTTGGCCGACACGTGCAGGATGCCGTTGGCGTCGATGTCGAACGCGACCTCGATCTGCGGCATGCCGCGCGGTGACGGCGGAATGCCTTCGAGGTTGAACTGGCCCAGGCTCTTGTTGCCGGACGCGACGTCGCGCTCGCCCTGCAGCACATGGATGGTCACCGCCGACTGGTTGTCGTCCGCGGTCGAGAACACCTGCTGCGCCTTGGTCGGGATGGTCGTGTTCTTCTGGATGAGCTTAGTCATGACGCCGCCGAGCGTTTCGATGCCCAGCGACAGCGGCGTCACGTCGAGCAGGAGCACGTCCTTGACGTCGCCCTTGAGCACGCCGCCCTGGATCGCCGCACCCACCGCGACCGCTTCGTCGGGATTGACGTCCTTGCGCGGTTCCTTGCCGAAGAAATCCTTGACCGTGTCCTGCACCTTGGGCATGCGCGTCTGGCCGCCCACCAAAATCACGTCGCCGATGTCGGAAAGCTTCACTCCCGCATCCTTGACCGCGATGCGGCAAGGCTCGACGGTGCGCGCGATGAGCTCTTCGACGAGCGACTCGAACTTGGCGCGCGTGATCCGTAGCGACAGGTGCTTCGGCCCCGACTGGTCCGCGGTGATGTATGGCAGGTTGATCTCGGTCTGCTGCGACGAGGAGAGCTCGATCTTCGCCTTTTCGGCGGCTTCCTTCAGGCGCTGCAGCGCCAGCACGTCGTTCTTGAGGTCGACGCCGGCTTCCTTCTTGAATTCGGTGACGATGGAGTCGATGAGACGCTGATCGAAGTCCTCGCCGCCGAGGAAGGTGTCGCCGTTGGTGGAAAGCACCTCGAACTGATGCTCGCCTTCGACGCTGGCGATTTCGATCATCGAGATGTCGAAGGTGCCGCCGCCCAGGTCGTACACGGCGATCTTGCGGTCGCCCTCTTTCTTGTCGAGCCCGAAGGCGAGTGCGGCCGCGGTCGGCTCATTGATGATGCGCTTGACCTCGAGGCCCGCGATCTTGCCCGCATCCTTGGTCGCCTGGCGCTGCGAGTCGTTGAAGTAAGCCGGAACGGTGATCACTGCCTCGGTCACTTCCTCGCCCAGGTAGTCCTCGGCGGTTTTTTTCATCTTGCGCAGGATCTCGGCCGAGACTTGCTGCGGCGCGATCTTCTTGCCGCGCACCTCGACCCAGGCATCGCCGTTCTCCGCCCTGACGATCTTGTAGGGCATCAGCGCGATGTCCTTCTGCACTTCCTTTTCTTCGAACTTGCGCCCGATCAGGCGCTTGACCGCGAAGATGGTGTTCTTGGCGTTAGTGACGGCCTGACGCTTGGCCGGCGCGCCGACCAGGATCTCGCCGTCTTCGGTGTAGGCAACGACCGAAGGCGTCGTGCGTGCGCCTTCCGAGTTCTCGATCACTTTCGGCTGCCCGCCTTCCATGATCGCAACGCAGCTGTTGGTCGTCCCGAGGTCGATGCCGATGATCTTGCCCATGATGTTCCTTTGTTCCTTGAATGTTTGGTTGTCTGCTAAATGGAGATTCGGGTATTCCGGTTCAAGCGCCGGGTCAGTCGGGAGGAGCGGATCCCGCGTCGTCGCGCGCCTTCGCCACGGCGACCAACGCCGGACGCAGTACACGGTCGTTCAGCAGGTACCCTTTCTGGAAGACCTGGACGACGGTGCCCGGCGGCTGATCCGACTCGAGCATGGTCATCGCCTGATGCCGATGCGGGTCGTAGCGGGCATTGAGCGGATCGATTTCGGCGATGTTCGCCTTGGCGAACGCGGCCTGGAGGTTCTTGAGCGTCAGTTCGACGCCATCCTTGAGCGTGTCGATGGTGGCCGCGGGGGTCGCGAGGGTGAGCTCGAGCGCGTCCTTGACGGTCAAAAGCTCCTGAGCAAAACGCTCGATCGCAAACTTGTGCGCCTTGGCGACGTCGTTCTGGCCCTGCTTGCGCACATTCTCGGTCTCGGCCTTGGCGCGCATCCAGGCGTCACGCATTTCCGCGGCCTCGGCCTCGGCCTTGCCCAGCCGTTCGCTGAGCTCGTCCGGGGCGTCGCCGCCGCGATTCAGATCACCTTCGAGGGCCGGGTCGCGCGCGACGCCATTGGCCTCTTCGCCGGAAACCTGACTGTTCTGATCAGGATTACGAGTCATGAGATCGTTCTTTTGGCCGAAAATCGGCCTCAAATAGGTCAAAAAATCGCTTTCGACAGGCAATTGGGGGCGCTTCGCACGGTTTCAATGGTGCGCGCATGGGTTTGCGTCCGGGCGTCGCGGCGTCGGCGCACGCCGCGAAAAGATCTACTCGTCGGCCCCCAGGATGCGGGCCCGGGCAAGCGTGCGCTCGCGACTCTGCGCGTCGGGCGGGGTTTCGAGCCAACCGCCCAGGTTGCGCAGCGCCAGGTCGGTCAGCGCGGCGATCCAGGCAGGGTGCTCGTTGAGGCAGGGAATCGCATGGAATTCCTTGCCGCCGGCGGCTAGAAACGCGTCCCTGGCCTCGACCGCGATCTCTTCGAGGGTTTCCAGGCAATCGGCGGGGAAGCCGGGGCAGGCAACGTCCACCCTGCGCAGGCCTTCCTTCGCCAGCGCGAGCAATGTCGGCAAGGTGTAGGGGGTGAGCCACTGCGCGCGACCGAAGCGCGACTGGAACGAGACCACATACTGGTCGTCGCGAAGCCCCAGCTCCTGCGCGAGCAGTCGGCCCGTTTTCTGGCAATGGCAGTGATAAGGATCACCCCGGTCAAGCGTCCGGCGCGGCACACCGTGAAACGAGAGCACGAGCTTGTTCGGCCGGCCATTGCGGGTCCAGTAGTCGTTGATGCTCTGCGCCAGCGCCTTGATGTAGCCCGGATCATCGTGATAGGCGTCGACGAAGCGCAGCGCCGGGACGCGCCTCATGCGTTGAGTAGTCGCGAACACGGCGTCCCCGGCGGACGCGGTGGTGCTCGCCGCGTACTGCGGATACAACGGCAGCACGAGCACGCGATCGCAGCCGCCGCGCTTGAGGCTTGCGAGCGCAGCCTCGATCGACGGTTCGCCGTAGCGCATGCCGAGCTCGACCTGTGCGTGATCGGCGGGCAGGCCGAGCTGCTTGAGGCGCTGTCCGAGATAACCCATCAGCAGCGTTTTCTGGCGCAGGCTATGCACCAGCAGCGGCGATCCTTCCTTCGTCCAGATGCTCGCATAGCGCTGCGCCGAGCGCGCCGAGCGCACGTTGAGAATCACCCCGTGCAGCAGCGGCTTCCACAGCGCCGGAGCAATCTCGACCACGCGCCGGTCGGATAGAAACTGCGCGAGATAGCGGCGAACCGCGGCCGTGCTGGGTGCGGCGGGCGTGCCCAGATTCACCAGCAGCACGCCGATGCGCGCCGCGCGGCCATGCGAAAACGCGCGCTCGGCATCCATCAGCGCGGAGATCCCACCGCGTAAGCGTCGAGCGCTCGCGCGGCCTGTGTGCGTATGGCCGCGCACACCGGCGGCAGCCACCCCAACAGCGTGCCCTTGGCGCCGAGCGCCATCGCCGCCCAGCGCCATAAGCTGAAGCGATCGACGTGGCGCACGATGAGCGCGTCGCGAAACTGGAACGTCGCGTTGATGCGATTGGTGACGTGGCGACCGCTGCCGCTGAAGGTGTAGTCGGCAACCCAGTGCGCGCGACCGCCCTGCGCATCGGCTGCGATGTCGGATGCGACCAGCGTCAGGTCCTGTCCACGGCTGCACAGCATGGTCCACATCGCAGCCACCCTTTTCGCGTCGAGCGCAGGGAAGACGGGATCGGAAAACGTGACCTGCGGGTGATAGCACGCGAGCATGCCCGCGGCATCGCGCCGGGCGAAGGCGGCATAGAAACGCTCGATCAGCGCGACATGGTCGGCGCTCGCGCCGCGCGCGCGACCCTCGACCGGCTTATCGCTCACCGAGCTGCTGCGCCAGCGCGTTCGACAGTAGCTTGGCCGTGACATCGACGATCGGAATCACGCGCTCGTACGCCATCCGCGTCGGCCCGACCACGCCCAGGGTGCCGATGACGTGGCCATTGAGCTCGTACGGCGCGGTGATCACGCTGCATTCGTCGAGCGACGCGATGCCCGATTCACTGCCGATGAAAAGGTGCACGCCGTGCGCATGATGGCTCACGTCGAGCAGGTGCAGCAGCGACGTCTTCTGCTCGAAGGTCTCGAACAGCCCGCGCATGCGGTCCATGTTCGAGGTGAGGTCCGACGCCGACAGCAGGTTTTTTTCTCCCGATACAACCAGCGCGTCGCTGCCTTCGCTCAGCGCAGCGCTGCCCGCGTCCACCGCCGCGGTCATCAGGCCGACGATGTCCTCGCGCAATTGTCGGAGCTCATCCGACAGAAGCGTGCGGATCGCGTCGAAGGAGCGACCCGCGTACTCGTGGTTGAAGAAGTTCGACGCCTCGATCAGCTGCGCTTGAGTGTACGCCGCCTCCGTATGCAGGATGCGGTTCTGCACGTCGCCTTCGGGAGTGACGATGATGAGCAGCACGCGACGCTCGGACAGGCGCAGGAATTCGATGTGGCGAAACGATGCTTCGCGCCGTCGCGGCGTCGCCACTACACCGGCGAACTGCGTGAGATGCGAAAGCAGCTGCGCCGCGCTGTTGACCAGCGATTGCGGGCGGTCGGCGATGAAGTGGTCCTGCAGCTCGCTGATTTCGCCCTGGTCGAGGGGTTTGACCACGAGCAGGCTGTCGACGAAAAAGCGGTAGCCCTTTGGCGTTGGCACGCGTCCCGCGGAGGTGTGCGGGCTGGCGATGAAGCCCATTTCCTCGAGGTCCGCCATCACGTTTCGGATTGTCGCCGGCGAGAGCTCGAGCCCCGACTGGCGCGACAGCACACGCGAGCCTACGGGCTGTCCATCCGCGATGTAGCGCTCGATCAGGGACTTGAGCAGATGTTGTGCCCGAGGGTCAAGCATGCTTCTATTTTATGCTTTAATCCGTGCATGAGCGCGTCCGCCGGGGCTTTCCCAACGATCGGCCTGGTAGGGCGCCACGCCACCCCGGGCATCGCCGAACCGCTGGCGCGCCTCGCGAAATTCCTGACCGCGCGCGGACATCGCGTGCTGGTCGATGCCGACACCGCGTCGTCGACACCGCTCTCCGGATACCCGACCGCGCCCGGCTCCGAACTCGGCCGCGAAGCATCTCTGGTGATCGTGATCGGCGGCGACGGCACGCTGCTGTCGATCGCGCGCAAGCTCGCGCGCTTCGACGTTCCGCTCATCGGTGTCAATCAGGGTCGACTGGGCTTTCTTACCGATGTCCCGCTGTCTGAGATGGAAACGGTGCTCGCCAGGATGCTCGCCGGCGGCTACGTCGAGGAGACGCGCACGATGTTGCACGCGACGCTCACCCGCGCGAGCGGAGGCGGCGAGTCGACCGAAGCGCTCAACGACGTGGTGGTCAGTCGCGGCGCACAAGGCGGCATGATCGACTGCGCCGTTGCCGTCGACGGACGCTTCGTCTACGCCATGCGCGCCGACGGCCTCATCGTCGCGACGCCGACGGGATCGACCGCGTACGCGCTTTCGGCGCAGGGTCCAATCGTCGATCCGGCGGTACCGGCGTTCCTGCTGGTTCCGGTGGCCCCGCACGCGCTTTCCAATCGACCGACGGTGGTGCGCGATTCCGCAGTCACCGAGATCGCGCTGCTCGGCGGCAAGGACGCCAGCCTGCATTGCGACGGCCAGGCGAATTTTCCGCTCGCCGAAGGCGATCGCGTCGTGATCCGTCGCGCCGCGCATGGCGTGCGCCTGCTGCATCCGAAGGACCACGACCACTTCGCGATGCTGCGGCGCAAGCTGCACTGGGGCGAGACGGCCGAGGGGCTGCGCTCGGCAAGCCCGTGAGCGTACGCTGAAGCCGCACGCTCGCTGCGATTCACTGTCGGTCCATTCGCCCATGCTGCGCCTGCTGTCGATCCGCAATTTCGCCGTCATCGAGTCCGTCGACGCCGAGTTCGGCGCTGGATTCACGGTCCTCACCGGCGAGACCGGCGCCGGCAAGTCGATCCTCCTCGATGCGCTTTCGCTGCTGCTCGGCGACCGCTTCGAGGCTCGCCAGCTGCGCCCCGGCGCCGAACGCGCCGAGATCGCCGCCGAATTCGATCTCGACGATGCGCCGCGCGCGCGGGCGATGCTCTTCGAGCACGATATGGGCGATGCCGACTCGCTGCTGTTGCGCCGGGTGCTCGATGCGCAGGGCCGCAGCCGCGCATGGATCAACGGCAGCCCGGCGACGCTCACGCAGTTGCAGGCGGTGGGCGAGTGCCTCATCGATGTCCATGGCCAGCATGCGCATCAGTCGCTGGGGCAGCCGCAAACGCAACGCGCGCTGCTCGACGCGTTCGGTGGCTTTTCCACTTTGAGCGAGGAGGTCGCGCTTGCCTGGCGAGCCTGGCGCAATGCCATCGAGGCGCACGAGAGCACGGCGCGCGACGCCTCCGCGCGCGAGGCCGAACGCGACACGCTCGCGGCACGTCACGCGGAGCTCGCCAAACTCGCGGCAAGCAGTGAGGAATGGAATGCGCTCTCCTCCGCACAGACCCGTCTTGCGCATGCCGCCTCGCTGCTCGAGGCCGCCGCGCAGGGCGAATCCGAGCTGAGCGAAGGCGACGCCTCGCTCGCGTCGCGCCTGAATTCGCTCGCGCGTCGCCTGCGTCAATCGGTCGAGCACGACAGCGCGCTCGGGCCTATCGTCTCGCTGGTCGACGATGCGCGTATCGGCATCGACGAAGCCGCGCGCTCGCTGCGCCACTATCGCGAGCGGCTCGAGCTCGACCCCGGTGAGCTCGCGCGCGTCGAGGCTCGTCTGGCCGCGATCCACGACGTTGCGCGCAAATACCGCGTTCGGCCCGAAGCGCTGCCGCAGCTGGCCGACGAGACCGCGCGCGACCTGGCGGCGATCGAGGCCGGGGGCGATGTGGCGCGCCTGACGGAAGCGGCGGCAAAGGCAGGTGCGCGTTACGACGAGCTATCGCGCGCGCTGTCGGCCAAGCGAAAGTTCGCGGCCGCCGAGCTCGGTCATCGCGTCACCGCGATGATGGCCAACCTGGCGATGGCAGGCGGCCGCGTCGAGATCTCGCTGCCGCCACTGAACGATCCGACGAGCTTCGGGCGCGAGGGCGTTCAATTCGAGACCGCGACCCATCCGAAGCAGCCCCTGGGCCCGATCTCGCGCATCGCATCGGGCGGTGAGCTCTCGCGGCTCGGACTCGCGATTCAGGTCGTGCTTTCCGAAGTCGGGACGGTGCCCACGCTCGTTTTCGACGAAGTCGATGCCGGCATCGGCGGCGGCGTTGCCGCGGCGGTGGGCGAGCTGCTTCAGCGCCTCGGGCGGCGCCGCCAGGTGCTATGCGTCACTCACCTTCCGCAGGTGGCTGCCTGCGCCGACACGCACGTGCGCGTCAGCAAGCGCACCCGCAAAGGCGCGATCGGGACCGAGCTCGAGCAACTGGAGGACGCGCCACGCGTCGACGAGATCGCGCGGATGCTCGGCGGTCACGCGGTAACTGCGAAGACGCGGGCGAACGCGGAAGAATTGCTGGCGCAGAGCAGCCGAAGCGCACGCGCCAAGATACGCCGAAAGGCGTAAGCGCTGGCGGACGTTAGCCGCGGGTGGGAATAGTGCGCCCCCGGCGGACCTTTGCCGGAGCGCGCGCTGCGACTGCAGTCGGCATCGCTTCGCCGGTTTCGAGCCAATGCTTGACGCGGTTGGCATCGCCGATGCGCGTGAGGCGTCCATACGAGTCGAGCAGCACGATCACCACCGGTCGACTCGCGATGGTCGCGAGCATCACCAGACACTTGCCCGCCTCGCGGATGAATCCGGTCTTCGACACCTGGATGTCCCAGGTGCCGCTTTTTACCAGCGAATTCGTGTTGTTGAATCCGATCAGCTGACCGGTCGGCTGCACTTCGACGTAGTGGCTGGGCGTGGTCGTGAATTCGCGGATCAGCGGGTAGTCGGCGGCAGCCTGGACCATGCGCGCAAGGTCATGCGCGGTGGCGACATTCTCGCTGGACAAGCCCGTGGGATCGTTGAAATAAGTATGCGCCATGCCGAGCGAGCGCGCCTTTTCGTTCATCGCCGCGACGAAAGCCTGCGTGCCGCCGGGATAGTGACGGGCGAGGCTCGACGCGGCACGGTTTTCTGAGGCCATCAGCGCGAGGCGAAGCATGTCGTGGCGGGAAAGCTCGCTACCCAGGCGCAGGCGCGAATGGCTTCCCTTGAGCAGATCGATGTCGCCGATGTCCACCGACAGCATTTCATCCATCGGCTGCGCGCCGTCGAGGATCACCATCGCGGTCATCAGCTTGGTCACCGAAGCGATCGGCGTAACCGCATCCGCGTCCTTGGAGTAGATGGCCTGTCCGGCGTGGGTGTCGAATACCAGCGCGTTGGCCGAGGCGAGCTTGAGCTTGGCGGCATCCAGCGTCGTTATTGGCTGCGGAACGGCAGGAATGACGCCTTCGACAGCCGCCGTCGCCGCGTTGGCGAATCCGATTAATGCTGCAAATACAATGGTTAAGCTGGTTCTCATGAGGCGACGCCTGAATAAGTTGCACGGCTTTATAGCACGGCAGCAAGGCCTGTGCCAATAGCCGCGCGAAAACAAACGCTTAGACGGGCTGTTCGGATGACAAGAGCATGGTGTCGGAATCGACGCCCGGAGACGCTCCTTCGCGCGGTCGCTCCTGCTGCTGGAGCGCCCACATGCGCGCGTACGCACCTTCCTGGCCGAGGAGATCGGCATGGGTGCCGCGCTCGATGATGCGGCCCCCGGCGAGAACCAGGATCTGGTCGGCGTGCACGATCGTCGAAAGGCGATGCGCGATGGTCAGCGTCGTGCGGTCGGCCGAGATCTGCTCCAGCTCGGCCTGGATCAGTTTTTCCGAGGCCGAGTCGAGCGCCGACGTGGCTTCGTCGAAAATGAGAATGCGCGGATTCTTGAGTATCGCCCGCGCGATCGCGACCCGCTGCTTCTCGCCACCGGAGAGCTTGAGCCCACGCTCGCCGACCGGCGTCGCATAACCTTCCGGCAGCGTCATCACGAAATCATGGACCTGCGCCAGCCGCGCCGCCGCCATGATCTCGTCGCGCGTCGCGTCCGGGCGTCCGTAGGCGATGTTGTATTCGATGCTGTCGTTGAACAGCACGGTGTCCTGCGGAACGATCGCGATCGCCGAGCGCACACTCGCCTGCTGAACCCCGCGCACGTCCTGGCCGTCGATGGCGATGCGCCCGCCACTGACGTCGTAGAAGCGGTAGAGCAGGCGCGCGAGCGTGGACTTGCCGGATCCGCTCGGCCCGACCACCGCGACGGTGCGCCCCGCGGGAATCGAGAACGAGACGTCGAACAGGATCTGCCGGTTGGGCTCGTAATGGAAGTCGACGTGGTCGAAGCGCACTTCGCCCGGGCCTGCGCGCAGCGCCGGCGCGCCCGCTGCGTCCTTGACCTCGGCATGCTCGTCGATCAGGCGGAACATGCGCTCCATGTCGGCGACCGCCTGCTTGATCTCGCGGTAGATGACGCCGAGAAAATTGAGCGGAATGTAAAGCTGGATCATGAACGCGTTGACGAGCACGAGATCGCCGATGGTCATGGTTCCGTCGACGACGCCGAGCGTCGCGCGCCACATGATCAGCGTCACCGCGATGGCTATGATCGCGCTTTGCCCGATGTTGAGCAGCGACAGCGACGTCTGGCTGCGTACCGCGGCGCGTTCCCAGCGCTTCAGACTCTCGTCGTAGCGCGACGCCTCGAATTGCTCGTTGTTGAAATACTTGACGGTCTCGTAATTGAGCAGGCTGTCGATGGCGCGCGTGTTGGCCCTCGAGTCGAGCTCGTTCATCTGCCGACGAAAGCCGGTACGCCATTCGGTGATGCTAATTGTGTAAACGATGTACATGCACAGTGCGGCCAGCGTGATGCCGATGAACCACACGTCGTAGCGCGCGACCAGGATCGCCGACACCAGCGCGATCTCGATGAGCGTCGGCAGGATGGAGAACAGCGCGTAGCCGATCAAGGTCGAGATGCCGCGCGTTCCGCGCTCGACATCGCGCGTGAGCCCGCCGGTTTGCCGCGCCAGGTGAAAGCGCAACGACAGCTCGTGCAGGTGACGAAAAGTCTTTAGCGCGACGGTGCGCACGGTGCGCTGCGTGACCTTCGCAAAGAGGTATTCGCGCAGCTCGGTAAAGACGGTGGTCGACAGGCGAAGCGCGCCGTAGGCGACGAGCAGCGCCACCGGCAAAACGAGCGGCTGAGCCGATGGCGCCACGGTGAGGCGATCGACGATCTGCTTCAACAGCAGCGGAACGCCGACGTTGGCGAGCTTTGCGGCTACCAGACAACTCAGTGCCAGCGCGACGCGTCCCTTGTATTCGAGCAGATAAGGCAGTAGCGAGCGCACCGTCTGCCAGTCACCGCGGGAGAGGCTGGTGGGGGTGGTCGGCGCGGCAGGCAGCGGCAGGGAGGAAGAACGGCGCATCGAAGGTCGGACCGGCGGTGTCGCGGGGTGCAACGAAGGCCACAGGCCGTCGCTGATATTAGCACGACGATCGCGCCCCCCTGCGCGCTCAATCGTCGGTTTCGGCAAGCTGACCCGGGCGCGTGAACCACTCGTTTCCGCCATAGCCGAGAAATCCCATCGCCAGGCGCACGATGCCATAGGCGACCCAGATTGCCGCCTTGTATAGACGCGGGCGCAGCTGCCAGTCGCCGGCGATCACCTGCCGCGATCCGCCATTGATCATCTCGAGCAGCTGCGCCTTCAGCTCGGCATTGAAACCACCGTCGCGCACGAACACGTTGGCCTCGCGCGCCATCAGGAAACTATACGGATCGATATTCGAGGAGCCCACCGTCGCCCAGTGATCGTCGACCACCGCGACCTTCGCGTGCAGCATGCTGCGGTGGTACTCCTGGATGATCACGCCGGCCTGCAACAGCTGGCCATAGAGAGCGCGCGATGCGAAATGCAGCAGCAGGTATTCGACCTTGCCCTGCAGAAGCAGTGTGACCTTGACGCCGCGCTGGGCCGCCGCTGCCAGTGCGCGTCGGAAGCCGATGCCGGGAAAGAAATACGAATTGGCGATGATGACCTCGCGTCTGGCGGTGCGCAGCGCCGCGAGATACGCCCGCTCGATGTCGCGACGATGGCGCAGGTTGTCGCGGGCGACGAACTTCGCGGTCTGATTCCCGACGCGCGCGACGCGACGTCGTTCGGGAAACAGCGGGACGTCGCTCGAACCGGTCTGAACCAGCTCGACCAGCGCCCACACCCGCTGCATCGCGTACTCGACCGCCGGCAGCAGCGGCCCTTCGATGCGCACCGCGAAGTCCGCGCGCGGCGGCTTGTGATGCGGAGTGTTCATGTCGTCGATGATGTTGATGCCGCCGACAAAGGCGATGCGCCCGTCGATCTGGCAGAGCTTGCGATGCAGTCGGCGCAGCCGGTGAGATCGGAATTGCCAAGGCGCGACTTCGGGTCGGTACTTGCGCAGGTCGATGCCACTTTTCTTCATGTCGGCGTGCAGCGCGGCCGACATGTAGATCTTGGCACCCCATCCGTCGATCAGAACTCGCACGCGAACGCCGCGAATCGCCGCCCGCGACAGCGCAGCGGCAATCAGGCGTCCCGCGGGATCGTCGGCGAAGATGTAGCTCTCCAGCCAGATCTCGCGCTGTGCATCCTCGATCGCGGCAACCAGTGCCGGAAAATACTGCGCGCCGTCGCGCAGGAGCACGACGCGGTTACCGGGCACGAAGCGGTTCATCGAACTACCGCTGCGCGCCCCGTTCATCGCGGCTTTTCGGTTCTGCCGCGCACGACCTCGAAAGTCGCCGCCAAGGCGGCATGGTCGGAAAGCCGCGCCAGCGGGTACACATAGTGGACGTCGGCGTCGAGGATGCGCAAGCCTCGCGCGTAAATGCGGTCGAGCCGGAACACCGGCAGCACCGACGGAAAGGTGCGCGCGGGACGACCGCGTGCCGCGGAAAAGACCTCCACCACTCCAAGCTCGTGCTGCAACGCGCGGTCGGCCTTGCTGCGCCAATCGTTGAAGTCGCCGGCGATTACCAGCGGCTCGCCCGCCGGCACCGCGGCGCGGATGCGTTCAGTCATCGCGTGCACCTGCCAACGGCGCCCGCGCTCGAACAAGCCAAGGTGCACGTTGATGCAATGCAGCGGCGGCAGGCCGCGTCCGAGCTGCATTACGCAATGAAGCATGCCGCGACTTTCAAACAGGTGTGCGGAGATATCCTGGTTGGTCTGCGCCGTGATCGGAAAGCGCGACAGCATCGCATTGCCGTGGTGACCGTGCTTGGTGTCGGCGTTGCGACCGTAGGCCACCTCATGCCACATGCTGTCGGCGATGAACTCGTGCTGGGGCTTGCCGGGCCAGTCGCGGTAGCGCGCCGCATGGCGGCGATGTGCGCCCTGCACTTCCTGAAGGAACACGATGTCGGCGGACAGGCCGTGCAGCTTGTCGCGCAGCTCATGGATCACCATGCGCCGAGCAAGCTGGGAAAATCCCTTGTGAATATTGTAGGTGGCGACTGTGAAGCGCATGCCGAATCTTAACGGCTTTGCGGTGTGCGCCCAAACGCGCATCGTCCGGGTCATGGAATCGGCGTTGCCAGACTGCATGGTGCGAGTCGGTGGGCGATCGTGTAAGTTATGCAATGCACGGCCGACCAAGCCGGCAGATGGGCGATACGCGCCCGTCGTTGCGAAACCTTCGAACCCTGCAGAGGAGACATCCATGAAGCATCAGACGATTCAAGCCGCGATTGCCGGTGTGCTCGCGCTGGGCCTTGCCGGCGCGGTCGCCGCCGGTCCGGTCGCCCCGGATGCGAGCAAGGACAAGTGCTTTGGCATCGCCAAGGCCGGCCAGAACGATTGCGCCGCCGGCAAGCATGCTTGCGCCGGCCAGAGCACGGTCGACAACGACCCCGTGTCCTGGAAGTACGTCGCCAAGGGAAGCTGCGAAAAAATGGGCGGCACGACGGCTGCGCCGAAGTCCTGAGATCGGTCACGGCGGTGGATGCCTGATCCGCCGCCGTCCCTCACATCCGCTAACATGCGCTCCCCGCCCGCACTCCCGCCTACGGTGGGCGTCGGACTGCGCAGTCCGCATGTAGCCCAGGTGCGGCGCGAGCACCCCGACATCGGCTGGTTCGAGGTCCACAGCGAAAACTATTTCGTCGACGGAGGGCCCGCTCTCGCATCGCTCGAAATGATTCGCTCGGATTATCCGATCTCGCTGCACGGCGTCGGCATGTCTCTCGGCTCGTGCGACGGTCTTGATCGTGCGCATCTGGGAAGGCTCGCCGACCTCGAGCGTCGCATCGAGCCGGCCGCGGTGTCGGAGCACCTGTCGTGGAGCCGCATCGACGGACGCTACCTGAACGATTTGCTGCCGCTGCCCTTCACCGATGAAGCGCTGCGGCTCGTCTGCGAACGCGTCGACGAGATGCAGACCGCGCTGAATCGCACCATCCTGGTCGAGAACGTTTCCGCGTACCTGCGCTTCGGCGACGAGCCGATGACCGAATGGGAATTCGTGGCTGCCGTCGCGCAGCGCACCGGTTGCAAGCTGCTGCTCGACGTCAACAACATCTACGTGAACGCCGTCAACCACGGATTCGACGCGACCGATTATCTGGCGGCGATACCCGCGGACGCCATCGCCGAAATCCATCTCGCCGGATTCGATGCGAGCGGCCCTTGCCTGATCGACACGCACGGCGCGCGCGTTGCGGAGCCGGTGTGGGAGCTCTATAGAACCGCGCTCGAACGCTTCGGTCCGAAGCCCACACTGATCGAGTGGGACACCGACCTGCCCGCGCTCGACGTCCTGCTCGACGAAGCGACGCGTGCGCGCACAATGCTCGAGGCACGTCATGCCGTCGCTGCTTGAGCTTCAGCGCAACTTCTGCGTGGCGACGCTGTTCGGCGACGAGTCGGCCCTGCGCACGCTTGGGATCGTCCCCGGCGCGCTCGATGCGAAAAGCCGCCTCGCTGTCTATCGCAACAACGTCTTCGGCAACTACCGCAAGGTGCTGGCAGCAACGTTTCCCGTGTTGCGCCGATTGGTCGGCGCCGCGTTTTTCAGCGCCGCGGCCGAGCACTTCGTCCGCCACCATCCGTCGACGCGCGGTGACGTGAACGGCTACGGCGGCGAATTCTCGCTGTTTCTCGCGTCGTACCGGCCGGCGAGCGATCTTGCCTATCTCCCCGACGTGGCATGCCTGGAATGGGCTGTCGACCAGTCCGCGATCGCCGCCGACGCGCCACCGATGGACCTGCACGCGCTCTCGGCGGTGCCCGCCGACGTGCTGCCGGAGCTCACGATGCAGCTTCATCCTTCAGTGCGCCTGCTGACCTCGGAGTTTCCGCTGCTGAGGATCTGGAGAGCGAACCAGCCCGACGACGCGAGCGACGGTCGCGTCGATCTCGATGCCGGCGGTGACAGGCTGCTGGTTGCGCGCGGCGAGGATGGCGTGACCATCGAACGCCTCTCCGCAGGAGAACACATGCTGCTTGCCATGCTTGCCGCCCACGACACGCTCGGCACCGCCGCGGCGCGAGCGGCCAACGCCGACGATCAATTCGAACTGACCGCGGCATTGCGCCGTTACGTCGCCAACCGCACGCTGGTGGCGTTTCGCGCGCCGCGCGGCAAGGGAGCGCAGCCATGAACGGTATCACCAGCCCGACTGCATTTACGCGCCTTGCCAGCCTGTACTGCAGGACGGCCTCACTGGTCGACCGGCTTCAGCCGCTGTTGCTACTCGGCTTCCGGCTATACCTCGCGCGCGTGTTCTTCATGTCGGGGCTCACCAAGATCCACGACTGGAGCGTGACGCTCGCGCTGTTCACCAACGAGTATCACGTGCCTCTGCTTCCTCCCGCGCTCGCCGCGGTCATGGGAACTGCGACCGAGCTCGGCATGCCAGTGCTGCTGGCGCTGGGGCTGGCGACGCGTTTCGGCGCCTTCGTGCTTTTCTTCTTCAACATCATCGCGGTCGTGTCCTATGCCGCGCTGCCCGACATCGCGATCAAGGATCACATCCTCTGGGGCACGATGATCCTGGTGATCCTGTTCTGCGGGCCGGGCAAGATCTCGCTCGACCATTGGCTGGAGACCCGGCTGCGCGCAGACGCGCTGTAGTACCGCGCATGCCGGCGCGCAATTGCACGGCAATGGCCTGCCCGAGCTACTCGCGATAGCGGCGCAGGGCGCTGCGCATGAAAGCGAGCTGCTGGCCGTAGCGCGTGCACGCCGCGCACCAGTGCAGGTGCAGCCGCAGCTTGATGCGGTCGGCGAGCGACAGCGGCCGTTCCTGCGCATCGGACATCATGCGCGCCGCCTGGCGGCAGTTGATGAAGCGTGCGAGCTGGATCAGCTTAAGCACGCGTCGACGGCGATGGTCGTGTCGACGGCGATTTGCCGGCGAACCAGTTCTGCTCGAGGCATTGCCGCAGCGCAAGCCGCGCGCGATGCAGGATCACCCACAGGTTGTTGGAGGTGATGGTGAGTTGAAGGCAGATCTCGTCGGTCTCCAGCTCCATCACCTCGCGCATCACGAACACGCGCGCCGTGTTCGCCGGCAGCTTCTCCAGGCACTGCTGCATCACTTCGAAGAACTGCTGCTCGGAGAGCTGCGACTCGGGATTGCCCCAATCGGCTGGCGGGTTCTGCCAGTGACCGGTCTCGTCGAACAGCGCGTCGAAGTCGTCGAGCTGGCATTCCTCCTCGATCGAGGCGAGCTGCGGTGCACGCGTCTTCTGGCGGATCGCGTCGACGACCTTGTGCTTCAGGATGCCGGTGAGCCAGGTGCGCAGCGACGATTTGCCGGAGAAGCCTTTCTCGCCCTGCAGCGCCGCGACCAGCGTGTCCTGGACTACGTCCTCGGCGAGCGCGCTGTCGCGCAACTGCAGCGTGGCCATGCGCAGCAGGTAACGCCGATGGGACTCGAGCTGGGTCGCGAACTGGGAGTCGACCACGTCGGATCTTTGTCGAGACGAACCCGCTGGATCATACCGGCACCACCGTCGTTTGACCATCGAGCCTTCAGCGGCGGACGCGAGCTCGCCGCTGCGGCAAGCGTTGTCGTGCGCCGACCCGGCATCACGCATTCACGTCGATCGATTACCCGCTGCGCGCCGCACTGTAAGTTTCGCCGCGGCTGCTTGACTAACTCGCAACGGGGAACGCCGCCGCGGCGCAAACATCCAATCCCACGCGCGTCCGATCGGGAAATCGAACAGGTCCGCGCGGTGTCGCCCCCGGACCCCTGTTCACGCCACGCACTTTCGAAGGAATCGCCATGCTGCAGGGAAAAACTGCGCTGGTCACCGGATCGATCAGCGGCATCGGACTCGGGATCGCGCGAGCGCTGGCTAGTAACGGCGCCAACGTCATACTCAACGGCTTCAGTGACACGAAGGAGATCGACGCGCTCAAGAATTCGATCGCTTCCGAGCACGCAGTCGAAGTGCGTCACGACGGCGCCGGCGCCGCCAAGCACGGCATCGCTGGCCTCACCAAGACCGTGGCGCTCGAAGTCGCCGAGCACGGGATCACCATGAATGCGATCTGTCCCGGCTACGTGTGGACACCACTCGTTCAGAAGCAGATCCCCGACACGGCCAGGGCGCGCGGCATCGGCGAGCAACAGGTCATCCGCGAGGTTCTGCTGGCGGCGCAGCCGACCAGGAAGTTCGTGCAGGTCGACGAAGTCGCCGCCTTCGCAACATTTCTCGTCAGCGATGGCGCGCCCTCGATCACCGGCGCCATGCTGCCCATCGAGAGCGGCTGGTCCGCGCACTGAACCGCACTCACGTGAGACAGACCATGGCACGATCACGCAAGCAAACCACAGCGCACGTCGGCACCAGGGTCGCCGCGCCAAAGCTTCCCGGACAAGTCGTTCTCGTCATGCAGGGTGGTGGCGCGCTCGGCGCCTACCAGGTCGGCGTCTACCAGGCACTGCACGAAGCGGGCATCGAGCCCGACTGGGTGATCGGCACCTCGATCGGCGCCATCAACGGTGCAATCATCGCGGGCAACGCGCCGGAAAATCGGCTCGAGCGCCTGCGCGACTTCTGGGAACGCGTCGAGCAGCGCGCGGCCGCCGACGTCTTCGCATTTCTTCCCGGCTTCAACGCGGCGGTCGCCAACATGGCCACGATGGTCAGCGGGCTGGCGCCTTTTTTCGGCCCCAACCCGACGTCGTGGCTGGGCCCGCATGTGCCCATCGGCCTCGACAGCGCTTCGTATTACACGACGGTACCGCTGCGCGACACGCTCTCGTCGCTGGTCGACTTCGACTACCTCAACGACAGCGAGACCCGGCTCACGGTCGGCGCAGTCAACGTCAGGAACGGCGAGATGCGCTATTTCGACAGTCGCGACGAGCCGCTCGCGCTCGAGCACGTCATGGCGTCCGGCGCGCTACCGCCGGCGTTCCCCGCGGTGCGCATCAACGGCGAGCCGTACTGGGACGGCGGCATCTATTCCAATACGCCTATCGAGGCCGTGCTCGACGACAAGCCGCGCCGCGACTCGGTGATCTTCACAGTGCACATGTGGAACCCGGAAGGTCCCGAGCCGGCGTCGCTGTGGGAAGTGCTCGGCAGACACAAGGACATCCAGTACGCCAGCCGCGCCAAGAGCCACATCGCGCGCCAGAAGCAGATCCACCATCTGCGCCACATCATTCGCGAGCTGTCGAAGCACGTCCCCGACAAGGCGCGCGACTCGGCTCAGGTCAAGGAACTGTCGTCCTGGGGGTGCGGCAGCACCATGCACGTCACGCGCCTGATCGCCCCGCGCATCGACGGCGAGGACCATCTCAAGGACATCGACTTCACGCCCGCAGGCATCGCGGCGCGCCGGCAGGCAGGATACGACGAAGGCCGTCGCGTGCTGACGATGGCTCCCTGGCAGCGGCCGGTGGACCCCATGGAAGGCATCGTCATCCACGAAACCGCGGCCGTGGCCCGCGAGATCGCGCACGGCGTGGACGGCTTCGACGGCCGCACGCGCTGAGCGCGCGTTGCGCCCGGCCGGCCGCGCCCGTACGATGGGCCGCACTGGCCGGACGCAAAGGGACATGCGATGGAACAGCGCTACGATGCGATCGTCATCGGCACCGGGCAGGCCGGGCCGCCCCTGGCAGTTCGTCTCGGCACTGCGGGACGCAAGGTCGCGATCATCGAGCGCGGGCGCGTCGGTGGAACCTGCGTCAACAACGGCTGCATTCCGACCAAGGCATTGATCGCCAGCGCTCGCGCCGCGCATGTGGCGCGTCGCGGCTCGGAGCTCGGCGTCGTGCTCGACTCGACGGTGAGGATGGACATGCCGCGGGTCAAGGCGCGCAAGGACGAGATCGTCGCGCAATCCAACCGCGGCGTCACCGAGTGGCTGCAAAACACGCCCAACGTCACGCTGATCTCGGGACACGCGCGCTTCGCGGGAGCGAAGACCGTGCAGGTCGGCGATGCGACGCTGCACGCCGATCAGATCTTCATCAACGTGGGCGGACGTGCGCTGGTCCCGGACTTGGAGGGGTTGAAGGACATCCCCTATCTCACCAGCGAAACCATGATGAACGTCGATTTCCTTCCCGAGCATCTCATCGTGGTCGGCGGCAGCTACGTGGGTCTCGAGTTCGCGCAGATGTACCGGCGCTTCGGCAGCCGCGTCACCGTCGTCGAGATGGGTCCACGGCTGATCGCACGCGAGGACGACGCGGTCTCGACCGCGGTGCGATCGACGCTCGAGGCAGAGGGCATCGCCTTCCGCCTCAATGCGACGTGCATGCGTGCGGCACAGCGGGGCGACGGGGTAAGGGTCGGCGTAGGCTGCGAACAGGAACCGCGCGAAATCGACGGCTCGCACGTCTTGCTCGCCGTCGGTCGCGTCCCTAACACGCACGATCTCGGGCTGGAGACGACGGGCATCGCGACCGATGCGCGCGGCTACATCCAGGTCGACGATACGCTGGCGACGTCGGCGCCCGGGGTGTGGGCACTCGGCGATGCCAATGGGCGCGGCGCGTTCACGCACACGTCCTACAACGATTTCGAGATCGTCGCCGCGAACCTGCTCGACGGCGAGAATCGACGCGTCAGCGACCGCATCACCGCGTACGCGCTGTACACCGATCCGCCGCTGGCGCGCATCGGCATGTCCGAACGTGAGGTGCGTGCGTCCGGCCGCAAGGCGCTGGTCGCGACGCTGGCGATGACACGTGTCGGGCGCGCTCGCGAGCGCAGCGAGACGCAGGGCTGCATGCAGGTCCTGGTCGACGCCGCGGACAAGCGCATCCTCGGCGCGATGCTGCTAGGGATCGAAGCCGACGAAGCGATCCACTGCATGCTCGATGTCATGTACGCGCGCGCCCCCTACACGGTCATCACGCGCGCGATGCACATTCACCCGACCGTCTCCGAACTGATCCCCACGCTGCTCGCGAAGCTCGAGCCACTCGTCTAGACGATCATCGTGGGCGATGTCTTGCGCCGCGGGCGCCGGTCCGGTTGCACGCGCGATCCAACCAACGGCACCGTCGATTTTCATCGTGGATCGGCCAGCGGCATCTATCTGGCCTGCCATTTTTTGGGCCGTATTGTCGGCAGTGTCGTGCTCGGCCAGCTCTTCGACCGTGCGGGCTGGACGGCGTGCGTCGCCGGCTTCGGGGCCACGCTGGCCGCGGCGGTGCTGCTCGCGGTGCGTCTCACGCTGGCTTCGCGACCGGGGCAGGTGTCCCAGCACACCGATTGAGGGTGCCGAATCGATATCGGCTACCCCTTCCCGGCGCCGGACGCGGGGATGCATCGATCGCAACGCGCAATACGCGCTGAACTTGCGCATAATCTCCGAATTGCCTTCGCGTCTGACATCCGGAGCACACATGATTCGCCCGATACGCTACTTGTTGTGCGCGATCCTGCTCGCACCCACAATCGCATCGACGCAGACTCTGGATCGCGTGGTCTTCGCCACCGATTGGCTCGCACAGGCCGAGCATGGCGGCTACTACCAGGCGCAGGCCGAGGGCATCTACAGGAAATACGGTCTTGAGGTCACGCTGAAAATGGGCGGCCCGCAGGTCAACGGGCTGCAACTGCTCGCCGCGAAGCAGCTCGACGTCGTGATGGCCGACGCCCTGCAGGTGGTGTCGGCAGTCGAGCAGAATGTTCCCGTGGTCACGATCGCGGCGACCTTCCAGAAGAACCCGACCGCGATCATTGCGCACCCCGGCGTCTCCAGTCTGGAAGAGCTCAAGGGCAAGCCGATCGCCATCGGCGCTGCGAGCAATACGACCTTCTGGCCGTGGCTCAAGCAGCGCTACGGATTCAGCGACACCCAGAAGCGGCCCTACGGCTTCAGCGTGCAGCCCTTTCTCGCCGATCCGGCCCTTTCGCAGCAGGGCTTCGCCACCTCGGAGCCGTTTTCCATCGAGAAGGGGGGCGTGAAGCCGGTGGTGTTCCTGCTCGCCGACCTCGGCTATCCACCGTATTCGGAAGCGCTCGTCGTCACTCGCGACACGCTGGCGCGGCGCGCCGACGTTCTGACCCGATTCGTGCGCGCATCGGCCGAAGGCTGGAAAAGCTATCTCGTCGACCCGGCGCCGGGGAATGCGCTCATCCGCAGGGACAATCCGCAGATGAGCGAGGAGTTGCTCGCTTTCAGTCACCGCAAGATGAAGGAGCACGCCATCGTCGCCGGTGGCGACGCCGCGACGCTGGGCTTCCTCACGATGACCGACGCGCGCTGGAATGCGACCTTCGATTTTCTGCGCAGCGCGGGACTTTCCAGGACGGGGATCGACTACAAGTCCGCGTACTCACTGTCGGTCGTTCGCGACGTAAAGGTCCTGCCCTGACCGCGTCGGCCGACGCGCGGGCCCGGGCGCCGGTGCTCGACATCGTCGCGGCCGGCAAGTCGTATCGCGCCGGCATCGAAGCGCTCGCGCCGGTGGATCTTCGCGTCGAGCGCGGCGAGTTCGTCACCCTGCTCGGTCCGTCCGGCTGCGGCAAGACCACGCTCCTCAATCTCGCCGCCGCGTTGATCGAGCCCTCGTCTGGCTCGGTGCACTGGTGGGGCGGCGATCATGCGTCTACAGGCGCGCAGGGACGTCGGCTGGCGATGGTGTTCCAGTCGCCGACGCTCATGCCATGGGCGCGCATCGACACCAACGTGAGGCTGCCTCTCGACCTCGCAGGCGTGTTGCGCGCCGAGGCCGATGACGCCGCGCGCGATGCGCTGGCGCTCGTCGGCCTCGCCGATGCCGCTCATCAGCTCCCGCGCGAGCTGTCCGGCGGCATGCAGATGCGGGCGTCGATTGCGCGCGCGCTGGTCACTTCGCCGGACCTGCTGCTGATGGACGAGCCGTTCGGCGCACTCGACGAGTTCACGCGCCAGCGGCTCGATGCCGAGCTGCTGTCGATGTGGTCGGCACGCGCGCTCACCATCGTGTTCGTCACGCACAGCATCGTCGAGGCGGTTTTTCTTTCGACGCGTGTGGTGGTGATGGCGGCACGACCCGGCCGCATTGTCACGCAGGTCGACATCGACGAGCCGTTTCCGCGCGGCGACGATTACCGGCTCAAGGCCGCCTTCGCCGAGCGCTGCGTGCAGCTATCTCGGATGGTGGCCGAGGCGTCGGGCGCGGCGGGTACAGCACGATGAGCGCGCAGCCCGTCGCATCCGGCACCGCGAAGCACGGCCGTCTCCTGCGCTTCGCCGCGCCGAGGCTGCTCGCGATCGTGGCG
>Ga0207700_10000452_pt1 | contig 24036 bp, 17 predicted proteins | sample LARL82metaG_FD_184348 | JGI IMG/M metagenome (GOLD analysis project Ga0207700, IMG submission 184348) | Corn, switchgrass and miscanthus rhizosphere microbial communities from Kellogg Biological Station, Michigan, USA - LAR L8-2 metaG... | ecosystem: Host-associated > Plants > Roots >...
CTATCCGGTGGACTACATTGAAGGCGCGGTGATTCCGGGAATCGGCGGCCATCCCAAGAACATTATTTTCCTCACGGCGGACGCCTTTGGCGTGCTGCCACCAATCTCCCGCTTGAATACTGACCAGGCCATGTATCACTTTCTCTCAGGATATACGGCCAAACTGGCTGGCACGGAAAGAGGCGTGAAAGAGCCGCAGCCAAGTTTTTCAACCTGCTTTGGAGCTCCATTCATGCCGCTGCGTCCCAAGGTCTACGCAGAAATGCTGGGTCGGCGAATGCAAGAGCATGGATCGCAATGCTGGCTGGTGAATACCGGCTGGTTTGGCGGGCCGTATGGCGTGGGATCGCGCATGAAGCTGCCTTACACGCGCGCCATGGTGAATGCCGCCATTGAAGGCAAGCTGAACGACGTTGAATTTGAAACAGATCCGGCGTTCGGGTTGACGGTGCCTAAGTCCGTGCCGGGCGTTCCTTCAGAGTTCCTGCACGCTCGCGACGCGTGGAAAGATACCGCGGCTTACGACAAAGCAGCCGCCGACCTGTCTGCGCGTTTCGCTAAAAACTTTGAGAAGTTCGATGTGCCGGCAAACGTGAAGGCGGCGGGGCCGGGAAAGAAGTAATCCGCGCTTCGCGCGGGCTGTTGGTTCTTCGAAGACGAAAAAAGAGACGCGCCGCAAAGCACGTCTCTTTTGTTTTTGGAAACACATTTAGAGATGTCAACCCGGACATCGCTCAGGCAGTCATCAGTCAAGCGGCTTTATGGTCGCGGCCCAAGTGTTCGGTTACGGCGGCATTAATGCGTTCGATGAAAGAAACGGGCTGCTCGTCGGCCGAAACAGGCGACAGCCGCTTGCGCAGCAACTGGAGAAACTTGGTGACGCGATGGAGACGTTGTGAGTCCATCCGTTCCTGCACGTGCTGCGGATTTACTTCTGAAGCGGTTTCAATATACTGCCAGAGCAAAAGCCGCATATCATCGACTGCACTCTTAAGATCGCTGAGCATGTCTACGTTGAGTTCAGCGGCGGGAACGGCCGGCTTGTCATTAGCGTTTGGGGGCTGCATGGCGAGCCAGTACAGATCTTCATGAACGGCAGTCAGCGCAGTCGTGAGTTCCTTAAGATGGGATACGAGTTCGGTAGAATCGGTATGTAAGCGGCGGTCAGGCATTTTGGGGGACTCCCTTTACTTCTACTTAAGTAGTACGTGTATTAGTGTCTAGGATGCGCCTAACGTTGCAGAAATGCTGGTTACTCAAGTCCATGCCCCAGGAGCTAAAGCCTGTATTTTCAGCAACTCTGGATTTTAGGGGTAGGGAGCTTGATGCTGCGAATGCCACTTGTTTGCAATTGTTTTCAACAGGATAGGCCATGCTTGCATCTGAAACTGGGCTTTCTTGCTGGCCGGATGCGCGGAGCGGAATAGTCCCAAACCAGAGAACCTGATTGAACCATTGATATAAACGTGTCATCGGTAGTAAGTGGCTAGTTTCAAAATGGGAGAGGAAAAGCAGCATGTATTCGCGGCGTGTGACGGTGCAGTACGAATTGAATGGGAAGCTGGCCAAATGTCCTATGAAGTGGCTGGACAATTTTTCCATGCGCAGCTTTACCAACGATTCTATTTTTGACGACACGCTTCCGGTGGCCGATGGAGAAATGAGGATCGGAACGCGCGTGCCGCTGGAAAAACTGAAAGCGGCAATGGAAGACTGGTTCCGAAGGAAGAGCTATCTGGGGAAAGAGCAGGAACTGGTGATCGAAGAAGTCAAAAGCTAACCAAAAGCTTACCGCTGATAACGCTGATGACACTGATTTTCACTGATCGGCAAAGATAGGTTTGCTTCCTCACTGATTGAAGAGGAGCATCTTTCATCGGTCTTGGACACCTACTGGAAAAAACCTTAAAAATGTTTTTCGATCAGTGAAAATCCGTTTAATCAGTGTTATCAGTGGTAAGGTTTTGGTCTTTGATTTCGTCAACGTAAGGTTAGTGAATGCTTTTTGCTTCTTCGGTAGCGGGCTCTTTATCGGCTGTGACTTTGAACACGATGAGCACCTTGTCATCGTCATTCATGCTGGCGGTGGAATAGGCGGAGACTTCCGCCAGCACGGAATCCACAATGCCCTGTGAGGTGCGTTCGCGATTGCGGCGCACGCAGTCTGCCAGGCGCTTAGGCCCGTATTCATGCTTCTGCTCGTCGGAGATGTGCAGGATTCCGTCCGTGGAGCAGACGAGCACATCACCTTGTTCCAGCTTAACTGATCCGCGAGTGTAGTCCACTTGCGGGAAGAGGCCGATGACGGTGCCGCCCTCTTCCAGCAGTTTGATTTCACCGGTCTTGCCGCGCACAAGGATGGGCGGGACGTGTCCGGCGTTCACGTATTGCAGAATGTTTTTGCGGGTGTCGACCAAACCGAGGAAAACGCTGAGATGCTTGCCTGACTTGGTGTAGGTATAAAGCATTTCATTGAGCGAAAATGCCAGCACTTCAAGCGAGTGCAGATGCATGACCAGCGCGCGCAACGTGGCCTGAAGGTTGGCCATGATCAAGGCTGAAGAAACGCCGTGGCCTTCAACTTCCGCACTGACGAGAAGTAGGGACTGCGGGCCGAGGTTGATGAAGTCGTAATAGTCGGCGGCAACGTCAAAGCAGAAATCGCTCAGCACGGCGATGTCATAGCCCGGGACAACGGGCGGCGCTTCCGGCAGGAGGCGATGTTGGATGCTGCGCGCCAGAGAAAGCTCGCGCTCCATGCGCTGCTTCTCCATGGTGTCTCGATGCATCTGCGCGTTTTCCAGCGCCATGGCCATGTGTCCGGAAAGCTTGTTGAGGAAGCCCACGTCATCGGGAGAAAACGTGCCGCTTTGCGCGTTGAGCAGTTGCAGCACGCCAACAATTTCTCCGGAATGGTGCTTGATGGGGATGCTGAGCAGAGATTTAGTTCGGTAATTCAGCCGCTGGTCAAGGCTGGGGTCGAAAGCTTCAAGGGTGTAAGCGTCATCGGTGTTGACGAGTTCGCCAGAGACAGCCACCTGCCCGGCGATGCCCTTGCCAAAGGGAATGCGGATTTCCTGATGGTCAAGCCCGGAGGCGGCGATGGACCACAGCTCTTTGCGTTTGTTGTCGGCCAGAAAGACAGTGCCGCGCTCGGCTTTTACTTCAGTGCGCGCGATTTTCAGGATCAGCTCCAGCAGCTCAGGAAGATCGAGCGTGGAGTTGAGCATGCGCGTGGCTTCAAAGAGCAGAGAGAGCTGGTTGATGCGCTTGTCTTTTTCCTGCGTGGCCAGAACGTTGTTGAGCTTGGCCGCGCCCATTTCTGAATAGAGGCGCCACCAGAGCAGCAAGTCTTCAGGCGCTTCAGAAGTTGTGTAAATGGCCAGCACGCCGGCAAGCTGGCCGGCAGCCAGCAGAGGATATCCGGAGATGTGCGTCAATCCGGTCTGGCGGGAAAATTCCAGGTCGTCACCGCCGAAGGTGGAGAGCACAATATTTTCGATGACCGTTTTGTTGTGGGCGATCTTGCCGACTGCGCCGGCGCCAGCAGCGGCGTAGTCAAGCCGATGCGTGGCGGCTGTGCCCTGAGCGTGCGTGAGATAGCAGGAGCCGGAAGAGGCGTCCCAGAGCCAGAGTTCGGCGCGGGCGGCGTCAAAGTCAGTGACCAGCATTTCCAGCACGCGGGCGGTAAGGTCTTCTCCGGCGCGGCTGAGCGCTGCCACGGCGGCGGCAAACGCGTTTACGTAGTTCTTGCCCTGTATCTTTGTTTTTAGCACCGTGTCTTTACCACGCTACGCCCATTCAAACCTTTTTTCCCGGATGGGAGCAGAAAAAAGCGCATAGCTGCCCCAAGTTTACCGGGATTCTGAAGACTTCAGCGGAAAGAGTGACGTTAGTTTATGAAGGAGGTACCCGGAATGTAAAGAAAAAGCAAGAGGTTGGAGAAACTAGAGTACCTATTTCGTTGGGGAGGCTGGTGGTGAGTATGGATAATTCGAATCCATAGTTCTTTCGTCCAGCATTACTTCTTTGCGAACTGCGCCACCAGCTTGCTCAGTTCCAGCACCTGGATGTGCGGCGGACAGTTTTTCCAGTTGTGCCTCCAGCAGACGATCAGGTCGCACCGGCTGGGATCGTGGCCGTGCTTTTTGAACTGGAGGCTTTCATATTCAAATTCAATGCGGAAGTGCTGCCAGCGTCCGGGCTCGACTTCAATTTTGGCTTCACAGTCGGGAAAGCCTGACTGCACCGCCTCAATGACAAATCCCAATCGCTCGGCCATCATGCTGAAGAGCACCATGACTCCCATTTCATTCACAGGCTCATAGGCCATGGCAGGCAACGACATGGGAGCGCCCAAAAGCGGACGGTCTTTGAGCGGGCGGCGCGGGAAACAGGCGGCGGTGATCCACTGCAAGCCTGAGGGCGCGAGTTCAGCGATGAAGACTGCAAGCATGGTGTCCGTCACGCATTTTTTGCCCCATAGAGGCGGCGGAAGAATTTGCGGATTGGCGGCGGGAATTTGCTGATCATTATTTTGGGTGACACGGTGGTGAACCGGGTGCGTCGATTCCGCGGCACGGGCTTCACGGGCCAACCGCGCGGCCTCGCGTTTTTTGGCCAGGCCCTTGCATCCGCCTTTGGTGGGTATGGGACCGTGATGGATTTTTTCCAGCACGTCAGCCCAATCGCCTCCAAGCGCTCCGGCATCCACGGCCCGGGTGAAGGCCGCGGGGACTTTCATCCATCCCTGAAAACGCTTGTCAAAGCATTCGCTGGAGTAGGTTCCAGCCTTTTCATATTCCCAGCGCACCGGGACGGCGCCGACCTGGCGTACGATCCGGGCCCAGTCCTCAAGCAGCACGGCGGTTTCAACGCGCAAGCCTGACTGATCAGGCTTTAAGCCGGCGGCGTGCAGCGCAACGCGATAGGCGCGAAAACGTCCCCTGACCTGGTTGATGGAGATGCCGGCCAGGCGCTTCAACTCATTGGCTGTGGGCGTGCGGCCCAGCTTGCGGGCTGCCGCCTTAAGAGCCGCGATGATCTGTTGTTTGCTGCGTGCCTTGGTTCTGGGCATAGTGCGAGACACACTTCTCCCTGGGTTGAAAAGCAGTTTCAAAAAGAGATAACCGGGAGCCTTGGAACAGCCCGCCAGCGACGGCGGACTGAGGAGTTTATAGCACGAAGAAAGTACGAAAGCAATAGTTATATTGGTAGCCGCTCCGGCTTATGAAATTGTTTGAAGAGGAGCGGCTGGTGCGACTAAGGACTGATAACAAGCGAGTTTTGTCAAACCCACTCATTATGCAGGGATGCCTGGTTGCACGACGGCGCTGCGCTTACCTGCCACAGTTGGAATCTGACCCTGCTGCTGCGGCAACGGATCGCGCTCTACCGGCTGCTTTGAAGGCCCGCTCAATTGCGGCGTCAAAAGTTTCTGGTTTCCAGTCGATTATTTCAGCGCCTGCATCATCCAGAGCCTTTCCAACCGGAGAATCCTTGGCTGGCGTCGGCACGTCTCCCGCTAACTTAATGGCCAAAATGCCATTCTTCTTTTCTAAACTCTGCTCAATCTCCCATTGTACCCATCCGCTCTGGGATGTCTCTTTTCCGAGAAGCACTATTGTGACTGAGGTACCCGCTAACTCTTCTTTGACTTTTTGGGAGATGTAACCCTCATTGTCACTGTCCACGGGATCAAGTAAATGCCGACCTACGAACTCCAGGTCTACATTCTTATTCCATCTGAGTAAATTGAAGCCCTTCGCCTTCATCCGATCTTTATGTTGATATGAGATAAACACTCGTCGCGCCACATGCCACTCCTTAGAACGAGTATATCTGAAGAAGACAACCTAGCGACTAGTCGGGAACCAACATTCCAAGCGCTCCGCATTGAGGGCATTGCCGTAATAGCGCCTTGTTATTAATTACGTTTGAACATTTGACACACTTCCACTTGCCTGACGGTGAAGTGTTTACAACCGGGCTGGAAGCAACCGATCCGACAGGGCTAAGATGTTGCTCTGCGCTCGTCCAATCGAATTTGGCCCTTCGTTTCCAGCTCGGATAACGAAACCCGGTGTGTATCAGGCTAAATCGTTCAAGCCGGTCTATTTCTTCGCGGTAGCCGTCCAATGCGTTTGGAAAACTCATGAGGTAGTTACGCAAAGAACAGCATCCCCCTATATCCAACAGCAGTGTATTGCGAAAGCGGCGGCTCAATTTCGTTCCACACCGTCGGTCAACTTCCGTTAAGAGTGGTGCTTCGGCTACGAAATGGCCTTCGTCTGCGGCCAAATAATAGTCATTTTTACGCGAGGAATTTGCAGGGGCATACCATCGGATGTGGTAAAAGCCGGAGAGAACCCTACCTGCTTTCCTCTGCGTGGTGAAAAAAATGTAGGAGTATCGTCGCCGGACAATTCCTGCCCGCATTGAGGGGCTGCACGTTGAAAACAAGCCGTAAGTCAGCGTCTCGAGGTTAGGATCGCTCTTGTTATCGCCCGGCTTGGTAACAAAACGCACAGGCAGTGGACTTAGATCATCGCTGTAATAAACGGATAAATAACCGCTGGCTGTCGGATTATCAAATTCCTTCCAGGGGCGATTGGGCGGTGTAACGTTCATGGTTTTGTGATTTCGTGCGGCTCGAACTTCAAAGTACCTTCATATTGATTACCGAGAACGATCCCGCCGCCATGAGCTACGATCTGACGCCAAACATCAAATCCTTGCAAGATGGCCCGCTCCCAGGTGTGCAATGATCTGACACTAACTTCGAGATGCTCGGTCAGAGATTTTATCGTGTTGAGAAAACCATAATCGAGAGTGCTTACACCTTCGAGAAATGCATGTCTTTTGGCATAGTCAAATGCTAGGGCAGCGATTGCTTCGTCAATAACGGCGGCCCTTCCCCCATCCTCGACTTCGTCTGTTTGGCGGTCGCTCTTTCGCTTCTTTCGCATTATGGCCCTGGCTACTGGAGACCAACCCAAAATCGCAGCAAACGCCAAGTGAAAAACGTCATGAAATCGATAGCCATCATCGTTATACGCGTTGTCAGTTAGGTGACTCCCAATCTGATCGTCTCCCCAAAAAATACGTACGCGGGGCGGAGGTCCCTGTTCTTCCCGAATGGAAACTCGAAAGATGCGCGGCAAATGCTCTGATGCCGGATAGCTTTCGTCGAGGAATTTGTTTCCAGGAAGAAGTGGGGTTTCCGCTGGCGGGTTCCAGCGGTTTTGAATTTTCGTCAGGTTTGATTCTGCTATTTCCTCCAATCTCAGGCCAGCTTTTGTAGCAATATTAGCGACGTACCATAAGATGTCGCCTATCTCTTCCTGAATGCGCTCCGAAAAGACACGGTATGCAGCACCGTCCCTAAGTAATTTCTTGTACTCCGTCAGCAGAGAGCCTGATTCGCCCGCGAGTCCGAGGAGCGGCACTACGAGGCTGTTTTCAGCTTGCCCTGGGTGCTGATCGGTCATTTGGGCTTTGTCCTGATAGGTGTCGAAAGTCATACGCAGCTCGCTAGTTTCGGAATAGGCCCTGCAGTGGCAGCTAGACCCCACTTGGGGGGGAACCAGTATTCAAGCGTGGAGTTGTTTGGCTGGAAGCGTCTTTTGATTCGAAAGCGTTGATCCTTGCCACTAAACTCCGGATGTTTTACTCGAGCGTACTTATCAACCTCGCAGAATAAGTTTTGGCAATCAATTAATTGCAGCCTGCGGCCGCAAAGAGTCTGGAACTCTAGATCAAGCCTACTGAAGTTCTCTTCCTGGTTGTCTGCGACCCAGCGAATGGCGTCGACAGGAGAGAGGTCTCCCAACGTTGTAAAGCATTTCTTGAGTCCTGATTTTGCTCCTGGCCCCGCGACAACAAAATCCATCTCGCTAAAGGACATTGCTTCCCCGTAGTTGAGATCGATCAAATACTGATAAGCAAGAAAATCTCCAAGAAGTGGGTATGACCGCAAAATCGTGAAGGCGTCTTGCATTGAAGAACTGAAAGCTAGACGCTCTGGCACGTGCTCTGCCATCATGCGCTCTAGCAAAAATAAATAATTGCGGTGCTTCCGCATTCCGCCAAATTGCGTTTTGCCTGAGGGCATTATGTATGCCGGCGAGAAAATCTTGACGCCATCGGACATAGCGCTCGTCAAGATAAAATCATATTTCTTGAAATCGTATCCAGCCCACGTGAGCTCGCCAAGATTGTCGGTCAACCGTTGCCAAGTCTCGACCCGATTAAAGATCTTGAAGAGGATCGTGCGAAAGAAAATCTCGCTAAGGTCCTGTGAGCCGTGGTAAATAACTGATCGAATCAGAAACTGAGAGACACGATCAAGCACCCGATAAACATTGGTGAAGCGGTGCCTACAGAGTATTACGTCAGTTGTCCATGGTGCAGGAGCACCAGCGGCACGGCGCACGAAAACACGCTGCCTTTCTGCCGCAAAGCGCCAATAGGTATCGTAGACGATTGTCGGTTTTGGCGTTGCGGACCGCACAAAATCCACTAGCATTGTGTCACACCTTTCTCTTGCGAGAGGAAGCAATAGAAATGTTCCGTTTAGCGCACCACATTGTATGTTCACGGGAAATAGCTTCTTCCGCCTGATCAACTACGGATTTAAAGGCATCGTCGTCGTTTATGTTTTCAGCGAGAGTCTCGATGTCAAGGAGCTCCTGTGAGGCAACACTATACGAGTTAGTCAAATCTTCGTGTCGCTTTGCCTGCGACCATGCAGTAAAGGATGCGGCTGCAGTCATCAGGAGTCCCGCAAGATTAAGAGGGAATGGGCCGTATGCCGCTGTGATAATAGCCAATATGAGGGCCACGACTTGTAAAATCAGCACGGCGGCGTACCATAGGGCGGATCTCCTTTGGTTCCATTTACACTTTGCGCCGTACCAAATCTTTTGATCTCGGATACGACCGTCAAGATACTCTTGCTTTCTTCGCCGGAATTCAGCTTCCCTGACCTCTCTCATGTAGTTCGAGATTGGCTTGGATTTTTCAGCTTGCCCACCAAGATAGGCCTGAATACTAGGGCGGGCGTTTCGTATCTCAGCCATCTCGGCAATAAAGGCATTATCGACTTGGGAGGCTTCTAACCCGAAAGGTTCGCCTCGCATCATGTAACGCCAAGCTACCGTTTTTACCGATTCCGCCACCGCGCGTCCATCAAACCAAATTTTGTCGTATCGGCGATCACGCCCAAGAAGTGTGAGAATGATTCCTACGGACAATAAAATTGCAATGGCGACTGTAACGGGCTTTTGTAGGTACTGTGGAACAACCTTATTGATACTTCCCAGCAGGGTAACCAAAAAAAACACGGCCAATTGCGCCTGGAGAAATCGAAAATGCCACTTTTGGGCAGCGCGGGAAGCCTCTTCACTTGCGCAGCACAACCAGGGATAGTCTTCTTGCTTCATGGTTTTGGCTTAACCAGCAACTCCAACGCGCCATATTACGACGTTATATCTGCCAACGAAAACACTAAAGTACAAAATCCATTGTTTATCAAGATACACGATTCAAATTGCAAGCACGTCTTTTATCCTTTAAAGAACCCATTAATCTCCTCGTACGGCACCGCGCCTTCCGTTAGCGCCTTGAACGTGCGAGGCTCTGGTTTCTTCGGCCATGCGACGCAGCAGGCCCATGGCCGCACGGTGGGGGCCGGAGCCGCAACTCACGCGCTGCGCTGCTGCTTCTTTATGGTCGCTTCGCTACGCTACGCGACGGCCTGCGGCAGCAAGGAATTTGATTTTTTGGGTGGCTTAGCGGCATGAGTAAACTCATGCCCTGACACTTGTGTCGAATCTGGATGCAGCGCATCTGGGCGTCGGCGGCATGGGAAACCTTGTCCGTTCGGGTCGGAAAACAGCCACACAATCGTGATGATTTCTTACATTAAGACACACAGCCGAGGGCGATCGTCCACCCCAACAAGCCAAAACCGGGCTCGCCGGGGCCCCCGGGCTGTGCCACATGAGCCTTCGCTCAAGACATGATGATGGATCGTGCGTAAGAACGCCGAGGTATTGTGAGAACTCCCTGATGCAGTATGGATAGAAGAAAAATCTTCGGGGTCCTTCCACGCGCCCTCACTCCTGCGTCGCTCGGACTTGGTCAGGATGACAGGGATAAACATTTTGCTTGATACAAGTGCCTGAGCGCGGACCAGGTATTGTGAGAACTCCCTGATGCAGTTATGGATAGAAGAAAAATCTTCGGGGCCCTTCCACGCGTCCTCACTCCTGCGTCGCTCGGACTTGGGCAGGATGACAGGGATAAACATTTTGCTTGAACATAAGTTCCTGGTGCTGTGGAGCTATTCTGAGACACCACATTAGAAGGCGCGAACGGTCTCTACCCCCATCATGCGCAAAAGCGGCGCACGCCGGGGACCCCGGATCTCCACCCCGCCACGCGAAGGGCGCGTCCGGGGGCCCCGAGCCTGCGGCAGCAAGGAATTGTTCTTTTTATTTTCGAGACGGTACGACTGAAGTCATACCCTGTTACGTGTGCATGGCCTGCAAGAGAGTGGTTGCGCCGGATTCTTCAGTGATTTGCAAAAGCCCTCAGTTCTTCGTCGCTATTACCTGGGCTTCCCATCCGTCGTACTCGCCATCCAGTTCTTTGGCCATTCGAAAGAGCTCTAACACGGCGTCGTTGATCGCGTCTGGTGTAACACTCTGGTCGCGAGTGATCAGAATGCTGTAGGGAAACTCTTCCTTCAAGTCTTCTAATTGGCCCTCGACCGTGTAGCCCAGTTGGAGGACATCTTCAGCAAAGAGCTTCCGATCCCTGCTGTTCTTGAAATAAATCCAATGATGAACGTCGCGAACAGACTCCAGCGTGTCGCCATGCTCCTCCAATACTTCAAGAACGTCCATGTTCTTGATCCGCTGCATGCTTTCCTCTGACGGGTAGAGCACGTTGCGATACTGGTTCCAATCCGGTTCGTATTGTGTGCCAAGGTCGAACTTGTAGCTAATAAAGCCGTCCATAACGGCACGAATGGCTGCTTCAAAACCATCCGTGCTCTCGCCGTAGAAATAGAATTCGCGGTGGCCGTCCGTTGTGATGCGGCCCGCTTCCACTGCTCGACACGTTGATGCAAGGCCCTTGAGAAGCCCATCTTCTATCGCGCTTATTGTCTCGAATTCACCTTGGTCGGAGAGGCCGTCAGGCCTTGGATGCTGTAAATACACCCAGACCCATAGCAACCATGGTTTGCTTGCGATGGGTGCGCCTTCGTTCAAACCCAGGTTGAGAGCGATCGAAGCGAGTTTGTCATTTACATTGCAAAAATAACTTTTCCAATTTTCCGTCATATTGAGTTAAGCCCTGATGTTATAAAGACGCTCCTTTTAAAAAGCTACCTGCGGCTTAATTTATGCTCGCTCCGCTGCGCTGCGCGACGGCCTGCGGCGCAAGGAATTGATTCTTTGAGCGGCTTAGCGGCACGAGTAAACTCGTGCCCTGACACTTGTTTCGAATTTGAAGGCACCGTATCTAGGCATCGGCGGCATGAGAAAACTCGTGACATTGGGTCCGGAAAGCGGCTACCGCAACCCCGTGATAGTTATCTGTGTTGGAAAAGCTCACAGCCGAGGGCGGCTGTGCTACACGAGCGTTGTTACCGTCAAAACAGCCCGTTGATCTCCTCATACGGCACCGCGCCTTCAGTTAGTGCCTTGAATGTTCCGGAGGTTTTGGCTTCTTCGGACATGCGGCGCAGCAGGCCCATGGCTGCGCGATGTGGGCCGGAGCCGTAGCTCACGCGCTTGACTCCGAGTTTGGCGAGGTCGGGGATCGAGGGGACACCGGGGCCGGCGAGAATATTCACGGGGGCCACCCGATGAACGGAATCCTGAGGAATGGCGCGCAGGTCGTTAGTATGCCGGTCGGCGTCGGGAAGATCGGCGGGGTGCTGGCCGGCACTCAGGTGCTCGATGACAGTCTTGATGTGGTCAGGGTTGCGCAGGCCGGGAATAAAGATGCAGTCGGCGCCGGCTTGGAGATAAGCCTTGCCGCGCTCAAGTGTATTGCGAAGGGCTTCTGCGGGCTCGACGCCGGCTTGCCAGTAAGCGTCAGTCCGGGCGTTGATGACGAGATGAATTCCCGCAGCCTGGGCTGCGCGTCGCGCGGCCTGGATGCGCGCGATTTGCACCGGCAGTGGAAACAGTGGGCTGCCATGGCGGACAGGGTCGGCATTTTTAGAGGCGGCAGTTTTATGATCGGCGTTTTGGGGAGCGTTATTTGCTGCGCCGCGATTTTCAGGGACGGTAATTTGGAGATCGGCATTTGCTGGGCCACGATTTTCAGAGACCGCTTTTTTGGAGCCGGTATTTTTTGTGTCGGCGTTTTGAAGATCGTCACGCTGAAGGCCATCATCCTGAAGAGCGAGGTTGGCGGGCATTACGTCTTCAAGGTTCACGCCGACGGCGCCTGCCTGGATGATTTGCGTGATGGAAGTTTCAAGGGCTGTAACGTTGGCGGCGAAGCCGGACTCAATATCGGCAGTGACGGGGACTTTGACGGCGCGGCAGACACGGGCGACAGCCTCAAGCATCTGAGGCCAGGGAAGGTACTGTCCGTCTGGGAAGCCGAGCGCGTTGGCCATGGCCGCGCTGCTGGTGGCGATGGCTGGCAAGCCGCAATGCTCGATCATGGCGGCGCTGGCTGCGTCCCAGGCATTGATGAAGACGAGTGGTTGCGCGGCGTGATGCAGCTCAAGCAGCCGTGAAGCTTTTTGTGCGAGCGTGAGTGGGGTCATAACGAAGAAATGATAGCGGAAAGACCAAAATCTTACCGCTGATGACACTGATCAAACGGATTTTCACTGATCTGCAAAAGAGGATCGGAAAGCGGGTGCGAATCTGACGAAGACGATTGATGAGGTAGAGCAAAACCTTACCGCTGATAACGCTGATGAAACTGATTTTCGCTGATCTGCAAAAAAAAGAGAATGGACCCGGTAATTGGGTGCGAAGCTGACGAAGACGATTGATGAGGATAGAGCAAACCTTACCACTGATAACGCTGATGAAACGGATTTTCACTGATCTGCAAAGCGGGCGGCGAAGAGTGAAGCCGATTGTATTAGGAGATCAAAACCTAGCCACTGATAACACTGATCAGACGGATTTTCACTGATCTGCAAAAAGAGAAGGAACCCAGTAATTGGGTGCGAATCACGAAGACGAATGCGACGAGGCAGAGCAAAACCTTACCGCTGATAACACTGTTGAAACGGATTTACACTGATCGAGAGCGTGCGCGAGCGGACGAAAAAAACTTACCGCTGATAATGATGATCAAAACGGATTTTCAGTGATCGAGAGCGGCTGGTACAAAAGAAAGAAGAATGTACCGGAAAGAGTTTGCGAATCGGACGAAGCCGAGGGTGATCGGACAAGACAGGATTCAGAAGAGATGATGCATACGATGATCCGCGGAATTTTCAATCGAAGGTAACGTGTTTGATCCGCCGCAGAAGGGCAAGATCAGAAAACCAGATATAATAGATAAGGATAATACGCTGGGGAGCGCCGCGATCCGTTGATGCGAGGGTCGTGCGCAGCAGTGGTTGGTCGGTGATTCCTACGGCGCATAACATCAAGTTCGCCCGCACTTTTTCGCAATAATCCCTTTGGAGCAAAGATGAAAACAGTATCGCTTGAGCAGGAGCTGAATCCCTGGGAGGCACAGGCAGCGCGGTTTGATTTTGCCGCGCAGAAACTTAACCTGGACGATGGATTGTGGAAGATCCTGCGCTATCCGCAACGCGAAATTATTGTGCACATACCGGTAGCGATGGATAACGGCACGCTGGAAGTGTTTACAGGCTTTCGCGTACAGCACTCGATTGCGCGCGGGCCGGCGAAGGGCGGAGTGAGGTATTCTCCGGACGTGACGCTGGATGAAGTGCGCGCCCTGGCGAGCTGGATGACATGGAAATGCGCAGTCGTGAATATCCCGTTTGGCGGCGCCAAGGGCGGGATTATTGTTGATCCGAAGAAGATGAGCCAGTCAGAACTTGAGAAGATGACTCGTCGCTATACGGCAGAGTTGATTGAATTTTTAGGGCCAGAAAAAGATGTTCCTGCTCCGGACGTCAACACGAATGAACAGACCATGGCGTGGATGATGGATACATACTCCATGCATATGCGCCAGACTGTGACGGCAGTTGTTACTGGCAAGCCAATAAATATCGGCGGATCACGTGGCCGGCGCGAAGCCACTGGCCGCGGCGTGATGATCAACTGCGACGAAGCTCTGCGCAAATTTGAAATGAGTCGCGAGTCCACGCGTGTGATCATTCAGGGTTTTGGCAACGTCGGCTCCAACGCGGCCAAGCTCATGCAGGACGCCGGCTACAAAATCGTTGGCATCGCTGAATACGATGGCGGCTTGTTCAATCGTACTGGCATCAACATTGACGCGCTGCTGCAGCATCGTGATCGTAACAAGACAATCGTCGGCTTCGCTGGCGCCGACGCTGCCGATCCCCGTGAGCTCCTCCTCGCCGACTGCGAAATCCTCATTCCCGCGGCCACAGAAAACGTTATCACCAGTCAGAACGCGGCGGGCATCAAGGCAAAGATTATCTGTGAAGGCGCCAACGGTCCTACCACGGCGGCCGCAGATGAAATTCTTGCCGACAAAAAAGTTTTCGTCATTCCAGACATTCTCGCCAACGCCGGCGGCGTCACCGCTTCTTACTTTGAGTGGGTGCAGGACCGCCAGGGATATTTCTGGAAAGAGTCCGCCGTGAATGAGCAGCTTGAGTTCATCCTGCGCGAGGCCTTTGAAGACGTCGTTCATTTCTCTGACACGCACGGCGTCAACAACCGTATCGCCGCATATATGCTGGCTATTTCGCGCGTCGCTCACACCATCAAGCTGCGTGGTATCTACGCCTAAATAGCTTCGGAGCGCAGCGCCGGATCTCCACATCACGTGGCTCTTGCGCGCCTTCGGCTTCACGCGTCTTCCGATCATTACATTTTTCAGCTCAACACCGCCTGCTCTCAGCAGGCGGTTTCGTTTTCTCCGTGTCCCATGTTCCGATCTTCCCTGGCCCTTTTCCTTTGCGACACCGGGGCCCCCGGTTTTGGCTTGCTGGGGTGGCTGGGCGTCCTTTGCGGTGAAACGCATTTGATGTTGGTTTTCGTTTGGGCTGATTGCTGATTGCTACTCTAGCTCGATTCCGTCAGCGAATCAATAGCGAATCAGGTCATTGTCCTTTTACCTGCTTGACTAGAATCCCGCCACATCTCACTCCGCTGCTCGCCGATCACCTTTGCTCAACCGCCAACCCTCAGACCGCCTCTACACTGCGCTAACTGAGGATTTAATGCGCCGCTTATTCCATCATAGACCACTAGGTAACATAACTGCATCCCACTAAGCTATTCCATCAGTATGCAGTCCAGCTACTTACAAGTTAAATTGTCCTTCGCTCACATCTCTCTCCACGAAAGAACCCAAATGAGATCGCTAGTTTCTCTAGTAGTTTTGTGCTCCTCCCTTAGCTTATTTTCGCTGCAAATACCTAAACCCACTACCCCTGAAACAGCGTCTGCCGCAACGGCTACGCAGCCAGCCCTGCCGTCAATCACTTTCTCCAGTGTTGGCCCGGTAGCAAGCGTACAAATGAATGGAGCAGCCAATTGGATTTATGGCTCAGTCCAGCAGGCGGGAACTGTGACTCTCCAAGCAAATGCAAACGGCCAGACCCGGATGCTCATACAGCTACCATCTGGAAGCCGAGTCGAAACACAGAATCCATATTCAGATTCCCAGAGACAATGCACGTGGAGTGGCGCGGACGCGGTAGTTCATAACAGCGCGGTGCATCATTGCTGGGTCGATGCAGTATGGTTCCTTCCTGGGATCACGATGCAAGCAGGTGCCGGAGCGCCAGATGATGTTCCTTCAGTCGCGCAGTCTGCCAATTCAGGACAGGTTCGCATTCACCGTGAGCGTCACCTTGTTGACGTAGATAGCGCCCAAACAGGTCAATTCATTGCTCATCTGAGCGCAGTCGATCTTGACGTTGACTCTTCTACGGGCTTGCCGGTGATGTTGGCTTTCGCCACTCATCCGGACAATGATGCAGGCATTGATATGCCTGTGGAAGTACGTTACAGCGCATACGGCACCTTCAGCGGCGTGACCGTTCCAACGCACATCCAAAAATTCATCAACCATTCTCTCGTCCTTGATCTGCAAATATCAAGCGTTCAAGTGCGGCTTGCGGCTGCCGCATCTCCCATATCGGCAAATTAACAGACAGGAAAACGACAAATATGAAAAGCCTTCGTCACTGCTGGGTTATCTCTGCCATCTTGCTGGCTGCTGCCACTGCGGTCGCTCAAGTATCTACTGGAACTCCACCTCTGGGCAGCTTCTCGTCGGGGCCGGACGTAATCAATCTGGGAAATCTTAATGCCCACTTCGCCATACCAGTAATTTCAAAGCCCGGGCGCGGCATTCCATTCGACTATATTTTGAGCTTTGATAATTCAATATGGACGCCGGTTACAAGCAGTGGAGTAAAGAGCTGGCAGCCAACAACGAACTGGGGCTGGCGGGCAATTACTGAGGCAGCGACAGGTTATATCAGCCGCCAAAGGTTCACAGTGCAATGCCTCATTGACGGGAGCCAGCCACCCCGCTATCTCAATGAACCGCTGTGGACGAACTACCAGTATCATGATGCCTTTGGCATCACCCATGCTGGTTTTACGAATATTGTTGGCGGCTGCCCCGGCGATTCAGATCCCAGTGATAGCACTAGTACTGATTCGGCGGGGTTGACGCTGGACACCAGCACTATCCCTGCGACGATCACCACGCCGTCCGGCAGTGTTTTTCAGGCTCCGATCGACGTTGGTACAGGAACAGCCACCAAAACCGACCGCAACGGAAACCAGGTCACAACGACAACCGGCAACACATTCACTGATACTCTCGGCATGACTGCCCTAAGCGTCTCAGGCGGAGCGCCTAATCCATTGGTCGCTACGTATACAACCTCATCTGGAACTCAGGCGTCAGTCACAGTGAATTACAGTACTTACACTGTGCAGACTGCTTTTGGTTGCAGCGGAGTGAGCGAGTATGGTCCGACAGCGGTATCGCTCGCCAGCAGCGTAAGCCTGCCCGACGGCAGCTCGTATTCATTCCAATACGAGGCCACGCCGGGCGCGCCTGCGAATGTAACTGGGCGCGTCAAATCGATTACCCTTAGGACGGGTGGCACCATCACCTACACTTATACGGGTGGAAGCAACGGTATTGAATGCGTGGATGGAAGTACTGCCGGGCTAAGCCGCACAACAAGTGATGGCACGACCGATTACAGCCGGAGCGGTTCTGGGACGGCCTGGACGACTACAATTCTGGACGCATCTACTCCCAGAAATCAAACCACGATCAATTTTCAATCCGCTGGATCTCCTCCCAATTTCTATGAAACCCATCGCACTGTAAACCAGGGGGCATCAACCACATTGGTTCAAACAGATACTTGCTATAACAGCACTGTGCAGCCGAATTGCAGCAGCACGGCCATTACCCTGCCCCCGACCGAAATTAAGAGATACACAATCCTGCCGAACGGGCAGCAAAGCCTAAACGATACGCTCTTGACCGGAGCTTTGCCCACGGAAACCGATGAATATGATTTCGGCACGAGTCCGCACGGTATTTTATTGCGGAAAACGTTGATGACTTATGCGGCTTTAGGCAATAATATAGGCTCCATGCCTGCCAGCATTACGGTGCAGGACGGGAGTGGTAATCAGAAATCCCAACAAACATTCGGCTATGATGAGACCGCAGTAACAGGCACCACTGGCGTGCCTCAGCACGCAGCCATCTCCGGCTCACGTGGCAACCAGACGACCCTAACTCAGTGGGTCAGTGCCACAGCAACTTCTTTAGTCACCACCTTCACATATGACGATACCGGTAACATGCTTTCTCGCACCGACCCTGCTGGTAATCAGACCCAATACAGTTATCAAGATAGCTTTAGCGATGGGGTGAATCGCACTTCACTTGCGTATCTAACTCAGACTACCCAGCCGAATACCGGTTCTCCAGCAGTGGCGCACGTCACAAAAACTCAGTATGAACCGAACACAGGCTTACAGACGGCCACATGGGACTTGAATAACAATCAGACAACATATTCTTACGATACCCTCAATAGGCCGCTCCAAACTACTTTTCCTGATGGGGGACAAACTACCAACACTTACAATTCCGCAACAAGTACGACAAGTAGTAACAAGATCAGCAGCGCGCAAACAATCTCTACGGTAAGTCTACTTGATGGAATGGGGCGTCTCTCCCAGCAGCAGATAACTTCTGATCCTGCGGGAACAACAACCATCGACACAACTTACAATTCAAACGGGCTTACCGGTTCTGCCTCTAATCCTCACCGCAGCGGCAGCAATCCAACCGATGGCGTCACCAGTGCTATCTATGATGCTTTGGGAAGAATTACTGTCCTGACAAGGCCGGACGGGAACTCCGTTCAAATCAGTTTTCTCAACAATTGCGCTACGGTGACAGACGAAGCTACAAAGCAGCACAAACACTGCACCGATGCTCTAGGCCGTATCACCACCGCCTTTGAGCCTGACAACACTAACGCCCTGAATTGGGAGACCGACACCACATACGATGTTTTCAACAACCCAGTTAGCATTACGCAGAAGGGCGGCACCACGGATACTTCCCAGTGGCGCACGCGCAGTTTCACATATGATGGTCTATCACGTTTAACTCAAGCTACAGCTCCTGAATCCGGCACCACGAATTATTATTATCTAACAGTCGGAGGAACAAAATGTTCGGGAACCAGTTCCCAACAATGCCGCGTTATAGACGGCAGGTCAATTACAAAGACTTTCTCCTACGATGCCATAGCTCGTCTCACGAGCAAAACATACTCGGATACCACGCCAGCAGTCACTTACTATTATGACCAGACATCTTTCAATGGACTAGCTATCACTAATAGCAATGGGCTTCGTACTGGCATGACTGATGGATCAGGTTCTACTGCTTGGAGTTTCGACAGCATGGGCCGTATTCTGAACCGACGCCAAACAATTAGTGGCATCACCAAGGGTATTGGCTATACATACAATCTCGACGGGACAGTCGCAACAATCACATATCCCAGCGGTAGAATTTACACTTACGGATATAACAACGCCGGGCAAACCACGTCGTTAATGGATTCAGTCCATTCCATCAATTTCTTCACAGGTGGCACCTATGCGCCTCCGGGAATGTTGACTGGCGGTGTTTACGGCGCAGTCACTGGCTGGAATGCGATTACTCTGGCCAACACTTTCAACAATCGCTTGCAACCGACACACCTCCACGCTACCTCTCCCGTTCCATTGACGCTCTTTGATTTAAGCTACAACTATGACCAGGGTAGCGGGAAAAACAATGGCAACATTGTTCAAATCACCAACGGGCGAGACAGCACGCGCACAGTGTCGTACACATATGACCAGGTGAATCGTCTCAGTTCAGCGCAGACCGCTTCAACTTGGGGCAACTCTTATGTATATGACGCCTGGGGCGACTTGCTTCAAAAAAATGTCATTCGCGGCACAGCAGAGAGCATGACCATGACGGTCAATTCCAATAATCACGTTACTAGCCCGTCTTTCACCTATGACGGCGCGGGAAACGTTACTTGGGACACCGTTAATGCTCTGAATTATGATGCTGAGTCCCGCATGACTCCGGCTTCTGGGGCCACTTACACGTATGACGGTGATGGTCGCCGTGTGCAAAAGTCTGACGGTACTCTCTACTGGGTGGACGACTCATTCCGGCCTCTCTCGTTAGGCACCACAAGCGGATCAATCACACAGGACTATGTGTTCCTCGCGGGAAGACGAATTGCTTTCGTGCCGCTCTCTTCTGGTAACCCATACTATTATTTGTCTGACCATCTTGGCTCAGATACGGTTGTAGCCAGCGGGGATGGTAAGACCATCCAATGGGAAGCCGACTATTTCCCGTTCGGCGCTCAACGGACAGTTCTCACCAATCTGGTTAACAATCCATACCAGTTCACAGGATACGAGTATGATTCCGGTACAGGATATAACTATGCAGTGAGTCGGTTTGAAGCCGGGAGGTGGGGCAGATTTCATTCAGCAGACCCATATTTTGGTAGCATGGACGTTACGCATCCACAATCACTCAACAGGTATGCATATGTGGGCAACAATCCTTTAAGTTTTACGGACAGATTAGGGCTTCAAAGGGTTTGCACACTGATGAGTGAACCGGATCAAGCTTTCGCTTGCATTAATATTGGTCCTTCCACATCGGTGGATGGACAAGACTTTAATGATCTGTATGGAGGTGGCGGAGGGGGTGGGATAGGAGATATTATCGGCGGCATACTCGGGGGACACGGTTCCGTGTCTGGCACTTGTTTCTTACCTGGTGCATGCCCAAGCATTCCTGTACCCGGTATCGGAGGAATAATCCCTGGCATTCCTGGGTGCAATAGCGGCGTTATAATTGTCGAAAACTGTGGCGACCAGGGAACTGAAGCCCTTCCACCAAGCAACTTTGCTAGCGCCCCAGCTATACCGTGGGGACAAATCGGGAGAGCAGGCGGGATTGCTGTCGAGGATGCTCTTGCAGACCTGGTAGGGGTTCTCGCGTTACTATTGGTTATGGAGGGTGATAATAGAACACATCCAGATGGCTCGGGGCCACAAGTTAAGTGCTATGTAATTCAGGAATCTTTAAAAGCGTGTCTCTATTCATGCGAAGATGGTATAAGGTTTAGTACCCGGCGTCCTGCTGGAGGAATTTGTCCGGCACAATTGTGGAAAAACAAAGGGCCATCAGGCTCTCCGCATCAGTAACAGCATAAAGTTTGAGGAGAGATTAAATGAATGAAGGTAAGGGACCGGAGCGTCGCGTGTTATTTTCAGATCGGTGGTCTCGGATTCAATATTTGGGTGAGGGCAGGCAACAATACGAATCGAAGCTGGCAACCAATGAGACAACGATTTCTCCAAATCAGTTAGCTAGCGAATGGGAGGGCTGGAACGATGAAGAACGAGTGGCATTCGCAACAGCCTGCGTATTCAAGCCAAAGTTTGGAGTTGAGGATTATGAAATTCTTGATTTTTTGATGGTCCAAGGGCACCCACGAGTTGCTAATGTGATTGCCACAGCTTTGCCAGGTCACCCTAATAAAGAAAAGGTTCAAGCATTTCTACTTACGCAATTACAATTGAATCCCGAACTGAAAACAAACTTTATTCAGGCTCTAGCGATGATTGCTGCGCCGCCTGTAGTTGAAGCGCTGTTTGAATTTTATCAACATGCCCGTCGTAAGGTAACAATTGATAGGGAAAACATATCCCGTGATGCAATATTGGAGTTCTTATATTGTTGCGCAGCTCTGGGAAAACTGAAGCATGAGATTAAATATGAAAAGGAAATCAGTAGATTTGGTGCTTATCCTGACGAAATAATCAAGAGCACGGTCGTCTTATTGCTCAAAAACGAAGCTCGATCCTGAGAGATCTGTTGCTCATCTGTCAATTCGCTTTTAGCAAAACAATGGCTTGCAAGAGACCTTGCTTACAGCTCTCGTTGCCCCTACTTCAAGCACTCGCGGTCACTTCCGGCTCCTTCGGTCAGATGACGGCGAAGTTCGGCGGCTCAGTTCCCACGGCCTTTCAGAAAGTTTGAAGGTCGCCCATTCGCTTTTTAGGCCCCATTTGGATGTTCCGTGCTTCCGATCCCGATAGAGGGTCAGGCTTTTTGGTGGTGGTGACAGCTGGAGTTTCACAGACCGGCAGCAGCAAGAATCAACATGTACTGGTGCTTGCATGTATGGGGATGGCCCGCGCGCCCCTTCATCTTTTCGGCAACCACCCGCCTGTCCAGCTGTACTGCCACGCAACCTGCACGGACTGGAAGTCCCCGCCAAAGCGGATGACTGCGCCGCGATCGTAGTTGAACTTTAGCGTCTGGTGCCCCGTGATGGGAATAGCCGCTGTCGCTCCAACGCGTGAGTTCCTTTGCAGCGTGGTGCGGTCCTCGACTCCGTTGATGCTGCTCCTGCCGCCGTACCAGAAATTGCCGTCGACTGAGACCCAGAGTCGCGGCTTGAAGTCATAGCTCAAGTGTCCTTCCACCACCCCAACGGGTTTCTGCGTTCTTAATTCCGGGCCGGGGACAAGTTTGCCGCCGGAAATGAATTCCGGGTTTTTGGTAAAAAACCAGACACCGCCATAGACGTCTACCAGCCAGTTCCCGTGGCGTTCTGAGTAGCCAAGCTCGGGCTTGAGCGCCCAGCGGTTCGTGCCGATGTTGATGGGCAGGCGCGGGTCATACTGTCCGGTGGGGACTTGCGCGAACAGACTGACGCCCAGAACGCGCTTCTGTTTCCACTTCATGAACTCCGGCAGCTTCATGGCCGGGCCACCCATCAGGTTCACTGAAAAGCGCACGCCGCCGTCGCCCAGACCTGAGCGGTATGTGCTTGGTCTCTGGTTACCTACTGATGCCAGGAAATTACTTACCGCATACGGCAATCCGGCGGTGATGTTGCATGAGCGGCCAAAGAAGTTGAGGGAGTGATAGTAGGTGGGGGTGATCAGCCAGATGGTGCCACTCGAGTCAGTGAGCGGCAAACTGGTGTCGAATAGAACGCCTCCGCGGCGGACCTCCGACCCCACCGTGACGGCGGTGGAGTCAACCGGCGTCACCACATAGGCGCGCGGAGCCAGCGTCTGGCTGTAAAAAAGCGGCGCAGTCAAGAACACCAGCGCGGCTGATAACACCAGACTCTTTAAGTCGTTCATGAAGCACTTCGTGCCCTTACCGCCATACGCCTTCCATCCGCGGAGAGTTCTCAATCGCCTTGCCAAACCCATTCCAGAATTTCAGGGATCTCTCCTGATTTTTTTTCGCGGTGTCATTATTTCGGCAACCACCCGCCTGTCCAGCTATACTGCCAGCCGATCTGCACGGACTGGAAGTCTCCGCCGAAGCGGATGAATGCGCCGCGGTCGTAGCTGAACTTCAGCGTCTGGCGCCCGGTGATGGGAATTGCCGCTGTCGCTCCAACGCGTGAGTTCTTTTGCAGCGTGGCGCGGTCCTCAACCCCGTCGATGCTGCTTCTGCCGCCGTACCAGAAATTGCCGTCGAGTGAGACCCAGAGCCGCGGCTTGAAGTCATAGCTTAGGTGGGCTTCCACCACCTCAATGGGTTTCTGCGTTTTTGAATGCGTGCCGGGAACGAATCTGTTACCGGAAGCGAATTCCGGGTTTTTGGTAAAGAACCAGACACCGCCATAAACGTCCGCGAGCCATTTGCCGTGGCGTTCTGAGTAGCCCACCTCCGGTTTGAGCGCCCAGCGGTTCGTGCCGATATTGATGAGTAGGCGCGGGTCATACTGCCCGGTGGGAACCTGCGCGAACAAGCTAACGCCAAGAACGCGCTTCTGCTTCCATTTCATATACTCCGGCATCTTCATGGCTGGCCCTCCCATCAGGTTCACTGAAAAGCGGACGCCGCCGTCGCCCAACCCTGAGCGGTATGTGCTTCGTCTCTGGCCAGAGTCCAATGCCTGAAAGCTGCTGACCACGTACGGCAATCCGGCTGTGATGTTGGACGAGCGGCCAAAGAAATTGAGAGAGTGATAGTAGGTGGGAGTGTTCAGCCAGATGGTGCCACTGGGGTCAGTGAGGGGCAAGCTGGCATCGAAGAGAACGCCCCCGCGGCGGATTTCCGACGTCACAGTGAAGGCGGTGGAGTCGACCGGCGTGATCACATAGGCGCGCGGAGCCAGGGTCTGGCCGTAAAAAAGCGGCGCGGTGAAGAACACCAACGCCGCTGATAGCCCGAGCCTCTTTAGATGGCTGCCAATCATTTCACCAGTGCTGGTTGCAAATGGCCTGAATCGGCCGTCTCCGGTTTTACCTGCGC
>Ga0207700_10000454_pt1 | contig 23981 bp, 21 predicted proteins | sample LARL82metaG_FD_184348 | JGI IMG/M metagenome (GOLD analysis project Ga0207700, IMG submission 184348) | Corn, switchgrass and miscanthus rhizosphere microbial communities from Kellogg Biological Station, Michigan, USA - LAR L8-2 metaG... | ecosystem: Host-associated > Plants > Roots >...
TGTCTGGCGTGACGTCGACAGTTACGCCGACGTACACGCAGAGACAGCCGAACTCATTCGTTTTCTCGGACTGGAGGGCATTGAGCATACTCAGGGCGGAGAGTTGTCTTACGGCGGGCAACGCCTTGTCGATCTCGGGATCGCGCTTGGCTCCAAGCCACAGTTGTTGTTGCTCGACGAACCGCTGGCCGGTCTCGCGGCTGCCGAGCGTGACCGCGTCTCGAACCTCATCAAAAGTGTCGCCGCGAATATTCCGGTACTGATCGTCGAGCATGATGTTGACCGCGTGCTGGGTATCTCCCGGTGCGTCACCGTCATGAACCAAGGCGAAGTGTTGATGACCGGTACACCTGCGGAGGTTCGCGCCGACCGCCGCGTGCAGGAAGTCTACACCGGCACTGGTCGGCCAACCGAGGTCGGGCGTGCCGGCGTCGGCGCAGGAGAAAAATGCGTTCTGCGTTTCGAGAAGGTAAATTCGTTCTATGGCAAGAGCCACATACTCAACGACGCGACGCTCGATGTACGAGACAACGAAATCGTCGCTCTGCTCGGCCGCAATGGCGCCGGCAAGTCGACTTTGCTGAAGACGCTTTGCGGACTGGTACCGCCGGCATCCGGCACAATTGAATTCAACGGTAAAGTTATCGCGGGCCTGCCGACACCGGATATCGCGCGCATGGGCATCGGCTATGTCCCGCAAGGCCGCGGCCTTTTTGCCGGCATGTCGGTTGCTGACAACCTGGCGCTTGGCCGTTTAGCCCGAAGTTCGCAGGGCGATTCGGGTGTGGTCTGGAGCGAAGATCAGATCTTCAGCTTTTTCCCGCAATTGAAGGAGCGCATGCATGTTGCCGCCGACTATCTGTCGGGAGGCGAGCAGCAGATGGTCGCCGTCGCACGCGCCCTTTCCGGCAATGTGAAATTGCTTTTGCTCGACGAGCCATTCGAGGGCCTGGCGCCAGCCGTCATTCTGGAGCTTTTTCAGGCCTTCAACCGGCTTCGCAAAGAACTGTCGATCATCATCGTCGAACACAATCTTGATCTTGTCCTGGCGCTGGCCGATCGCGTGTTTGTCCTCGAGCGCGGCGCCGTGTTCCACACGGGGCCGGCGAGTCCGCTATTGTCCGATCTCGATTACAGGAAGAAGATTCTCTGGTTGTAGGATGACCATGGCGAATGGATCGCAACGTCTGATTGTCGTTGGCCAAGGTGCAGCCGGGCTGGCCGCCGCGCTGTCGGCGGTCGAGACGGCCGCGACAGCGGGGCGAAGCATCCACGTTACGCTCATCGACAAGGCACCGGAAAACGAAGCCGGCGGCAACACACGCTGGTCCCCCTCATACATGCGAATGGCCGCGCCGGATCGCGTTGAACCAAGTTTCGTGCAGGACACGCTGGCGGCAACGAAATTCAAAGGCGACGAGCGCTATTTCACACGGCTCGCGCGCGAAGCCCCTGAGACGATCAAATGGGTTGGCTCGCATGGCATCGAATTCATTCAGCCGACCTACTATTTGGCGAAAGGTCCGCCGCGCATCCAGCCAAAAGGCGGCGGACCTGCACTGGTTGCCGAGCTTTCTCGCGCGGCCAGGCAGGCCGGCGTGGAAATCGTATACGGCTGCACCGCCCAAAAGCTTCTCGTGGAAAGTGGGCGTGTGACCGGTCTCAAAGTCAAGCGAGGCAACGCAAATGAAATGCTGACAGGCACCGCAGTCGTTCTCGCCAGCGGTGGTTTCCAGGCCAATGGCGAAATGATGCGAGAGTATTTCGGCGCAGGCGCAGAAAAGATGCGGCTCATTTCGCCCGGTACACATTTCAACACAGGCGACGGCATTCGGATGGCTCTTGAAGTGGGGGCCACGCCTGCCGGTGACTGGAACGGCATGCATGCGGAACCAATCGACCCGCGCAGCAAGAACTCCGCGCCGATCGTCCTTGTCTATCCGTATGGAATCGTCGTCGATCAAAATGGCCTTCGCTTCTTTGATGAAGGCGCTGGTCTCGCGCATGAAACTTGGGAATGGTTCGCGCGCGACATACATTTTGAAACTCCTCACTCCGTCGCCTATGCGATTCTTGACAGCCGCCTGCTGGAAATCCGGGACTATCAGCGCGCAATCCGTTCCGAGATTGCACCGGTTCGCGCGGAGACACTGTCGGAGCTGGCAAGGCTCGTCGGCGTGAATGGGGACAATCTTGAACGCACGGTTGCCGTCTACAACGCAAATTGCACTGGTGATCCGGCGAAATTTGACGCCACACGCTGTGATGGACTTGCCGCCAGCGGCGGCCTCAGTCCACCAAAATCGAATTGGGCGCGGGCGATAAAGGTCCCCCCATTCGTCTGCTATCCATTGATCGGCGCCATCGCTTACACATTCGGCGGTGTTGCAACGGACGACCGCGCCCGCGTCATGCGGAACGGCGCGCCAATTCCAGGTCTCTACGCCGCGGGCGAAATGACTGGGCACTTCCATGCGACCGCGCCGAATGCAGTGTCGATGCTGCGAGCTTTGGTCTTCGGGAGGATCGCGGGTCGAGAGGCGGTGGCAAGCCTTTACTCCAAACAGGAGGGGCTGCGATGAAGACCAAAATAACGGTCGCACTGATTGCCGTGTTGTCGATCTTTTTTGCGGAGGGCGATGCTTTTGCCCAAGGGGGCTACCCTGATCACGCTGTCAGAATGATCGTCGGTTATCCGCCAGCAGGACCGGTGGACATAATCGCTCGCATCATGAGCGACAGGTTGACCGAAATCTGGAGCCAGCCGGTCGTCGTGGAAAATGTTTCCGGGGCCGGAGGCAACATTGCAGGCGATCGCGTCGCGAAGGCAGCGCCCGACGGCTACACCCTTTTGGTGGCGACGAATGCCCAACTCGCCGTCAATCCGAGCCTTTACACGAAGATGACATACGACCCCGCCAAGGACCTGATGCCGATTTCCCAGGCTGTTTATTCGCCAAATATTCTCGTCGTGCCAAATGACGTGCCCGCCAAGACTGTTCAGGAGTTGGTCGCCTATGCGCGTTCGCGCACCGGCGAAAAGCTGACTTTTGCCTCCGCGGGCGTCGGAACGACGCAGCATCTGGCCGGCGAATTGTTCAAGGCCATGGCAAACATTGACATCCAGCACGTACCTTATCGCGGAGCCGCACCAGTCATCACGGACCTGCTCGGCGGGCGCCTGACCGTGTACTTTGGCGCCATCTCACCTTTGATTCCGCTGGTGCGGGAAGGCAAGGTGCGAGCGCTTGCCGTCACTTCGGCGGAACGCTTTGGGGCGTCGCCGGATCTACCGACCATGATCGAGGCAGGTTTCCCGGGATTTGTGTCAATCCTCTCGATCGGCCTGATGGCGCCGGCCGGAACATCCCCTGCGATAATCGACAAGATCCACCAGGATACGTTGAAAGTCCTTGCGCTGGCGGATGTGCGAGCGAAGTTGAGCGACATCGGTATGGAGGTGATTGGTAATTCGCCCGCGGAGTTTGCGGCCGCCATAAAAACGGAAACGCCGCAGTGGGCGAAAGTCATCAAGGACGCCGCAATCAAGCCGAGCAACTAACCTTTGGCGGTTGAAATCACACCAAGGAAACTCTAACCATGTCATATCTTGGTTGAATTCAACGGTCATGAAAGCCGCGTCATTTGAGTATTCCCGCGTAGCTGACGTCGACGAAGCCTGTGCGATTCTGGCATCCGATGAGAGCGCACGCGTTATTGCGGGCGGTCAGACGCTGGTGCCCATGATGGTGATGCGGTTGGCGCGGCCAACACGGCTTGTCGATATCAATCGCATCGCTGAACTTTCCTTTATCCGCTCAGTCGGCGACGTAATCTCGATCGGCGCAACCACCCGACAATGTCTGGTCGAACGTGATGCGCTCATTGCAGCCGACCTCCCGCTGCTTGCCCGCGCGATTACTTTCGTCGGCCACGCGGCGACACGTGCGCGCGGCACCATAGGCGGTTCACTTGCCAACGCTGATCCGGCCGCGGAGCTGTCGTTGATCGCCATGACTTTGGACGCAACCTTGACTTATCGTCTCGGAGGCCGAAGCGAAACGATAGCGGCACGTGACTTCTATATCGGACCAATGACCACCAGCTTGCCCAGTGGGGCGGTACTGACCTCGGTGAAGTTTCCCAAATGGCCCGGAAGAGTTGGCGTCAGCTTCTGTGAGGTGAATACACGACGAAGCGACTTTGCCCTTGTAGCCGCTGCGGCGCAGGTGGAACTCCGCAATGACGGCAGATGCAACCGTATCGTCATTGGCGTTGGCGCCGCGACAGACTTTCCCATTCGGCTGACAAGTGCTGAGCAGCAACTGAAAGGCGGGGCACTGGACGCCGTCACTGTTAAGCGTGCGATCATTGAAGCCTTGGCCGATGTCGCGCCCTTGTCCGATCTGCATGCCTCGGCCGAATACCGTCGCAGGGTTGCCGTCAGCCTCGCCACTCAAGCGGTTGCTGATGCACGCGCCCACGCCATCGGAAAGAAACACGATGCGAATTAATCTCATCGTCAATGGCGCTGAACATACGCTCGAGGTTGAGCCACGCACGACGTTGCTCGATTGCCTGCGCGAACATCTCGGTCTTAAGGGCGCGCATGTCGGTTGCGAGCACGGTGTCTGCGGCGCCTGCACCGTCCTGTTTGACGGAGTCGCCGTGCGCGCGTGCCTGATGTTTGCGCCGCAAGCCGAAGGAACGCCGATTACGACGATCGAAGGCGTCACGCCTGGTCCCGGCGAATTGTCGCCTTTGCAGGATGCCTTCTGTGAAACGCACGGTTTGCAGTGCGGTTACTGCACTCCGGCCATGATCCTCGCGGCGCACGCGCTGCTTGCCGACAATCCGGACCCGACAAGAGACGACATCGTTGAAGCGATTTCGGGCAATCTCTGCCGCTGCACGGGTTATGCCCAGATAATAGAGGCAATAGCGCTGGCGGCGGATCGCATACGCGGGCGTAACCGCCCCTCGGAGCTTCAAACGTGAGTGCTGACCAACATCGGTTTGTGTCAGCCGACCGGCGCGTGCGCGAGGACCGCCGCTTCGTCGCAGGCAAGGGCCGGTTCGTCGCGGACATCGATCTGCCTAATACCAAGCATGTGGCATTGTTGACCTGTCCGCACGCCGCAGCGCGCATCATCTCGATCGACAAGCGCGCCGCCCTGGCCATGCCCGGTGTTCGTTATGTGCTGGATGGAAGTGAACTCGCCGCCGCCACGCTGCCGCTGATGGCCGGGCTCGACACGCCAAACGTGCCGCGCCGCCCGCTGGCAGTCGACTTCGCTCGCTATTCCGGCGAATGGGTTGCTGCCGTGGTGGCAGACACGCGGGCCCTGGCCGAAGACGCTGTCGAAGAAATCGATGTCCAATACGAGCCCCTGCCCTTCGTGCTCGACGCCGAACAAGCGATCAAACCGGGTGCCGTCCTGGTACATGCGGCGCACGGTTCCAACGTCCTGCTCGACAGGACTTTCGTCTGGGGTCAGGTCGAGAACGATTTTGCTGCGAGTCCGCGTCATCTCGCGGTCCGAGTAAAATGGGCACGTTCATCGACAGTACCGATCGAAACCTTCGGTGTGGTCGCGAACTGGGACCCTTGGCGCGACCTGCTTGATGTCTATGCCTCGATCCAGATGCCGAAATATCCCGATCAGATCGGCATGGCATTGCGCCTACCGGCCTCGTCCGTGCGCGTGCATTACGACGTCGATGTCGGTGGCAGCTACGGCGTCAAGCGCGGTATCAAGCATTCGGTTCTGGTCGCCTATCTCGCGCGCCGGCTCGGATTTCCTGTGCGCCTGCTGGAGGACCGGCTGGAGAACATGCGCGGCGGAGACGCGCATGGGCCGGAGCGGCTGTTCGATGTAGATGTCGCGTTCGACGACAATGGTCTCATTCGTTCAATGAAAATGTGTGCGCTGGAGAATATCGGCGCCTATGCCGGGCGTTCGCCCTTCCAACTCGGAAAGCCGATCGGCGCCATCGTGGGACCGTACAAAATCAAGAGCGTTCAGTATCGTGCGATCGCCACACTGACCAACAAAACTCCGCAGGATGCGGTGCGCGGCTTCGGCCAGGCGCCCACCAATCTGGCAATCGAAAGAATGATCGACGAGGTCGCAAATACGCTCGGCCTCGATCCGCTGGAGGTGCGGCGACGCAACATGATCCAGCATGAGGAATTTCCCTACACGATTCCGAGCGGAACCACCTATGACAGCGGGGACTATCACCGGGTCGTCGACAAGGTGGTGGATCACACGATCTACAACGAGATGAGAGCCGAGCGTGATCGGCTGCGCGCTGAGGGCAAGCTCGCCGGCATCGGCGTCGCTGCCTGCCTGGAGCCGAGTGGTGGCAACGCCTCGTTCGAGCCCTTGCTGAACCCGAAAAACGCCACCACGACCTGGATGGACTCGTGCCGCATTGATGTCGATCTCACAGCCGCGATCACCGCGACCATGCACACCTCCTCGGCCGGGCAAGGCCATGAGACACTGGTCGCAACTGTGATCGCGGAAGTTCTTGGACGCGACCCGGACGACATTCGTGTTGTGCGCGCGAATTCACTCAATTCACTGCCAAGCAACAGTCCGGTCGGCAGCCGCATGGCGATCATGCTCGGCGGCGCGGCTTTCCACGCGGCCCACAAGCTCAAGGCCAAGCTCACGGCTATAGGCGCGCACGACCTCGGTATCCCGGCTGAGCGCGCGATCTACGAACAGGGCAACGTCTGCGACCGCACGGCGCCTGATAAGCGGCGCACCTGGGAAGAGCTCGTCGCTATAGCCCACCGCAATTTCCACCGTTTGCCGGAAGGATTCGAGCCGGGCCTGGCGGTCGCGCATGTCTATCAGGTCCCGACCGGCGGCACGTTACCGACGGCGGACGGGCGTGTGCAGATGTATCCCTGCTTCTCGTTCGAATTTCATTTGCTTCTACTCTCGATCGATCCCGACCTCGGAACGCCGAAAATCTTGCGCTACCGGCTCGGCCACGACTGCGGCACGGTGATCAATCCAAAAATCGTGCGCGGCATGACGATGGGCGGCATCGCGCATGGTATCGGCGCCGCGCTGTACGAAGAGTTCGCATATAATGAGGACGGGCAGCTCATCGCCCAGACTTTCATGGATTATCTGCTGCCGTCCTCGCATGAGGTGCCGGCGGTCGAGATCATCCATCACGAGACACCGTCACCGTATACCGTGCTTGGTCAGAAGGGCTCTGGCGAGTCCGGCTATCTCGGGGCGCCGGCAGCCATCGCGAATGCGGTCAACGACGCGATCAGGCCGCTCGGTATTTCCATCAACACGTTGCCGCTGAACGCGTCGAAACTCGGCGATCTGATAGCCGGGGCGCACGCCCGCAAGGGAAACTGAATGATCGTCGATTGCCATGCCCATCTGGTGCCGCCGGACCTTCTGGCCGCAATCCGCAATGATGCAGCGCGATTTCCCAACGTTCGGCAGATCGAAGATGGGGGAAGCCTTGCCTTCGCATTCGCCGGCGGCAAGCCGACGCGCCCGGTGTCGAAACCGCTATCCGATATACCGGCGCGGCTCGCCTGGATGTCCAAGCAGGGCATCGACCGCCAGGTCGTCGGCGGTTGGGTCGATATGTTCGGCTATGAGTTGCCCGGCGCCGAAGCCGAGGCGTGGAGCCGGCTCGCCAATGATTGTTTGCTTTCCGCGGCCAAGTCGGAGCCGCATTTCGTGCCGCTCGCGACCGTGCCGCTTGGCGACGGCGCGCGTGCAGCCGGCGTGCTGAAGGCAGCGATGGCTGCAGGATTTCCCGGCGCGATGATCGGCACGCTGCCGCGCGGCGTCGGCAGCAGACTGGACGACGCTGACCTCGATCCGTTCTGGCATGCGGCGGACGAGACTGGCGCGATCATCCACATTCACCCAAGCTTCGATGCTGGCGACGCACGAGTGAACGATTTCGGCCTCGCCAACGGGTTGGGCCGCATCACCGATGCCGCGGTGGCGATGGCGCGACTGATCAGCGCGGGTCATGTCGCGAAATACAAAAACGCCAGGATTTTTGCGCCAATGGGTGGTGCCGCCCTGCCGTTCGTGATCGGCCGCCTCAAACGGAATGCACAAATCACGCCCGGCATCGGCGACCCGGTGGAGGCCCTGGCGCAGATCTATACCGACACCATCCTGCACGATGCACGCGTGCTAAAATTCGTGGTCGAGATCATGGGCACGAATCACCTGATGATGGGGTCCGACATGCCCTTCCCGATTGGCGACACCGAACCGATGAAAATTGTCGGCGAGGCAGGTTTGTCCAAAACGCAAAGCGATTCCATCAATGGTGGACTGGCGACAAGGCTATTCAAGATTCAATGACAAAAGAAAGTGGCCAACGCCCCCACTGCGAACAGCGACTTGGAGGAGGAACAGGATGTCAACAATTCTGCGATCGGCGGCGAGCATCGTCGCCGCGCTTGCGCTCACGACGCTTGTAATACTTGCCCCTGCCGCCGCGCAGGCACCGGCGAAAATCACTATTGTCGTGTTCGGCTTTCCGTCGCTTGGCGCCTTTATGCCACCCGTCATCAAGGCGCAGAAGCTCGACACCGCGAATGGATTGGATATTGAGTTCGTCGAGCGCCCGCCGGACGCTTACACGACGCAGTTCAACTCGGGTGAATTCAAGGTTGGCGGCAGCGCCGCCGTGCTCACGGTCGGTCTCGCCGACGCCCGTGGTGTCAAAGTGAAGTATCTGTTCAACCTGTTCGATTTCTGGGGAACCGTCGTCACCTCGCGTCCCGAGATCAAGTCGGTCAAAGACCTCGAGGGCAAACAGCTCGCTGCCGCCAGTTCGACCACGAATTTCGTGATGTTCGAATTTTTCGCCAAAAAGCTTGGGATGGACCGGTCGAAAGTCCAAGTCGTCAACACCGCGCCACCGGGGCTCGTCGGTTACGCGCTGGCTGATCGCGCAGACGCCATCCAGCTCTGGGAGCCGGCTTATACGCTGCTGAAGGCGAAGAAGCCCTCGATCCAAACGCTCGATACCCAGATCAACAAGACCTGGACGACCTTCGCCGGAGGCGAGCGCATCCCCTATCTCGGCGTCGCCGCACATAGCGACTGGATCGAGCAGAACCAGGCTATCATTCCCAAGCTCTTCGCGACCTACAAGGCGGCAGCCGATTTCATCGCCAAACATCCGGTGGAAGCGGCCGCACTGATCGCACCGAAATCGACGGCGGAGGATCGCGACGCCCTGGTCTCCTTGATCAAGTCCAACGACAGACTCGGCATGAACGTCGTGCCCGCCGGAGAGGTCGCCAAGCAAATCGATGCGGTCTACAAAGCCGGCGTCGATGTTGGCTACTTCAAGTCGCCGCCGTCGACGGACACCATCTACGTCAAGTCGATGCAATGACGAACTCGCGCACCATGCGCCTTCTGCAAGCCGCCGCCGGCCTGATCGCGCTCGCGGCGGGTTGGCAGATCCTGTCCATGGTGTTTCCACACTATCTGTTCCCGCCGATCCCGGAGATCTTCTCTCGCACCATCGAGATCCTGACCACTGGATCCCTTTTGATCGACGTGCTGCTGACTGCCGGCCGAATTTTCGGCGGACTATTCGGCGCCTTCATTCTCGGCGGCATTCTGGCAATGATCATCGGTCAATCTAGAACCGCGGAGAATTTCATCGCGCCAGTGCTGACTTTCTTCCAGGGCATTCCGGCGCTGTCGTGGGTGGTGTTCGCCATTATCTGGTTCCACGGCATCGAATTCCGTGTGCTGTTCATCATGGTGATGACGACGCTGCCCGCCTTCACCTTTCAGATTCTTGACGCCTTCCGCTCGATGTCGAAGGACCTGTTCGAGATGACTATGGTGTTTCGGCCCTCCCGCTGGACGCTGTTCCGGTTTCTGATTGTGCCGACGATCGTTCCCGGCATTCTCACGGCCTGGAAAGTCAATCTCGGCAACGCCGCCCGCGTTGTGGTGGTTGCAGAACTGGTCGGCGCCACCGGCGGCGTCGGTTATGAGCTGTTGCGGCAACAGCAATTGTTCGACATGGCCGGCGCCATGGCCTGGACCCTGCAGCTCGTGCTGTTCGTGCTGGTGGTGCAGCTGACGATCACGGCAATCGAGAACTGGGCCTTGCGCTATCGTGCCGTGTCCGAACGGGCCATGTAGCTCATGTCGGACGCCGATCCGGTCATTCGGTTCATGGACGTTAGCAAGACGTTCAAACGTCCGGACGGACGCGGCGATTTTGTCGCCGTCGACAGGCTGTCTTTCGAAATCGCCAAAGGCGAGATCGTCGCTGTCCTCGGAAAAACCGGCTGCGGCAAGTCCACGATGTTCAACATTGTGGCCGGACTGATAGAGGCAAGTTCCGGCGAGGTGAAAGTGATCGGCCGCGATCCGTTCCGGGAATTCGATTTTTTCCGCGGCAAGATCGGCATCGTGTTCCAGAACGACCGCTTGATGCCGTGGCGCACCGCATTCGACAACGTGCGGCTGGGCTTGCAGATCCTCGACACCGATCCGGAGCGCGCTGGAGAAATCGCGCGGGCGTGGCTCAAGCGACTCGGCCTCTCCGGTCACGAGAATGACTATCCGCACGCGTTGTCGGGCGGCATGCGACAGCGAGTGTCGATCGCGCGTGCGTTTGCAGTCGATCCGGAAATCCTTTTGTGCGACGAGCCTTTTTCATCTCTCGACGAGATTACTGCACGGGATCTACGGACCGAATTCGTGCGTCTGGTAAGGCAGAGCAACAAGACCGCCATATTCATTACACACCAGATCAATGAAGCCATGGAAATCGGCGATCGTGTGATGGTGTTTCACCGGCCCGCGCGCATCGCTTACGAGGCAAAACTCAACCCAGCGATGACTGAAAAGGCTCTTCGCGGTGTGAACGAGGACATCATGCGTGTTCTGGCCGTGGAGCATCCGCCGCAAGCATTGGGCTAGTGGGACTCTTCTCCGATGTCCGCTTTTGAGCCGACGATGTCCGCTTTGGGTCAGAAGCGGACATTTGCGCTGCAAAACGTTATATCCGCTATTACACCGCAAGCCGACATTCTTGGAACGGACGCGCCGATATAGTATCGCTCCGCTCCACTTGAAGACCCCGCGACACTTTTAATTTTCGCGAACCAACCACTTGGCCGGGGGGCCGTGCGCTCCCAGCTTCGGTACGAGCGGGCAATTCCCCTCCGTCCCCAAGTGTTGCCCGCAGCTACGGCCCTTGGTCGCTTTCCCCGGCGGCCAAGGGCTTCTCTTTCTAGATACGAACTCGAGCTTAGGTTCGGGTCTTTCATGTCCGCTGTGCCCCTGAAAGCGGTCATATGCAGCGCAAGAGCCCGCTTCCGCTAAGGGCCCAAGTGCGGGCATCGCCCAAGCGCAGCAACCGATCCTCATCGGATCGACACGTTCATTGCTTCGCCGCGGCGACGCGCGGCCATTCTTCCATCTGCACTCGGGCGATGAGCCTGTAGCTACCGTTCTCGGGACGGAAGATTGAGGCCTCGCCCTCTTTGACGTCGAACCAGTCCTTGCCGAGCGCATCGACGATGTTCGGCTTGTGCGTAATGAGAATCGTGTTGGTGCCAGGCGTCGGTGCGGTGCTGAGCAGCTTGCGAAAGGCGTCGATCCGGCGGTTGTTCTCGTTCAGCGACACAACGAGACCGCCCTCGGTAATATCTGCGGTCTTCTCGATATCCTTGAAACCAGCGACGACCGCAGTCTCGTAGGCTCGGTTGTACTTGCTGGTAAAGACTTTGCCGACCGGGACCCCGGCCTGACGGATGGCGTCGCCGAACGCTTTTGCCAAGGCTTTGCCTTTGTCATTGAGATTTCGCTGGGCCGCAATGTTGTCGAAGTTGAGTGGATCGGTATCCGCCTGATCCGGGAATGTCGCGCCGTGGCGGACGACGATGATCGATCCTCCGGCACGCAGCGCCTGCACGACATTGCTGTCGTCGGTGGCGGCGTGACTCTGCACCGCGAAGCTGAGCACTCCAAGCAGGCCAAGGGATACCGCAAGCGCGGCAACGGTTCGTCTGGACAGAACAGGCATTGTACGACTCCTCAAAAGTGATGACTGGGATATGCCGGTCGTATCCGGCATATCGTGGTGCTTCGCCGGCTTGTCGCCGTTGCCGCGCCTCGTGAGCAAGATCGCAAGGGGGTTGCTTTTATTCCCTAAAGCGTCTCGGAAATATTTGGCCGGTTTCGAGCTCTTGCTTGAGAGGCGTCATTGCGATCGTGGGGGCCATGGACTCGAGTACATCGTCGTGAAGCACGAAATGCTCACAATTCGGAGCAGCGTAAGTGACATCTTTGTGATGTGCAGGAATAAATCGTCGTCATGACTAGTCTCGCCTGTGCGCCCAGCAAGAAATCATTCTTGCGTCAACCTAACGGAGTTACCCGATGAAGACCGCCACCCAAGTTATCTTCGCTTCCGCCCTGATGCTATCGGTCGTCGCGCCAAGCCTCTCTCACGCACGAGTCGTCGCGCCGAGCGTCTCTCACGCACGAGATGTCATGCAAGTTCCAAAGGACATCTTTGAATTTTACGGCACTGGCAACACGTCGGTGCCCGGAATCGGTTTTGACAAGGACGATAGCCGGTACCAGAAGTCCAGATAATCAACGCGACAGGCAGCGCTTTTTGGCACGAAGCGCTGCCATTCTTTTAAGCCACGCGGCGCGTTTTCGCTTCCTTCTCCACCCGAGCGGATCCAACGCGCCAATGTCCGCTTTGGGTGCAGACGTGTGCAACGCAACTGTGGATGTCCGCTAGAGGCCAAAAGCAGACATGTGCGACGCAGCTAGCTTAGGTGTCATAGCGAAAAGTGGCAGCGCCTGGAGCTAGGCGCCGCCTATCGCGTCGATTATCTCAACGTCGGGCTCGTGTCGTCCTTGTCAAAACTCGCTCCGGGCACTGACGTGTTATCGGTGCCATAAAATCCACGAACGCTACGTTCCCTTGAAGTTTCTGTTTGAACTGCGCCCGCCGTATGACGCATCTTTTTGCGGGCGACATCTTGTGCAGGCGTTTCCAGCGCCCAGGTTTTGGTTGGGTCTACAAAATAGGCTGCGTGGGCGAGGCTCGGTGCGACGACCGAGAGCATTAGGGCGCTAGCGAACATTACTTTGGTGGCGGTCTTCATCGTTCAACTCCGTTAGGTTGATGCAAAACGATTTCCCACTTGGCGGCTGTCGTTTTCCGCCAGCGTCGGAGATGGAGATGCATGACCCTATCGGCTTGCTCAAACTTGCTGCTTTTGTCGCGATATTGCGTAATTCGATCTGTAGCGGATCATGTTCGAGCGCAGAGCTTGTGTGCATGAAGCAAATACGCACAAACGAATTTTGCAAGGCGCGCCAATGTTATGTCCGCTTTGGGTCAAGAGGACGTGTGCATTGCAACCAGCAAAGTTGCTAAGGGCCACCAGCGGACATCCGAGACGCTGTGAAGGTCGTGTCGCGAATTTATTCCCGGGCGGTGTTCGCAACGCCGTGATCCAGAAGTGAACAATTGGCGGGAATAGCGCAGATCCTTTTGCAGTCTCCTGTACGTACAGTTTCAACCACAGGAGAAGCAACATGATGAAGTTTCCAGACAACTTGGGAGGAGAAGATCTGCTTACCTGCGAGTATCCGATGAGTTCTTTTCATCGGCCCGAACGCGAGGTGCAAAAAATTCCGCTGTTATTCTATTCGCCGTTCATCATTTGGACGGGTCTGTTCGAGGTCGCTCAAGAAGAAACCCGATCTTTGCCAAAGTCAGGCGTTACTGTGAGACTCGACGATGACAGAACGCGATAAGCACTTGAACAACCGCAAGGCAAGGATGGGCCGGTTAATCGAAGCCCATATGGCGATGATCTGTGGGAAAGCAATCACTTGGTTTGTCGGGTGCCGGCTTTGACCTTCTCCGCGGGGTTTCTCAAGTGGTGGAGTTGCGAGATGACGATCACGAGAGTTCACGTCCTAGCAATTGTTGCAGGGATTTTGCTCCCGATTTCGGGGCCAGTCTTCGCAGCACATCAGTCACGGCATCCGTTGACCTCGCATTCCCTAGGTGCGGGGAAGGAGAACCTTGGTGTCGTAACATCTCCGTCGCGCGTGCCAGCATTCGATCCCAGGGGCTCTTCGGCCTATCCGTTTGGCCCTGGGGTCAATTTCCCGTATCCGGATCGTCCGTATGGCGACCCCGATCACTGGTAGCAGTCGCGACCAGGAGACGAGCGGAAATGGAATTCAGTCTGCGTCGGCTTTGGGTCAAAAGCAGACGTGTGCGGTGCGAAGGCCGATGTCCACTAAGGGCCTAAGCGGACATCCCAATTAAACATCGCATTGTGGTGTTCGCGCCAGTCGTGGCCAGCAACAATTGGTTCCCGTTGATCGACGCCGATTGCTCAAACTATCTCCAACCACTCGGTCTGGCCTGGCGACTGGCCCGATCGCGCAAACTCGGTCCAAAGCGATCTTGCTTCCCTGCCATATCTTTCCACTTGTCGTGCCGGCGCGGATCCAAGCATCGGAGCGTGAACCCAATCCTCGTGGCTCCCGAGCAGTAACGGGAGTTCCACGCAATGCGCAGCGCCGTAGCGACTGTCCTGAGGGCGCCATACGATTTCGCACGTCGATACAGAATGTCCTGCTTTGCGAAGCTGCGATCCGAGCGTCCGTCCTGGCTTGGAAAAGACAGCGCGTGTTTCATAGGAAGTCAGTATCCGATCAATAATCCGGCCGAATTTTCGTTCGCCAAATCGCAAGGCTATGAAGGGCGAGGCATCGTCGCGGTTCCACGTGATTAAGACATCAAGAGGCTTTGAACGATGCAAGCCGGCCGGACGCAGGATATCGACGCCCACAGGTCCGAATGGCATGCCGCCGTGGGCGCGGGAGATGAGCATCTTTTGCGCCCCCATAATCTCATCGATAGATGCCATGTCGAGCGGCTTGCCAAGAACAACGCTCATGCTGTCGCGACTCTCCTTTGCCTCGTCTTCGGTGATTAGTATACCGGGCGTGCTTTGCAGAATGGCTCGGCGAAACGGACGGTTACCGTCAACGGCCAGAATCGCCGCAATCGAATGCGCGCCTGCCGATTGTCCGAATACCGTCACACATTCGGGGTCGCCCCCGAACATCGCTATGTTGTCGTGAACCCATTTCAGCGCGGCTAACTGGTCCTGCAAGCCGACGTTGGAGTCCTCTACTTTATCCGCATGCAGATATCCGAAGACGCCCAAGCGGTAAGTGACCGTGACGGTGACGATATTGCCTTCGTCGGCCAACCGTGACGCATCGTACCAAGCCTCTTCACCGCCGCCTGCAACATAGGCCCCACCGTGGATCCACACCATCACCGGACGTTTGCCAGCGACTCCGGGCGTGAAGATCGAAAGGACATGACAGGCTTCCGACTGCTCGCGCCGCGTGATCGGTGACCCCATCACAAACTCTAGACGGGAAGGTAATTGCGGACAGATTGGCCCGGGTTCTGTAGCCCAGCGTACGCCTGACCATTGGGGCAAGGGCCGTGGCGGCTTGAACCTATCTGCTTGGGCATAAGGTACTCCACGAAAAACGAGCAGGCGGCCCTGCTTTACTCCCTTGAGTTTGCCTTGCGCTATCTCGACGACTGGATCTGTCATTATTGCCATTCACGGCACGAAAGCATTCTGCAACTACAAAGCTCGCTATTTCTTCCCGTAGACCTTTGCATAAGCCTTTCTCGCCTCTTCAGCTTGCTCTCTGGCGTGAAGAACGTGAGCATGCCCAATCTCATTGTGATGCGCCGCCCTCTCGTGATTTCCGGCCTCGCCGTGTTTTGCCGCTTCCTCGTAGTGACGAGCAGCGTTGGCAAAATGTTCTGAAGCTTTCTTGTGATGTGCCGCAACTTTCTTGGACATCGGCGTTCTCTCTCGAGTTTGTTGTCAAATCGCCTTCCTGCCGAAATGCAGAAATGGGACAAAACAACCCAACGGATGACAGATGACGCTTTGATCAACACGCACCATGGACCCCACTACCCGTGGTCGTCAGCGTAAGCCTTCCTAGCCGCGTGAGCGTGCTCTGTGGCGTGAAGATCGCAACCTCTTGCTATTGAAGCATGGTGTGCCGCCGTCTCGTGATTGCCGGCCTGGTGCTGTTTGGCCGCCTCCCCATGGTGGTGGGCGGCCTTGGCAAAGTGTTCTGAAGCTTTCTTGTGGTGTTTCGCTGCTTGCTTCGACATCAGTTTTTCCCATAAACAAAGCATCAGTGAGAGCGATGCAATAGCCACATTCCCAGCGCGATATTTCCCGGTTTGAGTTTCCCGGCTTTAGCCGTTGAAATCGAGTTGGACCGAGGTCCAACTTCTTGCGCGCGTCAACGAATGGTCAGGAATGCTGCCGCGGATGTCCGATTGGGGTCATTAGCGGACACTTCGCATCGCAGTGGCTAATTCCGCTTTGCCCCCGATAGCAACCACGAAAGCCGACTGACGGCGCGGAAATCACTCAGTTCTTTTGGGGAGTTGGCGGTCCCGAGAGGAGTCGAACCTCCGACCTTCGGTTTAGGAAACCGCTGCTCTATCCTGCTGAGCTACGGGACCATCCGCGACGATGTAGCACAAGCGTGGGTCTAACGCATCGCTTCGGCTAGTCAACCTTTGCGCCCGACGCGGCGACGACATCTTTCCACATCGTCCGTTCCTTCGCCGCAAACGCAATCGCACCTTCCGGCGTGCTGGAAAGAACTCGGGCGCCAGCGACAAGAAACCGCTCCTGGATTGCCTGCTCGCCCGCGATCTGCCGTTGGGCTGCGGAAAACCTGTCAACGATCGGACGCGGTGTTGCCGCCGGGAATACGAACGCTGCCCACGACGTCACTACGAAGTCCTTAATTCCGGCTTCGCCCATGGTGGGAACGTCCGGCAGTGTCGGCCAGCGCTGCGCGGAGGTTACGGCGAGTGCCCGCATTTTTCCTGACTGGATGACGGGCACATACGAGGCGAGATTGTCGATCGCAAAATTTACGTCGCCGGCCAGCATGGCCGGGATGGTCTGTGCCGCACCGCGAAACGGGACGTGAATCCCATCGATGCCCGTTTGCTTGGCAAACATCACTCCGGATAAATGCGGCGACGTGCCAACCCCGGGACTGCCATAACTGACGCGCCCCTTTTGTTTTGCCCAGGCCACGAATTCAGCCAATGTTTTTGCCGGGACATAATCAGTCGGGACGACAAAGACATTGGGCAGCTCCCAGGTAAGCGACGCCGGGACCATGTCGCGCTCCGGATCGTAAGGCATCTTGTTGTAGAGATACTGATTGATCGCGAAGTGGCCGATGGTGGCTGCACCAATCGTGTAACCATCGGGCGCACTGCCAGTAACGGCGGCGATGCCGATATTCCCGCCAGCGCCGGCGCGGTTCTCAATCACGAAAGGTTGGCCAAAAATGTCCTTCAGCCGTTCGGCCAGAATCCGGGTCAGTACGTCCGTCGAGCCCCCGGCTGGATAGGGGACGATGACGCGCACGGGGTGATCAGGCCAACGGGCATCTTCACCATGCGCTCCAGTCACAGCCATTGCGCTGACAGCAGCAAGGGATGTCAGGACCATGCGGCGGCTTGGCAAAGTGCGGCCCGTTTGCATTGATGGCCTCCCGGCGTTTCTTGATAACGTCTGCTGGCTTTTTAGGCATTCTACAGTGTGGCCGTCCGGCCGCCATCTTTATTGCGGGTCTAGAGATTTGCCGAAGCACATTTCGTTCGCCACGTGCATTGCAATTCTGTCCATTGCACATCCGACACTCTTCACGCCCGAGGCAAAGGCACAGGAATCCTGCAAGCCAGCGGTTGTCGGAACAGGGACCGTTGCGAGCGTCCGCGACGGGCGCACCGTGCTGCTGACCGACGGCCGAGAAGTACGCCTGGCGGCAATCGAAGTCGTCGACAGCAGTCGCGACGCACTGCGATCGCTCGTCGATGGGCGTGAGCTGCAGCTTATGCGCCTTGGTTCCGACCAGGACCGATATGGACGCGTGGTCGCGTTCGTTCGCATCGGCGATGCTCAACAATCAATCCAGGAAATGCTGGTAGCTCAGGGCCAGGCGCGGGTCGCGGCACGAATCGGCGACAAGGCCTGCGCCGATATCCTGCTGCGTTCAGAACGGGTTGCGCGAGCCGCGCGGCGCGGTCTCTGGGCAGACCCCAATTTCGCCCCTTTGCGCCCGGAACATCTCGACCGGATTGCAGCCGCGCGGGGCCAATTTGCACTGGTAGAGGGCAAGGTATTGTCGGTGCGCGAAAGCGGCGCCACAATATATTTGAATTTCGGGCGGCGTTGGACGCGCGACTTTACGGTAACGATTCTTAAGCGTCATCGGCGAGAATTCGCCGTCGCGGGTATCGACCCAAAGGGGTTGGAGGGGCGTCCGATTCGAATACGCGGTTGGATCGAGCAGCGCGGAGGTCCGGTCATCGACGCCGTCGCCCCTGAACAGATCGAACGCGTCGAGTAAAATGCGTAGGGCGGGTATGGGTACGCTTAAGTTCGCAAGTCGAGCGCTGTTTGTCGCTCTTGCCGCGGCTTTGACCGGTTGCACCGGCACGTCCGAAAATCGTCTGATTTCCTTGCCGGTACCACAAGCTTCTTCGCCGACCGACCTCGAGCCGGCAACGCAACGGGAGCAGGCGCGTATCCTCGCGACTTATGGCGGCGAGTACGACAACGCACGTCTGCACGCAATGATCGAGAAGACCGTCGAGCGTCTCGTTGCAGCGTCCGAGCGTCCCGATCTGAAATACCAGGTCATCATTCTCAATTCGCCGTCGATCAATGCCTTCTCTCTACCGAACGGAAAACTCTACATCACGCGCGGACTTATCGCGCTCGCCAACGACAAGGCGGAACTTGCTTCGGTCCTCTCGCACGAAATGGGCCACGTGATTGCGCGTCACGCCCTAATTCGGGAAGAGCAGGCCCGCCAGGTTGCGATTATCAATCACGTCGTCAACGACGTACTGAGCGACCCGCAGGTCGGAGCTCTCGCGCTGGCCAAATCCAAGCTCACGCTCGCGGCGTTCTCGCGTGCGCAGGAGTTTGAAGCTGACGGAATCGGCGTGGGAATTTCGGCGCGCGCAGGATTTGACCCCTACGGGGCGTCCCGGTTCTTGACCGACATGCAGCGTACAGCGGATCTCAAGGCTTCCGCCGGCGGAGCCGACCCTCGCGCGCTGGATTTTCTGTCGAGCCATCCCGCGACGCCCGATCGCGTGAAAAACGCACTCGCCAATGCGCGCCAATTCAGCAGTCCCGGTCCCGGAGAACGTGATCGCAGCGAGTATCTGAGCAATCTCGACGGAATGGTTTATGGCGAGGACCCAAGCGAAGGTTTCGCGCGCGGCCGACATTTTCTCCACCCGAAGCTCGGCTTTACGTTTGACGCTCCGGCGGGTTTCACGCTCGACAATACGGCGCAAGCCGTCCTTGGACTAAAGGAAGGCGGCGGCGAAGCCTTGCGTCTTGATGTCGTGGCCGTGCCAGCCGAACAACCTTTGCCGGACTACCTCAAGTCGGGCTGGATGGAGAATGTTGATCCGGCAAGTGTCGAGGAGTTTTCGGTTAACGGCTTTCCGGCGGCAACCGCTACCGCCGGAGGCGGCAACTGGTCATTCCGTCTGTATGCCGTGCGCTTCGGCAGCGAGGTCTACAGGTTCATCTTCGCGGCCAAAGCTAGGACGACGCAAGTCGATCTCGCGTTTCGCGAATCGATCATGAGCTTTCGCCGTATGACCTTGAAGGAGAGTCAGCAGGTCAGACCGCTTCGTCTGAAAATCGTGACCGTCGGACCAAACGACACTGTCGAGAAATTCGCGCACCGTATGGCAACGTCCGACCACTCTCTCGAAAGATTCCGGACGCTCAACGGCCTCGGACAGCAGGACCGGTTGAAGCCGGGCGAAAAGGTCAAGGTTGTCGTTGAGTAACTCGCTTTTTGAAAACGAAATGGCCGGAACGCGTTCCGGCCATCACGTAAGACATTCGGGTCGAGCTCAGCTCTCGCCGCCTTCGTAGTTGATTGTGAATTCGCGCGGGACGTCCGGACCCCAAAGGTAAAAAGAATCCTCGGGCTTGTGGTCGGCCGACGGCCAACGCTCTTCCTTCGGGATGTAATCGATATCGCACGAGTATTCTGCGAAGCTCCCCCAAGGATCGCGCACGTAGTGGAAATAATTCGAGCCAAGCACGTGCCGGCCGAGACCCCAGCCTTTCGTCCAGCCTTTGTCATGCATGCGCATCGCGCCAAGGCCGATATCATTCACGCTGGAAACATCCCAGCTGCAATGATGAAAGCCTGGCGCGATGGACTTCACCAAGGCCAGAAGATGATGATCGCTGCCATGGATTCCGTGCATGAAGGCAACAAGATCGGAGGCGCGATCGGAAAGCCGAAGACCAAGCGTACGCTCGTAGAATTTGATCGACTCGGAGACGTCACGGGTAAAGATCAGGACGTGTGAAAGCCGGCGCGGACGCACCGGCGGAGCTTTCTCGCGTGTGCTTGCTGCGGCGACTCCCGCTGGAACGGAGATCCACTGGCTGTCCGATTTCCGGTCGGGAGACACCTTCGGCCCGACTTTCACCTCGATCAACACGCCTTCGTGGTTGCGGAACCAGAAACCATTGCTTTCGAAGCCAGGCGGCGGGTCGATAAGTTGGACCCCCTGCTCTTCGATGCGCGCTTTCAGGCGCGGAAGGTCGTCGGCATAACAACCGAATGAAAGATGGTGCAGCGCCTTGGCTTTGGTGCCTTCGACGACCGAACCCCAGCGGTGGTCGTGGCCAAATGTCTTGATGGCAAGGACGTTGCCATCGCGCCGTACATCGAGCCCGAAGCTGCCGTAAAAATCCTGAGCGACCGACGCATCCGGCACTGCGAGGACGAATTGGTCGAGCGAGTGAACACCGAGGGCATCGGATTCGGTGGTCGGCGCTACATAGCCGCGAATGGCGGTCATCCCTTACTCCCTTGACTTCCGCAGGGGGTGATTGGCCGGCATATAAGCCAGAGATGCGGTGCGAGCAACTGCTCTGGCTGCCCACCACTGTGGGCGTAGGCAATCACCCTTGCAGGCGCACCGAGTAGTCCCGTCGTCACGCTTGCAACTTGTAAAAACGAGAAAGCCCGGCGCTAGGCCGGGCTTTCGAGAACTGTGTTCGTGCGCCTATCTTCAGGCGGCCTCTTCCTCGACGCCTTCCTCCGAACCGGCCTCTTCGGACGGCTTCGGACCGCGGCGCGGGCCCTTGGCGAGAGCCGCTTCGATCTCCTTGATCGCCTCGGTCTCGGTGACACGCTGAACCGCCGCGATCTCGCGCGAGAGCCGATCGAGAGCAGCCTCGTAAAGCTGCCGCTCCGAATAAGACTGCTCGGGCTGGGTCTCCGACCGGTACAGATCGCGCACGACTTCAGCAATGGCAACGATATCGCCGGAATTGATCTTTGCTTCGTATTCCTGCGCCCGGCGCGACCACATCGTGCGTTTGATACGCGCGCGGCCCTTCAGAGTCTCGAGTGCCCGCTTGACCAGCGGCGCTTCTGCCAGTTTACGCATGCCGACGGATACGATCTTCGCGGTCGGAACCCGCAGTGTCATCTTGTCCTTGATGAAGTTGATGACGAACAGTTCGAGCTTGGCGCCCGCAACTTCCTGTTCCTCGATCGCGATAATCTGACCGACCCCGTGGGCCGGATAGACGATAAACTCGTTAGTTTTGAAGCCTTGTCGTTGTGTAGTCTTTTTATTGCTAGTCATTCCGGGCATGACTCCTTCGCCGGGCCCTTTTCGGGTGCCGGCCATCTTGGCTGCGGGAGCCCCACCGCGGACGGCACCGCGAGAGGCGTGGGAGGTCCGCCGCACTGCAGCAGACTTTTTGGGTCCCCGGCTCATGCCGGCGGAGCCTTTCTTTGATTTATGACGCGTTTTTCCTGCCACTGCTCACGCGTGGATCGCACGCCCTCTAAACTGGAAACCGGGGAACTCAACCACCGAAAAATAAGGCTCCCGAATGGGGAGCGCACCGGTAGCAACGTCGTTCCTGTCCATTTTTTCTATATATAGCACATTTTTAGGCGGAATCAAAGTGTTATGGCGACGTAGAATGGCGATTTCCCTTCGCCGATCGGGCAAATTTGGCTAAATCGGTTAACGCCACGCAATAAAGTAACAACCCTGCAGCCAGGGATGGCAATTAAATCTGCTTCAATCTCCGGTTCCGGACTGGGGCGAAAAGAACTTTTTGAACTTTTCCGGCACGCCATCCCAATCCTTGCCATCGGGGGGTGCTTCTTTCTTGACGGTGATATTGGCCCAGGTTTTTGAGTACTCGGCGTTCAATTCAAGCCATTTTTCGAGGCCGGCTTCAGTATCTGGCTTGATCGCCTCCGCGGGACATTCCGGCTCGCACACACCGCAGTCGATACATTCGTCGGGGTGAATGACGAGCATGTTCTCGCCTTCGTAAAAGCAGTCCACCGGACACACCTCTACGCAGTCCATGTATTTGCATTTAATACAGTTTTCGACGACGACGTACGTCATTCCCCACTCCGGCACACCAATTCGCAACGCTGCCTAGACTAACCCCACATAAGCTGCAACCAGCGCCGCCGCGACCTGCCCGACCTAACCGACTGATCCAATGGCAAAGAAGGCCCCGCTCGCGGATTCTCAGGTCAAATCGCGGTAAAGTGTACGTGCGACGGGCGCGCCACCGCGCCGTTCGCAAAGGCCTTCGACCCGGACCACCCTGACGGTCCGGTCAAGCGCAACTGTAACCACATCGCCAACTCGCACCGGATGGCCGGCGGCCGTCATGCGTTTTCCATTGAGGCGGACAAATCCCGCCGTCGTAATTGCGGCGGCATCGGTCCGCGTCCGTACCATTCGCGCATGCCACAACCATTTGTCGATCCGCTGGCGATCCAATTCCTTGGCGCTCGTTCTCAAGACGGCTCTTTGTTGGTCTGTTCAAGCTGCTGTTTGAGCGCGGCAAGCTTGGCGAACGGGGAATTCGGATCCGGCTGCTTGTCGCGCCCTCCGGAGCCGCTGCCGAAAGGCTTTGCGTAGTACTGTTCACGGTCGGCCCGATCGACACGCTCGCCGCGTTCGCGCCGTGGTCGGTCGCGGCGGGCGGCGTGACCTTGCCGCTCCACGCGCTCCCCCTGGCGCTCCATCCGTTGCTGGCGTTCATGCCGCTCCTGCCGCTTCTCCCTGTCGGGACGTTCGCCACGATCATGGCGCGGGCGACGCGGACCTTGCGAAGGCTCAGCGGAGTCGGAAGTAGCCGGTGCGGTACCATCGGCCGACGCGGTCGCCGGGACGGCGGCAGCGTCGGAGGAGGCAGTTTGCGTTTGCTGCGGACGTGGGCGGCGGGGCCGGTGTGGTCGACGCTCGGATCGACCAGCAGGACGCCACACTTCAACGAACGCCGGTTCTTCGGCTGGCTTGTTTTCAGCCGCCGCTACCGGCGGCGTATCAGTCGGGGCAGCCGATTCAGTTGCAGGCTCGGCGACCAACGCAGATGCGTCCGCTTCGGGCACGGTCTCCGGCGCAGTTTCGGACGCGACCAGTTCAGGCTCGGGCAGCAACGAACGCGATTGCAACTCGGCGACCAGTTCGGGCTTATCTGACGACGAACCGGCTTCGGCTGTCGCTTCGCCGATCGCTTCGGTTGTTGCTTCCATGGTCGCGGGTACATCATTGCTGACGGCCGCCGGTTCGGCGACAGGAGCCGCTGCGGTGGGCTCGGCCGGCTTGGGCCTGCGATCCATGCGATAGCCGAGCGAGCGCAAGATCGATGCGAAATCATCGCCCGACGCGCCGGTGAGCGATGTCATTGCACCGGTCACCAGAAAGCCACGTCCGTCGAACACGCCGTCGGGTTTTGGACCCGGCGCGCTTTCGCGCCAGGA
>Ga0207700_10000455_pt1 | contig 23974 bp, 19 predicted proteins | sample LARL82metaG_FD_184348 | JGI IMG/M metagenome (GOLD analysis project Ga0207700, IMG submission 184348) | Corn, switchgrass and miscanthus rhizosphere microbial communities from Kellogg Biological Station, Michigan, USA - LAR L8-2 metaG... | ecosystem: Host-associated > Plants > Roots >...
TGGTCGATTGCAGGGGTCAATTCGTTCACTGGTACCTCGATGATGCCACTTGTCGCCTTCTCAAATTGATATCGCCCACGCCCCACGGCGCGCAGTACGTGGAACCCTTTGTCGAGAATCTCTTTCGGCAACACCGTTCGTGAGCGCATGCGGTAAACAACGTCGGCCGGGTTGCGCGACGAAATGCGATCCGGGTTTTTCGATGCGGCTCGAACGGCTTCCACGGCGGTGCGCACGTCATCAAGCGAAAAGACGACTGTTGAAGCGCCAGCGCGCCAGCGGTCCTGAAACAGCTTCAAGATGACGGGAACATATACAACCGAATTCCGGCCGTGAGATTGAAGGCTCTTGGCTCGTAGCGGCGGGGCGGGAGTGACAGCATCTTCCTTTGTCGCCCTTTTTCGTTTGGGGGCCGTCTTATCGAGGTCGTCTTCCGTACTCATCTCCTAATGCCGCTCGTCTCGGCCCTGAAACTGAAGTTGCTTTGCGGGTCGCCGCCGAATTTGCCAGCCTTGCCGGCCCCGCGCGGTTTCTTGGGCGCGATATCGATCCTTGAAAGCACTTCTCGATAATCGATCTTTCGCTCCGCCATCTCGCCCATTAAGGCGCTGATCACAGCTAAGTGAGACGGCACTTCGCCTTTCTTCCCGTAGTTGCTCACGGAGACGCGATTCATCTTTACCAATTCCGCGAACTGACGCAGCGTTAGGCCCGCTTTCCCAAGGTGCCGCAAAAATTCGTCGTATGTCATGCCCGTCATCGTACGTCATCGCGCTGGCCCACACAATAATGATGTAGAAACATTAAATAATGTTTCGGAGTCATTAACTAGTTAGCTATGGCGCGCTGGAGTGCCTCATATCACGCCGTCGAGCCGCCGCTCTTAGTGTCGGCGCGGTCGAGCACGCTCTGGTGTCCGGATGCAACCGCGCCCAGCCACTCATTCAGGGAGTCGTCGGCCTCGAGTGTCGCCAAGGCCTCGCCCTTCTGCGCTTTGATGCGGTCATTCCAAACGTTCTTAGCAAACTCAACTTCTGGCGACGCGTGGACGTCCGCTAGCGGATCGCGCAGCAGCGCATGTAACGCATGATCTGCCTTGCCAGCGTTCATCGCGGTGCGCAACTGCTGCTTCTGAATATCGGTGAGCGATGCGATCCCATCACGGATTTCACGATCGCGGATCGCCCCGACCGCATCACCCGGGTCTAGCGTGGGGAGTGCGTGGAGATTGGCGCGCTCGGCAGCGTTGCGTCTAGCCCTCTCGATCGCCTTACTCCGAGCGTCACTTACGGCCTGCACCGCTCCTGCGCGCTCGGCAGCTATTGCGTGTGCCCTTCCTGACGAAGACAGAGACTCGTTTGCCGCGGCTTGCGCCGACGCGGTATCGAGTTTGGCGAAGCGCTGAATGATGCCCTGCGCAATTCGATTTTGTTCCGAGTTCTGCCAGTCGGGCTTGTGCGCATTTGGAGGTGGCCAGCGGACGCCGGTAATCGGTGCGTTGGGTAAGCCGTCATAAACGATGGTCTCAAGATCTTTACTCTGGATTCTTTTCATGTCAGTCATTCCTTGCGTTATCGCGCGGTACCGCCGCGCTACGGATTCACTTTTGTTTGTTCCAACGTTGCAACTCGGCTGCTGTCATGCCTTTGGTGTTTGTGTTTATGCCGAATGCTGTTTCCAATTCCCACACCGCTGAACGATCTTCGCGGGTGGGCTCTCTGCGGCGTGTTACGGTTGCGGGTGGCGGTTCTGCCTTTGGTTCGGGCAATGAGCGAGATACGTTGAGCGGCGGAGGTCGCACGGCTGGCGGCAATCGTGGATCGTCGTGGTGCTCGATGTTTGAGCCCTCGGTGTAGTTGCCTGCTGGGGCCGCGCCAGGAATCAGAATTTGTACGTTGACGCTGTTGTTGCTGTCCTGGGGAAGTGGCTGATCGGATAGCTGGTGGATCATCTTCAAGGCAGCGATGTTCGGAATGAAGAGCTTCTGGCCCTGCTTGCGCAGTTGAGATGTGTAATGATCGAGAGACAGACCGCGACCGACTTCATAGGCATCCTTCAGGTCTGGATCGCGCTGAAGGAGGAGCGCAAATTCAGCGACCCTGAGGCCGATGCCATTCGCGATTGTCGCGACAGACTTGTCGAGGCTAGCGAGGTGGGTGACAACTGCGAGTGCTGAGGCAGTGAATGCGCCTGTCTCTTCGTCAATCGCTGGGCCATCGAGCGTGGGCACCTTCGGCTGATTGGCTGAGCCGAAGCGATGACCGATTTTGTTGCCGGGTTGGAAGCCGCCTTTGCGCGGCGTCTTGGGCTTTGCGACCTTAGGCATGGGAGGTGTACTTCCTGCGAGGTGCGAGCGTGTAGTCATATCCGCGCAAATCGCTGCGTCGAATGCGACCGCTGGCGAGGGTTGCCTCCAGCGCCTCGCGCATCGTGTCGTAGGTGAAGCAGGTCCAGCCTGCGCGATCGAGGATTGTGATCGCACCCTCGACTGTCCAATGCTGACAGTGGGCGGCTAGCTCTGCGAGTTGCTGGTTGGTGAGTTCCATAAGGCGTCCTCTAAGAAGGAACATTCATTCCAATGCGTGTTGCACTCGACCACTCGCGCACTGGTTGAAGTCCACCAAACTGGTTGGTGGCGCCCTTAGACGGCCATCGCTGGCCGCTGCCCTGATGTGTGTTACGTTCCGCCGACCGTACCCGAGAATAGATCGCGAGTCGACGGCGAGCCGATGAACGGCGTAGCGGCCTTGCTGTGCTCTAGAAATGGCTCGGATGTAGGTCGACCCATCCGCGAGCCGTAGAACACGATGTCATGTGTTCTAGGCCATGCCGGTGACCTTCTCGACGGTCGGACTCGACCCCTGATCGCGATCCGTTGTGGTTCGCGTTGCGACGATGCCGAAGCGGGGCAACAGCGGGGCGGCGCGCGGTCTGTCCATAAACTGTGGACGGCACAGGGCTTATGGCTCCCGATCTGGACGACAAGCTCCCTTTTTGTGTGGGGCGACGACCATCAAGCGGGGTTCCGCGGTCCACCCCCTTTCCAAGCATCGGGTGTTTCGGGTGTTAAAAACGTAAAAGAGGCTATAGGAAAATCTTTAATCACCTGCTAACCCCCATTAAAGATTATCGCTAGAGAGTCCTGCAGGTATAAAACACCCGAAACACCCGTCCCGCCTGATCACCCTGTGAGAATATTGCCCTTCGAATCAGTCTTGGTTGGCCGATTCGGGTTACCACCATCCATCAACGCAATATCGTGGAACAGCGGTTGATGATCCGGGTCCGTCCGGCGCAGTCCACCCTCGACCAGCGCCTCATAGAATTTATTGCGACCAAACGGCAGCAGCCGCGATTCCACAGCCCAATCCGCGTATCGGTTAAACAACCGTGCGCCGGTCGTCGGTCCATATTCCTTGCCGCGGATGCAATGCGCCGGATCATTCACAAATTGGAGCGCAGAGTTGTTCGCGTTGCGCCACTTCTTGAGTAACTGCTTATGTTCCTCAGTCTCTGGTAACTTTGTGAGAGTGCTCGCGATCCGCGCCCCTTCCAGTAGCCACGCGACGACATAGGCCATCTCCCGCTCAATAATCTGGTCGGCGAGATTCTGGATGCGCTTCTCCTCGGGCGTCGTGTGCGTGAACTCCAATATCCGCCAGCGCCGATAGAACGCATCACTATGATCCTGCGTCAGTGGCAGCGAATTGCTGTTAAAGAAGTGCGAACAGGTCGAGGTGAAATGAAACGGTAGGCCATAGGGATTGCGCCCGGTGGCTAAGTCTTCACCGGTCACGATCTTGAATCCACCGGTCGGTATGAATTCCTTCTTGTCCAACTCGCCCACGAGGTTAATCAGCTTCCCGGCGAGCTCCGCGACATAGTATTCATTGCCCCATTTCTGTGGGCCGACAGCGGCGATCACGCCCACCGGGAACAGCGAGCGATAGATTTTCAGCAGTGTCGATTTACCCGCGCCTGTCAGGCCATAGAGCAGCACCACGATCTGAAATTTCCAAAGCATCTGCATCATTCCCGCGCCAAACAGAATCTGGCACAGCTTTAGCTGCTCCGCGTTGTCAGAGAACATCCCTGTCAGCAATTGCTTGAACAGCTTGCTCTCGCCATTGATGTTCGGCTCGGCATTGACGCGGATGCGCAGGCGATGATCGGCGTGCAGCGGCTTGATGCGGATCTCGCCGTTCTCAATCACATACAAATTTTTCGGCCCTGCGACGCCGACGATTGCCTGTTGAAAAAAATCATCATCAGTGACCTTGTCGGCGGCCAGCTGGGCGATCTGCCTGAAGTCGGTTGCCTTCTTGCAGAATGGCTCGCGGTGGTACCACTCACCAACCTTGATCGAAACCTGTCGCAACTCCATCGGCACCCATAGCTTGTCCTGAGTGACCCAGAGCTTGCCTAACGCATAGACTGGCGCGTTGCCGTCGTGCTCCTCGCGTAGTCGCGCTATCGTCGCCGCGGCGAGAGGCCAGTGTCCCTCCTCTGGTGGCTCCATGCCACCTTCCACCGCCCAGTCATACAAATGCTTCGTTGTCTCGACCTTGTTGCCGCGATCCTCCTTGCTCCGCTCATAGTAATGGCCCTTGGTACGTTTCTTGTCGTACTTGCGCGAGCGACCGGCCCACGCCGAATACATCGCGAAGCCTTCATCGGATTGATGGAAGGCGCGGCCCATGATCCAGCCGACATGCGCCCAGCGCTCCTCGTCATCTGGATTGAGGAATGACAGTGCGAGCTTGATCTGGTCTTTGTCGCGCTCGCTGGCTGGATTGAATGTCTCCTTCGGCGGCGCTCCACGCTTCCCCTTCTCTGGAGGCTTCTCCTCGCCACTCAGGAAGTCAGGCCACTCCGCCAGCGCAGTCTTAGACGGTGGTTGCGCCCACGCATAGTGCTTGCCGCTCGCGTGCAGCGACGGCGGCGCGACGACGTAACCACCATCGCTTCGCGTGTCGAGTCCTTTGCCGAGCTTGCCCGCTTCACTTTTGATGCCGGACGCATATTGAAAATAGTAGTGCATGCCTCCATCGCGCCCGGTCCTAGCGACAACCGTCGGCGGCATACCGGCAGGGCCAGCGAGCTTCCCTAGAGCTATCGCTCCGGCAGAGCCATCAACATCGAGCACAGTTAGGTTGCTCTCCTCGCCGGTGGCGATGCCAATGCCGCGATCGGGATGATCTGTCCACCACTTTTTGATCTGCTCGCGATCGATAGTCGCCAGTTCAGGCCACTTCTTGATTGCTGGGTGCTTGCCCGCCTTGTCGCAATCGGTATTGCGGCACTCGCAACCGGCCTGATCGACCTGATACAGCGGGAATACTCGCCAACCATACTTCGCATATTCCAGCGCGTACTTCAGAAGCCCTTTACGTGCGGTGGACGCTGGCGTATCGTTTCCGCTCGCGTTGTTGTTTTCCGTTTTGCCGGCTGCGGGTTCCACAGGCCCGTGGCCGGTTCCATTTTCACGCTTGGTCATGGCGATCCTCCACAAACTGCGACCTAACGCTGATCACATTGGTTAACTCACCCTCCAGTTGAGGTGAGTTTTCATCCGCGGTGCCATGTCGCCGGAACAGCGCCCGTTGAGCCGTGAATACATCAACGCTAAATGCCAGCAGAAAGTCGCGCGCGCAGCTTGGGTGAAAACATATTTGGGCAAGGTCACCCTCACTGGTGGTGATATCCCAAGTGATAGAAGGCTCACCCCAAGGGACAGAATTGCCGCAGTGTGAGCAGGCGCTCGGATTAGGACGCGGGAGTGGACTATTGAAGCTCATGCTGCCTCCCGACGCTGCTTGGAGGCCACTGGCTTCTTCCGCTGTTCCAGCACTGCCTTGGTCGTGCCCTTGGGGCGACCGCCAACGCCATGTAACTTCACATAAGGTTTTGCGCGTTGCGCCTGCTGCCACTTCTCCAGGTCGCTTTCCAACCACACGATCTTTTCGTGGCCGACACGCACCGGCTCAGGGAATAGTCCATCGCGCACCCAGCGCCAGATCGTAGACTTCACACTGGTGCCGGTGAACGGCGCGAGTTCATCGATCGCAAATACACGTTGCACAGCCATGGTCCGAACCTCCACTCCATTCGGCCCAGTGCAAAAAGCAAAAGGGCCGAACACGACGAAAAGGGCGAGCACATACCGGCTCGCTTCCGTCGATTCGGCCCTTGAGAGGCTTTGCGCCTCAGATTGGCTGTGGGGATGCTCCCCACGCTTCCGAAAAGGCCCCTACTCCTGTCGCTACCGTCGAAGGTTGGGGCTACCCTTCAACGCGCCTATTAAACCCGAATTTTTTCTACAAGTAAAATAGCTTCTGGTTTTAGCGCGTCTTGCTCAGGAATTTTCCCCACTGTTCGAGCAGTGCCCTGCGCTCATCGGTGAACTTCGCCTGATGGCTATACGCGGCTCGGCCCTTGTCACCCTCTTTGTGCGCTAGGCAGGCCTCGATCACATCCGGTCGGGCAATTCCCTTGTCATTCGCCCAGCTGCTGAACGTCGTGCGGCACAGACCGTGGACTGTCGTCTGCTCGCGCACATCCATCCGGTCGAGCAGATTCAACATTGCCATATTTGACAGCGGCGCATCGCGTTCCGGCGAAGGGAAGACATAGACCTTCGACAATCCGCGCACTTCCTTGAGCACCGCCAACGCTTGTGGCGACAGCGCGACGGTGTGTGGCTCTTTCATCTTCATCCGCTCAGCAGGTACCGTCCACAGCCCGCCCTTCACTTCGCTCCAACGCATCCCCAGGATTTCATCGGTGCGTGCCGCAGTGAGCATGCCGAATTGCAATGCGCGGGCGCTTGTGCCGGGGTGCGTGGCGATTTGTTTGAACAGCTTCGGCGCTTCGGCATAGGGCAACGCACGGTGATGCTCCTCGTCACGATTTAGCTTCCTCAGTCGCTTGACGATAGGGGTGCACGGGTTGCCGGTCACCTGCTCCTTGATGATCGCGTCATCAAACACAGCGCTGAGGCGCTGGCGGATGCGTGCTCCGGTATCCGGGGTGGCCTTGTAGATTTTCTGAAACGCATCGAGCAGGTCTTTGGCCTTGACGTTCGCAATAGGCGAATTGAGCAGCGCAGGTGGCAGGCGGCGCTCGATACTCGATAGCCAGCCATCCGCGCACACTAGCTCGCCCTCGACATTGACCTTGTGATAGGCGCGCACCGCGGCGATCAACGTCACCGGCGCGGCCTTCGATGCTGCGGCCTTGTTGGCCACACGAAGCTTGTTGCGCTCCTCTAAGGGGTCGATCCCCTGCCGGACCTTGTCGCGCAGCGCGGCAGCGCTTGTACGGGCTTTCTCTAGCCCAACGTCGCGGAGTGGGCCTAGGCCGATCTCCCTGCGCCGTCCGTGGATGGTGTACTGGAGAGACCAGTTGCTATGCTCCTTCTCCGCCCCGCGCACTTGCAGCCGCAGGCCTTCGCCATCATAGTGATAGCCTGCGTCTAAATGTGGTATTTTCCCTGCGACAAGCTTGCCCACTGTGGTCTCCGGTAGTTGGTTCTGCCGCCCCGCGCCTGCCCCGCGCAATTCGGCTAAACCAAAGAAAACTAGAGCGTACCGGAAAAAACCAGAAATAGTCTAAGTTGTTGAAGTAAAACAGATTCAATCGTGTGGTAGACCGTCTGTAGCCCCATTTATGGTGCCGGGAGGGGGAATCGAACCCCCACTCTGTTGCCAGAACTGGATTTTGAGTCCAGCGCGTCTACCAATTCCGCCATCCCGGCATGGGGTGCGAGCGGCCGCGCGGGACGCGGCCCCGGAGCTGCGTTGCCGTCGCACGGCGAAGCCGGCATTATCGGGCAAAAGGCCGCCTGCTCCAAACGCCGCGACCGCGGCGCGCGTTTCGATGTCCGAACGAACCTTCCACCTTTCCGATTTCGATTTCGAGCTGCCTCCCGAGCTGATCGCGAAGCGGCCAGCAGCGGAGCGCTCGGCGAGCCGTCTGCTGCGCGTCGACGGCAGCACGCTGACCGACCTGTCGTTCGCCGACTTGCCCAGCCTGCTCGATCCCGGCGACGTGCTGGTGATGAACGACACGCGCGTAATCCGGTCGCGGTTGTTCGGCAGCAAATCCACCGGCGGCCGCGTCGAACTCATGCTCGAGCGCATCGTCGCGCCGAACGAAGCGTGGATGCAGCTTCGCGCCAGCCATCCGCCGCGCATCGGCGCGGGCATCGAGCTGCCCGACGGGTCGAGCGCGACTGCGCTGGAGCGTGACGGGCGCTTTTTCCGGCTACGTTTCGACGCCGGCATGCCGCTGGTCGACTATCTCGAACGCCACGGCGAGGTGCCGCTGCCTCCGTATATCGCGCGTCCCGCCGACGACGACGATCGCGAGCGCTACCAGACCATCTACGCGCGCGATCCGGGCGCGGTCGCTGCGCCGACCGCGGGATTGCATTTCGACGTGCCGATGCTTGCGCGTCTCGAGGCGCGCGGCGTCGCGCTCGCGTATCTCACCCTGCACGTGGGCGCAGGCACCTTCCAGCCGGTCGAGAGCGAGGATCTGGCGCAGCATCGCATGCACAGCGAGCGCTTCACGATTCCGCATGCCGCTGCCAACGCGATCGCAGCGGCACGCAAGCGCGGCGGCCGCGTCGTTGCGGTCGGCACCACCACGCTGCGCGCACTCGAATCGGTGGCGACGCGGGATGGCAAGGTCGATGCCTGCACCGGCGAGACCGAGATCTTCATCACACCAGGCTATCGCTTCCGCGCGGTCGACCGCCTGATCACCAACTTCCATCTGCCGCGCTCGACGCTTTTGATGCTGGTGTCCGCGTTCGCGGGCTACGACACCATCCGCGCGGCGTACGCGCAAGCGATACGGGAGGGCTACCGTTTTTTCAGCTACGGCGATGCAATGCTGCTCGCGCGCGCGCCGCCCGCCGCCGACTGACGCGCTACAATCGGGGCGATGGAATTCCACGTCAGCGCCCGTTGCGGTGACGCGCGCCGCGGCACGCTTACGCTGACGCACGGCAGCGTCGAGACACCGGTGTTCATGCCGGTCGGCACCTACGGCACGGTGAAGGCGATGTCTCCGCACGAGCTCGCGACCTCCGGCGCGCAGATACTCCTCGGGAATGCGTTCCACCTGTGGCTGCGCCCGGGGCTCGAAGTAATCGCGGCGCATGGTGGCCTGCATCGCTTCATGGGCTGGAACGCGCCGATCCTCACCGATTCCGGAGGCTTTCAGGTATTCAGCCTCGGGCCGCTGCGCAAAGTGCGCGAGGACGGCGTGACCTTCGCCTCACCCATCAACGGCGACCGGATGCTGCTCACGCCGGAAATTTCCATCGACATCCAGCGCACGCTCGATTCCGACATCGCGATGGTGTTCGACGAGTGCACGCCGTGGCCGGCGACGCGCGACGAAGCGGCGGACTCGATGCGCATGAGCGCGCGCTGGGCGCAGCGCTCCAAGGCCGCGCACTCCGGCAGCCGCAACGCGCTATTCGGCATCGTTCAGGGCGGCATGTACGAAGACCTTCGCGACGAATCGCTGGCCGCGCTTTCCGACATCGGCTTCGGTGGCTACGCCATTGGCGGACTGTCGGTGGGCGAGCCCAAGGAGGACATGCAACGCATCCAGCACCACATCACGCCGCGCCTGCCTGCCGATCGTCCGCGCTACCTCATGGGGGTGGGCACGCCCGAGGACATCGTCGCCGGAGTGCAGAGCGGCATCGACATGTTCGACTGCGTGATGCCCACGCGCAACGCGCGCAACGGCTGGCTGTTCACGCGCCTGGGCGACATCAAGATCCGCAACGCGCGCCATCGGCTGGACACGCAGCCGCTCGATCCGGAATGCGCGTGCCACACCTGCCGCCATTTCAGCCGTGCGTACCTGCACCACCTGCAGCGCGCCAACGAGATCCTCGGCGCGCGCCTCAACACGATCCACAACCTGCACTACTACCTGACGCTGGCGGCGGAGCTGCGCGAGGCCATCACCGCGCGAACGCTGGACGCGTACGTGCAGGGGTTCCGGGCGGGTCGCGCGAGCATGGTAGAATAGACGGTTATTTCGTCCCCATTCACAGGCAGTCAGCGACCATGAGCGGCGCGCGCTTTCCAGCGCATCCAAGGCCCCGCCCGCATCGCCGCAAGGAGGATTCACCGTGCTGATTTCACCCGCCTACGCACAGGCAGCAGCCCCGGCGTCGACCGGCGGCGACCTGATGGCGTTCCTGCCCATGGTCGCGATCTTCGTTGTATTTTATTTCCTGCTGATCCGGCCGCAGCAAAAGCGCGCCAAGGAAACCAAGGCGATGCTCTCATCGCTGCAAAAAGGCGACGAGGTGGTGACCGCTGGCGGCATCGTCGGCAAGGTCTCCAAGCTGACCGACGCATACGCAACTGTCGAGATCGCGCCCAGCGTCGAGATCACCGTCCAGCGCAGCGCGATCTCGCTCATGCTGCCCAAGGGCACCGTCAAGTCGCTCTGACCCAGGGCGCCGCACATGAATCGTTATCCGCTCTGGAAGTATTCGCTGATCGCCATCGCGCTCGTCGTCGCGATTCTCTATACGCTGCCGAATTTCTTCGCCGAGGTTCCTGCGGTGCAGGTGTCGACGTCGAAGGCGACCATCAAGATCGACAGCTCGACACTGCAGCAGGTCGAGGATGCCCTCAAGAGCGGCTCCATCGCGTATCGCGGCGCATCGGTGGATCCCACCGGCGTCAAGGTGCGCTTCGCCGATGCCGACACGCAGCTCAAGGCCAAAGACGTGCTGCAGCAGAAGCTGGGCGACAACTACATCGTCGCGCTCAACCTGCTGTCGAGCTCGCCGCAATGGCTCGCGTCGATCGGCGCGCTGCCGATGTACCTCGGCCTCGACCTGCGCGGCGGCGTGCATTTCCTGCTGGAGGTCGACATGAAGGCCGCGCTCGACAAGGCCGCCGACCGCTACACCACCGACATCCGCTCATTGCTGCGCGAGAAGAAGGTGCTGTATTCCGGCGTGGGGCGCGAAGGACAGAACGTCGTGATCCGCTTCCGCGATGCTGCCGAGCGCGGCCGTGCCAACCAGGAGATCGGAGCGGCGTTCCCCGACCTGCAGATCCGTGAAGGCGACACCGCCGCCGGCGGCGAGCTGCGCCTGATCGCGGGCCTGAGGCCGGAAGCGCAAAAACGCATCCAGGAAGGCGCCGTCCAGCAGAACATCACCATCCTTCGCAACCGCGTCAACGAGCTCGGCGTCGCCGAGCCGATCGTGCAGCAGCAAGGCGCCGACCGCGTCGTGGTGCAGCTGCCCGGCGTGCAGGACACCGCGCGCGCCAAGGACATCCTGGGCCGTACCGCGACGCTCGAGATCCGCATGGTCAATGAGGATCCGGGCGTGCTCGAGCTGGCGCGAGCCGGACAGGTGCCTCTGGGCAGCGACCTCTTCACGGAGCGCAGCGGCGCGCCCGTGGTGGTCAAGCGGCAGGTAGTGCTCACCGGCGATCGCATCAACGACGCTCAACCCGGATTCGACGGAAGAACCAACGAACCCGCCGTGCATATCAGCCTCGACGGCACCGGTGCGCGCATTTTCAAGGAGCTCACGCGCGACAACGTGGGCAAGCGCATGGCGATCGTGCTCGTCGAAAAGGGTAAGGCCGAGGTCATCACGGCGCCGGTGATCCGCGAGGAGATCGGTGGCGGCCGCGTGCAGATCAGCGGACGCATGAACACGCGCGAAGCCAACGACATCTCGCTGCTGATGCGCGCCGGCGCGCTGGCCGCGCCGATGGAAATCGTCGAGGAGCGCACCGTCGGTCCGTCGCTGGGCAAGGACAACATCGACAAGGGCTTCAAGTCAGTCGTGTACGGATTCATCGCGCTGGTCGCGTTCATCTGCGTGTACTACCAGCTTATGGGGGTCATCTCCGCGATCTCGCTGGCGATCAACCTGCTGCTCCTGATCGCGATCCTGTCGATGCTGCAGGCCACCCTCACGCTCCCGGGCATCGCGGCCATCGCGCTGACACTGGGCATGGCGATCGACGCCAACGTGCTCATCAACGAGCGCATCCGCGAAGAGCTGCGCTGGGGCGATACGCCGCATGCGGCCATTCAGGCGGGCTACGAGCGCGCCTGGAACACGATTCTGGACTCCAACGTGACCACGCTCATCGCCGGCCTCGCGCTGCTCATTTTCGGCAGCGGCCCGGTGCGCGGCTTTGCGGTCGTGCACTGCCTGGGCATCCTGACCTCGATGTTCAGCGCGGTGTTCATCTCGCGCGGGCTGGTTGCGATGATCTACGGCGGACGAAAGAAGCTGGACCACATCTCGATCGGCCAGGTATGGAAGCCGGCTCATGGGGCGGCGTAGCCGCGCCATGAGCCGTCCCCGCGAAAGCGGGGACCCATTTGCTCTCGCCGCCGTGCGCAGCGATAGCCCGCACGCAAACGAACATGGATTCCCGCTTTCGCGGGAATGACGGAATATGGAATTCTTCCGCATAACCCGCGTCATCCCGTTCATGAAGCACGCGCTGGTGTTCAACGTGATCTCGCTGATCACGTTCGTGCTGGCGGTCGGATTTCTCGCCTTTCGCGGGTTGAATCTCGGCGTGGACTTCAGGGGCGGCACCGTCATCGAGATCGCGTATGCGCACCCGGCGGACCTCACCCGTGTGCGCAGCGTCATCGATACGATGAACCTCGGCGAATTCTCGGTGCAGAGCTTCGGCAGCGCCAACAGCGCGCTGATCCGCCTGCCACTCAAGGAAGGTGTGTCCAGCGCGCAGCTTTCCGACAAGGTGCTGACCGCGCTTCGCGCCGACGACGCCACCGTTTCGCAGCAGCGAGTCGAGTTCGTGGGTCCGCAGGTCGGCAAGGAGCTCTACGAGAACGGCGCGCTGGCGCTGCTGCTGGTCTGCGTGGGCATCGTCGCCTACCTGGCGATGCGCTTCGAATGGCGCTTCGCCGTGTCCGCCATCATCGCCAACCTTCACGACGTGGTGATCATCCTCGGCTTCTTCGCCGTTTTCCAATGGGAATTTTCGCTGCCGGTGCTCGCCGCGGTGCTCGCGGTGCTTGGCTACTCGGTCAACGAGTCGGTGGTCATCGCCGACCGGATCCGCGAGAACTTCCGAAAGATGCGCCGCGCCAGCGTGCCCGACGTCATCAACAGCGCCATCACCAGCACGCTTTCGCGAACCATCATCACCCACGGCTGCACGCTGATGATGGTGCTGTCAATCCTGTTCTTCGGCGGCGAGACACTGCACTACTTCGCGTTGGCGCTGGCCATCGGGATCTGCTTCGGCATCTACTCCTCGGCGCTGGTCATGGCGTCGCTGGTCATGTGGCTCGGCGTCTCGCGCGAAGATCTGGTCAAGGCGGAAAAGCGCACCGGCGCTGGCGCCGAAAAGATCCTGCCCTGACGCGATGCGCGTGAAGCGGGTCAATCGCTTCGGCGCCGCCGTCGCCGCGCTGGGGCAACGCTACCCGTCCGACGCCGCGCACGTATGATCACCACGCTCGTTTACTCGCTGTTCGCGCTCGACCAGACGCTGGCGACGCTGGCGGCTCAGCACGCGGCACTCATGTTTGCAGCACTGTTTCTGGTGATCTTCGCTGAGACCGGGCTGGTGATCTTTCCGCTCCTGCCCGGGGACTCGCTGCTGTTCGTCGCCGGAACCGTGGTCGCGGCAAGCGGCATCAACGTGCATCTGCTCGTGCTCACGCTGTTCGTCGCGGCGGTGCTGGGCGATTCGCTCAACTACGGCGTCGGCCGCTTCGTCGGGCCCAAGGTGTTCTGCCGCCCGAAGGACAGCTTCCTGGGTCGCTGTCTCAAGCCGCAGTACCTGGACAAGACACGGCAGTTCTATGCCAAATATGGCGGATTCACCATCGTCGTCGGCCGCTTCGTCCCCATCGTTCGCACCTTCGCGCCGTTCCTCGCCGGTGTCGGCTGCATGGCCTACCCCACCTTCATCTGCTTCAACGTGCTGGGCGCGGCACTCTGGGTGTCGGCGCTGACCTATGCCGGCTACCTGTTCGGCAACATTCCGTGGGTGAAGGACAACCTCGCGTGGATCGTGGTGGCGATCGTGGTCGTCTCGCTGCTGCCGGTGGTGTTGCAGTGGCTTCGCGAGCGCCGCGACAAGCGCGCCAAGGACTAGGCTAGCCGCGGCCGAATCAGATGCGGCGCGCCAGCGCGGCGGCCTTGCCGATATAGGTGGCGGGCGTCAGAGCCTTGAGCGACGCCTTGGCATCGGCGGGAATATCGAGCGCGTCGACGAACGCGTGCAACGCAGCGCGCGTAATGCCCTTGCCGCGCGTCAGCGCCTTGAGCTGTTCGTACGGGTTCGGCACGCCGTAGCGGCGCATCACGGTCTGGATCGGCTCGGCGAGCACGTCCCAGTTGGCGTCGAGGTCGGCGGCGAGCCTGACCGGATCGACCGCCAGTCGCGACAACCCCTGACGGCACGACACGACGCCGAGCAGCGCATAGCCGAAGGCCACGCCGACGTTACGCATGACCGTCGAATCGGAAAGGTCGCGCTGCCAGCGCGAGATCGGAAGCTTGTCGGAGAGATGACGCAGCAGCGCGTTGGACAGTCCGAGATTACCTTCGGAATTCTCGAAATCGATCGGATTGACCTTGTGCGGCATGGTCGATGAGCCGACTTCGCCTTCACGCGGCTTTTGCCGGAAATAGCCCAGCGAAATGTAGCCCCAGACGTCGCGGTCGAGATCGATGATGATGGTGTTCACGCGCGCGAGCGCATCGAACAGTGCCGCCAGCGCGTCGTGCGGTTCGATTTGCGTGGTGTACGGATTGAATTCGAGTCCGAGTCCGGTGACCGCGCGGTGCGCGAGCGCCTCCCAGTCGACGTCCGGGTATGCCACCATATGCGCGTTGTAGTTGCCTACCGCGCCGTTGATCTTGCCTAAAAGCGGCGCACTGGCGAACCCTGCGATCGCGCGATCGAGTCGGGCGACGACGTTGGCGATCTCCTTGCCCAGCGTGGTCGGCGTCGCTGCCTGGCCATGCGTGCGCGACAACATCGGAAGGTCCGCGTGCGCATGCGCCAGTACGCGCAGTTCGGCGACCAGTTCGGCGAACGCCGGCAGCATCACCTCGGCGCGCGCATCGCGCACCATGCAGTCGTAGGCGAGATTGTTGATGTCCTCGGAGGTGCACGCGAAGTGGATGAATTCGCTGGCCGCGGCGATCTCGGGAACAAGGGCGAAGCGCTCCTTGAGCCAGTACTCCATCGCCTTGACATCGTGATTGGTCGTCGCCTCGATAGCCTTGACCCGCTCCGAGTCAGCGACACCGAAGTTCGCATCGGCGTCTTCGAGCGCGGCGCGCGCGGCGACAGAAAAAGGTGCGAGCTCGCCGATTCCCGACTCGTCCCCAAGCGCGCGCAGCCATGCGAGCTCGACGCGAATTCGCTCGCGGATCAATCCGTGTTCACTGAAGTACTGCGAGAGTGCCGCGACCCTTGAGCGGTAGCGCCCGTCCAGCGGGGAGAGGGCAGTCAGCGGCGAGAGCGCGTCGGCGGGCGACATGGATGCGGATGCGGCGAGTGAATCTTAGCACAGCGCGAGCGCCGATCCGCGATCGAAAGCCGGGCACGCCAATGCTATAATCTACGACAAGCATTCGCATGCGCGAGAGCGGTTCCGCGCACCTCGGCTCGCCCCACCATGAAGCTGTTCACGGCTGCCACCAGTCCCTACGCCCGAAAGGTGCGCATCGTGCTGGTCGAGAAGAAGATCGATTGCGAATACGTCGACGACAATCCTTGGGAAGCACAATCGGCGGTGCCGCCGTTCAATCCGCTGGGCAAGATTCCGGTGTTGGTGCTCGACGATGGCACGCCGCTGTACGACTCGCGCGTCATCGTCGGTTATCTCGATACACTCACGCCGGTGTCGAGGCTCATTCCCGGGCCGAGCCGGCAGCGCATCGCGGTTCGCCGGTGGGAGGCGCTTGCCGATGGAGTCTGCGACGCGGCGCTCACCGCGCTGCGCGAGACCAAGCGGCCCGCGCAGCAGCAAAGCTGTGAATGGATTGCGCGTCAGCTCGAGAAAATCCGCCGAGGCGTTGCCGAGATGTCCAACGAGCTGGGCGATCGGGCATGGTGCAGCGGAGACGCCTACACGCTTGCCGATATCGCTACCGGATGCGCACTCGGGTACCTGGACCTGCGCCATCCGTCGATCGACTGGCGCGGAGAGTACTCCAACCTGGCGAAGCACGCCGAGAAACTGGGCAAACGCGTATCGTTCGCCGAGACCGCGCTGCCGGCGGCGTAGCGACTGGCTGTCTCGCGGCGCGCACTGCGCGCGCGACGATCCGACGTTCTACAAAGCCTGTTTCAACTGTTCCAAGATCTACAAAGCCTGCTTTAACTGTTCCAGGATCGCCGGATTTTCCAGTGTCGAGGTGTCTTGCGTGATGTCCTCGCCTTTGGCGATCGAGCGCAGAAGCCGGCGCATTATTTTTCCGGACCGCGTCTTGGGCAGGTTGTCGCCGAAGCGGATGTCCTTCGGCTTCGCGATCGGACCGATCTCCTTGCCGACCCAGTCGCGCAGGACCTTGGCTATCTTCTCGGCCTCCGCGCCGCTCGGGCGCGACTGCTTGAGCACGACGAAAGCGCACACCGCTTCCCCGGTGAGATCGTCGGGACGACCGACCACCGCGGCCTCCGCGACGATCGGATTGGCCACCAGCGCAGACTCGATTTCCATCGTCCCCATGCGATGTCCCGAAACGTTGAGCACATCGTCGATGCGACCCATGATCGTAAAGTAGCCGGTGGTCTTGTCGCGCACCGCGCCGTCACCGGCCAGATAGAGATTGCCACCAAGCTCGTCGGGGTAGTACGACTTGCGGTAGCGATCGGGATCGCCCCAGATGGTGCGGATCATCGCCGGCCACGGCTTTTTCACGACTAGGATGCCGCCCTGCCCGTTGGCGACGTCGTGACCGGCCTCGTCGACGATCGCGGCGACGATGCCGGGCAGCGGCAGCGTGCACGATCCGGGCACCAGTGGAGTCACGCCCGGCAACGGCGAAATCATGTGCCCGCCGGTTTCGGTTTGCCAGAAGGTATCGACGATCGGGCAGCGTCCGCCGCCCACGTTGTCGTGGTACCACATCCACGCTTCGGGATTGATCGGCTCGCCGACGCTGCCCAGCAGGCGCAGGCTGGAGAGATCGTAGTTCTTCGGCGCGGCCTGAGGCGTCGCATTGGACGCCTTGATCAGCGAGCGGATCGCGGTGGGCGCAGTGTAGAACACCGAGCACTTGTGCTTGTGTATGGTTTGCCAGAAACGTCCCGCGTCGGGATACGTCGGGATACCTTCGAACACGATCTCGGTCGCGCCGACCGCGAGCGGACCGTAGGTGATGTAGGTGTGCCCGGTCACCCAGCCGATGTCAGCGGTGCACCAGAAAACGTCCTCCGGCTTGATGTCGAAGGTCCATTTCATGGTCAGTATCGCCCACAGCAGATAACCACCGGTGCTGTGCTGCACGCCCTTGGGCTTTCCCGTCGAGCCCGACGTGTAGAGGATAAACAGCGGATGCTCGGCGCTGACCCACTCCGGCGCGCAGCTCTCGGACTGCTTGGCGACCAGCTCGTGCATCCACACGTCGCGAGGTGAGGAGAACCCCACCTTGCCGGCGGTGCGCCGGTACACGATCACATTGCGGATGCCCTCGCATCCGCCCAGGCCCAGCGCCTCGTCGACGATCGCCTTGAGCGGAAGGTGCTTGCCGCCGCGGACCTGCTCGTCGGCGGTGATCACCGCGATCGCGCCGGCGTCGATGATGCGTTCCTGCAGCGACTTCGCCGAGAATCCGCCGAAAACCACCGAGTGCGTAGCGCCGATGCGCGCGCAGGCCTGCATGGCGACCACGCCCTCGATCGACATCGGCATGTAGATAATCACGCGATCGCCTTTTCTGACGCCGAGCGACCTCAGCCCGTTGGCGAAGCGGCACACGCGCGCGTGCAACTCACGGTAGGTGACCCGCGTCACCGCGCCGTCGTCGGCCTCGAAGATGATCGCGGTCTTTTCGGCGGTGCCGTTCTCGAGGTTGCGATCGAGGCAGTTGTATGAAACATTGAGTTCGCCGTCTTCGAACCATTTGTAGAACGGCGCGCCAGACTCGTCGAGCGATCGCGTGAACGGCTTGTGCCACACCAGCTCGCGCTTGGCGAGCTCGGCCCAGAACCCGGCATAGTCTTTAGCCGCTGCGGCGTTGAGCTGGTCGAACTTCGCCTTCGTGACGTTAGCACGGGCGACAAAGTCCCGCGGCGGGTCGAATACGCGCGTTTCGTGCGAAACAGACTCGATATTGGCCATGTCGAAGCGTCTCCTGGGTGAGCGGAGCAGCCACCGGGGACGGCGCTGCCTTTGGTCGTTTTTCTCTGCAGTCTACCGAGTGTGATGCGTCGAACGCAATGACGCACGTCAATGCGCGCGCCAAAGGCGGCCGCCGCCGATGGTAGAATTGATTCCCCCTCGTACAGCGCGCCGTTGCCGCTAGGCGACGGCTACTTTACCCGTGTCCGTCATCAAGCAGGAAGACTTCATCGCGAGCGTTGCCGACGCGCTGCAGTTCATCTCCTACTACCATCCGGTCGACTATATCGAGGCGCTGGCGGAAGCGTACGCCGCCGAGCAGTCCCCGGCCGCGAAGGACGCCATCGCGCAGATCCTCACCAATTCGCGCATGTGCGCCGAAGGGCATCGCCCGATCTGCCAGGACACGGGCATCGTCGTCGCCTTCGTCAAGATCGGCATGGATGTGCAATGGACATCACGCGGGGCAATGATGAGCGTCGCCGACATGGTCGACGAAGGAGTGCGCCGCGCCTATCTGCATCCGGACAACACATTGCGTGCGTCGATCGTGTCGGACCCGTCCGGCAAGCGCCGCAACACCGGCGATAACACGCCCGCGGTGGTGCACATCGACCTCGTTACCGGCGAAACGGTCGAGGTCAAGATTGCAGCCAAGGGCGGTGGCTCCGAGAACAAGTCCAAGCTCGCGATGCTCAACCCCTCGGAATCGATCACCGACTGGGTCGTCAAGACGCTGCCCACGATGGGCGCAGGATGGTGCCCTCCCGGCATGCTTGGCATCGGCATCGGCGGAAGTGCGGAAAAGGCGATGCTGCTCGCCAAGGAAGCGCTCATGGAGCCCATCGACATGCATGCGCTGAAAGCACGCGGCCCGGCCAATGCCATCGAGGCACTGCGCATCGAGATCTTCGATGCCGCCAACGCGCTGGGCATCGGCGCGCAGGGTCTCGGCGGTCTTTCCACCGTGCTCGACGTCAAGATTCTCGACTTCCCCACCCACGCCGCGAGCAAACCGGTCGGCATGATTCCCAACTGCGCGGCGACGCGTCACGCACATTTCACGCTCGATGGCTCGGGCGCGGCGCGCCTCGATCCACCCGACCTTGCACGCTGGCCCGATGTGCACTGGACGCCAGCGCCTGAATCGAAGCGCGTCGACCTCGACCGGCTCACGCGCGAAGAAGTCGCATCGTGGCAGCCTGGCGACCGCCTGCTGCTCAGCGGCAAGATGCTCACCGGACGCGACGCCGCGCACAAGCGCATCGCCGATCTCTATGCCAAAGGCGAGCCGTTGCCGGTCGATTTTCGCGGTCGCGTGATCTATTACGTCGGACCCGTCGATCCGGTGCGCGACGAGGCGGTCGGCCCCGCGGGCCCGACCACGTCGACGCGCATGGACGCCTTCACCGAGATGATGCTGGGCAAGGCAGGATTGCTTGCTATGATCGGCAAGGCCGAGCGAGGTCCGGCCGCGATCGAGGCGATCCGCCGGCACCGAGCGGCGTATCTGATGGCCGTCGGTGGCGCAGCATACCTCGTATCGAAGGCGATCCGCAGCGCCCGCGTCGTCGGCTTCGCCGACCTCGGCATGGAGGCGATCTACGAGTTCGACGTCAAGGACATGCCGGTAACCGTCGCGGTGGATGCGCGCGGGACGTCGGTTCATCAAAGCGGACCGCGCGAATGGCAGCAGCGCATCGGCAAGATTCCGGTGGCCATCGCCTGACCGGGCGGCCCACGCGAACCCGATGACGCCGCCGAAGTCACGCTGCCGGACCGGCGCGCTGGGCGCGTCGGGGAACCAGCGCCATGCGTGAACCGACGATCACGCGCGCGCCCTCTTCGCTGCCGCCGATCACGGTCGCGCCTCTCAAGGTGAAACCCGTGCGCATGGGGCTGCTCACCAAGCTCAACACGCTGGCGATCGGACTGATCGTCGCGACCGCCATCGGCATTCTCGCGCTGCTGGTCGGTCAGCAGGTACAGGACGAGCAGGCGCGTCTCCAGGCCAAGGCGATGACCATCGTCTCAATGGTCGCGGAACGCTCCGAAGCCGCCTTCGCGGAGCGCGACACCGACTCGCTCTCGCGCATGGCGCAGACGCTCGCCAATGATCGCGACATCGCCTACGTCGCAGTCCTCGATGCGCAAGGCAAGCCGCTGCTCACGCGGACTCTCAGCGGCGCGACTGTTCTCCCAGGCATGCTCGCCAACGTGCGTCCTGACACAGTGAGCAGCGGCGTGCAGAACCTTGACGGTCATCGCTACCTCGAAATGGTCGCGCCCGTCATCCCGCCGAGGAAAATCGACACACCGAAGGTGGGCGGCGATCCTGTGTCCGCGGGCTCCGGCGGAGCCAGCCCGATCGTCGGCTACGTGCGGCTGGGCATGAACCTGGCGGGCAGCCAGGCCAAGCTGCGCAACAACATGATCGCAGCGCTGTCGGTGGTCGGCGCGCTCGTCGGCATCGCGATCCTGCTCACGGTGTTCCTGACGCGCCGCCTGGTCGCGCCCATGCATTTGCTGGCCCGCGCGGCGCGCGCGGTCGGCGCGGGCCGGCTCGATGTTCGCCTGCCCGCGCGCTCCGGCGACGAAGTCGGCGTGCTCACGCAGACCTTCAATCACATGATCGAGCGCCTCGCCTCGTCGCAAGCCGAGGTCGCGACCTACCAGCGCACGCTCGAGCAGAAAGTGGCGCTGCGCACCAAAGAGCTCGAAATCGCGACCGCGCAGGCCTACAAGCTCGCGCAGCACGACATCCTCACCGGGCTGCCCAATCGCGCGCTGCTCAACCAGCGCCTCAAGCAGATCGTGGCGCAGGCATCGCGCGATCAGCAGCAGGTCGCGTGCCTGTTTCTCGACTTCGACCATTTCAAGCGCATCAACGACACGCTGGGACACGATGCAGGCGACCAGTTGCTGCAGGCGGTCGCGCAGCGCCTCACCAACGCAGTCCGCGAGAGCGACACCGTCGCCCGATTGGGCGGCGACGAGTTCGTCATCGTCCTGCCCGCACTGGATCCGTCGAAGGCCACTTTCGAGATCATGACGGTGCTCACGCGCGTGCGCGAGTCGTTCCTGGCGCCGTTCCGGCTCGGCGAGCAGACGCCCACGCTGACCTGCTCGGTAGGCGTGTCGCTGTATCCGATCGATGCCGACGATCCGGGCGGCCTGATCAAGCAGGCCGATACCGCGATGTACGCGGCCAAGGACGCCGGCCGCAACGCGTACCGCTTTTTCACCGCGGACATGAACACTCGGGTGCAGGCGCGCCTGCAGCTCGAGACCGACATGCGGCGCGGGCTGATGGACGACGAATTCTTCCTCGTCTACCAGCCGCAGATCGACATGGGCACGGGCCGCGCCTGCGGCGTCGAGGCGCTGCTGCGCTGGCGCGATCCGAATCGCGGCATCATCGCGCCCAACGAATTCATCCCCATCGCCGAGGAGTCGGGGATGATCCAGGCGCTCGGTGCGCGCGTGCTGCGCGACGCCTGCCGGCAAGTGATGGCGTGGCATCGCGACAACATGCTGCTCCGCCTGGGAGTGAACCTCTCGGTACAGCAGCTCCAGCACGACAGCTGGCTGTCGATCGTCGACGACGCGCTGAAGTCCAGCGGCCTGCCTGCGCGTTACCTCGATCTGGAGATCACGGAGAGCGTCATCATCACGCATCCGGACAAGGCCGTTGCAACGCTGATCCGGTTGAAGCAGATGGGCGTCTCGATCACCGTCGACGATTTCGGAACCGGGTACTCCAGCCTGTCGTATCTGGCGCGGCTGCCGATCCAGGGCGTGAAGATCGATCAGCGCTTCGTTCACGGCCTCGAGAAGAACCGCAACGACGAGGCGATCACGCAGGCGATCATCGCCCTCTCGCACAGTCTGGGGCTGCGCGTCATCGCCGAGGGCGTGGAAACCGTCGCGCAGTTCGAGTTTCTGAAGAACCACGGCTGCGAAGAGGCGCAGGGCTATCTCATTTCGCGTCCGCTGGAGGGTAACGACCTGCGCGGCTGGTGGAAAATGCAGGACGAGGAGAACCGCATCGTCGGCCGCCAGGGAGACATGTGGCGGCAGAACGCGGGGGACTGAACAGCCGCGTGCCGATCAGCCGCGCGAAGTGCGCAGGTCCTCGGCGGTATCGATATCCTGCAGCACACCGCGGTCGTCCACGTCGATCTCCCTCAGCGATTGCGCGTGCGCTTCGACAATGCGACGCGCGCCCTCGTCGCCCTGGAGCGCGGCGAGTCCAGCGTAGAACGCTGCGCCAAATCCGACGGGATGCCCGCGGCTGTTGCGGAAACGCGGCGCCGCAAGCGGCACGCCCGCGCGCAGCGCTTCGGCAACGCGCGCAATCGACGATGGCGCGATCCACGGCATATCCGCCAGCGCCACGATCCATCCCATCGCCACCGGTGCGGCGCGCACTGCCCAGGCGAGACTCACTCCCATTCCTTGCGCCGCATCCGGACACACCGTGACCCGTGCGCCGTTGCGTGAAAGCAGCAGCGCAAGCGCATCGTCACCGGGACGCACCACCGCGACCACAGCGTCGACGCCGGTGAACAGGTGCCGTAACGAGGCTTCCGCCATCACGCCCGTGGCCTCGCCCGGCGCGCCGCCCGGAAGCGTCGCCATCAGCTTGGCGGAACCGAAGCGCGAGGAGCTGCCGGCTGCGAGCAGGATGCCTACGAGCGGCGCCGCACGCACGGGGCGCGCCCTCCGTCCTGGTGCCGGTGCGCGTCCATCATGCTGTGGGTTGCCAGCGTTGACTCGCGGTCGCTCGATCCCGCGCGCTCCCTGCGCGCGGAGGCCCTCTCGCTGCTCGCATCGCTACTCCGGAAGCAGTCGGAACTTGCGGTCGCGCACGACCACGAGCACCCGCGCACGTTCATCCATGCCGTTGTGATTGGTGGCGCTCATGTTGAACACGCCCTGGCAGCCGGTCACGTCCTTGAGTTGCTCGAGCGCGTCGCGCAGCGCGACGCGAAACCCCTCGGTGCCCGGCTTGTCTGCATTGAGTGCGACTGGAATCGCCTTTTCCAGAAGCAGTCCCGCGTCGTAGGTGTTCGCGCCAAAGGTGGCCGGCCGCGTGCCGAACTGTTTTTCGTAGGCAGCGATGTAGCTGCTCGCGACCTTCTTGATCGGGTCGGACGCTGGAATGTCGTCGATGACCAGCATCGATCCAGCCGCCAGCGTCGTGCCCTCGACTTTCTCCTTGCCGAGCTTGATGAAGTCGTCGGTCGCGACGGCGTGCGTCTGGTAGATGCGCCCCTTGTAGCCCTGATCGAACAGGGTCGCCTGCGGCAGTACCGCAGGGCCGCCGACTGCGGCGATGAGCACCGCATCGGGTTTCGCCGCGATGAGCTTGAGCACCTGGCCGGTCACGCTCTGGTCGGTTCGCGCATAGCGCTCGCTGGCGACGATGCCGATCCCCGCCTTCGCGGCGAGCGCGCCGAAGACCTTGAACCAGTTCTCGCCGTAGGGGTCGTTGAACCCGATGAAGCCCACCGTTTTCACGTTGCTCTTGACCATGTTGCCGATCAGCGCAGCGGCGATGAGATCGTCGTTCTGCGTGGTCTTGAACACCCAGCGCCGCTTGACGTCGATC